>SAMEA3663054__coassemble_494_pt1 | contig 51218 bp, 48 predicted proteins | sample SAMEA3663054__metabat2_high_PE_006 | metagenome-assembled genome bin SAMEA3663054 (sample SAMEA3663054) | pig gut metagenome | biome: pig gut; feature: pig-associated habitat; material: faeces | place: France | collected 2012 | reverse complement strand
GAGGCAGGCTCATCGAACCTTGTCTTCATTATAAATGAGCTGGATAAGGCAGAGGCAGGAAAGAGCGGCATGAGCCCGGCAGATGCACTTCTTACATTATTAGATAATCTTGGATTCACAGACAACTATGTGGAGTGCACCATACCTACAAATGGAGTGTATCCTATAGCTACAGCAAATGATAAGTCCAGGATCTCAGACCCACTGATGACTAGATTTGCGGTGATAGACATAGATGACTACACGGCAGATGAGAAGAAGATGATCTTCGAGCGTTTTTCACTGCCAAAGGTGCTGAAGAGGATGCAGATCCGACCTGAGGAGTGCGTTATCACTGATGATGGAGCAAAGAAGATAGTAGAAATCTATAGGGACCAGCCGGGTGTTCGTGACCTCGAGCAGGCTGCCGAGCATCTTGCAGCACATGCACTTTATATTATAGAAACAGAGCATAAGAGCAATGTCACGTATGATGCAGGGGATGTGGAGAAAATTCTGACTGAGTATTGAAATAAATACAATTCAATATATTGACCATGGTATAATACAAGGGTTTAGAATGCAAACAACAGCAGAAATAAAGGCAAAGGCGCCGGTACCAGAAATGGACCGGTGTTTTTTGTTCCTATTTTTACAAGAAGGAACGGAAAAGCTGATATAGACTACAATAGCAAGGAGGCAACATGGATACAAAGATTGATTTTCTTTACCTGAGTGAGCCGGATATGGTGAAGGCCGGAGTCAAGGACATGTCAGCATGTATCGATTCGATGGAGGACATGCTGAAGCTTCTGAAGGCAGGCGACTACATGATGGGTGGTGAGAATCACAATTCCCATGGATGTATGGTTACATTCCCGGATGACCCGAAGTTCCCTGGAATGCCAAAGAATACACAGGACCGCAGGTTCATGGCAATGCCGGCATACCTAGGTGGCAAGTACCAGATGGCAGGTGTCAAGTGGTATGGGTCAAATGTAGAGAATAAGGAAAAGGGACTTCCGAGATCAATACTGATGATGGTCCTTAATGACAAGGACACAGGAGCACCGCTCGCATTCATGTCGGCAAACCTCCTTTCCGCATACAGGACCGGAGGAATTCCGGGAGTCGGAGCGAGATATCTGGCAAGAAAGGATTCCGAGACAGCAGCGATCATCGGACCGGGAGTCATGGGAAAGACCTCACTTGCAGCTTTTGCAGTGACCTGCCCGAAGCTCCACAGGGTAAATATCAAAGGAAGAGGACGCAAGTCAATCGATTCCTTTATCGAGTTCGTAAAGAAAGAATATCCTCAGTTCGACGAGATAAATGTATGCGATACCGATGAAGAAGCGATCAGAGGCGCAGACGTCATAGCTTTTACAACCACGGCGCAGACATCCGATGATCCGGATGTAGTAAATACATATCCGTATATCAGCGGTGACTGGGTAAAGCCGGGAGCATTCATATCAATGCCATCGGCAGCAAGATTTGATGATGATTACCTCAGCAAATGCAGATTCGTGGTTGACAACTACAAGCTGTACGAGGCCTGGGCTAATGAATATCCGTATCCTACCTATCCTAAGATGGGAATCATAGGATGCAAGTTCACAGATCTGGTACATGAAGGCAAAAACAAGCTCTCAGATATCACAGAAATCACAGATATAATCGAGGGCAAGGCACCTGGAAGGAAATCAGATGATGAAGTAATTGTCTACTCGGTCGGTGGAATGCCGGTAGAGGATGTCGCCTGGGGATGCTCGGTATATAGAAGAGCATTGAAGGAAGGCATCGGAGTGAAGCTTAATCTCTGGGATAAGCCGGAGATGGCATGATTCGCGTGAGTTTAGAGTTATAAGTTAAGAGTTATCAGGTACAATGACGTGCGTGTATTTTATTAGTATAAATATGCTAATGAAATATACGCATATTTTATACTAAGACACATAGGGCTTCGAACTCAGAACTATGAACTAATTATTCAATAACAACGGAGGAAACTAATATGTCAGCATTAAGTAAGATCGAAGTTATCTGTGATATGTCAAAATTCGCAGCTATAAAGAAGGAGCTTTCGGAGCTCAAGGTAGGAGGCATGACCTTCACCCAGGTCCTTGGATGCGGAGTGGAGAAGGGCACCAGGGAGTATGAGGTAGATGAGAACTATGAGATGGAGCTTCTCCCAAAGATTGAGGTTTCGGTAGTAGTAGAGACCGACAGAGTAAAAAGGATTACCGACGAACTGCTGAAGACACTATATACCGGTCATATCGGTGATGGAAAAATCTTCGTTTACAGCCTCGATAACGTGATCAGGGTGAGAACCGGAGATGAAGGTAAGGATGCTTTATAACTGTCAACTTAGTAAGGAAAAGCTATGGAAGAAAAGAAATTAGGGCTCAGAAATGTCATATCGGTTTCCGTAGGTCTCGTCATTGCGACAAGCACCCTGGTACAGTTAGGGCAGGGCGCTGGGCAGGCAGGAGAGATGTTCATCCCGGCGATGATCATTGCGTGTCTGTTCAATATGATCACGATGGCAACACTTGCAGAGCTTAATGCGATAATGCCGAATGTGACTGGAGGTCTCGCTCAGTATACACTTGCTGGTGTCGGACCGATACCTACGATAGTTCTTATGGTAGGCGGATACATGGTATCGAATATCCTCTCATGCGGGGTTGAGGCATCAATTTTTGCATACGCAATGGGAACGGTACTCGGGCTTCCTATACCGAACTACTTCTGGGTAGTGCTGGCATCGGTTATCATTCTTATCGCAAATCTTCGCGGAGTAGATATGTTTGCAAAGATACAGGATCTCGTAAGTTACCTGATGCTTGGATCAATGCTGGTGATGGGAATCATCGGAGCACTTAAGATCGGAACCGGAACGGTAGTGAGTCAGCCGGCAGTTGTTGGAACACAGACACCGCTTTCGATAGTGTCACTTACCGCAATAGGCTTCTGGCTCTTCATTGGAGCAGAATATGCCATACCTATATCAAAGGATGTCAAGAATGCCAAGAGGAATGTACCACTCGGAATGTTCATGGGACTCGGAATCATCTGTGTAGTTCAGATCATAATGATCTTCGGATTTCACAACTACACCAAATGGGACGATCTGATGAATTCAGCTGCACCGCATATGCTGTATGGTGAAGCGCTCTTTGGCAGAGTTGGACAGATATGGATGTGCATTGTATCAGGACTTGCAGTAGTAAGTACACAGAACTCTACTGTACAGGGGCTCTCGGAAATTTTTGCAGGAATGAGCCATACGAATCTGATGCCGCAGTTCTTCGGCAAGATGAATAAGAATAAAGTACCGTTCATTGGGTGCTGGATTATCTCCATAGGTATTATGATTTGCGCATGGATCTCACAGAACTCATCCGACAGGATTTCATTCCTTATCCAGGTTGGTTCAGTTTTCTGGATGGCATCCTACGCAATGGCAAATATAGATCTGATGGTGTTCAGACACAAGCTGCCGAAGGCTCCGAGAAACTTCAAGGTTCCTTTCGGACCGGTGCTTCCGTGTATCAGCATCGCAGGAATCATTTTCATGATAGCAAATATTTCTACAGACCCTGTAGAAAGGAACCAGATACTTATAGTAACTGGCATAATAACGGCAATCCTTTTCGTGTATTCGATCTTCTGGATTAAGTACAAGATGAGAATACCACTATTCAAGGCAGTGCCGATGGAAAAAGTATTAGCAATGGAAAACCCGATGTATTACCGTATTAGGAAATATAGAGGGATATGGAAATAGTTCTGAGTTCTGAGTTCTGAGTAGTTAACTCTAAATTTAAAACTCATAACTAAAAACTATTAACTAAGAACTAATGACTAGAAAAGAATGGAGGAAAAGACATGGACAGAATCAAGAATCACCCGATTTTAGGAGAAAGTCCTGAAGGAAAGCTCGTCAGCTTCACGTACGACGGCAAGACGCTTCAGGGATATGAGGGAGAGCCGATCGCGGCAGCCCTCAGGGTAAATGGAATCATGATACACAGATATACGGCCAAGAGGCATGAGCCAAGAGGAGTGTTCTGTGCGATAGGCAGATGTACTGACTGCGTAATGGTAGTTGACGGACAGCCAAACGTGAGAACCTGTATCACCCCGCTTCGTGAGGGAATGAAGGTACAGACACAGGATGGCGTAAAACCGTTGGAAATTGAGAAGTAAGGAGGCTGTTCATGTCAGTAGAAAAGAAAGAGCTGATCGTAGTTGGTGCGGGTCCTGCAGGACTTTCAGCAGCTATTGAGGCAGCAAAAGCAGGAGTAAAGGCAACAGTATTTGATGAAAACGCAGCCCCTGGCGGACAGCTTTTCAAGCAGATCCATAAGTTCTTCGGATCGAAGGAACATAAGGCAAAAATAAGAGGCTTCCGAATCGGCCAGGATCTTCTGAAGGAAGCAGAGGATGCAGGAGTTGAGGTAGTACTCAATGCTACAGTCCTTGGCCTATATCCTGAAAAGGAAGTACTTGTACAGCAGGGAGACGAAGTAAAGCACTATAAGGGTGATGCTGTTCTTGTAGCAACAGGTGCAGCTGAGAACATGGTAAATTTCCGTGGCTGGACTCTCCCGGGAGTAATCGGAGCAGGTGCAGCCCAGACGATGATGAACCTTCATCATATCAAGCCGGGTAACAGGATTCTGATGCTTGGTACAGGCAATGTAGGACTCGTAGTATCATTCCAGCTGATGCAGGCAGGATGTGAGGTCGTAGCTCTGGCAGATGCAGCACCAAGAATCGGTGGATATGGAGTTCATGCTGCTAAGGTTGCAAGAACCGGAGTTCCATTCTACCTTTCACATACAATAAAGGAAGTAGAAGGCACTGACTGCGTTACCGGAGTTACAATCCAGGAGGTTGATGGTCATTTCAACTTCATTCCTGGAACGGAGAAGCACTTTGATGTTGATACAGTCTGCGTGGCAGTAGGGCTTTCACCTATGGCACAGCTTCTCAAGATGGACGGCATAGAGATGGATACATCTACTGGTGGATTCGTACCTAAGTGTGATGAGACCGGAGCTACATCAATCCCGGGCATCTATGCAGCCGGTGATGTGGCAGGAATCGAAGAGGCTTCATCAGCAATGATCGAAGGCCGCATGAGCGGGGCAGCAATAGCAGAGTATCTCGGATATACAGATCATGAGACAAGAGAGGCAAGAGAGAAGGAACTTGACAATTCACTTGAGTCTCTTCGTCAGGGGATGTTTGCACCGAAGAACAGAGGCAAGAGGATCGAGAAGACCGATGAAGGAATTGATATTTCGGAGAACCTTCTGACACATGGATATGTAGCAGATGATGAGATCACGAGGTTCCCTGGATTCAGAAAACAGGTCAAGGTTCATCCGGTCATTGAGTGTACACAGAACATTCCGTGTAACCCATGTCAGGATGCCTGCAAGAAGGGATGCATCTCAATCGGAGACAATATCACTTCACTTCCTATCTCAGTTGAAGGCAGCGAGTGTATCAACTGTGGAATGTGCGTGGCAAGCTGCTCAGGACAGGCAATCTTCCTCGTAGCTGAGGATACTGAGCCAGGCTATGGCGAGGTAACTATTCCATACGAATTCCTTCCGCTCCCACAGAAGGGCGACAAGGGCTATGGACTTTCAAGAAGCGGTGAGAAGATCTGCGATGTGGAGATCACAAATGTCCGCTCATCAAAGGCTTTCGATGGTACGAATCTCGTGACAATGAAGGTTCCAATGGAATATATAGACAGAGCACGTTTCTACAAGGCGCAGTAAAGGAGGAAAGACTATGCTGGATATTGAAGAAAAGCTGAAGGAAATCGGACCTTATGTGCCTGAAGATGATGACGACCTTCTGGTATGCCGCTGTGAAGAGGTGACCAAGGGTGAGATCAGAAAGGCTCTGCATGAGGGAATCACGACTATAGAAGAACTCAGAAGATTATTAAGATGTGGAATGGGTCTCTGTCAGGGACAGACCTGTGGAACACTTACAAGAAGGCTCGTCGCAAAGGAGCTCGGAGTAAGACCTAATGATGTGACACTTGCCACTGCACGTACACCGATGAGGCCTGTAGATATGGGGATCGGCGGAAACGACAGAGGTCAGGAACATGATGCAGAGATTGGAGGCTTACGATGAAGACAACAGCAGACGTAATTATAATCGGCGGCGGCATCGTAGGCTGCGCCAGTGCATATTATCTGAAGAAAAAGGGTGTAAAGGATATCGTAGTTCTTGAGGGCAGCGATTCTATAGGACATGGAGCCTCAAGCCGTAACGGCGGTGGTGTCCGTCAGTCAGGACGTGACCCGAGAGAACTTGGACTTGCCATGACATCAGTACAGAAGTTCTGGCCTACACTGTCTGAGGAGCTCGGACGTGATGTCGAGTACACCCAGAAAGGAAACCTCCGTCTCGGCAAGACAGAGGCCCATATCAAGAAGCTTACAGCACTTAAAGAGAGCTGCGAAGCTGGAGGCCTGAAGCTCGATATGATAACAGGCGATGAGGTAAGAAAAATAGCTCCATGTATGTCAGAAGACGTAATTGGTGCCAGCTTCTGCCCGACAGATGGACATGCAAATCCTCTCGTAGCAACACTTGCCTACTATATGAAAGATCTTGAGCTTGGCGTCAGATTTTTCACAGGAGCATTTGTAGACCATCTCGAGAAAGTACATGACAAGGTAAGAAAGGTATGTCTCAAGGATGGTACCATTTTTGAAGCTGGAGATATAATCCTTGCTGCAGGATATGATTCGAGAAGGATCATGAATAGTGTAGGTCTTGATGTGCCGATGAATCCTCTTGTAGACTGTGCGCTTGTCACAGAGATGGAACCTGAGATGTTCCCTCAGATGCTTGGAACTGCAGCAGCTGATTTCTATGGGCATCAGACGAGACATGGCTCATTCGTTTTCGGCGCTGAGTCAGGACTTGAAGAGTATATGGAAGTCAAGGATCCAAACGATCAGAGACAGCAGCATGCAGCTACACTCGGAGCTTCATGCAGAGCTATCGAGAGCTGGATCCCGGCACTTGCCAAGGCGAAGATCGTCCGTAGCTGGTCTGGAATCCTCGATTGTACGAAAGATGGTGTATGCGTACTTGGCAGACCGGAAGAGGCGGAAGGCCTGATTCTTGCCTGTGGCTTCAACGGCCACGGCTTCGGAACGGCTCCGGCAGTAGGCTACATCATGGCCCAGGAGGTAGTAGGCGAGAAGCCGATAACCGATATCGAGCCTCTCAGATATGAGAGATTCTACGAAATCTGATACAGATACAGAATAATTAAAATTTTTTACTTAAAAAGACAGGAGAGAGGCTCTCTTGTCTTTTTTTATTGGGTGTGCTACCATGCCATACATGAGTGAAAACGGTCTTTTCAGGATAGGTGAAATATCAAAGCTTTTTAATATTGGTGTAGATTCGATCAGGTACTACGAAAAGGTGGGGCTTCTGCATCCGGTAAGGAATGAGGAAAATAATTACCGGCTCTATACGCTTGATGATATCCGCACGATGAATACTGTCCGGGAGCTTCTGGCAATAGGCTTTTCAACCGATGAGATACTCGAGTTCGAAAAGGACAGGAACCTGAAGCATGTGACAGCAATGCTTGATAAGGAATCATCCGTTATCGATGAGAAAATCAGGCAGCTTTCCAATATTAAGGGGAATATCAATTCAAGACTCAGATCGATTCACGAGGCCGTGAGCCTGGATACATCGGGTGCCATTCATGAGCTTGACCTTCCGGAGAGAAGGTGTCTGCTTATTTCAGAGGGAGGCATGCCTGATAACGAGATCAATTACCGCCTGGCTGAGTTCAGGAGTGATTCATCGAGCAGGGTGACTACGATCGGGGCCTGCGACTGTTATGTGCTTGATACGGAAAAAATGGGTGATTGTGGAGATTTCGCGACGAAGGCCATTTTTTTCTATTCGAGGTACCTGAATCTCGACACCAACTTTTCATTAGATGAGGGAAAATATCTTTCCCTGGCGTATAAGGGGTCATTTACACAGACACCCGGATATTATCCGGAGATGCTTTCGTACTGTGAGGAGCATGGCCTGAAAAAGGCCGGGGACCTCGTGGAATTCTGCCATATTGACAGGTATGAGACATCTGATGTGAGTGAGTATGTGACAGAATTGCAGATGAAGGTGTCAGAATATTCCTAAAGATGAAAAAGGGACCTGACCTCTTTTTCATCTTGTTTTACATTGGAGAAAATGCTAGAATTAATTCAAAAATACTAAGAGGAAAATAAAATGTTGTATCAGTATATGGAAAATAGTATCAGCAGCCCTCAGCTGTTCTGCCTGGTTGCAGTCCTGGGATTTGTAGTGGCGTATCTGCTTCTGGCAAGGAGGTTTAATTTTCTGCCGAGAGATCATGGCAGGGATTTCGCCGTGAATGGAGCACAGTCAAGGGGAAAGATAAGGGGAGTCGGAGTCATTATGATTCCGGTATTCTCAGTGGTGGTGCTGGTTTTCTGTCCGATATCGATAGAAAGTATCATATATATAGTTCTGATCAACTGCGTGATGCTGTCAGGTTATTTAGATGATGCATCTGATATTCCGTGGCAGGACTATAAGAAGGGCGCGATCGATCTTGTGATCGCGATCATCACTATGATCATTTTTCTCAGAGAAAATGGCACACAGGTATATTTCTTCGGGCTGTCATTCAATATCCCGGTGGTTCTGTATTTTATTCTTGGAATCATTCTTATCTGGACAGCCATCAATGTGACGAACTGTTCAGACGGGATCGACGGGCTGTGCGCATCGGTGTCATTCGTGACGATAGCTTCGTTTGCAATACTTTTCAAGGGAAACCTTGGAGAATATGCTGATTACACCTGCGTACTTCTCGGGGTTATTGCTGCATACCTGTGCTTCAATACGAAGCCGAGCTCGATGCTTATGGGTGACGCAGGCTCGAGAGCACTCGGATATGCAATCGCGCTTCTTGCTATGAAGTCGCAGCATCCGTTCAGCTATATCATTCTTTCACTGGTGCTTATCATAGATGGTGGTCTCGGACTCATCAAGGTATCTGTGATCAGGTTCCTGCACAGGAAGAGCTTTATGAAGAATATCCGTACACCGATTCATGACCAGCTTCGCTCTGAAGAGGGCAGGTCATGGTCAGATACACAGGTGGTTGTGAGATTTGCACTGATACAGGCGCTTATTTCAACGGTACTTGGGATTTTCCTTGTATAAATAATACTCACTACGATCGACAGTCTGATTGAGAATATACCAGGTGAGATATTCTGCTGATTCAGGCAATCAGCTCCAGGATAATCCCCCAGAAGGCTCCTATGCAGTAGAGTAATACCGCAATCCTGATATTCTCGCTGAGATGATGGTGGTTCGTGCGGAACAGCACGAGCAGCCCGACTCCGGCGCCGACAAGCAGTCCTGCCATCATCTGCCCGAATGACATCATGCCTGTCAGATACAGCTGTGTCAGGGCGACAGAGGCTCCGCAGTTCGGGATCAGTCCGATCAGGGCAGCAAGGAATACACCAAGTACAGGGATAGCATTCAGGAATCCGGCAATCCTTCTCTGACCGATGGCATCTACGAGAAGCGTCAGTGCAAGGGTGATTATAAAGATAAAGATCACGATATTTATCGTATGTGTAAGGGCGGCACGGAAAATGCCGCTTTTTTCATCATTTTCATAGTCAGCGTGCTCCTCGACACAGAGGTCGTGGATGCTCTTTTCTCCCTTGTCTCTCCATCTGGTATGACGCAGAATGGCATCGACGACAAGGCCGGACAATACGCCAAGAACAGCCTTTATGCCAAGGATTGTCAGTATTTTCGATGGAGCGACCTGCTCAGATATGAAGATAGGCAGCATCTCATCTGATGTCGAGAGAAAAACAGCCAGCATCGTGCCGAGGGTGATCACGCCGCCTGAATAGAGGCTTGCGGCACTCGCAGAGAATCCGCACTGTGGGATGATTCCGAAGAGTCCCCCGAATACAGGGCCTGCCTTTCCCATGCGGGCGAGCATACCGGTGACCCTTGAGGCAGTATGGTGCTCCAGGTATTCCATCAGCAGATATGTGATGAAAAGGAACGGAATAAGCTTTAGTGTGTCGACCAGAGAGTCAACAAGTGCATCTATAAACATACTCATGACTGAGTCTTACCTTTCTTTCTGCAATCCTCACATAATCCCACAAGTACCGAATCCCCACAGTCAAGTGTGAATCCATGATCCTTCAGGAGATGATCCTGGATGCTTCGCATGAATTCACAGTCCAGATGGATTATGCTGCCGCAGCTCCTGCAGTAGAGATGCAGATGATGCGGGCAGTCGTGACCCTCCTTCAGATACTGATAATATTTCTCTTCCTTTGCATCAAGCCTGTGCCCCTGGATCAACCCTGAGCATTCCAGTCGGTCGAGATTGCGATATACAGTGGCCTGATTGATGGTCAGGCCGTCACCACGCATCTTCTCAAGAAGAGAGGATGCAGACACGATCTCGTTCTCATGATTTTCAAAATAATTAATGATCCAGCTTCTGTACTGGGATTTGTAATCCTTCATGTAATCACCCTGTCCTAAAATGCGAATCATTTGCACATTAGTATCTATTATATACATTTGCGAATCATTTGCAAGTGTTTTCTTCAGGGAAAGACGGCTCTAACAGATATGGTCTATGGGCTGGCGGATTTTTCGGAGATAGAGGCGAGGGTATTATCGTGGCTTGCCGGGAAATAGTGGCGGACGGATGTATGACTGAGGAAAAGGCTGTTAAAGCCGCGCGAATATGCAGTTATATGAATCTTAAGCTCCTCTGGGACTGCAACACTCTATTTGAACATAACTATTGGGTACTGTGACTGTTTTTATTATTATTAAGGCTTTGGATGGTTAATAATGAACACATATTATTTCAACACAATCCACTGGTCGGTCACTATCGGCACAAACCCCAGATATGACCTTAAGAAGCGGAAAGGATGGATATCGGAGAGTTTACGGCACTTTTCCAGCATCTGGCCGAAGAAGAGCAGAAACAGAGCGGAGTATGGATCACTGCTGTGATCACGCCGTCAAGACTTGCGTATATGACGAGTGTAGGATGCCCGTTGGGCGGAGAATATGCCTACACTCTGACTGGCAGCTGCAACACGGTATTTGCGGAGGTGGACGATTATCTTCCTGCTCTGAAGAGAGTGCTGCAAAGACTGAAGAAAGAGCTGAAGCAGGCCACATTTACTCTTGAAGTCCTGCCTGCACATCTGGACTATTACACACAGAATGATGAGTGAATAATGAGTCCATCGGCTATTGACAGCCATTTAAAGCAAAGGTATAATTATTTCGGAAGGACTTAAGTGGCGGTGAAGCGACATTTTATATCAAAATACGCCACTTAAAGCGATACTATGATTGGCAGAGAAAAAGAAACAAAGGAGCTGAATAGGCTCTATAACAGTGGTAGAGCCGAGCTTGTGGCTGTATATGGCAGACGGCGTGTAGGCAAGACTTTTCTTATAGGTGAGGTATTTGAAGGGAGATTCACTTTCAGACATGCGGGACTCTCACCTGCAGAAGAGAATTCCAAAGGATTGCTCCGGGCACAGCTTGATCATTTTTATAATTCCCTTAGATTATATGGCATGGATGAATCCGGAAAACCCTCTGATTGGCTGGAGGCTTTCTTTTTATTGGAGAAGTTTCTACAGGAGCATGATGACGGATCGAGGCAGGTTGTATTTCTTGATGAACTCCCATGGATGGATACCCCCAGATCCGGATTTTTACAGGCTTTTGAAGGATTCTGGAATACATGGGGTTGTCATCGAAAAAATCTGATGGTGATAGTATGCGGCAGTGCGAATTCATGGATTCTTGATAAGCTCATCAATAATCACGGGGGTTTGTATGACCGTGTGACCTGGGAGATCGATCTCGAGCCATTTACGCTGCATGAATGCGAGGAATATTACAGAAGCATCAATGTACACTACTCACGATATGACATAGTCCAGAGCTACATGATATTTGGCGGAATCCCCTATTATATGGGCTATGCTGACGGATCAAAGAGTCTGTCCCAGAACGTGGATGCGGCTTTTTTTGCAAAAAAAGCAAAACTGTCCAATGAGTTTGACAGATTATTTGACTCTATATTTGCAAATCCGGAAGCAGAGAAAGGCATAGTGCGCCTGCTTGCCAAAAGAAGCATGGGATACAACAGAAAAGAAATAGTAAAGAGTCTTGGGATAACTGATGGTGGCGGACTGTCACGTCACATCAATGCTCTTTTAGCCAGTGATTTTATCATAAAATATGTGCCTTTTGGCATGGGAAAGAGAGAAGAACATTATAAGCTGACAGATCCGTTCTGCTTGTTTTACCTGCATTTTCTGGATGGGAAAAGGATGGGGAACACAAAATTCTGGCAGCAGAATGCCCAGTCGCAGGAACTGGTAATATGGAGAGGCTATGCATTTGAGAACGTGGTCTTCAATCACATAGACCAGATAAAAAAGGCTCTGGGGATTTCCGGCGTTGTGACAAGAAGTTCCGCCTGGACAAAAAAAGGCAGTAAAGAAGAAAAGGGGACACAGATTGATCTGATTATTGCGAGAGCTGACAATGTAATCAATCTGTGTGAGATAAAATTTTATCGCGGGGATTTTGAGGTGAGCAAAGACTGTTACCACACGCTAATGAACAGACAGGAGATTCTTTCTGAATCTGTGTCACCCATGATTACAATACACAGCACACTGATCACAACATTCGGACTGAAACAGAATGAGTATAGTGATATTTTTACAGATGTAGTTACTATGGACGATCTGTTTAGTGATTAAAAGAAGTTTCGTGAAGATGCGCAGGATAGGAAGATTTAATATTACGGATAAATCAGTATTTATCCGCTAGTATAATAATGGAAATCGACAACCTCTTCCATTTCTTTTTCCCGTGGCAGTTGAGGGCCACATGGCCACCGGTCGTGCCGACTGCGTGGTGAAGACCCCGGACTATATCTATGTATTCGAGTAATACCTTGATCACAGGAATTTCCTTCTGATCAGATTGAAGATATTCTCTGTCATTGCCGGATTATGCCTGGTCCCATGCTCGAATGATGACAGGGTGAGAATACGGGCCCTGCGGTCAGGCACCTTTCCCATGGAAATATATTCTGTCACATCGAAGATCTCGAGAAGCTCCGTGTACAGGATTGCAAGCAGCACCTGTCTCTGCCAGAAATACGTATCGTACGCATAAGGATAGAGCTGTAGCAGTGTGTAGGCAAAATAGTATCTGTGCCTGTCTGCATATCCGCTGTCCTTAGCATGAAGCTCCTGAAGCCTTGCATCCAGCCATTTCTCAGCCTCACCCTGATACAGACGGCCAAAAATCCTCTTGTATCTCCTTATCAGCATGAAAAAATGCGTGTTCCTCACGGACATCGTGGTATAGTCGATGAGCCCGAGAATGATCTCATCGATCAGCTCTATCGGGAAAAATGCATTTGTCGGCTCAGGTGAAACCAGATACTTTCCCCATTCATCAGGGTCAAGGGTAAGCTTGACCTCGCCTGCCGTCTCCCGCATGGTATTGCTCAGGTATCTGGCATTTGAGGCCGCAGCCCGAGCATATACAGCTCCGAACAGGGCAGGAAGATCATGAGTCTCATCGCATACGGCTGCTACCGCTTCATCCCGCTGTCTGAGCAGCGCTTCAAGGAAGGGCCTGTCATCATTATTTGTAATATAATAGGAAATATATTTCTCATCCGTCCTTATAAAGGAAATCTCCCTCGGATGGTCTGTAAATACTGCCGCCGTAGCCGGGCATGAAAGCAGCATGGTAATCTCTCTCCGCTCACCCAGGTCAAGCACCTGGAACGGAAACTGCGCACATACCAGCGGTAGAAGGTCTCTGTTCCCTCCATCCTTCTGGAAACGGCAGAGTCCGTGATCCACTAAAAAAGGGCATCTGCCAAATACCTTGCGGATGCTCTTCTCTTTTTTTCCTTTGATAAAGAAACGCATGAGCCTGCCATGCATACCACCAAGCCTGCGGTAATTCTCATAGGTATCATCACCGACCTGGATCGTCCACCATCTGCAGCACGGCTCAGGACAGTCGCCCATCAGGCATTTGTAGTATCTGGCATTTTCTACAATATATGTATTCATTGAAAAATCATACTAAAGAAATCTATCATTCTCTCGCTCCACGGCTCTGCACTAGTGCCCTTTCCGAGTCCGATCGCATGACCGCCGGTAGGATAGATCTCGCACAGATGCCTGATATTATGAATATCAAGTGCATCTGCAAGAATCGAAATATTCTCAGATGACACCGATTCATCATCGCTGCAGTGAAAGGCGTATGTAGGCGGGTAATCATCATCCACAATATTCTCAACTGAGAGCTCATTGATGAGCCTGTTCCTTTCCGAAGGGTCTGTCCCTTTCAGCAGGTTCTCACGCGTAGGCTCGTTCGTGATAGAATCCTTAAGCGAAATCACAGGGTATCCGAGAAAAACTCCCTGTGGCTTACTTCCTGGGAGCAGCTTCTCTGCAAGGCCTGCAGCTGATGCTGCCAGGTGGCCTCCGGCTGAGAACCCACCGAAAATGATCCTGCCCGGATCTACTCCAAGCTCATCTGCATGTTCTCTGATATACCTGCAGCTCTGCAGCAGATCCATCTGCGGCAGCGGATATGTGGCCGGATCAACACTGTACCTTAGAATGAAGGCTGCATATCTGTGATCCTTCATAAACCTCTGTATCGGAGTGCCTTCATTCGGCATGCTCACCAGCTCGTATGCTCCTCCCGGACATATGATGGCTGCAGGCCTTCTGCCTTGTGCCTTCTCATCCGGAGTGATCAGAATCCCCTGTGTGCTTATTTTTATCTCTGACATTTACCTTGCCTGCCTATTCATAAATAAAGTATTTATATTCTAGCACATCTGCAGTCAAAAAAAAAGATGCACCGTGAGGACGCATTTCTATAATAAGTGTAAACAATCACATTTTCGTAAAATGAAAGGCAGGCCGGCTACCAACGGTTGCCGACCTGCTAATAGGGGAGAATATGAAATTGAAATGAAAGGGGTTTCATTTCGACTACAGATTATACACGAAAAATATTTCGTATTCAATAAAATCTCTATTAAAAATTATTATCTTTTTCTAATTGATCACGCGAGTGAGAAATAGGTTCCATCCGAATGCTTATAAGGCTTTGCCCATGAGAAATAATATCCTGCACGGAAGTACTTGAGATTCTTCGGATGGCTGTTCTTAAGCAGGGCATCCTTGCATGCATTTACAGTTTCGCCGTTGATATCGTTTGTATGGATTCTGGACATCCTTACTACGGAAAACTGATGCTTGGCTGTGAGTGCCTTATTCACCTGATCTGATGACTTCTTGTAGCTTCTGGCTCTGTTGACAATGACCTCTGCTGTCATCTCCTTGGTGGAGTACTTTACATTTCCTGCCTCGCACTGTACCACACGGCACATGAGGTCGAATGACTTCTCAGAAATCTTTACCTGTGAATTGGCCTTCAGCTGCTGCCAGGTGATATCGATCAGAGCATTCTGCTCCTTCTTCACTCTGGTCTTATAATTTCCCTTTGTGACCTTGATTGTATTCTTTCTCTGCTTCTTGAGCTTCTTCTTATAAGAAGATGTAAGCTTCTTTGCATTGACCGGTGTATAACTGCTTTCTTTTATGTCGTTTGCGCTCTTGACGGTTATTGCTGCCCCCGAAACCACACTTGCTGCTGATGCCGGCTTTGCCGGAACCATTATAAGTGCCAGAACCATTGCTGTAACTGCTACGAGTCTTTTCTTAAACATAAAACCTCCGTTGTCTTTATTGCTCGGCAGTAATTATGACATACTTTTGTAACAATTGCAAGTGTAGTTTAACAATTTTCAATTTTTCTTAAATAAAAAACAGCTCCAATCCCTATAAACATAGGGGTTGGGGCTGCCTGGCATTTTTTCAGATACAAAAATATTACTTATCTGCTTCTGCTTCCTTCTCAGCTGCTGCTTCCTCATCTGCCTCAAGTACGGCTTCTGCTGCTGCATCCATATGCTGATGCTCTGCGATATGAAGAACTGAAGAATCAAGCGGTGTTGTAACATCGATGTCTGCGTTCTTTGCGATATCAAGATCTCCGACTGTGATCTCTGTTCCGATAGGAAGCTTTGATACATCGATCTCGATCTTGTCGACAATATCCTTAGGATATGCCTTGTACTCTACGGTGCTGATATCTCTTGTAAGGAATCCGTTTGTACGATCCTCGTTTAAGAGAATGATCTCAGCTACGCCCTTTACCTTCTCTGTTGCGATCAGGTGCTGGAATGTCATGTCAAGATAATGAGTATTGAGATGATCCTTGTCTGCTGACTTGATCATTGTATCGTACTCCTTGCCATCTACTACAAGTGTAGCTTCTGAACCTACATGATGGTTCTTCATGAACTGAGTAGCCTCATTTGCATCGATGACGAGTGAAAGTGACTCCGGAAGGTCCTTTCCGCACATAGATGCTGTGATGAGTCCTTCACGGCGGAGAGCCTTTGCCTTCTTTGACATGTCACGTGTCTTTGCATTAAGTGATGCCATTGTATAACTCCTTTCTGCGGGCCGTCTTGACCCCAGACAGACCCGATTTGAATCTGTCAACAAAAATTTACCGTGTGATATGATAACACGAATAATATTTTTTTTCAAGAAAAATCAGTCGAGAATTTTTTCTCCGAACTCGTCGAGCAGGTCACAGGCTTCGTCAACCGACATGCTGTGCTCTACTGAGTATATTATATTTGTCAACGAAAAGTCATCTGAATTCACAGTCCACCAGATGATCATTGACTATACCTATCGACTGCAGAAAAGAGTACGTGATGACCGGACCGACGAACTTCATCCCGCGCTTCTTCATGTCTTTGCTGAGTGCCTTCGAGACGTCTGATACAGTCGGTACTTCACTTAGGCTCTTCCATCTGCCGTCAATCTGCTTCCCGTCGGTAAAGCTCCATAGATACTTATCAAAGCTTCCATATTCCTGCTGTATCCTCTGAACCGCCTGCGCGTTGGTTCTGACACTATATATCTTGCTTCTGTTGCGGATCAGCCCTGTATCTTCCATAAGCCCGTCCAGCTCTTCATCGCTCATAGCAGTGCATCTATCTATATCAAAATTGTGAAAAGCCCTGCGGTATTCCTCCCTCTTATGCAGGATGGTCTTCCATGAAAGGCCTACACTTGCGCCCTCCAGACAGAGCATTTCGAATTCAAACCTGTCATCATGATTTATCTTACACCACTCTTCATCATGGTATTTTTCCATTATCGGGTCTCCAGCTGCCCATGACCTGCATTCACTGTTCATGATTATTCGTATTCCTTCCATTGCAATTATAAATGTTTCCGGACAAAAAAAGAAGCCCTCTCAGGCTTCTTCAATCGTCTATTACTATCAGTTCTTCGACTGTCACCTTTGTCTGCTTGTCAGACACGTGAAATGACTGCAGCACCGGGTGGTTCTTGTTCTGCAGTGACATAATCAGATAGCTGGCGTGCTCATCGTATGCCAGACGCTTGTCCTCTGCAGACGGGCGCGATGGCGATGCCGGATGGGAATGCCAGTTGCCAAGCGGTTTCAGTCCATTTGCACGCATATCCTTGATCGCTGCAAACTGGTCTTTTGGATCCAGAGAAAAATGTTCTTCACTGTGCTCTATATTCTCAAGCAGATAGACCCTTTCGATATGTTTCACAGGATGCACACCAGTGCCGTCCTGATCGTATGCATCAGGCTCTTCCGCTTCAGTCCCAGCAATAAGTCCACACGCCTCTTCCGGAGCGTTCTTCCTTGCATGATCCAGAATTTTCTGGTAATCACTTTCTTTAATGGTAATTATATAGCTCATATAATCTCCAAAAGACAAGGGGACGGTTCTCCTGTCTGTTTAATTAAATAAATTTAGCTAAAAAGACAGGAGAACCGTCCCTCTGTCTGTTAGTTCAATGGGTTCTTCGGATCCCAGTCACACTGTACCTGCTCATAGTCGATGAGCTCAGTGATCGTAGGGTGATCTGAGCATACAGCACAGTCTGGATCCTTAGGAAGCCTGATCTTCCTGAAGTCACCCTTGAGACCGTCGTATGTGAGGAGATATCCGGTGAGGAGTTCTCCTGCGCCTGTCAGATACTTGATGGCTTCCATTGCCTGTAGGCATCCGATGATACCAGCCATTGCGCCGATTACTCCGGCCTGCTTACAGGTAGGAACAGCATCCTTTGGTGGCGGGTTCTTGAATACGCATCTGTAGCATGGACCCTGGCCCGGTACATAGGTCATCAGCTGACCATTGAAACGAAGGATTCCTGCGTGACAGAAAGGCTTTTTAGCCATTACGCACGCATCATTGATCAGGAACTTCGTAGGGAAATTGTCTGTTCCATCAAGGATGAAATCATAATCCTTGATGATATCCATGATATTATCTGATGCCAGGAACTTGTAGTAAGTATTGACCTTGACATCAGGATTGATGGCCTGCATAGTCTCTTTTGCAGACTCTACTTTTTCCTTGCCGATATCGGCTGTCGTGTGGATGATCTGTCTCTGGAGATTTGACAGATCTACAACATCGGCGTCAATGATTCCGATCGTTCCTACTCCTGCCGCAGCCAGATACATTGCTGCCGGAGCGCCGAGGCCACCTGCTCCGACGATCAGGACCTTGCCATTGAGGAGTTTCTTCTGGCCCTTGACACCGATCTCTTTTAAAATGATATGTCTCGAATATCTTTCGAGCTGCTCATTTGTAAATGCCATTATCTGCCTCCGCCCATGAAATACAGGAACTCTACAGAGTCTCCATCCTTAAGGACTGTCTTGTCAAAGTCGTCCCTGTTGACAAAATCATCATTAACGGTAACTGTCACGTACAGTGGATTGTCGATCTTCTCAGCATCAATAAGCTCTGTAACTGTGGTTCCGTCCTTGTACTCTTTTTCTTCTCCTGCAACCTTGATCTTCACTTTAATCCTCCAATCATTAATGAAGTTCTGTTCGTTCTCATCTCGAAGCTTTCGGTCATTCGCCAACCTTTTTTACAATAAGGTCATATGTGCCGTCTTTGTTGTCGATAAGCTTCAGGATCTGATGACCCTCTTCCTTCATTGAACGTGGAACATTCTGGACCGGCTCGCCATCGTTCATATGTACATCAAGGATGTCTCCGTCATCGAGCTCCTCGATAGCTACCTTCGCCTTTACAAAAGTAACCGGGCAAACCACATCTGTGATATCCACTGTATCTGCGATATCATAATCAGCCATCTGTTTCGTCTCCTTTTTTCTTTGTCTTGCCATTGTAAGCATCGTTTACAACGACCTTGAACTTGTCCCAACCAACCCTCTCAAGCGTCTTGAAAAATCTCTCGCTTGGAAGACCATTTTCTGCGAAGAAATCTATAGTCGCATCTGCAACTCTGAAAAGCGTATCCTCATCCTTGATGAATGGAACAGCCTCTTCACCAAACTTCATATTGTTTCCGAATGTACCACCGAATGTCACGATAAATCCCGGTGTGTAGTCCCATGCATCAGCCGGGCAGCTCTTAACGCAGCGTCCGCAGTTGTTGCACTTCGCATAGTCTACATGGATCTTTCCATCCTCATCCTGAGTGATGGCGCCCTCACGGCAGGCCTTGACGCATACGCCACAGCCTATGCAGGCATCCTCCTTCCACTTTACATCATATCCGCCCTTGACACCGAAGTCATTTTCCTCAGTCTTCAGGCAGTTGTTGCGGCATCCTGTGACACCGAACTTGAACTTGTGATTGAGCTCACGGCCGAAATATCTCTTATCGAGCTTCTCTGCTATATCAAGCGCGTCGATACATCCTGACGGACAGCATCTGCCGCCCTGACAGGCTGTAACTGTACGTACCCTCGGTCCGCAGACGCCAGGTACCACACCGCCCTTTGCGAGGTCAGCCTTGACAGCATCTATATCCTTGAGCTGAATGAAAGGGATCTCAATTCCCTGTCTGGCTGTCAGATGTACATAGCCATGACCATACTTATTAGCCACATCCTGAACTGCCGCAAGCTGGTCAGCAGTAACGGTTCCGCCGACTACCTTGAGTCTCAGTGAAAAGGTATCCTTCTGCTTCTGCCTCATGAAGCCGCCGGCTTTGAGGGCTGCGTAATCAACTGCCATTATCTTTTTCCTCCATACATAAAGGCTCCGGGAGGTTATCTGCTCAGCGGAGCTAATTCCTACTTTTCATATAGGTTTTAAGTTATTATCAAAGACAATTATAGAATTTTTTTAGAGTTTGTCAAGTACAAATTATTCTGCCTTTATTGCCTGTGCGAAATCATCTGCCAGATCAGCAGGATCTTCGATTCCGACGCTTACACGGATGGTGTCATCATATACACCTGCATCTGCGGCCTCCTCCGGTGAACTATGCATATAGAGTGTAGACCACGGGTGTATGACAAGCGTCCTGATATCGCCAATATTGCTGGCGATGGTACAGTATTTAAGATGATTTAAAATATGAAAAGCCTTTTCACGGTTGCCTGCACGAAGAGTCAGAATACCTCCGCCATATCCGTGAAGCTCTGTCTCAGCAAGCTCATGAGCCTCTGAAGTCTCAAGTGTCGGATGATTGACATCATATATGCCATCTATTTCCGAAAGACTCCTGGCAAGCTGCCTTGCATTATAGCAGATCCTCTCCATGCGTAGGCCGAGTGTCTCCAGTCCTACAATATTCATGTATGCATTGAATGGCGATACGCAGGTTCCGAAATTTTCCCATGTATCTGTGCGGAGACGGATGGAATATGCCATTCTGCCGTACTTCTCGAAATCCTTCATTGCAGGATACCTCTCCGGATCCCAGTTGAATTTCGCACCATCAACTATGATTCCACTGATGGAGTTGCCACCGCCATTAATATACTTGGATGATGAATGAACCACAATATCAGCTCCAAGTGAAAGCGGACTGATCAGATAGGGTGTAGCAGTCGTCGCATCCACGATCAACGGCAGACCCTTACCATGTACATATTCAGAAAGCTTTGGAATATCCAGTACGAAAAGACCGGGATTTGAAATCACTTCTCCGAATACGATCCTGGTATGCTCATTCAGAAGTGGCTCTATATATTCCGGGGTAAGTCTTTTTGCAAAATGTGTATGAATACCGAATTTCTCAAGATCCTTGAACAGGTCAAGCGTGCCGCCATAAAGTCCGGCTGCTGCCACTATCTCATCTCCGCTCTGAAGGACATTGAGCATCGACATCACGACAGCACTCATGCCTGAAGAAGTAGCCACAGCTGATGGAGCACCTTCAAGCTCTGCAATCCTGTTCTCAAATGCCGATACAGTCGGATTACCGATACGGGTGTATGCGAATCCGAATGCCTTGTGATGGAAAACCTTTTCCTGCTCTTCTGCGCTCTTGTATCCGAACGCAGTAACCTGCGCTATAGGCGGCAGAGTCGCATTGAATGCGTAGTTTTCAGTTGATCTGCCGTGGAGAACCTTAGTGTTAAAATCCATTTCTCTAATATTCCTATCGGGTTAGTATGTTTATACGTTGAATCTACTTTATCACAATGAAGTATATCTGTCAATGGAGATCAAGCGTTTTTACTTCTTCCCTGTATACCTTTTTAAAGAATATCAGTGACAGGATAAATGATACGACCTCAGCTATCGGGTAACACCACCATACATTATTGACATTGCCTGTCTGTGCTAAAAGCCACGCAACCGGGATCAGAATGACGAGCTGCCTTCCAAGCGAAACGAACAGAGAATAAATGCTTCTTGAAAAAGCCTGGAAGATTGAACTCATTATGATACCACAGGCTGCTATCGGAAAGTGGATAGCAATCGTGCGAAGTGCCGGAATCCCCATACGCAGCATATCCTTTGATGGGGAGAACAGCGACAGAAGCTGCGTCGGGAAGATTTCAAGAACGATCGTTCCACAAAGCATGATACACACAGCCAGTTCAAGTGCGAATTTCAGAGCCTCATCAATACGTGATCTCTTCCTTGCACCCAGATTGTATGCCAGCACCGGGATCAGTCCGTTGTTCAGGCCAAAGACAGGCATGAAGAAGAACGACTGGAGCTTGAAGTATGCTCCGAATACTGCGATTGCCGTAGATGAAAAGGCCTTGAGGATCATATTCATGCAGTATGTCATTACTGATCCTATGGCCATCATAAGTATTGAAGGCACACCTACTGCATATATTTTTCCAATGATCTTTGCTTCCGGATGGAGCACTTTTTTCATAGAAAAATGAAGCTCATGATTATGTCTCAGATTCAGATACAGGCCCAGGCATGCAGCCACGCACTGTCCGCAGACTGTAGCATATGCAGCTCCTGCTACTCCCATCTTCGGGAATGGTCCGAGACCGAAGATCAGAATAGGATCGAAAATGATATTGAAAATCGCGCCTGTCATCTGTGAGATCATTGAGAGATTGGTGCGCCCTGTCGACTGGAGCAGCCTCTCAAACGTCACCTGCATGAAAATACCGATTCCTATAGTCATTACTATGCCGAGATATGTATATCCGAGCTGCCTGATCTCAGGATCTGTAGTCTGTGTATTGATAAAAGGCTTTGTGATCGTGAGCCCAAGGATCAGGAAAACAATGGCACTCATGATTGCGAGAAGAATAGCCGTATTAGCAGCCTTATCAGATCGCTCATATTTTTTCTCGCCAAGAGCTCTTGAAAGCATTGCATTGACTCCGACTCCGGTACCCGCCCCTACAGCTATCATCAGATTCTGAAGCGGGAATGCCAGAGTCACAGCGGTCAGCGCATTCTCCGACAGCATGGCCACGAATACTGAATCCACGACATTGTACAGTGCCTGAACAAGCATTGAGATCATCATTGGCACAGACATGTTGACAATCAGCTTCTTTACGGGCATCACGCCCATCTTGTTTTCCTGCATGTTTCCTCCTTAAACGTCATTTTGTATACAAACTAATAAATTATAACAACATACATTACACTCGTCAACGATTGACGTAACCTGTTTTAAGTTTAATACTTTGAAATAATGAAAAAGGTTTCCCCAAAGTACATAAAAAGTTGCCACATAATGTCACGAATGTGGTAAAATATCTGTGTACACAAAAAGACGGGCCGCATGGCCCTGGGTTTATAGAAATGCGAGGGAATCACTATGACAAAGATGAAAGAACTTATGGATTATGTCCGAAAGAAAGGATATGGCACGGTGCCATATGACAATGTAAACGGAGATCACGTTTACCTGTCAAGGGGGATCAGAGGAGAGTTCATGGAAGGCGATGATGACATGCAGAAGGTCGTCGACGCTATCACCCGTTTCCAGAACAGAGATTATGGAGACGCCGATTCGCATGGCAAGGCTTCAAGAGAGGGACATGAGTATGGCCGCTATGATATCACACATCTACAGGCCGACAATCCGGATGAGGATACAGCAGTCTGGATCCATAGAGCAGACGATTCACTGATAGTTTATTTCAGATTTGAAAGATAAATAGATATATATGATGCCAGCTCGTCTGACATCTCATCGACTTCGGAAATCCTGACATGCCCAGGAGTTCCGGAGCCATTTTTATTATACAGAAAATGATGTACCCTTTCTGAAGATACTCTTCCCACCACCGCAGTAGTGAATGCGGCTGTCATTCCAGTCTATTCTCATGGTTCACTCAGTATCAGAGTCATATCTCCTTTGAATTCAGCATCTCCGTATCCTGCCGGGATTATGAAAAAGTCGCCCTTCTTCACATCAGTTCCGTCAATGGAGCCGCTTCCGTCAATGACCGCTGCTGTAAAAAATTCATCTGTTACCTTAATTAACGCTTCTGAAGTAACTTTCAGCCTCATGACATTGTACTTGTCACATTTATAAATCTGCTGTAACTCATTTTCCTTAAGCTCAGAATCCAGCCTGTCATGACGAATGACACAATTATCCAGCTGTGCTGCCGGTACTTTTATCACATCAAGCGACTGCTGTATATGAAGCTCACGCTTTTTACCATGATACAGCCTGTCATAGTCATATACACGGTATGTAATGTCGGAATTCTGCTGTGTCTCAAGGATCAGCATTCCGCCCTTTATCGCATGGACAGTACCTGGATCTATCTGAACGAAGTCTCCCTTCTGCACAGGAATCGTGCGGATGAGTTCGTTCCATTTGCCATCACGAACCATCTCAGCCAGCTCGTTATGAGTCATGGCATTATGACCCACTACAAGAGCACCACCTTCAGCCGGTGCATCAAGAACATACCAACACTCTTTCTTTCCGAGAGAGCCATTCTCATGTTCTGCAGCATACTTATCATCTGGATGAACCTGTATAGAAAGGTCAGACTTTGCGTCGATAATCTTTATGAGCAGAGGAAAGACATCTTCTGGTTTAGTAATTGTTGTCCCCTCTTCATAATAAGGACGGTTGTCCCTATCCACTAAGTCCTTATCCCTTGAAAAAAATAAATCTCTATGCTCTCTATAGACTTTCGACAGCTTCTCTCCGGAAAAGGCTCCGTTTCTCACTGTTCCGTCACCATTCGGATGTGCCGAGACACCCCAGCACTCTCCTATGTCATCTCCGTCGGCCTGATAACCATAGTCTGTTCTGATCCTTGTGCCGCCCCAGACATTATGTGTACATACTGGATCCATCAGCATTATTTCAGGCTTTTTCCCTGCAAATCCTGCTCCGTTCAGATAGAACGGCTTCGTATCATTTTCATGGGTTTCCATCATTTTTATCTCCAGTCTGTGCTTTCCGTATGGAAGGCCATCCGCCACATCGGACATCTTCATATTCTCTCCCCAGGTCTCATAAAACCATAATAGAATAAGCATACATTTTATACTAATAAATTATTAGTATAAAATGTATGCTTATCCTAAACTACTCTATCCTTTTGGCAGGTTGAACCTCGTCAGGTCAACCATGTCTCCCAGGGACGCTGTAAAGTGTTCCTTCGTCTCGAGTGCATGCTTGACCCGCGGAGCAAGCTTCCTGAAGCTCTTCTTGTCGGAGGTCAGCCTGTACAGCCGGGCTGTATTTCTTGCATCCCACAGTGCATCATGCATCTGCCCCTCGAAGGTAAGCCCGCATGCTGTGACAGCCTTATCCAGCGATACCGCCAGCCGCCTGCCTATGGCTCTAGTGAATATCTTCTGGTAGTCATACCAGTGGGCAAGCATGTAATTGATGTCATCTGTCTTTTCTATTTTCTTTAGTAATAGCTCGTGGACTATCTGTCCCTTATCTGCACCGCTCCAGGCATAGATTATGTACTGGTGTCCCGTTGCAGAACACCATCCGACAAATCTGCCGAATGCCTCCTCGAATTCCGGTGCATCAGCAAGCATGTCCTCGGTGATGCCGGTCATCGCTTCGACCGTCTCCTGAATCTCATCGGAATACTGCGGCTTCACATAGCACTGGAAGCTGTCAGTCTCCTGCAGATCCTTATCGAGCATCACGGCACCGATCTCAATGATCTCATGCCGCGCAATCTCCCATTCGTCAGGATGCTCCTTGTGATCTACGGGCTGCATCTCAAAGTCCACGAAAATGCTTATATTCTGTTGTTCCATCGCATCATCTGACTATCCGTCAGCCTTTCTTGTCACTCTGGCTTCTCCTGTATCTCCCATACCATACTGCCTGATAATCCCATCCATGAAACGCACACTGTATCGAGCAGAATCTCGGGGTCTGGATATTTTCTTCGAGCATTTTGTCATAATCTGACTGTGCAAGAGTGAACGGTCGTCCGCACCCCTGGCAGATAAGTGTCACTGTATTCATCTGATTCCTCCTTTCCCCAGTTGCCCCTCATGCACATAGATCAGGGCACCACTATTATAGTAACACAAAATATTTATAATTAAAAGATTATTCTTGTCCCTTTAGGTAATTTATCAACTGCTGTGCCGTACGCCCCGACATTCCGCCACGTCTTATCTCCCAGATATTCGCTGTCTTCTCAAGCTCCTCATCGCTCATATCTATATGATTCCTGTGAGCGAGCTCCTTTACTATATTGAAATAATCCTTCTGATTCGGCTTCGAGTAATTGATCTGACAGCCAAATCGATTGACAAGGGACAGCTTCTCTTCCATCGTATCGCTCTTGAAAATGCCTGCATTGCCTTCCACATCATCTCTGTCAGACCAGTCTTCCTTGATCAGATGTCTCCTGTTGCTGGTCGCATAGATCAGCACATTGTCAGGCTTCGTCTCTACACCGCCCTCAATAACAGCCTTCAGATACTTGTACTCCACCTCGAAATTCTCAAAGGACAGATCATCCATATACAGAATAAAACGGTAATTCCGGTTCTTGATCATGGAAATAACGGTACTGATATCCTTCATCTGGTGCTTGTAGATCTCGATCATACGAAGCCCCTGATCGTAGTACTCATTCACAATTGCCTTGATGGACGTGGACTTACCTGTGCCTGAATCGCCATATAGCAGGCAGTTGTTCGCGCCACGGCCCTCGACAAAGGCCTCTGTATTTTCCACAAGCTGCTTCTTCTGATCCTCATAGCCTACAAGGTCGCTCAGATGCACGACCTCCATATTATTGATCGGATGGAAAACCACCCTTCCATCGTCATCAGAGATCCTGAATGCCTTGTTCAGGCCGAACATGCCGACTCCGTATGCCTTGTAGAAGCCTGTCATGATATCGAAAAATTCATTCTCATCCTTCGCCGCAGCAAGCTTCGCGCTGAGCGACCTTACCTTCTCCGAGACTGCGTGATTGTACATCAGGTCCTTCTTCACTACAGCCTTATAATTACAGAGAACCGTAAACACATTTATGCCAAGAGCCTTCTCTATCGGTCCGAAATCATAATGGAAAAGCCTCATGGCAGCCCTGAAATCATTTTTTGCAAATTCATTTACAGAGCCGTCATTCGCACCGACCTTCTCGCAGGTGATCGAGAACGGATTCTCATCGGTAATCAGTAGAAAGGTCAGATAATTCTGCCATAGATTCCCATCAAACCCATAGTCAGTTGCAAGCGCTAAAAGCCTGTGAACCTCAGTATATATACGCCTCTTAAGCTCTGCGTCACTTGAATTTCCTTCATCGAAGTCCCTGAAAATTTCACCCATTCTGTACAGAATACTGTCATCAGGTATATTTCCATACGAAATAAATTCTGCTATCTCTTTATTCATCATAAAAGCCTTTCTTAATCCTCGTAAGGAAGTTTCAAAGATTATTTTACCACAAAACTCTCTGACGTGTTATACTATTTTTCAGCAGGGATTCATCCCTGCAACCTTTAACTCTTAACTCATAACTATAAAAGGAGTAAAAATGAGTACTTTTTTTGCAGCAATTGCACGAATGAAATACATAGAACGCTGGGCTCTGATGCATTCTGCGAGAGCCGAATCCCTAAGCGAGCATTCGATGGAGGTCGCAATGATATCGCATGCCCTCTGCGTGATCGGAAACGAGAGATATGCTAAGCACCTGAACGGAGAAAAGGCCGCCCTGATAGGGCTTTACCATGATGCTTCGGAGATCATCACCGGCGACATGCCAACCCCTGTGAAGTACGCCAACGACACCCTGAAGACCGCATATAAGGACATGGAGCACCAGGCGGAGCTCACACTCCTGAACAAGCTGCCTGCAGATATGCAGGATTCATTCCGCGATATCGTCTGCGAGGAGGCACCGGCCGGCAGCGATGAAAATGAGAAATATATGAGAAGGCTCGTTAAGGCTGCCGACAAGCTGTCCGCCTATATCAAGTGCATCGAAGAGGAGAAGGCCGGAAACCACGAGTTCGCCACCGCAAAAGGCACAATAGAAAAAGCCCTCCACGACATGCGTGAAGAGCTTCCTGAGCTTGATGACTTTATGAATGAATTTCTTCCGTCTTATGGAAAGACTCTTGATGAGCTGATCTAGCCGCTTCTTCATTGCGGGCTATGATCGCTTCGCGGATTCCCCTGTGCATGAATATATTTACCACCCACAGCGAGATCAGCGCTATGATCACATTCTTAACTGAGAAGCCGTACAGCCCCCAGCTGGCATACGGCAGCTCCCATAATATCTGCATGATGATCGGGAAAAGAACTGCTGACGCACACATTTTCCCGAAATCATAGCTTCTGATCACACCGACCTCCGTGACTATCACAGACAGCGCGCCACCGCAGATACTGCTCCAGGCTATGTGTCCGCCAACGCTCAGAAGGCTCTGGGATATAAGCTTCCACATGAAAACTCCTGCGCGACCATCTGACAGATATCCCGAAAGTGCGATCTGACACACCTGATACACTGAGAATCCTGTACCGAAGCTGGCTCCGTACCATATTCCCTGAAGAACAGTGGCATTGCGGCCGTTTTTCCTGATGTGATGCATGATCACCGCAAGCAGCGTGACGAAGATGATCAGCTCATCCATGAATCCCGCAAATATCGAATTGATGAGCGGTACCGACGCAAAAACCATCCCGGTGATCCATGTCAGGATAAGTGCCATGATGGCACCAAGGATGGCTGTATATATGGCACTCCTCACCGGCATTCTTTTCTCATAGATCCCATTTATCTCATCAAGATACAGAAGCACTGCAAAAGGGATCATCCCGACTCCGAGTATCATCTCCGGCACGATAGCTCCCGTACTCTTCGTCATGATAAACCAGTATCCGAACAGAAGGAACAGAAGAAATACCTTCCAGTAGATCCGCAGATATTTCCACGGCTTCTCAATATCCGCAAACAAATCCGACGGGCTGTTGCCTTCATTTCCAGAGGCCCTGGAGAATTCATATACACGGCTTGAAATGTCACTCGCAGTATTCTTAGCCGAATCAACGGCTCCCTTAGCCACGCCGGCAGCCTTCCTGGCCGTATCAGCTATCGCCTTATACTGGGCCTCCTCCTTATCGAGAGCCTCCTCTGCGGCCTTAAGCTCCGCCTTCTCCTGCATCATCTGCTGATCAGCAAGCTCCACCTTCTCAATACGTCTTCTGTACTCGAGCTCCTGCTGCTGGTAGAAGCTTGGCTTCTCCGGCTTCTCAGGCGTCTTCTGCACCTTCCCTGCCGGCTCAGTCTTCTCCGGTGCCTTCTGTACCTGCTTTACCTCTTCCCTTTTCTCTTCACTGACAGGGTCCGGCTTTTTCTCAGGCTGCGGATTCTCCTTTTTCTCAAGAAAAGAAATAAATTTATCAGGATTTGCCCTGATCACCCGGATTGTCATATCATTTACCGGGAAGTCACCGTACAGCTTCTCCCCGGTGAAAATATCTGTTTTTGGGACTTCCCTGTCCGTGAAGGCCCCGATCAGGCGGCCTATGAACCTTTTGCCATATTCGCTTTTCATCATGCCGTCCTTCTTCTGCATCAGAAGGACAGCGCGAATCTGCTCCCTGTCGCTCATATCGAGCCTTCCGGCCAGATGTGCTATTATATCTGCGTCATGCAGGATTGCTTCTCTGTCAAACATAAAATGCCCCTTGAGTTATAACATCTTTGTGAATTATTATAACCCAAGAGACCTCTGTTTGTAAATAAATTATTCCTCTTCGATATGCTCCCTGCCTACATCGAGAATAGAATGTACATGCTCATCCGCAAGGAAATAAAAGATCTGTTTTCCGTCACGTCTCGAATCTATAAGCTTATTCGTCTTCAGGATCCGAAGCTGGTGTGATACAGCAGAGGTCGTCATATTAAGTGCTTCTGCTATGTCAGTCACAGACTGCTCGTCATCGAATAAGGTAAAAAGTATCCGTATCCTCGTAGAATCTCCGAACACCTTGAAGAGCTCGGCAAGATCTGCCATTTCATTTTCATCCGGTAAATTACACTGCTTTTTCATAAGCTATATTGTACACAATTACTTTTTGTAATTCAATGTTCTTGCAGAATTAGCAATGCAGATCAGAAGCACTCCGGTGTCACCAAATACTGCAAGCCACATCGGAGCAAGTCCGAAGGCTGCAAGAATGAGGATCGCTACCTTTATCACAATAGCGATTATTATATTCTGCTTTGCGATGGAAATCGTATGCCTTGAAATATTTATCGCCTTTGCTATTTTTGATGGCTTGTCATCCATCAGGACTACATCAGCTGCCTCAATAGCAGCGTCACTTCCCATTGCTCCCATTGCTATACCGACATCAGCTCTCGCAAGTACAGGAGCATCATTGATACCGTCACCCACGAATACGAGCGAACCGTCCGCAGCCTTCTCACCGATCAGCTTCTCTACATTATCTACCTTATCAGCCGGAAGAAGCTCTGCCCTGTACTCATCGATACCAAGGTCAGCAGCGACACGGTCTGCGACCTCTTTTCTGTCGCCGGTGAGCATTACTGTCTTTCTGACACCAACCTTCTTCAGGTCTGTTATTGCTTCTTTCGCGTCAGGCTTCTCTACATCGGAAATATGGATGTGTCCTGCATATTTTCCATCGATTGCCACATGGATCATGGTTCCCGGATCATCGCAGGACTTCCATCTTGCTCCGACAGCGTCCATCATACGGGTATTTCCGACAAATACGGTCCTTCCGTTTACTTTTGCACGGACCCCCTGCCCTGCAACCTCTTCCACATCATCGACCTGACAGCCATCATCCTCCTTGCCAAAAGCGGCTTTGATCGAGGTTGCGATAGGATGGGTAGAATAACGCTCCACATGTGCTGCAAGATGCAGGAGCTCATCAGCTGTGATGCAGTCCGGATGAAGTGATGTCACCTCGAATACACCCTTCGTAAGTGTTCCTGTCTTATCGAATACGACTGTATCAGTCTTCGCAAGTGAATCCATGAATGATGAACCCTTGACGAGGATACCGTTCTTCGATGCTGCTCCGATTCCTCCGAAGAAAGCCAGTGGAACAGATACGACAAGTGCACATGGGCAGCTTACGATAAGGAAGGTAAGTGCACGAAGCAGCCAGTCAGCGAAGCTTCCCATGAAGCCTGTCCCTGTCACTGCACCTATGATAATAGACGGAACAAATGCCAGAATCACTGCCGCTCCTACCACTATAGGAGTATAGATCTTAGCGAACCTCGTGATGAACTTCTCACTCTTCGACTTCGCTCCGCTCGCATGCTTTACGAGGTCAAGGATCTTTGCAGCTGTTGACTCGCCAAAGGCCTTTTCTACACGGGCTCTTACCACGCCTGACTGATTCACGCAGCCTGACAGGATCTGATCACCTACCGCTGCATCTCTCGGTGCGCTCTCACCTGTGAGTGCTACTGTATCGAAGCTCGTAGATCCCTCGATGATCACTCCGTCCATAGGAACCTTCTCACCAGGCCTGATGACAATGGTCTCACCTACCTGCACATCGTCAGGGGCAACCGTGATCACTTTTCCGTCACGCTCTACATTTGCTGTATCAGGCCTGATATCAAGAAGCTGTGAGATCGCGCGGGACGAATTCCCTTCGGCAATCCCCTCGAACAGCTCTCCGACCTGGAAGAAAAGCATTACGAAGACTGCCTCCGCAAACATCGGCTCTCCACCAGGCACAAACCCGATCAGAAGAGCACCTACGGTAGAAACCGTCATCAGGAAGTCCTCTTCCATAGCCTCGCCATGAGCTATATCCTCGACAGCCTCTATTAACACATCATATCCGGCTGACAGATAAGGCACGAGATAAATGAGAAGCTGCGCCCACATAGGCAGATGTGCCTTCCTGCATATCACATACGCTGCGATCAGAAGTCCAGTTGATATACATATCTGTATGAACTTCTGCTTCGGCGGCATTTCGTCTTCATCATCCTCTTCTTCCTCCTCAGCCTCAAAGGCCTCGGCTCTCTTCAGTTCTTCTTTTTCCCGGGCATCCATAGTTTCGCCTTTCTCCAATCGATGTCTCATTTGTCATATTGAACATTTGAACAATCATTCAATCGTCCAAAACAATAATACAATACCTTCGTCACCTTGTCAATAAAAATATTGTTTATTTTTTTTTTAGATTTTGATATAATAAAAGCATGTGTATTATGAAATAATAAAGAGTGGAGGTTATTATATGCAGGTTGTGTCTACAAATGACAACTGTATCGGGTGCAATAAATGTATCAGGTCGTGCCCGGTACTTACAGCTAATTCAGCAGTCGAATCAGGCCGTGTGACAGTCAATCCCCTGCGGCGCATGCTTCCGCGCCTGTGAACATGACGCAAGGGTGTATCAGGATGATACGGAGGCCTTTTTCAATGATCTGGCTGCCGGCAAGCAGATCTCGATCATTCCGGCACCGGCTTTTCTTGCGAACTATCCTGATGAATATAAGCAAATCCTCGGCTATCTCAAATCTCTCGGTGTGAATCATATATACAGTGTTTCATACGGTGCAGATATATGTACCTGGGCTTACCTCAGGTACATCACTGAGAATAAGTATTATGGCGGAGTTTCACAGCCATGTCCGGCCATTGTCAATTACTTCGAGCATTATCAGCCGGATATGCTCCCATATCTCATGCCGGTGCAGTCACCTATGATGTGCATGGCTGTCTATGCGAGAAAATATCTGCAACTCAAGGATAATATCGCATTTATCAGTCCATGCATAGCGAAGGAATTTGAGATCCACGATGAAAATAATGCCGGTCTCGTCCAGTACAATGTGACATTCCAGAATCTGATGAAGCACATAGGGAACCAGTACAAGAGCGCTGCTCCGTATAATGATGAGCTGGAATACGGTCTGGGGAGCATCTACCCTATGCCGGGTGGTCTTCGCGAGAACGTAGAGCATTTCTTAGGAAAAGACAATATCGTCCGCCAGACAGAGGGTGAAGCCGAGGCTTACAGATACATCAAGGAATACAAGCAGAGAATCAGGGATAACAAAAAACTCCCGTTCATGGTCGACATCCTGAACTGCTCACACGGCTGCATCTACGGCCCTGCTACAGAGCCTTCACGCCGCACGGATGACGTAATGCTTACCATCGAGGATATCCGTTCAAGGAAGATAAATAAGAACGGTGAGAAGAAGGGGCTATTCGGAAAGAAAGAAAAGAATACCGATCCGTGGGACGTTGCTCTCACTCCTGATGAGCGCCTTGCAAACTTCATGAATCAATTCAGGGACCTTGATCTGAATGATTTCATAAGAAAATACACACCTAAGCCTGTAGATGTGAAGATTCCTTCTGCAGATCAGGAGAACCAGATCTACATGGATATGGGTAAGGATACCGAGGCCAAGCGACATATCGATTGTGAATGCTGCGGATACAAGACCTGTAAGGATATGGTAAAGGCCATCTACAACGGCACCAATGTAAAGGAAAACTGCATCCACTATCTTCGTGAACAGGCTGAGCAGGAAACCGAAACGGTAAATAAAATGCTTTCGGAGCAGTCTGCTGCTAATCAGAAGCACGAGAAGGATATCGCAGAGGTCGCTGAGAATTTCATCACCCTCACAGAAAATATCAGCCAGATGGATGATGCCAATGAAGCCAGTGCACAGGAGGCCACAAATCTTGCAGAGGAGATCGATGGTATCACTCAGACCTGTGAGAAGCTATCAGAATCGGTAAAGGTAATGACCGAATTCATGGATGCCTACAAGCAGACCAATAAGGATATTTCAGATATCGCAGGCCAGACCAACCTTCTGTCACTCAACGCTTCTATTGAGGCAGCAAGAGCCGGAGAGGCCGGACGAGGTTTTGCAGTAGTTGCCGAGGAGATTGGAACTCTCTCTAATTCCACAAGGTCTCTCATCAATGAGAATAATGATAAGGGTGACAAAATCATTCCGAAGATCAACGCCAGCATTGATGATATAGAGAATGTTGTATCCGAGATCAATGAGATGAACCAGAAGGTAACGACTATCGCCGCCAATACTGAGGAAATCTCATCTCAGACCACACAGATACATGATATGGCTCTTGAACTCAAGGCTAAGGTAGAAAAAATGTGAATTTTAAGATAATTTTAATATTTTAGACACACATTTTTCACAATTAGTCTGTATTATAAATATATCGAAAGCAGAAATGCTTATCGAATTTTTTTCATACTCTCCCCTTTTTGCCACGGTTTCATAGCCGTGGCTTTTTATTTATCCCATAAGCCACGAGATATAGCAGCTCTGGCAGTGATTATGCGCCACGCTCGTGCTGTCGAAATCCGTACCGGTAATATCCGAGAACGTCTGCTCCATTGTATCATGATCAGACGATGACATGGTAATATCCCTTCCATAGCGGCGGTATGTGCCAAAGGTATAGTTCACGGAGCTGTCAAGGCCAAGCAGACTGAGCCCCCGTGTAAGAGTCTCCTCATTAATGAGACCGGCATTCACAAGAGTCTTCTCCAGAGTCTTTGAATCCTTAGTAGGGATCTGTGTCACAATATCGTCAGAATTCACATAGTTGAAAATATTAATATACTTCTTCGCAGAAGCCGCCTTTGTCCTGGACACCTTTGGTGAGGCAAAGGTATAAGCGTAGACATTATCCTTTCCATAGGTATCTGAAAGTCTCTTTGCCATTATATCAGCGACAGCGGCTCCTCTGCTATGGCCCGTCACCCAGAACTTCACATTGCCCTTCTTCAGATTGTTCTTCTTCAGGAAGGTATTCAGCTTCTTATGAACAGCCTTTTCTGTCACGTTGAATCCATGATGGATGGAATCCGTCTTCATATTGTTATCGAATCCCAGGTCGAGGTTGCTCTTCCATTCGGCACTCGAGGCAGTGCCCTGAAGGATCACTGCAACAACAGTCTTTTTCCCAATCTTTCTCTTGCCGAAATTGAATGACAGGTCATTTCCAGAGGCCTCATCCTTTACCGAATCACGCTTGTTCGTATATCCACAGGCCTTCAGGAAGTCCCTGATATCATCCTTATTATACACAGCAGAAGCCGCACCGGCGGAAAGAAGCGCCAGTGAATCATTCTGCTTTGTCGCCTTCTGTGAGAAAAACGAATCGTCATACACTACCGATGCATTCATCTCTTCATCATCAAATGCCCCATCAGGGTATGAAAAAGTCACTGTAGTATTCGCCATTGCAGATGTCGTAAATGAAAATGCAAGTGCGAGAGATAAAATCAGTGCTGAAAGCTTTTTTACCATAAAATCTCCAATGCTGTCATGACGAACGGCGTCTGTCGTGCGTCCTATAATATTCTGCCTTCTTATGGTACATCATCTGCTCGGCATCAAGCTGAGCCCGCTCACGGGAAGCTGAATTCTTTGTCCAGCCCCATCCGAGAGATACAAAGATTGAATCCTTCTCGATGATGTGCGATTCCTTGTCCATATAATCCCTGAATCTGAACTGATCCATGCCTTCGAATACGATGATGAACTCATCTCCACCGATCCTGTACAGTAAACCATCCTCGAACGACTCCTGAAGAAGCCTTGCGGCCCTTATTATCAGCTGATCGCCCTTGGCGTGTCCGAAGGTATCATTCATATCCTTCAGGCCATTGAGATCTGCAAAAATTATCCCCAGCGGGACTCTCTTTCTCTCAATCCTCATCATATCCTCTTCATACGCATTGCGGTTCAGGGCTCCGGTCAGCTGGTCTTTTCTCGACAGCTCTGTCAGCTGCTCTATAAGCAGCTGGTTCTTGATCTCTGCATTGAGGAACAGACCTATGGTCTGAAGCAGGCTCTTCGTGCTCAGGAACTCGGCCTTTACATAATTTTCTACGCCGATATATCCATTAAGTGTCTGACCATCCTTCAGCAGGACCTCCATGAAATTTCTGCAGCCCGGATCCCTTACCCCTTCGGGAGCCTTCAGCATTACTGCAGCCACGTCAGAAATGATGATCACATCATCCTCATTCGCATATCTGTTCCACCAGTTGGCATTGTGTATGGTCTCTACCGGCTGAAGCTCATTCCTCTTCACCCCAGGGCTGCACCATTCCCGCACCGTAACCATCTGCGAATCCCTGACACGACCAAAGTATATCCTGTCAGGATGGATCAGGGTTCCCATCTCCGCCATGACCTTTGCCACAGCATCATCAAGGCTCTTACCCTGATGCAGGTGCTTTGCTGCCCTGATGATCACATTGTCCATCTGCTCATTGAGAGCGATCTGGTCAGCATGCGATACCTGAGGGCCGAGTCCCTGCAGCTTGTCGAAATGCAGCCGCTTGAATTCCTCGATCGGTACCGGCTTTGAATACAGGTATCCCTGGAAATATGTCACTGGATACCTCTGCAGGAAAGCCTGCAGCTCCTCATTCTCCACACCCTCGATACATATAGACTTGCCGCTCTCTGTCACGGCGTGCGTCAGGCCATTGATGATATTCTGGTCTATTCTGTTATCGAGAATGTCCTTGATGAACTGCCTGTCAATTTTTACCTCATCTATAGGCATCTTCCTCAGAAGATTAAGTGAAGAATATCCTGTACCGAAATCATCGAGTGCGAATCTGATACCTCTTGCGCGAAGCGTGGCTACCTTGTCACGGAGCATGTTCTCATCCATGATACGGCATCTCTCTGTGAGTTCGAGGCACAGGTTCTTCGGTGAATATCTGGTCTCATCGAGTATATTTATCACTGAATCAGCGAAATTGCTCTTCTCGATCTGTGCGTATGACAGATTGACATTTACTACGAAGTCCGGATCTCTTTTCGCAAAATCCATGGAATCAATACAGGCCTGCCGCAGGATAAATGAACCAAGCTCAGGGAATACAGTATCCTTCTCGAGAATGGAAATAAACTCATCCGGGCTCACATATCCGTACTTGTCATTATGCCACCTGATCAGGGCCTCCATCCCGGCCAGTGTACCATCAGAGACCCTGATGATCGGCTGATAGCACAGATAAAAGCCTCTGCATCCGTCAATAACGCTCTCTCTGATGACATTCAGTTCCTCGAGCCACTGGCGGTTCTTCTCAGATATGCGATTGTGGAAGACGATCAGATCGCCCTGATGTCTGTCCTTGGAATCCGCATACGAATAGAGCAGGCAGGAATACAGTGTATGCGAGCTGACTATATTGTCAGAGACCTCCATGCCTCCGGCCGCAAGGAACAGATGTATCCTGCATCCCTCTACATCGAATCCCTGCTTCGAATCGATACGCAGCTTGTCATAGATGTCGGAGAGCTCCTTCATCGGCAGAGCCTCAGACCTTACCGCAAACTTCGCACCCTCCATCCTGTAAAATTCGCACTTATCGCCGAAATATTCACGGAGCATGTCGGCGAACTTGATCAGGACCTCATTTCCAAAGGAATAGCCATATACGTCATTTACCTCGGTAAATCTGGTCGAACCGATCAGCAGGACATCGGTCTCTTCATCCTCCTTGCGATGCATTTTCATATCATTGAAAAAAGCATACAGATTCGGAAGACCGGTAACTGTATCTATCCTGCTCTGGATGCCGGTATTCATGACAATTCCGGCGATAAAAACAGCCTCACTGTTGTCATTTGTGATCAGAGAAGCTGATACCTCGCAGCTGACATAGCTACCGTTCTTGTCCTTCATCCTGCACTTGCAGAGCATCTTCTCGGTCTTACGATCGCGCAGCTCCTCAATCCTGTTCCTGAATTCCACCCTGTCCTCAGGATGCATCCGCAGCAGCCAGTCCTCCTCACCATGTGTGATCTGCTCACCAGGCAGTCCGAAGAAGTCTATTGCAGTCTTGCACCATCTGATCAAACCGTTCTTCTCGTCGAGAACGAAAAGATACCTTCCATCATCAGACACTGTAAAAGCTTGAAAAAAGCTGTTCAGCAGCGCCTTATCCTTGAATAACCCCGGCATCAATTCCATTTTTGCCTCCTCAGATTGATTTGAATCCGTATTTCTTATACTGTTCATCTCTTTTTACTTCTGAGAGCCTTTCAAGGCTCATTTCCTCAAAAGTATGTGTGAGAGGTACATCCCTCTCTATAGTAGCCAGCCTCCTGCTAAGGAAGGCCGTATCCCTGTCACGAATCAGTGCATTCATAGGAGTCCTCTTTATTCCGAGAGACTCCTTCCAGAACGCAGAAAGAGCCTTTTTCTCCTTGTCATCAGCACATGAATCTATGGCTTCATAGATGCCGTCCAGCGTCCCGTATTCATTCAGAAGTGGAGCCGCAGCCGAGCTCACGCCCTTCACTCCAGGGATATTGTCAGAGGAATCCCCTACAATCCCCTTCAGATCAGGAATCTGTTCAGGACGTACCCCGTACTCGGCCCTGCATATATCAGGCGTGATCTGCGCCGCCTTATCCGGCAGGCAGTACTTCTTCTCTGTGGAAAAAACAGCTGCATACTTTCCCGTGATCGCATCTGCATTCTCCTGCTTCGTCTGGATGAGCCAGAGCGAGGTCTCATCGCTTATCAGCTGCAGATAATCATGATCCTTGGTGATGATATATGTAGGCATCTGTCCCTCGTACAGCTTCGCCGCAGAGCCTGCCAGATCATCAGCCTCATATGTATCGCTCATCTCTACCGCATATCCGATCTCACGGAGCATATCCTCCATATTCGCAAACTGCTGCTTCAGAGGCTCCGGTGTCACACCACGGTTTGCCTTGTAGTCGGCGTATTCTTCACGTCTGAAGGTATCTCTGGTCGTATCGAAACAGATGACCATGTGGGTGATGTGCTGATCCTTTTCTATCTTGCGTAAGGTCTTCGTCATCGCATACATGGCATTCGTGTACAGGCCGTTGTACTGCATTATCTTATCGTAGTACCTCTCCTTTTCTTCATCGGTCTTCGCGAAAAGTATCTGCTTCGGCAGCAGCCCGTAGTACGAGGTCACGAGCATTGACGATCCGTCAACAATAAGAAATCTACCCATATTATTTGTCAAGCTTTATTCCGGACAGAAGGCTGCCAAGGCTTGTGGTGGCTTCCTCTCCAGATGAATACTCCTTTATCTCCGGCTCCTCCTCAACAGGCTGCTCAGGTGCCTTCGGATCTGCGATAAGCCCCTTCATGGAAAGAGAAATCTTTCCGTCCTTGATTCCCTTGATGCGAACCTTTACCTGCTGGCCTTCCTTTACTATCTCGGCAGGGCTTGTGATACGTCTCTCTACGAACTCTGAGATATGTACGAGTCCTGAGATACCGTCTCCGAGATTGATGAATGCTCCATAAGGCATGATACTCTCGACAGTGCCGTCTACCACATTGCCAGGCACAAGTGAGGCAATCCTCTTATTTCTCGCATCAGCCTCCTGGGCACGGATAAGCTCCCTTGCGGAAAGGATCAGCTTCTCATTCTCCTGATCAGCCTCAGTAACGAGGACATTGATGCTCTTTCCTACATAGCTATCGAGATCGTCCACATATCTGCTCGAAAGTCTCGATGCCGGGATGAAGCCTCTGATGCCTTCTGCATACGCTACGCATCCACCCTTGACAGCCTCAATGATCTCAACCTCTATTGGTGTATTCGATGCCATCTCTGCTCGAAGCCTGTCCCATCCGAGATCCTCCTCGGTCTCAATCTTCTTCTGTCTCTCAAGAGATTCATTGATCTCTTTCTCATAATCCTTCATTGATTCTTCAGCCATAGCTATAAAATCTCCTTTAAATACAAAAAACCATACTAATTATACTATCCAGAGAAACTTACTTCAAGAACAAAATTTTAAAGTTCATTTAAACTTCGCCTGTTATCATAGGCTCATCAACAAAAAGGAAAGCACAGAAAAAAGCGGCGGGCAGAACCCCCCGTTTCTTTATTTCTTTTTTTCTTCCTTGTCCTCAGTACCACCGACAGGACTGTTGACCAGATACTCAAAGTCGATCTGCATCATCTTTACCTGCTTCGTGTAATTATTCGGAATCTCATCTATCTTGCAGCCGTAGAACCAGTTGCCATTGTCAAGGTCCTTGGCCTGCATTATCTTCCCGAAAAGCTTTATTCCCTTCCAGTTCAGCTCGAGCCACAGGCCGGGCTTATACTGCCTGTCAAGTATCACTGCAAATCCCTGCTCGCTCACATCGAAAAGCTTCGCATCATAGTCATTTACCTTGCAGCCCTCATTGACAGGGAACCTGCGGAACTCACGGTGATAATTCAGTGTCGCCTCTTCCTTCTTGCCGTACGTCAGATAAATGCGCTTACCATGAAAATCGACCGGAAGTATCTTTACATCCTCAAATACATCATTAGTCCCGATGACTGATATGGATGTCTCGCCATCACTGAAATCCACGAAATCCCCATCCTCATCAGTAACAGGTGCAAGCCCTATGAGGCTTCCCTCCTCTACTATCACGACAGACTTGTAGTAATGCTCAGAGTCCTTTGTCTTATTGTCGAGTAAAACTTCTGTACCCTCTTTTAACTTATCACTAAGCATAGTGTATCCTTCACTTTTCAGCCGAGAGAATGCACACCGGATCGTTCCAGATATTCATTCAGAGCGTCAGATACAAGCTGTGAAAAGGAGAGTCCCCTTCTCTCAGCCTCCTTCTTTGCCCTTTCATACATATCAGGACGCATTGTCAGCGTATATTGCTTCTTCGGTATTGCAACCTTCGGCCTTCCTCTATGTGGTTTTGATGTTCCCTGTGGCATTCTCTTATTCTCCTTTGCAAAAAATATACAAAAATTATTATACAATTTAATAAAAATTTTGCAACCTTTTACTAAAGAATAGCATTTTTCAGAGAATCACTTCTATCTCATTTGACTCCTTCAGTCTCTCCGCCGGTATATAATCACCATCAATCTCTTCGCCATTCAGGAGCAGCCTGGATACCCCCGACTGTCTGTGCTGCGGATTTGCAACGGATATCGACAGATGACAGCCCCTGAAATCCTTCTCGATGGAAAAAGAATCCCAGGCAGAAGGAATGGACGGGCTTATATGAATGCCATTCAGATCCGGCCGCATTCCGCAGATTCCTTCTACGCAGCCTACCATTACTGTACTGGCCGTACCCGTCAGCCAGTGTACATGGCTTCTTCCAAGATTCGGTGAATACTTGCCCTCGGTAAACTGACCATATACGTATGGCTCAATCCTCCTGATCTCAGCTTTACGGTTCTGTGCGGCAGGTGCATTCTCCATGAAATACATGAAGGCATCATTACCATTGCCCATCAAGGCCTCTGCCAGGATCAGCCACCCCTGGGACTGTGAGAATATCCCGCCATTTTCCTTCATGCCTGCATTGAAAATGACTGCAAGCGCTCCGTCAAATGCATGCTCATGATACGGCGGATCCATAAGAACTGCTCCGTATGCCGTATTGAGCTGTGTATTCACCAGCTCGAATGACTTCTTCTCCTGCTCCTTAGTAGCAAGGGTACTGATCACTGACCATGACTGCGGATTAAGCCAGATAGCTGCCTCCGGATCGCCCGGCTGACCTATCTTCGTGCCATCCTCAGTATATCCGCGGATAAACCTGTCTTCATCCCAGCAGAGATCCTGGATCTTCTGCCCGTATTCATCGATCAGGCTATTCAGAGTCTCTACATAATCCTTATCAGACCTGGCCCAAGCGAAGCTCTTCATGAGAACCAGCGCATAATAGAACTGGAACGCCACAAAGCTCGACTCACCGTTTGCACCGAGTCTGAGGCAGTCATTCCAGTCAGCCCATAGACCGGCCGGCAGACCATGCGGCCCAAGATGATCCAGTGAAAATCCGATAGCCTTCTTCAGATGATCATATACTATGTCGCTACCATTATTACAGTATGGAATCTCTTTGTCAAGGAAAGCCAGATCACCAGTCTCGGCAATGTACTTATATATCGTCGGAAACAGCCAGAGAGCGTCGTCCGCTCTGTATGTACCCTCATAGTCAGGATCATCCGGTGTCATCTCATGTCCCGGATCATGTGTAAACTTAACGAGAGGAAGTCCTCCGCCATTATCTACCTGTCCTGACAGCATGAATTCTATCTTTTCCCTTGCCATATCAGGAGCAAGATGGATGATTCCCTGAATATCCTGAACGGTGTCCCTGAATCCGTAGCCATTTCTCTGACCGCAATATATAAATGAGGCTGCTCTCGACCACAGGAAGGTCATGAAGCAGTTGTATGCATTCCAGGTATTCACCATCGTATCGAATTCCTTCGATGGTGTATGTACTTCAAAATGACTAAACTTCTCATACCACCAGTTCTTCAGGGTCTTCAGCTCATCAGTCACGATATCTCTTGTGTGGATCTCATAATGACGCAGGATCTCTGTAGACCTCTGATTGTCCTGCATACCTACGATAAAGCAGAGTGTCTTCCTCTCACCAGGATCAAGTGTCAGCTTTGTAGAAAGTGCGCCAACGCTATTACCGCCGTAGTTTAATGCTCCACCGAGATCTCCGTTTTCTATTCCTATAGGATTATTATAATATCTGTATGGTCCGAGAAATTCATCCCTGTCCCCACAGAACGAGCTGACCTCTGCACCTGCCAGACCTATAAACCTCTCAACGAACCGATTGCCGTCGCTTTTCTCTCCTGCCTCTCCCGATACATCGAGATTACCATTTACCTGCTGACGGATCTTATTTTTCTCATAAATCGTTCTTGTGATGAACAGCGAATACTGGAGATTAACCTGATCCTGCTCGTAATTATTCTCATTCGTAAACTCACAGACACCTGAAACAGTGAGATTTCTCGGTCTCTTCGAATGATTCTCCACAGAAACCGCCCAGACCTCATACTCTGCATCCAGCGGCACATAATACAGCACCTCAGAGTGGATACCTGAATAGGCAGCATACATCTTCGTATATCCCATCCCGTGACGGCAGATACTTCTGTAATCATTCAGGTCCTTGCCGACAGGCTGCCATGATGCTGACCAGTAATCAGCTGTATCATCATCCCTTAGATACACATATCTTCCAGGCTTATCCTGCTGATTGAAAACATATCTGATAATCCTGCCGTCAGCACCGGATTTCGCGAAGCTGTATCCGCCTGCATTATTTGATATAAGGCCGCCGTAATTGACGGACCCCAGATAATTTGCCCAGGGTGCAGGTGTCGCCGGATTCGTAATCACATATTCCCTGGCCTTGTCATCAAAATAGCCGTATTCCACTATTATTCCTCCTGAAATAATTATGCCAATTCTTTCTTGTGCTGTCTGAGATATCCGATGAAGCTCTTCTCATCGATAGGCTTCGAATAGAGATAGCCCTGTTCATACTGGCATTTTGCCTCATTCTTCAGCCAGTAATGCATATCCTCTGTCTCTACTCCCTCTGTAACCATCGTAAAGCCCTTGATGTGCATCATCTCATAGATACGCGGAACCATTTCATCCTTTGTCTTGAAATAATCCCAGAGAATAGACTTGTCAATCTTTATTATGCGGAATGGAAGGTTCGAAACCCTGATGATATTGGAATATCCTGTACCGAAATCATCCACGGAGAACGAAGCCCCTCTGTCTATAAGAGTCGACATCAGATGCATCAGCCTGTCAGCTGAGAGATTTGCTGTCTCAGTGATCTCGAAATTGATATACTTCATATCAACCCCGTACCTGTCTGCTATCTGTATCAGATCCTCCGGAAGCGAAGGCTGCATGCACTGGATCGGGGAGAGATTCACTTCGATATACTCGAGCCCGAGCTCCTCCATGTCATTGTCCCTGATGAAACGGCAGACATTTTCGAAAATTATTTTTCCAAATCTGAGTATCGCACCATCCTGCTCAAAAAGAGGTATGAAATTGTCAGGGAAAATAAGTCCCAGCTCATTATCATAAATTCTGGCCAGCGCCTCTGCTGAATGTATCTGATCGCAATTATTATCATATATAGGCTGGTAATACACCCGGACTCCGTCATTCTTCAGAGCCCTGTAGATAGCCTGATCCAGCCTCTTCTTCTGTTCAGACTCAGTAACATCCTCAGCTGACACGATCTCATACGGCTTCTTATCGTAATTGCGCGCCCTTATGGCATCACAGACTACTGTGTACATCTCCTGCGCATCCGAAAAGCCACAGCTATCAGTCACAACAAGGGTGCGGAATGCCATGTCTGCTCTTTCTCCATCGATATAACGTTCTTTTCCTATGACGATATCAATATCCCTCTGAAGCTGGTCATATCTGCGCTCATCGGTCTCAACGACGGCATAAAGCCCTGCATGCAGATAAAAGGTGGTCCTGTACTTCCTTATCAGTTCCCTGCCTATCGGCCATAGCATGCGGTCAGTCTTCATCCTGCCGAACACTGACAGAAATGTATCATATCCCTCTATCTGCAGAAAATAAACCCTGAACGGATTCCCACTAAGTATCCGCTCCGTCATATAGCGTCTGAATCCCTTGATATTGTATGTGCCGGTCTTTATCTCATTGTCGTTCTCAGAATCTATAAAAGCCAGATAGACTATGATAAGTCCCAGAGCTATACCTCCGCTCAGCATGAGCCTTCCCGGCTCAAGGTAGATCTGATATACTGATACGAAAAGGATGATCGCCGTGGAAATGTATATACTGTAGCTGATCCTGCGGGCCATATTCTTCCTTGCAAGGAAAATACGGGCTACACCTATGCCCATCTCTATTGCCATATACGGGAATATAAGATAATAATAGAGACTGCCTCTCTCATATCCCTCCGGTGTGATCCGGAAAATGATCCCCGTGAAAAGATTCACCACAAGAAGTGCATCCATTACCAGGTAAAGGATCATGCTGTAAATCCTGGTATGAAAATATCTGCCGCTCTTCTCGCATGCTATCGCACCGCAGTAAAGGTGCACTGATAAGAAAAACAGAAAGATTGCTGCAAAATAAAGTGTATTAAGGAATATCTGCAGACCTGTGTAGGAATCTATTGAATATGTATCCATGCCTGTCGCAGCCAGATTGCCTAAATTGATCAGGAGTGAAATAAATATCAGATTCGTGAAGAGCTTCCCGCTCTTCATAGGCAGCATCCTGTTTGATTTAAGATTGAAGAGGAGGATGATCGAGATCACCAGTCCTACTACAGACCATTCCATATGTTTACCTTTCGTTGTCCCTGACGGTATATTCTCAGAACGGGTTTATCTGACCCGTCTTTATCCACTGCATGAATTTCTCCCCACACTCATAATCCTCATTTCCATCAGTGAACATGTCTATTGTAACACCTAATTCAGATAAATACATCACAAATTCGCGATATTTTTCAGAATTTTTTTTCATAGCCTTATTCCAATATGCCGCGGACATGGCTTTTTCTTCATCCTTAGTCGTATCATCTATGATGGCTCGTGCTTCAACTATTCTGTCTCCCTTATCTGATGAGCCTTCTGCCACCATCTTCGGATCCTTATAATGCCGCCTTATGCACTCCCTGATCCAGCCTACATAGTTCTCGATCGGGTTGGACTGTGAGTCAGCCAGCCTGACTGCACGAAGTACCTCCTTTTCATCATGCAGGGATTCCTTCAGCAGCATCCTGACATCATCCTCTGATAGTCCGTTGTGACCGACAAGTGCCTCCATTGACTTTGGCAGATTGAACAGAGACATCTGCTCGTACTGGTTGTTGGTTGCTTCAACCAGCTTCTTTTTCTCGCTGATAGCTTCTATTACCTTCTCACCCGGATTATTCCAGCTGATAATGAACTTGACTGCTACAATCTTGCCTCCTCTTCCGGCTGCTATCGGATTGTAGTCAAACTTGACATCGCACTGCTCGCGAAGCTCCTTCCTTGCTCTCTCGAGAACCCTTCGTCTGAAATCGCCCCACTCATTGAATGACTTTTCATTTGCAATCTCGACTATCCTGTCCCAGCTTGCGCCATTCATCTTTGCCTTCTTGACTCTGGCCTCGTCCATATTGACGACTCCGATCATGCATTTGAGCTCGGAAAGTCCATAATCCTTGACCCAGTATGAATTCGGATCGCCTTTTTTCAGATGCCAGGCCTCTGACTTTATCAGCTCATATATACGGAACGAGTAATCGCACCTGAATCTGAGCACATTTGCAAGCGAATAACTCGTATAGCTGCCCTTGATATTGTAGATAAAGGGCGCGATTTTTTTATTAAATGTAACTGTGAATACCCCGTCCTCATAATGTGCATTCGTGATCATGGCCATGACCTCGAAATTGCCGTTATTATCTTCGATCACCATCTGATGTCCGGTCATTGTCTTGGCCGTTGCTATCAGCTTCTTGTATATATTTGTATCAGACTGCCGACCCAGAAGCTTCTTGATCTCCGACGGATATAGCGTAGCCACAGGTGTATCTCCCTCCATCGTAAGTCTTGACAGCGCGATGGATGTCAGCTTGTTCTCTAAAAGGGATGACTTGTACTTTGCTGTGATTATCTCTTTGCCCTTCATTACCTGGGCATTGGATTCCTTCTCGACGAGTTCATCTTCTATTGTCTTATCTGACTTTTTTGATGGCATGAACTACTGTCCTTTCATGGCTGATTCTACTTGATACCATATTATAAAAACACATTCTTTATACATTGTCAAGTATTTTTAAGTAGTTTTTGCCACTAATTCTTTTCTTTTGATGGCCGTATATACTTAATCAGGACAATTTTGTTTCATCGCTCTGTACCGTCGTTATTATGGCAGAATATACTTGTCTTATGGCTAAAATTACTTTCGTTATGGCATAATTTACTTATTGCAGTCACATATTATGGCAACAAATACTTATCCACTGGCATTATTTACTTATATGCCAGCAATGAATATCATAATCATGGCATAAAATACTTAATTCTCTGATTCTTTTCACTGAAATTGCACTTTTGATGCCGGTTCTTCAGTCTATAAGTAAATTTCGCCGGGATTACAAGTCATTTATGCCACTAAATGTTACTCACATAAGTATTTTCTGCCATAACCTGCCTCTGATCATGCCATAGCTTTATCTGTATCCTGCTTGAATTTTAAGTCATTTATGCCATGAAAAAAGCCTTCAAGAGCCTTTTTCAGGCACCTTGACGGCTTTTCTAATAAATAAATATTTGTTGTTGTGTATCTTTAATAATAATGCTGAACCGAAATTCTGGCCGATTATACTTATGCTCAGACCATTTTTTCAAGGATCTGATTTATTAATTCATTCTCGCTGATTTCATACTTTGCAGCCTCCTTCTGAAGGTTATTAAGAGCCAGATCTGACAAGAGAAATCCCTTCCTGTGGCTTCTGGTCTTCTTTTTGGTAGGTACAATGTATAATAATCCATTGTTGACTGGCGTTTCAACCTGATTCTGAACGGAATTTAAGTAGTTGATGCCAGGATTATCTGAATCTGATTCTGATACTTCTGTATTTGAAGCCTGTTTTAGCGCTGTTTTTGCAGTTGTAGTAGTTTTTGCCATAGTTTCGGGCTTTTTGGTAGCCGAATCTACTGAACTCTTATTATTGATAGACGAATCAACCGCATTTCTTTCCCGTTTTTCTTCATTTTCTGCCTTTACTTTGCTGATTTCGCTGGCTGCTTTTTCCTTTACCTCTTCTTCTTTAATTGAAGCGAAAATATTTCCTGCCTTTGTCCTTGAGTTCTTCATTCGTCCTCCTTTTTAAGCTGCTCTAAAAGCTCCCTGATCAGGTTTGCATAGTCAATTGCTGCGTTACAGTTTGGATATTCATCGAATAATCTTACCTGACGTGACTGGGCCTCTTTTATCTGCTGACAGGTTCTTATAGATGTCCTGAATACATTAAAGCCCTGTTCTTTTCCGATTTCAGGCAGCTGATCATGTACTATCGTATCAAGAGCTGTTCTCTTGTCATATACTGTAAGAAGTACACCATATATCTTCAGATCAGGATTTACGTCCTTTGCATCATTAATATTAGACATGATCTGCGCCAGACCGTCTATTGCGAATTTTTCTGCCTTTAGTGGTACTATCACACCATCAGAGGCCACCAGAGCACTTGTCATGTAGAAGCCTATATTAGGCGGGGTATCTATGATAGTGAAGTCATAATTGTCGGCTATTTCAGTGAGTTTCTTCCTTAATAAAGAATAGTTCTTGATATGAGCTGCAAATTCACCCTCGATCCCTGCTAAGTGATTGTCTCCTGATATTATGTCTCCACTATCTGTCTCCTGTATGGCTTCCTCTATAGTACAATCCTCATGAAGCAGGTCATACAGCGTATTCGTATCCTCCTGCACTGCTTTATATGTGCTTGAGGTATTGCATTGTGGATCCATATCTATCATCAGGACCTTGTATCCACATTCCTGTAGACCATTTGCAAGGCACAGTGCTGTTGTAGTTTTTGCGACACCGCCCTTCTGGTTCGCAATTGATATTGTCGTCATTTATTCTCCTTATTAAACATCAGCATTTATATGCTCATTATTGAGCGATTCTTTTATTCGGATTAGCCTTCTACTTAGTATATTATATTTGTATTTTTATGTCAATTTGTATTCTACTATTATAGTCACATCTTTGAATGAATATTATATTTGAAATCGTATTATATATTATAATTTTATTTAGAATATTTATACTAATATATATCTATATTACATATATGTATTTTACTGTATAATTATCATTTTATATCTAAATAATATATATGTATTTTATCATATAATTATCAATATGTATCCTAATATGATTATTATATGCAATATTCGTCATCTAATGCAACTGTTTATTTTAATATACATACGTATATGCTAACGTATATGTAGCTATATTATAAAATAAATTATAAGTCATACATGAAGATATATATGTATTAGATAGTGTAACATGTATATTACAACATATATAAATTATACGATGAATAATAATATAACTGCAAAGTATAATATGATTTATAAAACAAATGAACATTAGCTGGTGAATATGAATTATAACATGTGTGTTAAGACGAATTCGAAATCATATACAGATACAAATGAGGACTTCAAATATAAATATCGTAGTCGTATATGAATATATCATGCATATAAAGATTCATGTAAAATATACTCAATAATTATACAAATAAGTATTAGCATATAACTTAGTATATTAAATTATACATGAATGTGGTAAAATATGTCAGTACTCTATAAATATACCACAGAATAAGGCGGAAATACAGCATTTATGATGACTGAAGAAAGAAAAAAAGAAGTAGTCGAGGGCCTGGAAAAGGCAAGAGCGCTCTTCAGCGATGGCAGGAATAAAGAGGCTCAGGAGAGCATAGATTCTCTGATAGATTCTCTTACTGACGAAGAACTCACTATGGAGGATGACGAATATGAATATGTGGATTTCAAGTCTCCGATAGAGGAGGGGATATACAGGGCAGAGCGAAGCACGATAAAAGCGGAGAAGGATGAAGAAAGAAAAGAGGCTGGTGTAAATGAGCCGGATGAAAATGATGAGACTGATAAGGAGCTGAGACTTATTGATTTCCCTGTATCAAATCTGTATGTGCTAAGCGGGAGCATAGCAATGGAGATGAAGGATTATGGCCGGGCGCTCGAACAGCTGGGCCAGGCTATGGAATGGAATCCGACAAATCCGGAAATCGCATTCGAATATGCAGAGGTTGTCAAGAGAATGGGATCGGCAGATCAGTTCTTCGAACTGACAAAGAGAATATTTCCTCATATATATTCGTCACAGCAGCTGGCACATGCTTATAGAAATGCTGCATATTATTATGAGACCAGGAGGGATGCAGACAAGGCGCTTGCAATGCTTGCTTTTTCAAATGGCTATGAAGAAAATGAAAATGCAAAGAGAGAAATGCAGGCTATTATGAAGGATACGGGAATCGAACATAAGCAGATCACATCAGATGAAATCAGACAGATCTGCGAGGCTGATGATATTCCATTCGGACCCGACAGAGCTGTGATACAGATGGCAGGTGGCGATGGTATGTATTTCCTTGAAAATAAGAACTACCAGATGGCATATTACTTTATCTCTATTGCTTACGATCTGACTCGGGACCCACAGCTGAAGGATAAGCTGGATGAGATAAGCAGGAAAATAAATGAGCAGAAGAATGACTGAATAATCTCTTAGATCATCAGAACACAAAGGAGCATAATATGGCATCAAAAACATTTGACTTCAGTGACACCAGCGAGGAAAAGGAAGAAAAAAAGCCGCAGGGTGTGACAGGCAAGGAGGCCTTTTCATACGGATTATATGAACAGGATTCTAATGTTGCAGATGAGAATCACCCTATTTTAATAATAGAAGATAAATCAGGAACTCTGGTTCATCATGTAAGCGGAAGGTTCTATAGATACGATGAGAAGATGAGCTTCGAATATGGCAGGTCATCTGATCAGCTTTTTGCAGCAATCCATGCAATTGATACACGTTTCATTAAATTGATAACGTATTTAGCGGATAATCACGAGGATGTAAGGCTGTCCGGACATATAGTTGACGGATATTACAACGTGTATAAGATACGCGCTGTCGATTCTGCAGGACTCAGAAGACTCACTTCAGAGGATGGATTTCTACAGAACGTGATACAGAGGCTGCTTGCTTCGAAGCCACCGAAGGGTGAGAAGCAGGAGGATGAGGCAATAGAAGAGAAGTCGGTAGCAGAAGACCTGAGAATGACTGATGTGACAGGAATGGAGAATTTCCTTAAGGTTGCATCGTCTGTACTGCCTGATAATATAGCAGTCTGGGCCAAGAGGAATCTGATGATGGCAAGGTCTCAGAGCATCAGTCCTGACGAGAGGCGTCATGCCATGCGTGCACTCGCCATGATGCTTAATATCCACTGGCAGGATGCATATTTTCCTGCGATCGATCCGGTCGAAGCCAGAAGGGTGCTCGATGAGAGTCTCTATGGAATGGACAGGGTGAAGCAGAGAATCATAGAGACTATTATCCAGATCAATCGTACACATACATTGCCTGCATACGGGCTGCTTCTCTGTGGTCCTGCAGGAGTAGGAAAGTCGCAGATAGCCTATGCGGTTGCAAAGATACTGAAGCTCCCGTGGACAGCCCTTGATATGAGCACGATAAATGATGCAGAGGCCTTGACTGGCAGCCCTCGTGTTTATTCAAACGCCAAGCCTGGGAAGATAATGGAAGCCTTTTCAGAG
>SAMEA3663054__coassemble_491_pt1 | contig 52412 bp, 44 predicted proteins | sample SAMEA3663054__metabat2_high_PE_006 | metagenome-assembled genome bin SAMEA3663054 (sample SAMEA3663054) | pig gut metagenome | biome: pig gut; feature: pig-associated habitat; material: faeces | place: France | collected 2012 | reverse complement strand
GTGATAGAACCATCAGGAAGTGAGCGGCTCAGATAGTCAATAAAGGCATATACATTTGCTTTGCCTGTCTGCGCCTTCTGCTTTTCTGAGACCACAGGATATTTTTCTTTCCATTCATTGCACTGCTGTATCCACGCTGAAAAATCTTTCTTCTCATATTCAGCATCAAGCATCGCCTGCAGGAAATCTCCTGCATCAGCTACTACAGGCAGATCTATCGCTATAGTCGGCTTCTTAAGCTCCTCCGGGTCAATGTCCACGGCCACCTTGTACGCTGCTCTGGCCCAGGTATCCTTGTTGTAACCGACCTGATATATATTCAGCCTGCTGCCAACTGCGATCAGCAGATCACTGTTCTGCACAGCAAAATTACCTGCACGGTCTCCCATTGTACCACCGCGTCCGGCAGTCAGAGGATCATCACTATCCATCAGATCTATACTGTCCCAGCATGTCACAACCGGTATCCGGTATTTCTCCGCAACCTGATGAAGAAGTGACTCCGAACCAGCTATTCTGATACCATTCCCAGCATAGATCACCGGTCTGCTGGCATGGCTTATTTTATCTGCAACAATTCTTACAGCATCCTTCAGGATACTTATATTTTTTTCAGCTTCAGAAGCCTTGTATCCTCTCAGGTCATCAGTTTCAACGAAGGCTCCCTGCACATCAAGCGGGATATCAAGCCAGCATGGGCCCGGTCTGCCACTGATTGCCGTATGATATGCTTTCTCAAGACAGTACCTGATATCAGCAGGATCAGTGATCATTTCTGCATACTTCGTCATTTCTGAAAGTGCTGATACAATATCGAATTCCTGCCCACCAAGAGTCCGTAAGTGAAGTCCGCTGTTTCTCACAGTGAGCTCAGTTTTTACCTGTCCCGAAAAGACGATCATCGGTATCGAATCCTGATAGGCTCCGGTCACTCCATTCAGTGCATTGATCGCACCGGGACCGCTCGTGACACATACTGCAGCCATATTCCGGTCCACTCTGTAATACGCTTCGGCTGCCATTGCTGATGCCTGCTCATGGTGATTGTATATGCAGGTAAGACCCTGATGATGTCCAAATGAATCATTCAGATGCATTGAGCCGCCACCTACCACGGTAAATACATTGCTGATCCCATGACTCACCAGAAAATCAGCTATATAGTCTGATACCTTCTGCTTCATGCAAGCCTCTTTCTCAGATTGTCAAATAGATAATTGATGGCATCTTCTATTTCATCCCGTGTCACATCATGAACTACATTAAGCTTCATATCATCCTTCATCAGAACTGCGGTGATATTGCTGTCAGTCTGCTTCTTGTCCTTATGAATGGCTGCAATGACCTCATCCATATCCACGTCAATGTGCTTCACGTCAATATGTATTATCTTCCATAAGATTGCTTCTACCCGCTCTACCTTATCCTCAGTCAGCCATCCTCTCGCTAGTGAAATACGATTTGCAGTAACTGTCCCCATTGCAACAGCCGTTCCATGTGGAATCTCATATTCACTCATCACTTCATAGGCATGGCCGAAGGTATGGGCAAAGTTCAGATGAATCCTTATGCCCCTGTCGAATTCATCCTCCTCGATATATTTTTTCTTGAAGGAGAGCGAGTGTCTGACGAACTCATCAATTCTGTCTTCCCTTCTCGCGAGAAGCGCATCAATATTCTCTTCCATATTCCTGATGCCGGTCTCCCCCTCCATAACATTGAACTTCACCACCTCTCCAAGTCCGCTCTCAAAATCTCTTTCTGAAAGCGTCTGGAAAAATGGTGTGCAGATATGGATCTCATCAGGGGCAAAAAAAGTCCCGAGCAGATTCTTGAAACCCTTGTAGTTGAGAGATGTCTTCCCGCCGATACAGCTGTCACAGGCAGCAAGAAGCGTGGTCGGGAAAAATGTCCAGTGTATGCCACGGTACAGCACATTTGCCACGAATCCTGTAATATCCTGAATGATTCCGCCTCCAAATGATACAAGCCTGGCGTTCCTTTTCGCGGGTATCTCCGTCATGATCTCGCATATCCTCATAGCGGAATCTATCGTCTTATTTTCCTCGGTCGCCTCGAGAATATATCTCTGCTTCTCCGGGATTCTGTCAAACAGCTTCTCGTGATACAGGTCGAAGAGCACCTTATCTATTACAAAAAAGGTATCAGGCTCCGCCTTCAGTGAAAGCACCGGCTCAAAGTCCTGCGATATATCAACAGTATAGTCCTTGGTATGTGAATGTATTATCATCTGGCTTCCTCATAACGTGAATCGGTAACAAATGCTACCTCTGTTTTGTCAGCTATCTCTTTAAAGAATGTCCTTCCATAGTTATTCAGGTAGTCCGCCTTTTCCTTAAGAAAATCATACTCTTTATCCTCATCATAATAGTTGATGCTGTCAGCCGTATATCCATCAAATCCGGCCAGACTTACCTTTTTCACTCCTGCCTTTACGAGAAGCCTTAACAGCATGCACATGGAGTTGTCCGGGAACTCGGCCTTTTCATCAATCAGTGCACTGTAATTGACCACATAATCGAAGTTTCCGTCTGTTCTCGTGAGATTCGATGAAGCGATCTGCCTTATATCACGATGATCCGACAGCTTCGTTGCAAGCTGTAGATATCTGCTATTGTTCGTGATAAAAATGTAGTCAGGTGTGATCTCATCCGGTATATAATTAATAGAAATTATTACCGGATGATTCTGCCTGATATAGCTGTCTATCCGTGTTTTCTGCTTTATGATATTCGGTGCCGGTCCAAGTACGAGAATATCCTTCCCTCTTAATTCATCTGCAAGACGCTTTATGTCGTAAGTATCATCACATTCTTTTTTCTGGAAGTCGAGATACATCTGCTCTATCATTTCCATATTCTTGGAAAGCTTCTCTTCCTCAGGAATCTTCTGCAGGATCTCATTAATCTCCGTGACCGATAATGTCCGCTTGTTCATCAGGTATGAGACATAATTCGGGTGCACCTTATTCGCTGCTGCAATGTAGTAGAACAGCTGATATCCCCACGGCGATCTCTTCTGAATGTCAAGAATACTCGTGACTATTGCCTCCTGCATCTCTGAGACATCATAGTTCTTCCCGAACTTCTCATTCATGCTCATGGCAATGAGCTCCAATGGGGCATTGCCTGCACTTTTTCCCATGCCATAGAGCGAACCGTCTACCAGCACATTCCTGTCGATATCGCTCTCGAGTACAGTCATTGCATTGATATATCCCAACTGGAAATTATTATGAGCGTGGAATCCAAGACATATATCCCTGTCCAGATTCTGATCTATAACCTCCATGATATGCGTAAGCGACTTCGGGTTCAGCAATCCATAGGTATCGACCATTGACAGAGCATACGGATGGATATCATTTGCGAGGCTTACCACCTCGCGAAGCTCATCGTCACTATAGCTGGACACGGATACGAGCTGAGAAAATACCTTGTATCCCTTCGCTATCAGCTGTCTGCAGAACTCCATCGCCGGATGCATCTTATCTTTTTTGAAAATGACCCTGATCCCGTCCAGATACGAATCACTGCAGTCGCTCACATGAGAAATATCGCAGGTACCGTAATCGATCATCCCGACTACCATCGTATTCTTTCTGTCAAGCCGGCCATATATCCTCTGCACGCTGTCCGTATCCGGCATGATACTCCGGTTGATATCAAACGGTCGCCTGTCATCCAGAAAGCCTATCTCGATCACATCGACACCGGACTTCACCACACGCTCGAAAATATTCACAATATTGTCATGACCGAACTCCCAGTCGTTGATATATCCGCCGTCTCTCAACGTACAGTCAAGGAGAAATCTCTGCCTCATTTCACTGCTTCCTTTATTACTTCCGCCATATAATCTATCATCTCATCCGTCATCCCAGGATATACTCCGACCCAGAAGGTATTATTCATAATGAAGTCTGTATTATCAAGTTTACCTGAGACTCTGTATGCATCTGTACCTCTTATATCGTCGAAACACGGCTGCTTTATTATGTTTCCGCTGAAAAGAAGGCGGGTCTGGATATTGTGATCCTCGATGAATCGCTGCACCTGATTGCGGTCAAGGCCGCTTTCCGGGCGAACTGAGATCAGGAAACCGAACCATGAAGGATCTGAGAAGCCTGCCGGCTCAGGGAGGATGATACGATCCTGCACGTCTGAGAGCGCTTCACGCAGGCATGCCCAGTTATGCTTTCTCTTTTCGATAAATGATGGAAATTTTTCCAGCTGCGCCACTCCTATAGCAGCCTGCAGCTCAGTCACCTTCAGATTGTAGCCAAAGTGACTGTAGGTGTACTTATGATCATAGCCATGCGGCAGCTCGCCATAGTCTCCATCGAATCTGTGACCGCAGGTATTGTCATGGCCCGACGGGCAGTAGCAGTCACGACCCCAGTCCCGGTATGAGAGGATCAGACGATGCAGCAGAGGATTGTCCGTATAGACTGCTCCTCCCTCACCCATCGTCATATGATGCGGCGGGTAAAAGGATGAAGTGCCTATATCACCCCATGTACCTGTGTACTTAGTCACCTCGTCAATCATATACTCAGAGCCCAGTGCATCACAATTGTCCTCAATGAGCCAGAGCTGATGCCTGTCGCAGAAATCCTTCACAGCTCGGATATCAAAGGGGTTCCCCAGCGTATGTGCCAGAAAGACTGCCTTCGTCTTCTCCGGATCATATGCCTCTTCGAGCCTCGTCACATCTATATTGTACTGAGGTATCGTCACATCGACAAATACAGGTACTGCTCCATACTGTATGATCGGGTTGATCGTCGTCGGGAATCCACAGGCAACCGTGATCACTTCATCACCCTTTTTTATCCGGCGTTCTCCAAGCTCTGGAGCAGTCAGCACTGAAAAGGCTATGAGATTGGCGGACGAGCCGGAATTCACGAGATGCACATATTTCACACCGATCCACTCTGCGAACCTCTTCTCGAACTCATCAGCGAACCTGCCTGTCGTAAGCCAGAAGTCAAGCATGGCATCCGTCAGTGCCTGCATCTCCTTCTCATCATAGACACGGCCTGAATACGAGATCCTGTCTCCAGGCCTGAAATCACTATGATCCATCTCCTGTGCCTTGAACTGATGATAATACTGCCCGACCAGATTCTTTATCTCTTCTCTCGCTTCCTGCTCACTGTTCCACATTGAAATATTCCTCTATCTCCCTGTCCATCTCATCCGGGATGCTCTTCGCGTCCGTCAGATATTTTTTTGAAAAAATAACTGTCTTCTCCATGCACTCATCAATATGCCATCTCGGTCTGTATCCGATCACACTCTTGATCTTCGAGCTATCGAGCTTCAGGAATGATGCCTCATGCGGAGCATCTGTCTCAGCTTGTGATTCCCATGAAGCCCGTGGCAGGCCATCACTCAGATCCTGATTCCACTTCTTGCAGAAAAGGCTCACGAGATCTCCAGTCGTCACGCAGTCGCAGTCATCCGGGCCTACGTTGTAGTAATCAGCATACTGCCTGTCCTCCCACTGCTTCTCCGCTATCATCATATATGCGGCAAGCGGCTCCAACACATGCTGATATGGCCTCGTGGAAAAAGGATTCCTGACCTCGATTAAACCATTACCCGATTCCATAGCTCTCACACAGTCAGGTATGATACGGTCAGAGGCGAAATCGCCTCCGCCTATCACATTTCCTGCACGGGCAGTCGAGACTGCAGGTGTATCATCATTCTGAAAAAATGAATTCCTATACGAATGCACCGCCAGCTCTGCACATGACTTCGAATTCGAATACGGATCGAAGCCATCGAGAGGCTCGTCCTCCCTGTATCCCCAGACCCATTCATTATTCTTATATACCTTGTCTGTTGTGATGATCACAGCTGACCTCACTGAATCCGTCTGCCTGATACATTCGAGCACATTCACCGTTCCCATCACATTCGTCTCATACGTATATACCGGATTCCTGTATGACTCGCGCACTATCGGCTGCGCCGCCAGATGAAAAACAATCTCCGGCCTGAACTCTGTGAATACCCTCTGCAGATGATCGAGGTCTCTGATGTCTCCACGCTCATCCCTTATATCAGCACTTACATTTGCAAAATTATACAGTCCCGGATCAGTAGGCACATCAAAGGAATATCCGCATACCTCAGCACCAGCATTCAGCAGCATCCTCGTAAGCCAGGTGCCCTTGAAACCGGTATGCCCGGTCACAAGTACTCTTTTATTCCTGTAAAAATTTCTCATTCCCATATCTTCCACGGCGCCTTGCCTGATTTCCACATTCCATCAAGCTTCTGCTTCTGAAGCAGCGTGTCCATGCACTGCCAGAATCCGTGATGCCGGTATGACATCAGCTCGCCTTCTGACGCCAGCCTCTCCAAAGGCTCCTTCTCGAGCACCGTACTGTCATCCTTCAGATAGGAAAAAATCTCCGGTTCGAACACCATATATCCTGCATTTATCGGCTGGCTATCTGCCTTATTCTTCTCACGGAAATGACGAACTGAATTGTCATAAGCAATATCGAGATGTCCCTTCTCTTCTTCGAGGATCACGGATGTAAGAGTCGCTGTCTTCCCGTGCTTCCTATGGAAATCAAGGAGATCAGCGATATTCACATCGCATACACCATCACCATAGGTCAACATAAACGTCTCATCGCCAATGTACTTCTGTACCCGCTTCAGACGGCCACCTGTCATCGTGTCAAGCCCGGTGTCCACGATAGTCACCTTCCACGGCTCAGTCTTCTTGTCATGCACTATCATGTCATTACCCTCTGTGAAGTCAAAGGTGATGTCCGACGTGTACAGATAGTAGTCCGCAAACCACTCCTTTATCATGTGCTGCTTGTACCCTGCACAGATAATGAACTCATTGAATCCGTAGTACGAATACTCCTTCATGATGTGCCAGAGTATCGGCATCCCACCGATCTCTATCATCGGCTTCGGTTTAAAAGTGCTCTCTTCTGAAATTCTCGTGCCGGCACCACCGGCCAGTAATACTACCTTCATGAACTATGTTCCCTCTCCATATTTTGCGTAAGCTTCGCCATAGAAAAGCCTCTGCTTCTCTTTCAACAACTTCTATCACCATCCGCACCAGACATGACACGCATCATGCGATGACCACGCCGCCACGGACGTTATCTCTATTATATCAGAATCCACCACCGCTGTGTTAAATTTCTATTGTTGAAAATCAGCCAGTCTTATGCTATTTTTATGATACTTCTACATAGGAAAATCAATTAACGGGAGGACATCTGATATGAGTCAGAATAGATTTCTTGCAGTAACTGTAATGACATACAGGCATCCACAGGTAGTAGATCATGTACTGTCTGAATGGGAGAAGTATATATCAGACCTTGGATTTGATATATACTACTTTGATTCAAGCCCTGATAATGAGACCGAGCAGATAGTAAGAACTCATCAGGAAAAATGCAGCCATATATACTACAAGCGATTCCCATCCGAATTATCCGTTGAAATCAAATTTCTCACAGCCTTTGACAAGAGCTTTTATGACCACTCATACAGATATATATGGCCCATCAAGGACCGGGCATTTCCAGATGCAGCCCTTATGCTTAATATCTATCAGAGGCTTATTGAAGGATGTGATGTACTGGAAATCACTGCGAAGCATACCTCGGATATATTCAAGCCATACAGATATACTGACACATATACCTCAGCCGGAGAATTCTATAGAGATCTGGCCTGGTGTGCAACCAGCATCGAAAACACCATATACAACGCGGACACAATCCTGCATTCCTTTGACAAAGGCACTATAGTAGACAGATACTTTGTGAATGGACGCAGTTACTTTCCGCATACATTAGCACTTTTTCACTATCTGTCCGAATTGAAGAGGCCTGTTATCTCATGCCTCCGGCGTGGAAAAGGTAGCAACGCCCTGCACTATGACCACAACGCATCGAGCGGCTGGACAAAGACAAATGTCGGTCTGCAGGTTTTCGGATATTACTGGCCACTGATCAACAGATCACTGCCCGAATGCTACAGCGAGTACCGTAGGGATGCCGTCCGTTCTGAGACAAATTTCTACCCGCTGCTTGGCTCAGTAGACGGACTTATCAATCTGAATTTCAATGACCCTTCAAATGCAGAGTATGCTGACAGACTGCTCGAACACTGGTCGGATTATTCAGATGTTCCGTATGAAATAGCTACTGCTTTGAGAAAAGGTGACTTCACAACTGTATATGAGCGGTTCAGAACCGGATTACAGGAGTTGATCTCTCAAAACGAAATACAGGAAGCCTCTGAACTATGCTTCAGGAACAGCTGGATAAGGACATATACAGACTTCTGCAATAATGAAGATAATGCGTCTCTATTTAGTGAGCTCTATGGTTACTGTGCCTCTCATGCAGATGTATGACTACGGTAGAACATATCATTGAATTCTTCGACACGCTTATCCCAGGTATGATCCTGTAGAGCCTTCCTCATTCCACGGTATGCTATTCGTAGTATAGCATCCTCATCCGAAAGAAGTGCCTTAATCCTATCAGGAATTCCCGCAATATCATCATTCGTGAGTCTGAATGTCTCTATATCCACACCCTCACAGAATTCTTCATCGATATATTCTGTCCCCTCTGTAAATGACAGTGCTCCGCACAGCATACTATTTGCTATACGCTCAGTAAATCCTGCCTTATGTCCTGTCATCACGTTAAGGGAGATAAGTGACTTTCTGTAAATATCGGATGTCTCCTCATAATCCACACTTGGATGAATATGCAGATTCGTATAATCACTGAACTCTTCGAATGTATCGCTGAACACATGGAGTTCTATCCCGGCATCCAGAATAGTCCTTACAACCTTCTTTCTCAGATGATGCACTACATCCTTTCCAATAAATGCCCACGACTGTAGAAACTGATCAAACTCCTCATCTGTGAACGGCTCAGATCTGTTGAAATATTTCTGCATAATACCGACATCGGATAGTAATTCTGCGAGTACAACATCCTGTGGCTTGTCATACTCTGCAATCATCCTATCCACATATTCCAGTGCCAGAGGGTAAAGCGTCGGCTGTTGCTGATGTATAATAGCAAGATTCTCATCCAGCCTGTCAGAGCACGTTCCGACAAAGGTCAGCGGATATACAACCATTTCCCGCTTCCTGATCACAAAATCATCATACAAAAGTGAGGATATATCTGATGGATCTGCTGCTGGCGGAAAAAAGAATGCAGTCCTGTGCTGTATATTACGAATATAGGATACATAGTATCTATCCACGCACAGGAATTTCGTCTTCTGTGGCATATCCCTGATATAGCTGCCATACCAGCATGGATTGTCAAAATCCATCCAGTACAGAGGTGTATCCACCAGATCGTGTAGATATCTGCCATCTGTTGTCTTTAGTGTAAATGACGGATTCTGAAAAGCAATCAGACCTCTGAAGGTTCTGCCGGCAATAGAAGCGAAAAACTCTCTTGTCATATCCTTATTCTGTACATATATCACCTGATATCCTGCCTTCTCCAGTGCCTTTCCAAGCTCTATTGAAAACGACTTCAGCGCACCATAGCAGATTTTATCCCCCATATACATAAGATAAGGACTTACTCTCTGTATGAAATCATGGTATGTCTCACTCTGGCCAATCAGCATCTCCTGCAGAAACGGCATCCTCTTCTGTATCTGATCTCCCAACACAGCAAGAACCGCAGCATCCAGTCTTCCAGCAGACACCAGCTTATCCTTCAGCCAGCCGATCAGAAAACATTCACACTGCCATACGAAATCATTATTCCCTGTATAGGCATCACATTTAAGCTGATAGATACCCTTCTTCTCAGATTCACTTAATTCTATTTCCGATAATATACTCTTCAAATCCATGATTTAACTAATTATTTTCTCCAAGATCGGGACAATCTGATCTAATACACCTATATCCTGTGCATCAGTTAGAACTCTTTCCATGCTATGATTTAGTGTGCCCGTCTCAATATACAGCCTCTTATATTTTAACATGAGCATAAGTCTGGCACTCAGGTCGTTCATGGGATTAGTAGAAACTCCTTTACAAGTGTAAGGTGAATAAACCAACTCTCTGTCGGAAAATGCCGCATCACTTCTTTTTGCCAGCCTAATAGCAAGATCATAGTCTTCTAACGCCCTGAAGTGAGTATCAAACCCACCAATCTCATCCATGATATTATGCCTTACCATCAACGTAGGACATCCTACTACATTGTCAACCATCATCTGATGTATAATATTTCCTGCCAAAGACTCTGCAGTCATTCCTATACCTGGAACTATGTAATATCTCCCATCCTCTATGTATTTTCTGAATCTTGAGTAGCAAAAGCCACAATTCTTATTGCTTTTCAGAAGTTCCAACTGCTGCTCAATCTTATCCGGTACATAATAATCATCCGAATCCTCAAATGCTATGTATTCACCTACAGCTTTAAAAATGCCTTTATTCCTTGCACCTGAAGCACCCTTATCTCCATCGTTTAAAATATATCTGATTCTTCGATCCTCTTTAGAAAGCTCATCAACTAGTATTCTGGTATTGTCAGTAGACCGATCATCCACAATCAGAATCTCCAGATTATCATAAGACTGTTCCATAACACTTCTGACCGATTTCTCAAGCACTTTTATTCTATTATACGTAGGAATAATGACGGATACAAGACCTTCTGTGTATGTATTTGTATTCATAATGATGTATAAATAAAGGACTCCAGGTAATAAAACCTGAAGTCCTGTCTCCTGTCACATATAAATCTTGTAAATAGATTACTGAAGGAGTGAAAGAACTCCCTGTGTAGACTGGTTTGCCTGTGCAAGCATCGACTGTCCTGCCTGCTGAAGAATATTATTCTTGCTATAGGTAACCATCTCTTTTGCCATATCTGTATCACGAATACGTGATTCTGCTGATGATGTATTTTCTGATACATTATCAAGATTTGCAATTGTATGCTCAAGTCTGTTCTGAACTGCACCAAGCTTAGCTCTCTGAGTAGATACCTTGTCAATAGCCTTCTGGACTCTGTCCATTACGCCACCAGCCTGGTTGAATCCATCGGCACCCTTTGAGGCACCCACAAGCATGTTTGATGTAAGCTCATCAGAAGTAACAGCCTGATATGATGTGGCTGTTCCATCACCTACCAGTCCAAGTCCCTTGGCACTCATCAGTGAGATATCAATCTTGATATTCTGTCCTGAAAGTGAACCAACCTGAAGATTCTTTCCGGTAAATGATCCATCAAGAAGATCCATCGAATTGAACTGTGTAGTCGATGCTACACGATCAATCTCTGATGTCAGCTGATTGAGCTCGAGCTTGATCTGGCTACGATCCTGTGAAGTATTGGTATCATTCGCTGCCTGTGTAGCAAGCTCATTCATACGCTGAAGCATTGAATGAACCTCGTTCAGAGCACCTTCTGCCGTCTGTACTACTGAGATACCATCCTGAGCATTCGTCGAAGCTCTGTCAAGGCCACGGATCTGCGATCTCATCTTCTCTGAAATTGCAAGTCCTGCTGCATCATCTGCTGCACGGTTGATCTTGTAACCACTTGAAAGCTTCTCTGTGCTCTTGGCCTGTGCTGTAGTTGTGATACCAAGCATACGATTTGCATTGGCTGCCTGCATATTGTGCTGTACTACCATAATCCATTTCCTCCTTGAATCTCATACACCTTATCCTTGGTGCTGTGTAGTATATTCTTATCCAAAGGTGTTCTTTAGAAGTGCCTTCCTTCTTGCTTACACTCTTTATATCGGAAACGGAGTTTTTTTCTTAACCCCTTATTCTGATTTTTTTCCAGAAAATTTTCTTCATGTCTTTTCTTGAGATCTGAGACCTGAGTGACGGTTCCTTCACTATCTCTTCATCATACGATGACATTATCCTCTTCATATATGCTCGCTTCATTCTGTCGGACTGCACATATACTGTGTCTGCATATACTATCCCAGGTACTGTCACATATGATCTCATCATCTCCTGATCCCTGTCTGTCAATGCGTAGCGATCATCTGTCTCAAATGGTGATATATATGTAAGGCACCTGGTCTTCTTCCGCAGTTCCGATGAAAAATAGTTCATATCAATAAGCTCTGTGGCATTGTATCTGTCATACGGAAACGAAAACACTATCTCATCATACTCATCTGCCGGAATATATGTATTGTGGTAATCCAGTTTCGACAGTTCCTCCGGGAACTTATCATATTCATAGATCTCATCTACCGGATTCCTGTAGAAGTCACAGTCTGCAAACGGTATCGGCATGACCTGCACCTGGGCTTCCTCGGCAGTCAGCTTCTCATAATACCATTCCATGTATTTCCAGTAAGATGCCTTTGGCACAACAAATAACACTCTCTTATTCACTGACGACGCTTTTTCATGCTGCATCTGTCTCTTCAGTTCTGCCATTCCATCAGCATCTATATGATAATATACCGGATCATAGCCTATAGCTCCTATCATCCTATTCATCATGCCATTATAGAATGGATATCCATGTGTCGGAAAATCCCTGTCCGGAATCATATAGTCATCGCCATATACTGCCCTCAGGTCGCCATCAGGATCCGTACAAGCCGGGAGCATCACTCCTTCAAACGGGAGATAAATTGTCTTTTCAAACCACTCTCTTCTGAATGTACCATAGAGTCCCTGAACCCATCCCCATACATGACCTACTCTGCTGCACTTATCATCTCTTCCGTACACACCGAATATGGCTTCTGCCAGTCTGAAACTCTGCAGTTCTATACTCTCCCTGTCGTTATAATGATATCCTATCTTCTCTTCTATCCCCTTTTTAACTAACACAGCCGCCTCATTTGACGGATCATTAAGCCCATCCTTCAGACATATCGCTGTCCCGACAAGATTGCACAGATCGCGGTATATCTCCTCTTCATCCGGGTCATCAGGGATATAGTCTAGCGGAAAAATATCTAGTCCCGTAGGAAACGGACAATCACAGTTATTCTTTAGAAAATCCTCATTCAGGCACACACCGTTGAAATTGATCACCCTTGTCAGTATATCCCAGTTATTTATATTAGCATTATGATATGTAACGCACTCATATCCATCTGGGAATTCATCATTCATCACCGCTTGGAAGCGGATATAATCATCCCGCAACATCACTACATCAATATCATCATCCCACGGTATATATCCCTTATGCCGAACTGCCCCCAATAATGTTCCTGAATCAATGAACCAGTGAATCTCATGCTTTCGACACACTTCTGCGAATACATCCACAGTCACCTGAAGAGTGGATGCCCACATACGCTTCATAGTACCATCCACATAAAATCCTTCTCTTATCTCCGGTCTGAAATATTCTCTGTCAAAATGCATATTTACCTCGTATTCTTCTCTAAATGAAAAGAGCCACCAGGCGGTATGACCTGGCGGTTCTTTAATCTCAGATATTTCAGTAAACGGATTACTGAAGGAGTGAAAGTACTCCCTGATTGCTCTGGTTCGCCTGAGCAAGCATTGACTGTCCAGCCTGAGCGAGGATGTTGTTCTTGCTGTAGGTAACCATCTCTTTTGCCATATCTGTATCTCTGATACGAGACTCTGCTGACTGCGTATTCTCTGATACATTGTCCAGATTTGCGATAGTGTGCTCAAGTCTGTTCTGAACTGCACCAAGCTTAGCTCTCTGAGTAGATACCTTATCGATAGCCTTCTGAACCTTGTCCATTACGCCACCAGCCTGGTTGTATCCATCGGCACCCTTTGAGGCACCCACAAGCATGTTTGATGTAAGCTCATCAGGAGTAACAGCCTCATATGATGTGGCTGTTCCATTACCTACCAGTCCAAGTCCCTTGGCACTCATAAGTGAGATATCGAGCTTGATATTCTGACCTGAAAGTGAACCAACCTGAAGGTTCTTGCCTGTGAATGTTCCATCAAGAAGATTCATTGTGTTGAACTGTGTAGTAGATGCTACACGGTCGATCTCTGATGTCAGCTGATTAAGCTCGAGCTTGATCTGGCTACGATCCTGTGATGTGTTGGTGTCGTTGGCTGCCTGTGTAGCAAGCTCATTCATACGCTGAAGCATTGAGTGAACTTCGTTCAGGGCACCCTCGGCTGTCTGTACTACAGAGATACCATCCTGAGCGTTTGTTGATGCTCTGTCAAGTCCTCTGATCTGGCTTCTCATCTTCTCTGAGATAGCGAGTCCTGCTGCATCATCTGCAGCTCTGTTGATTCTGTAGCCGCTTGAAAGCTTCTCTGTGCTCTTTGCCTGTGCGCTGGTTGTGATACCAAGCATACGATTTGAGTTAGCGGCCTGCATGTTGTGCTGTACTACCATAATTCATTTCCTCCTTGAATTTCCTGCACCATCCTTGGTGCCGTGTAGTATTTATTTAGAGAAAGGATCCCATACCAGATTGCCTTTCTTTGTTTACACTTACTATATCGGACCCTCTGTTTTTTTATTAACCCCTTTTCTCAACTTTTTTCAAAAATATCTCAAGGTGCTTCGAAAGCCCCTCTATTCCAGTTTCTTTCCCCTGCTATGCAAAAAGGATGTGAAGGAATATATCCCTCACATCCTGTGATATCAGTTCGTGCTGTCAAGAAACTGGGCATCATAACCGCTGCCGTTCATTGACTTGTAATATGTGGACACCGCACTCTGGCTCTTGCGGATCTTCTGGGCCTGCTTGCGGACTCCGGCGAATTTCTGCTGAGCCAGGAGGTAATTTTCCTTTTCCTGCTTCTCGACCTGAGTCGTGAGATCTGTGATCTGCCTCACGAGATCCTTCATCCGTGCTATCTCATCACGGTATTTCGGCTTCTGATTCTCCAGGAGTGGCTTCACCTTCTCGAAAATGGCCGAAAAGCCATTATCCAGAGTCGATATATCTGTGATCCACTTGTCCTTATTGTCTATTGTCGCCTGAAATTCATCCGGTGTCGCATTCGGATCCGACAGAACCCTGCTCTGTATCTCGTTCTCATTTGAGATCAGATTCAGCAGCTCCACCTTCTTCTCCAGGGATTCCCGGAGAATCTTCACATAGGCTTCATCCTGCATTACGGATCAACTCACTTTCTGTCCGTTATTTGTCACTCTCATGACTTCCTTCCAGGTATCACGCATCTGATTGATGGCATCCTTTGCCTGTTCAAGTATCTCATTGTCCTTTCGCATATTTGCCCACAGAAGTCTGTCCCTGATGTACTTATATACATTGTCAAAATCTTCTGCCACTGCATACTTATGATTCAGGGTGCTCTGGAGCTCCTCTATGACATTAGATGCCTTCTGGATATTCGTATTGGCCTTTTCTATCTCACCCTTCTCTATGGCATCATGTGCGATATTCACGAACTTGATAGCACCATCATAGAGCATCAGCGTGAGCTCTGCCGGGGACGCTGTCATCACCTGGCTATTCCTGTATTCTGCGTATGGATTTCTAAGCATAACATCTTCTCCTGATCTAACTATTTACCTCTATCATCTAAGCGAATTCGTCAGAGAACTCGTGCTGCTCTGAAGCTTCGAGAGCGTAGACTCCATTTTGGAGAACTTCGTATAATAGCTCTCTTCCATTGTAGACAGTCTGTCTTCCCACTGCTTGATAAGAGATGTGTAGCTTGAATACTCTGATGCCATCTCCTTATCATTATAGATGGTATATGCTGACTTCAGTGATGTCCTCTTCATCTTCTTGTCCAGATTCGTATAGAGGTCATTTGTCAGCTTCTGCATGAAATCGATTACTGAATCAGGATCCTCTGTAAGTGCTGTCATCAGCTTGTCTGAATTCGATGCTACAGATTCATCATCCTCATCACCATCTATATGATACTCATACTGTCTGTTCGTTGCTGCATTCAGGATGCCCTTTGTCTTGATACCGAATGTAGCGAGGCTGTACTTCTTTCCATTGATCTCATAAGAACCCAGCATGGTATTCGTGATCGTGTTCATGATGCTGTTGAGCGTTGAATCATTTCTTAGGAGCCCTGACTTTGCCTTCTTCTCCCACTTCTCTACTTCTGTATCACTCATGGATGACTTCTGATCATCAGTCAGAGGGTCATACCCTTTGGAGCTCTCAGCATTGAAATTGTCAGTCAGCTCATTGATGACATCATTGTAGGTAGAGAAGAAGTTCTTGATCTTGTCATACAGACCCTGTGTATCTGTCGCTACAGTGACATTTGTAGAGCCCTCTGACAGTGCCTGGATAGAAAGACCATTCACTGAGAAATTATTCGAATCCTGCGTATAGGAAACTCCACCAACTGTAATCTTTGCAGCCTTTCCATCATTCTTAATAGCTGCCTTGCCGGATGATACTTTACCCATAGCTTCATTCATCTGTGCCTGCTCAGCAAAAGCAGTCTTTACAGTCTCAACAAATTCATCAAGTTTAGAATTATATGTTGTCTTGTCTGTTGATGTATCCTTAGTATAAGCATCTGCCAAATCCTTTACTACGGCATTATCAGACAACTCCTTCTGAACTGTTGTGAGATTTTCGTTTGCTGTATTACGTGCCTTGGTAATCTCCGATACGGCTGAATCGACCTTTCCGTCTTTTGCATAAGCCTTCTGTACCAGATCTACTATAGCAGCTGTATCACCATCTGCTACTGTCTTACCTGATGACTTTGCGTCATCCTCATACCCTTTTGCAAGGATGTAATTGGACTTGATGCTCATCACCTTGTCGATGATTTCAGAGTCTGTGACATCTGCATTGTCAGCCTTCATTACTGCTGAAACCGAAGCATATGCCTTTGAGCTCTTCACATAGTCTGTAAAGTTCTTTGCATCCGGTGCAGTCGTGTTGGCTGTATCTGCAACATATTCATACTCATCTGTCGAACCGTCTTTCAGCTGCTTCTTGTACCAGCTGTAGACTGTCTTGCCATCCTCGGTGGATTTCTTTATATACTTAGCGTCATCACCTTCGCCAAAGACATAGATATCATTCGTGGAATCGTATTTGTATTCATCCGTACCAACGAATATGCTTGAACTGTTGACATTGAGGCTTTCCAGGTCTGATGCGGCTGTAGAATCAGATATATCAATACCGTACTTATCTAAATCAGTATGTAACTGCCCATATACATTTGCATAATTCAGTCCCTTGGTAAGGGCTGCCATCTGATCCTTATATGTCGTCTCGGCTGTCACATTCTGGGCATAAGCCTTTACGGCACTGTCAATATTAGTCTTAAGAGTAGCAACTGCATCATCCGTCAGTCCGCCATTCTCATTAAGGGTGATACCAGTAAGCAAAATGCCATATTTCTTTGTAGCCGCTTCCGCTTTTACCGCCTTGCCATCACTGTCCTTTGAGGAACTTATCAGATTCAGCTTTGAAAGAACATCAATCCCGTTCGTATCTCCTGTGAAATCGAAGTTTCCTGCCTCGCCACTCTTCTTTGCACTTATATATATCCTTTTGTTCGTATCATCAAAATTTGCATTTAGTCCGGCAACAGACTGGAGGTCGCTCACGAACTTATTGATCGTGGTGCTGCTTGTAACATCAATATCCTTGCCATTTACACTGATCTTCGTAGCTCCATCTGTATATCCCAGTTCTCCAAGAGTAGTCGATCCCGTGACTCCCGAACCGAACTGTCCGCTTGTGAGATTGGCGGTTGTAGCCACACTATCCACAGTTACTTTCTGTGATCCGGTAAATGCCTTTCCATTCGATGTGATGTTCGCAACCGATGTATTTGAAGAAGTAGCCTTCTGCATCCTCCAGTTCGCAGAGAATCTCATAGAATCAAGAGATGTGTAGAGACTATATACCTTCTTATTGATACCCTTCCAGGCATCCTGCTTCCAGGATACCTTGGTCTGCTGCTGCTTATACTTATCTACCTTTGACTTATATCCGGATGTAAGGGCTGTGACGATCGACTCTGTGTCCAGTCCTGATGTGAGTCCGGTCATTCTGATTGGGCTTGACATATGCTTTCCTCCTAATTATGAAAAAATGACTGCTGTCACTTTACTTCTTCTCATCTACCATGAGTCCGGCTAGCTCCCAGACCTTTGCGATCATGTCAAGAGTCTCCTCTGGTGGATACTCCCTGATGACCTTCTTCGTCTCCTTGTCTACGATCTTGATAGTGACACGGTTCGTCTTGTCATGAATACCGAAAATAGCTTCTGTACCATTGGCCTTCTTATTAATCTCAGAGACTGCCTTTCTGATCTGCTCATTCTGCTTCTCATCACGCTTCTGGTCAAATTCTGACAATGTCTGTGATGCCTGCTGCAACGCTTCATTCGTCTGCACCGGTGTGCCCTGCACTGCTGCGGAATTGATATTCTCAGTAGCTTCAGTTCTCTCTGTATCTGTCTTCTCCGTACTGTTCACGTCCTGTGATACCGCACCTGTAGCGTAACTTCCCTGTTTCGCATATCCTGAAGAGCTTATCGAAATACCCATAAACTGCCACCTCCGTGTGTTCATATATGGTTCATAATCATAGTCTCATTAGACTTCAATATCTATATCGGCTCCCCACAAAAAAATACAACCCACCGCCGCGGATGAATTGTATTTTTTTAGAAACATTTATATTTCATCTATCAGAGTTATGATCTGCTTTATCGGCATCAGATCCCTGTCCACCTCATGTGCACGATGATTTCTCAGGATACTCTTCGCAGTATTCTGCATTGCCGGAAACGCTGCCCGGATGAGCTGATTTGCATATATGACTATGTTCACTCCATGTGCCGCAAGCTCCGCTTCTGTAATCGTATTGTATGTACTTGGAACTACCACAATAGGTGTCTTCTGATCTGCATCGCGGAATCTGTCACAGAACTCCAGAATCTCGGCGGGATCCTTCTTTCTGCTATGTATCATGATTCCATCAGCTCCTGCATTCACATAGGCCTTCGCACGTGTCAGTGCATCTTCTATACCCTTCTCAAGAATCAGACTCTCGATACGGGCAATGATCATGAAATCATCTGAAAGCTGAGCTTCCTTCCCTGCCAATATCTTGTCGCAGAAGTTCTCTATCGTATCCTGTGTCTGCTTTACCTCCGTACCGAAAAGACTGTTCTTCTTCAGTCCTGTCTTATCCTCAATAATGACTGCGGATACTCCGAGTCTCTCCAATGAACGCACAGTATAAACGAAATGCTCACTGAGTCCGCCTGTATCTCCGTCGAAAATGATAGGCTTTGTCGTGACCTCTGTCACATCCTCTACTGTACGAAGGCGGCTTGTGATATCGACCAGCTCTATGTCCGGCTTGCCTCTGTCCGTACTGTCGCAGAGGCTTGAGATCCACATCGCATCAAACTGGTCTATGCCTCCGTCATTCGATACTACAACAGTCTTCTCCGCAATAAGTCCTGTAAGTCCACTGTGTACTTCACACACCTTCACTATAGGCGTAAGTCCCAGCAATCTTCTTAGCCTGGCCCTACGCAGTTCCGGCATTGCAAGCCTTTCCCTGGCTCTTTTATCTGCCTTCGCTATCGCATCACTATGCGTGTATGGAATCTCCACTAGTTTTCCGCCATACTTCTTAGTCACGTCGAGGATATTTTTCCTGATGGCCTGCATTGCCTCATCGCTCCAGTTGTCCCCGTGTACTATGAAGTCAGGCTGAAGCTTCTGCACGACATCATCATAGAATATCCTGTCCTGCACGATGACATCCTTCACACCCGGGATTTCCCGGCACATCCTGACTCTTTCCTCAGTCGTCTTCAGAGGGAATCGGTTGTACCGTATCATCTGCTCGTCAGAAAGGACACCAACCGTGACTTCTCCGAGCTTACTCGCTTCATTTATTATATTCAGATGTCCTTCATGAATCGTATCTGTACAAAAACAGGTATAAACCTTTTTCATTATGTCAGCCTCCTTCACGAGCGCTTATACATATATACATTAAATACAAAACGGTTATTCCAGTACCCCTTTACATCTGAATGTACAAACTTGACATCAAGCCCATGTCTGTCTGCAAAATTCATAAAGAAGCTTTTATCATAAAAAGTCTTTCCGAGGTCTTTATACCTGTCATCATAATCAGGTATCAGCTTCCGTCTGTACTCTGTAAACTCTTCTTTTTTATTTATGTCATGTACATCAATAATTCCTATTGAATATTCAGACTTGGATACCATTTTCTCCAGCACATTTTCAGCATACTTCATATCTGGAAAATATGAAAATACCGAATTAGCGAAGCAGCACGTATATTGTTTTGAAGAATCAATGTCCAACGCCTCACCAACATACAGTTCATCTGCCATAGAAAGGATTCTATGCGCTTCGCCTATCAATGGTTCCGAATAGTCTACCCCCCCCACATCGTTCAAGTGATGGCTGATATTTTTCAAAGAAATACAGATTTGCTCCAGCACCACATCCCACTTCAAAGGCACTTCTGATGTCAATACATCTGCCTATTCTCCCGTTCCATGAAAGTTCATTCTTCATTTCAAGAAACTGGTCTCTGAATGACTCAAACGTCATCCCCTCATCAGTAATATCAAATCCATCGTATTTCTTAAGTGCAAGTACCGTCTGCTCTATATCATTTGCATCCAGCCTGCCTTCATGATCCGTATCTCTCTTATTCCAGATTTCTTTCCATTTGCTCATCTATCACTCCTTGTACTGCACTGGTGTCTTGATATTATAGTATTCAAGTGCTTCACTGAAAGCTTTCCAGAAATTCTCGATATCCTGCTCATCTATTGCTCCCAGAGCGCACAGGCGGAACGTACCCTGTCCCTGCATCTTGCCAGGATATATTGTGAACCCTCTCTTATAGCAGTAGTCATGCACTTTTTCAAAATCCCAGTTGTCATCGTCAGGATAGCATATTGCTGATACCAGGCCAGACTGCACATCCCTGCCAAGTGCCTCCCTGAATCCAAGTTCATCAATGCCCTTTCGAATCGCCTTTATGATTCTCTGATGCCGTTCCCATTTTGCTTTCTCTCCCTCTTCAAAATATTCCTTCAGTCCCTGCCTGGCTGCATATATTGTCTGCACCGGCGGTGTAAAATGCATCTCACCAGTTTTCTCAAAGAAATCATACTGCATATACAGATTACAGTAATATGATCTCTTAGGAAAATGTGCTGACTGTTCGATTATTTCTCTTCTTCCGACTATAAATGACAGTCCTGTCATAGCCTGAATTCCCTTCTGTGCTGAAGCCATACAGAAATCTATATTGTCCTCATACACATTGATCGGTATCATAGCATATGCACTTGTTGTATCTGATACCAGGAATTTCCCATATTTATGTGCAAGAGCTCCTATTTCCCTTACCGGATTCAGAAGCCCGGTACCCGTCTCATGATATGTGACATACACATATCCGATATCAGGATTCTCCTTCAGTGTCTTCTCAATCAGATTCAGATCTGGCTGTGTAGTCAATGGCTGCTTAAGGTCAATTACAGGCATTCCATAGTAATGGCACACATCTACCGCCCTCTGGGAGTATGATCCATTGTTTATCACAAGTGCCTTTTTTCCCTCATCAAGGAGTGAATTCAATGCCACATCTATGCATATGGTTCCTGATCCACAGAACAGCACCGCCGTATATTCATCTGTATCTCCATGTACTATACGCACAAGGTCATCTCTCATCGGTTTCATTATGCCCTGGAATTCTTTTTCTCTCGGACATATATCCGGCACGACCTGTGCGTATTTTACTGTATCTGTCGTCGTAGACGGTCCCGGATTCAGCAGGACATTTCTCTTAACCTTATCTCTCATCTGTCACTCCTATGTATTTCTCGAAATCAGGGTCAAAAGCTCTGAGTTCTTCTACCGAATCAAGCTCCACTATCTGATCATCTCTGACCGGATGAACACAGAGGTTGAGTCTGTCCAGATTCCTGTCTACTATTTCATCCCAGAACAGCTGCTCATTTCCAGGAACTTCGTATGCTTTTCTTACCTCGTCCGCAATCAGCGCTGCATCATCAGCCTGGAAATAGCTGATCCCGCACATATTATATCTATCTGTCCCCACCTTCCCGACACGGATGATCCTGCCATTCTGATCCTGATCAAACACCCAGTCATCTGAATATCCCTTTATAAATTTTCCAAAATAGCATGACTGTGTAAGCTCTGCCTGAAATATGGTTTCATCTGACACATACAGATCGGCCTCACAGATAAAGCAGTTATCATACCCCATTATATCTGATACGGCATATATTGATGAAATATTATTTCTTGTCTTATAATCGGGATTCTCTACAATGCTGAGATTGTCATACTTCTTCCTGAGATATCCGAATTCTTCAGCGAGATATCCTGTCACTATATAGATTTGTGACATGCCTCTTTTCTCCAGCCCCTTTATGACTGTCTCTATCATTGGCGTTCCATGAACCCTGATCAGCGGCTTGGGAATATTATCAGTCAGCGGACGCATCCTGCTCCCAAGCCCGGCCGCCATTATGATAGCTATCTCACTCATGCTTTCTAATCCTTCTCTGTCACGAACTCATGTGTATCAATCTTCTAATGACTTCAATACTAATACATATCACCGCCTGAGATACTCCATGAAGTTCTCCTTATTCTCCATCGCTGTAGTAGTTGGCCGTCCGAGGTCTGCACGTGCTCCTATAGAACTCATGACTTCAATAAGTGTAAGTGCATCTGTCTCTTTTGCCTTCTGCAAAGCTATATCCAGATCCTCAGGTGTCTCAACACGTACCGCTTCATCGTATCCGCAGTCCTTTGCAATATCTGCAATATTAATATCGACCATTACCGTCGGTTCTCCACCCACCGTCTCATAGCTTCCGTTATTTATCACGATATGCACGAGATTCTTCGGATGGCAGTCCGCTATCACAGGCATGGCTCCCATATGCATAAGTACCGCACCATCACCGTCTATGCACCAGACTTTTCTGTCTGGCTGGAATTCTGCGACTCCTAAGGCTATTGATGAGCAGTGCCCCATTGAGCCTACTGTCAGGAAATCATACTGATGTCCCTGGCCTGCTGCCTCTCGTGTCTCGAACAGTTCCCTGCTTGCCTTGCCCGTAGTAGAAATCACAGGGTCATCACCTGTATATTTCACTATATGCTGTATGATTTCTTCGCGTTTCATTGTGTAGTCATTTCTGAATTCACAGGTGCCGTCATAGGACAGAGCTCCTTTTCGAATGACAAAAGCTACATCCTTGCCATTATCAAGTAGCTTCCTGTATTCCTGCATCTTAAGTTCCAGTTCCGCAGGTGTAGTATCTGCTGAAACCACAGTATTTGCAATATCAAGCTCATCAAGTAGTGAGCACGTGATCTGCCCCTGATAGATATGCTGCGGTTCATCATGTACCCCGGGCTCGCCTCGCCAGCCTACTACGAAGATGACCGGAATTCCATATACTTTGTCATTCAGAAGTGAAGCGGCAGGATTTACTATATTTCCCTCGCCAGAATTCTGCATGTACACTACCGGTACTTTTCCTGTTGCCAGATGATAGCCTGCTGCAAGCGCTGCACAGTTTCCCTCATTAGCTGCCATCACATGATGCTTCGGGTCTACTCCGTATGTATTGAACAGATAATAGCAGAACGCCTTAAGCAGTGAATCCGGAACACCTGTGTAAAAATCAGCTCCTAATATTTTCACAAAATCCTGTACTTTCATATAGCACCTTCAAATAATAAAACGAATCCTAAGACATACATGGGTAAGCTCTATTCTTTATCTTTTCAACTGCTGAATTACATGATAAAATATATGCACCATCAAACCTCTGTGAAAGGAGGTGATTACAATGGACTCAGTCCTGAGCTTTATGCTCTCTGTTCTGGCCGGTATCGTCTGCCACTACATCTGTAAGTGGCTCGATGGTAGATACTGACCAGTTCCGGGGCACCTCACCGGATAGATTAGGGAGAACCCCCTGACAGTCGCCACTGCCAGGGGGTTCGTTTTGATTACATTGAACCTAGTCCTACTCTCGATTCGATTATGATTATATCACCATATTAGAATTTGTCAAATACTGTTGTCGTTACGACATGCCACGCTGGAATATCCTGATAATCCTGTCTCTTACCGGGTCTGTCATCCAGGCATCATAGCAGTACACCACATGACCAGGAAAGTCTGAAAGCAGATTCTCATCATCTACTATCACATAATCAGTCAGATAATCATATAATATACCAATAATAAAAGCCCCACCACTTATGTAATGGAGCTTTGATAAAAATTATAGTCATCTTTCACAACAGGTCCTTCAGCCCGTCCATTGTCGTGGAGTTCATGGCCTCTTCGTTTTCCTTCTGGATCTGGTCGAAGACCTCCTTGCGGTAGATCGGGACCTTCTTCGGAGCGGAAATGCCGAGCTTGACGTGGTCGCCCTTGACTTCCATGATCGTGACTTCGATATTGCCATTGATGATTATGGACTCATCCTTTTTTCTTGTAAGTGCGAGCATATGTCAGGCCTCCTTTCCGGCCTTGCGGCTCTTGAGGACTTCATAGACAGGCTCCTTGACCGAGACATCATCCTCTACCATGAGCTGTACGCCCTTCAGGGTGTCGGTATTGATGACGAACGGTCCCTTGAGATTGACTGTCATCTTCGTGATATCCTGTGGGACGGTGATCGTCACAAGCACGTATGTGTTCGTCGGTGTAAGGTCTCCGATGTCCTCGAGGAGATCATCATTGATCGTCGGATTATAATCCGGGAAGATGTCATTCGGCATTACGACCGGCATTGCGAACTGAGGCTCATCCATTGACTGCAGATACATGAGTGATCTGCTCTTCTGGTTCTCATCCTTGTCATAGATCAGGGTGAACTTCGTCAGATCCGGGAAACCGATGATTCCATCCGGGAATTCTATGATCTTGTCATCGGCGATATCAATCTCGCCAAATAGTCTGGTGTTTACTTTCATAACCTGTTCCTTTCTTTGAGGTCAGTCGTAGTGAGTCCATATTTTTCTCCTGGAACTATGAACTCTGAACTTTGAACTCAGATATAGTTCAGCAGTGACTGCTGACCCAGCTTGCCTGCTGCGATCAGTGACGACTGGTACGCTGTATAGGACTGCGTGTAGTTGATCAGGATCTCTGAGAGGTCGAGATTGTCATTCTCGCTCTGCAGCTGCTTCACTGTCTGATCCTGGTCGTCCATTCGTAACTTCGTGAGTGAGAGCTCATCGCCCTTGCAGCCAAGCTTCGTCACTGCGCTATTTGCCTTGTCCAGGTACTTGTCTACATTTCCATGAACGCTGTCGAGCAGCTTGCCCATATTGTCATTGTAAAAGTCGTACTCTCTCTGTGCCGACTCCAGCCACTTATTCAGATTCTTCTGCGAATCTGCATTCTGATACGATGAATCCGAAAGCATTGCCTTGATCTTCGATACCTTGGTAGCTGCATTCTGCGTGTTCGTGATCGCAGCTGTCAGGTCGTTGATATCCTGAAGGATACTCGAATCGAAGCATTCATTCGCCTGGAGATTCACCGCCAGCTGCTGGTTCATCGATACTGTATAGTTTATATCATACTTGATATCGCTTCTCCTGTAAACCTGTCTGTTGGTCACATCTGTATTGTCCACACAGTCGTAGTAGTACTCTGGCTTCAGCTCGCCCTCGCTGAATCCGGCCTTATCATAGTTCACGCTGACTGTAGCCTTCTTCGAGGCCATATCGCCTGCTGCATTTTTCCCGAAGACAAGATCGCCTGTATTCCTGATCAGGACTACCGCATCATCAGGGACGTACTTCGTCTTCTTAAGATCATCGGGTGTTGCATTCTTACTCGACCAGTCAGCCCAGTCATCCTCATTGGCAAATACGAGTACCTGCTTTGGCTGCTGAGAGCCACTGGGAAGAGTAGTTGTCACTCCCTTTGCCGTGGTTTTTGTAATTGTGGTTGATCCATGTGTATTTGGATCAGTAGAATTCGTATATGTGTAGCTTACCGTTGTCGACTTTACATCAGTCTGTGACTTTTGTCCTGCGGCATCTACTGCTGATTCATCAGAATATACAGTCCTTGTGCCCTGCAGCTCCTTGGTCCTGTCATATGATACCAGCGGCGGAACCTTTGTCTTATCATACTCGTCCTTGTTCGTGCTGTCATAGAACCTGACTTCATTGCTTACCGTCGTTCCATCCGATGTAGTATAGGAAAAGGTCACGCTATCCACATTCGTGATGTCATCATAATTCAGGCGAAGCCTCTTGTACTCTGACTCCTGAATATTCAGGTCATCATTCTTAAGTCCTGTCTTGCCGTAGTTATTGACCTCTTCAGGATTTGCCGGCGCTGTCACCTTGTGATTGTAATATCTGAAGTTCGTCAGGTCATCATACGACAGCTCCTGCGTGATATTGTACTTTGAGTTCACATCATCTGATGTAAAGCATAGATTCTTGTCTGTCCTGTATCCGGTGAAGACTGTACGTCCGGCACAGTCTGCATTTCCCTCAGAGAAAATTGCTTCCTGCAGCTGCTTCAGCTCCTGAAGGATTGACTTGCGGTCGTTCTCATTATTGATGTCATTGGCGCCCTGATTCGTGAGCTCCTTGAGTCTTGTGAGGCAGCTGACTGTATTATTCAGAGCTGACTCGGTGATATCCATCCATGACTCTGCATCCGTGATATTCTTGTTCAGGTACTGGTCTACCTTCGAAAGCTGAGTCTGGAGACGCAGAGATCTGACTGCTATTACAGGATCATCCGACGGACGGCTGATCTTCTTCTGGGTCGTCATCTGCGTGTCGCCAGCATCTACGGCCACCTTATTGCCATTGATATTGACCTTGGCATTGTTCATTATCATGTTATTAGTGATTCTCATACGCTTACACTCCTGTGTTAAGGATCAGCTGATCGTACATCTCAGTCAGGGTGGAAATGACCTTTGCTGACAGATTGTATGCCTGCTGATATTTCATCAGATTCAGTGCTTCCTCGTCCTCGTCCACTCCCGATACAGACTGCCTCTGCTTGTCGACCGCCTGCTGTATCGTCTTGTAGTTCTCTGTGAAGGTGTCGCACTCCTGGGTATCTACGGACACATCCGCATATATTCTCTCCAGGAACTTGTCAGCCGTGCCGCCACGGTACATCTTCACGCCGCTCTGCAGCTTCTTCATCTCGTTCATCAGATCGTATGCATCCTGTCCGAGATTCAGATTCTCATCATAGGCCTTATTGATCGTTGTCGAGAGCTTGTTGGAATCCCTCTCCACTGCTGATGCTATGGAAAAATTATCAGCTGTCAGGCGATAGTATGTATCATCCGTATCTCTGATGACGCCGCCGTAGTAGGTGACCTTTCCTGTGTCCTTATCATAGATCAGTCCATCTGCATGTGTGGTCTCGCGGGCTGCATTGACCTTCTGGATCGGATTACCATTAGTATCTGTCTTTATCAGATACGGATTATTTTTTACCACATCATAATCAGCATTCGCATCATAATTCGGATTTGTCTTCTTCACCGGTACCAGAACCGGATTCCCGAGCTTGTCAACGATCACCTCATTTTTGGAATTCTTCTTTTCCTCGGTCTTTATGCTGCCATCAGGATTCGTATCGTACTCGTACTCATATACAGGTATTCGTGACTTCACGTCATTCCCATCAGCATCCTTCGTGGTCTGAAGTCTGTAACCGTATTCGTCTACCTCATTTCCATTGGCATCCCTATATGTAACAGTGCCTCCTGTAGCAGCATTTTCCGTATGAATAGGGAGATCCCCCTTCTCATACTCATAGTACTCACTGTCTATATAGGTCTTGTCAGTCCCATCGCCCTCCAGCTGGAAATTGCCCTCACGGTTCATTGACTTGTCATTTGCGACGAAAAGCGCCTGCCCCACATCTCCATTGGCATCCTGGCCCATTTTCTCTATCTTGTTGAAGGCTCTCGACAGGCTCCTGACAAAGGTATTCATCTGCTTCTGGTAATACGGAATTCCCTTGAAGTCGATCGATGTACCGACTGTCATTGTATTACCGGCTATATGACCTACCTGGCTTGACGGGATCTTGTCCTCGAGCTCGAAGATAACACTAATGACCTTGCCTGTATCATCGGTCTGCGCCGTGAAGCCACTGTAGTTGTATGAATGATTATTTACCCATACTGTGCCGTTTGCCGGAAGTGAAAGCTCATCAGCAGCCATTCCGCCCGACGGAAGAGTCATCTTAATGAAGGTATTCGTCGTATTCTTCAGGTTCTGGACCAGATTGCCATACGGATCTCTTACCAGCTGACCGGCCTTTGTCGCATCATTTGTGAATATATTTCCTGATGCAGGATCCTCTGTACCATCTGCCTGGGCCGTTGTATTGTTGCCGAGCGTATATGTCTGCGGGTAGAAAAGTTCTGCCGTTCCGCTCATATTCTCGAGGTCATTTCCATCACGGATCTCGAAGAGTCCGCGAAGAATTCCTCTCTGGTTGTTGCCCCAGATCGGGAAGGACGCGCCGTCCTTTTTCCATACCACATCATAGAGGCCTTCTACATCAGATTGATTGTAGCGGTTGTCCCTGGTCTGCACCGTCAGGGCATTGTAGCTGTCACCATCTACCAGCAGCTGTCCATTTACCTTTATTGAAAAATAGGTAGCTCCGTTCCAGACCTCCTCTACATTCTTATTCTTCGCATGCTCTCTTACGGAACGGGCATCCTTTACCTGCACCTCATCCGTATCCACAGAGATGATCTCCGAGAGCTCATCGATCAGCTTCTCCCTCTCGTCACGGAGCTCATTGGCTGTAGGACGTCCATATCCTGTCTCGACTACATTTATCTTGCTATTGATCACGGAGATCTTCTGTGCTATTGAATTGATCCTGTCCACATAGGTCTTGATATCATCATTGACAGAGGTCTGCATATTCGCCAGATTATTCGAGGTCTGGTTGAAATACGAGGTCAGCTGCTTAGCTGTGCTGATGAAATTCGTCCTGTATGTGGTATCTCCCGAATTCGACTTCAGCGAGTCGAGAGAATTGAACATCTTCGCAAAGACCGTCGAGAAGCCCGGATTCGATGCTGAGTCAGTGAAGTACTGCTCGATCTGATCCATGTAATATTTCTTCTCTGAAGCATATCCGTAGTCCGACTGATTCTCCCAGTACTTCTGATTGTAATACTGGTCTCTCTCACGTGTCACTGAGTCCGTCGATACACCGGTGCTGACGCTTCCGTATCTCGTATAGGCACGAAGCGATGATGATTCTGAGACATTTACTACCTGCCTGGAATAGCCCTTTGTGTCCGCATTCGACACGTTATTCGCTGTTGTATTAATATTTGCACTTGCTGCATTGAGCCCCGATCCGGCCACGTGCAGTCCGAAAAATGTAGAAGACATTATTTTCTCCTTTTCGTCAAAGAAGTCACTGCATAGAGTTCAAAAGTACATCGATCATCTGCGTGATTACATTCACATATCTGCTCGAAGCATTGTAGGCATTCTGGTACTTGATCATATTTGTCAGCTCCTCATCGGCATTGACACCTATGACCTGCTGTCTGCTCGACTCTATTGAGCTTGCCGTTGCCCCTATGGTCTCAGAATTCGTCTTGAATGTATTGCCCTTATTGTCGAGCTCATCGATCATCTTCGTATAGAAGTTCTCGAAATTCGTAGGTGTATTGTCTATGGCATTCAGCTGGTAGGTACTCTTTTCCCAGACATCATATATCTTCTCTGAGACATCCTGAGCTATGTCATCATTCTTATGCCTATGAGGGATGTACTGAGGATTCTCTACGAGATCGTGATTCACCTCGATCTCGCCAAGGGTGTACATCGTATCTGTATCGTCCTTGTCCTCCTCATTGTAAAGGTAGAGTGTCTTCGAATACTTACCTGAGCCATCTGTCTTTACTGTGACATTGCCATCAGCATCCATGTCATAATTGACTGTGAATGAGGAATATCTGCTCAGTGATCTTCTGCTGTAGAGTTCTCTCGGAGGGAGCTCCTTGTCAGATCCATATATAGCATTGTCCTCATCAAGGACTCTGGTATTATCATTTATCTCAAATACATGCGCCTTCTGATTCTCATCAAGAGCTGTGATCTGCTGATATGCAGTGACCTGCTTATTGGTCGCAGGATCAGTAGTCGTAGTCGAAGGATATGCTGCTCTGAATGCCTTTATCAGCTTAGTGTACTCTGTGTCATTAGCCGTCTTCGTGGCACTGAGATCTCCGATTGACTTGATCGGTGACAGATAATCATTCACTCCTGTCATCATCTCATGCATCATCAGATCGAACTCTGCCTGCTCATTCATCATGACTGAATTCGACAGACCATGAATCGTGGTCACATTGCCGTCTGCATCTGTGTCATAATAGTAGCCTTCCTTGTATCTGTATATATCTCCGCTCGAATACACATACTTGAACGGATCACTGTCTGACGGATGCGTACCCATTACATCCTTATATGTAGCGCGCTTGTCACCTCTGGAGATGAGAAGCGCCTTGACCTCGCCCACATCCTGGTCATTGTTCGTATCCGTGAGTGCTGTATTGAAGACCTTGACGTAATCATTCTTCGATGCATTCGACAGATACGGCCAGTACGGGGTCTTGAAGCCCGTAGACTTGTCGGTCAGCATCCCGATCTCGAATACCCTGTCCTCACGGACGAAGTCCATTCCCTCGAGCTTCACTGTGACTACGCCATTCACATCCTCGGAATAGCTGATATCCGCAAGCTTTGAAAGCTCATCAAGTGCCACATCACGCTGGTCGCGGGAATCCATTGCTGTCTCGACTCCGCCGGACTCTGTCTGTGCGATCTTGATATTCAGCTTGTGGATAGTACGTCCGAGCTCATTTATCTTATCAACATCATCCGATATCTTCTGATTGATATTGTCCTGATAGTCACTCATGCCCTCATATACGCCCTTTGCACGGCTCACGAAAAGCTCTGACTTCTGGACCACGAGTGTATCTACCTCATCCGCATCCGGTGTCTTCGCAAACTCATTGAACGCCTCACGGAGTCCTGTGATAGAATCTGAGAACTGTGCTCCGACTCCCTCACTAAGCAGAGTCTCGATCTCTGTCGATGCGTCATACTGGGCCTGGTAGAACTGCTTCCTGCCGGTCTCCGTCCTGTATGCCATATCGAGGAACTGGTCTCTCTTGTGGACCACATCTCCGATATCGACTCCGAGTCCGCTCCACTGATTGGAAATATCTGCCTTGCTGAACTTATTGTAATCGGCATCCGCGAAGAATGTCCTCTGACGGACATAGCCAGTGGTGTCGATATTTGACAGGTTGTTAGCTACGACATTCAGGGCATTCTGATTGTTCCTGATGCCGCTAGCTCCTATGTATAAACTTCCGAATCCGTTTGCCATATCTGTACCTTACTGTTTTAGATCAAATCCGCCGCTTGGGAGGACATCGCCTGTATTGTATGCGTTCTTATTGTAATTCGCCGTCTGCGGAGCCTTCTTCATCTCCTCGAGAAGCGTCATATCAAACTGCGTCAGCTCTATCGCGTGATTCAGGAGAAGCTGTACCTGATCATTGAGATCATGCTCACGCTGTGCACTCCTGACGAGCTCATCCTTCGCTGCATCCAGTGCCTTCTGCTCATCCGGCTGATCACCCAGCAACTCTATCACCTGTGTCACTGTGAGTATCGCGCCGTCATGTCCGAGGACTACGGACATATTCTTCAGATTCTCGATCCTCCGGTTCTGAAGATTCTTGAGATCCGAGGCTATATCATTCTCCTGATCCGTGATCTGCGTCAGGAGATCCAGGTCCCTGTTCACTATTGCCTTCCGCTTCCTCTGGGAAAGCTCATACAGAGCATCGTAGCCCTTTTTCTCCTCCTGCATTATACCAAGCAGCTCGCCTGCAAGACTTGCCATAAAAAACTCCTATTAAAGCAATGAGCGGACTATCCTGCGCTATTCGCAAGACAATCCGCCCATTATGGAACAGTCCTCCTGTTCCTTGTGCCGTCCCGTCCCTGGAACAAGGGTGAACTATGTAAGCATCCTCGAGCCTACCAGTAACCTCCGTGTCGCCGGACGGGCTAGAAAAGAAAAAAACAAAATAGTTCCGTCTCCGCGAAACTCACTAATCAGAATGATAATCCGTTGTACTTCGACAGCAGAACATCTGCAAAGTCTCCCGGATCCACCGTAACATCACCGCTGTACTTCTTCTTCATTGCAGCTACGAGATCCTCTCTCGTATCAGGTGCCTCTGCGACTGCCTTCTTCGCAACCTGGAAATCCTTTCCTGCAGAAGAGATGTCTACCTCGTCCTGTCCGTTAGCCCTCTTTGTAGCCCTGGAACCGGAAGGCTTCCTGGTCTGATATACCTGTGTTATAGCATTATAAGCACTGATCCTCATACAGGACACTCCTTTCCGTTAATTATCATTTATCATGTTTTATTTTTGTTTTCACTCTTAGTATCGGAAATGCATTCGGAATTCTTAACACCTTTTTAGAAAAACTTTTGTTTACAAATAAATACATCTATTATATACTTTCAGATGAAAAAGGGGACGGGTCCCTTTTTCATCTTTCTGAAAGGACGTATTATGGCTTACAAAGCAGCAATATTCGATATGGATGGAACTATCCTCAATACTCTTGATGACCTGACCCAAGCTCTGAACTATGCTATGGAGCAGGGCGGTCATGAGCATGACTTCGATGCGAAGGACGTCGCTGCCTTCTTCGGAAGCGGCGTATATGTAGCGATCAAGCGCGCTCTCTCTGTGGAAAATGGTTTCCCTTATGAAAAATTGGATCAGATCGGGACTCCTGAAGAGCCTTCCGACTGTTTCAGGAATGAAGCTGAGATTGAGCGCATTTCAAAAATCTACAAGCCGTACTATGATTCGCACTGCGATATAAAGACAGGGCCGTATGCAGGAATTCCCGAGGTACTCAGGGAACTACGGAAATGTGGCATAAAAACAGCTGTAGTATCAAACAAGCCTGATCCGGCTGTGCAGACCCTGGTGAATGATAAATTCAATGGTATGTTTGATTTTGCTCTCGGAGAGAAGGATGGAATACGCAGAAAGCCGGCTCCTGACATGGTAAATGAATGTCTCAGAGTGCTTCAGATGCCACGCTCCGAATGCGTATATATAGGTGATTCTGAAGTAGACTTCCAGACCGGGAAGAACTCGGGAATGGATGTGATAAGCGTCGACTGGGGGTTCAGGAGGCGGGAGTATCTCGAAAATCTCCCAGCAGAGAAAATAGTATCAACATCGGAAGAACTTCTCAGAGCTATATGTAAATAGTTCATAAGGGAATGTCGGCTGACATGTCCCATCTGAGTAAATAAAATGCACCACCTGTACCTGGTACAAGTGGTGCTCTTTTTAATTCTGACTTAAATCGTGGTTCCCGGCCATGAACTCTACATACTTGCCTGTGCCTATAGCTACGCAGGTCATCGGGTCCTCGGCTGTCATCGTATTGATGCCGGTACGCTCCTCCATGAGCTCCTCGAGTCCGCGGAGAAGTGAGCCGCCTCCCGTGAGGATGATTCCTCTGTCTGCTACATCGGCTGCAAGCTCCGGCGGTGTCTTCTCGAGAACCGAGTGAACAGCCTCTACTATCTGGGCTGTCGGCTCGCGAAGTGCCTCCTCAGTCTCCTCTGATGTGACCTCAATGGTCTTCGGAAGTCCCGTCACGAGATTACGTCCCCTGACATCCATAGTCGCCGGTGTGGAGAGCGGATAGCATGTTCCGATATTTATCTTCATATCCTCTGCGGTTCTCTCACCGATCAGGAGATTGTGCTTCTTTCTCATGTATCTGACGAGCGCTTCGTCGAAATTGTCTCCGGCGATCTTGATAGAGGTGGAAACTACCGATCCACCAAGAGAGATGACAGCTATATCTGAGGTACCACCTCCGATATCCACGATCATATTTCCACATGGTCTGCTGATATCGATTCCGGCTCCGATCGCTGCTGCGATAGGCTCCTCAATGATAAAGACCTCACGGGCTCCTGCAGAATATGCTGCATCCTCTACTGCACGCTTCTCTACCTCTGTGACTCCTGACGGTACGCAGACTGAGATACGCGGCTTACGATAGCTTCTCTTGCCGAGAGCCTTCTGGATGAAGTACTTGATCATCTTCTCTGTGACTGTATAGTCTGAGATAACTCCCTGCCTCAGCGGTCTGACTGCTACTATATTCCCCGGAGTACGGCCGAGCATGAGACGGGCTTCTTCTCCGATTGCCTTTATCTTATTCGTGTCACGGTCAAATGCTACGACCGATGGTTCCTTCAGCACTACTCCCTTGCCCTTAAGATATACAAGTATGCTCGCTGTTCCTAAATCTATTCCAATATCTGTGGCAGCCATTATTGGTGCTCCTTCCGAAAATTATTTATAGTCATACATCAGATATTATAAAATCATTGGATGAATTTTTCAAGTATTTTCTGTAGTAGTGAGAGCCTAGCCCCTATCCCCTAACACCTTCTTCAGATACTGGCCTGTATAGCTCTTCTTCACCTTGCAGATCTCTTCAGGCGTTCCCCGGGCTATTACAGTACCGCCTCCATCGCCGCCCTCAGGGCCCAGGTCGATGATATAGTCTGCTGTCTTTATCACATCAAGATTGTGTTCTATTACGACTACGGTATTGCCACTGTCAGACAGCTCACGGAGAATCCTTACCAGCTTATTCACATCCTCGAAATGAAGTCCGGTCGTCGGCTCATCAAGCACATAGATAGTCTTTCCAGTACCACGTCTTGACAGCTCTGTTGCCAGCTTTATCCTCTGTGCTTCTCCGCCCGAGAGCTCTGTCGATGGCTGACCCAGCTTGATATATCCGAGTCCGACATCCATCAGGGTCTTTATCTTTCTATAGACAGATGGAACCGGTTCAAAAAATTTAACTGCTTCCTCGACCGTCATATCAAGCACATCGTATATTGACTTGCCCTTGTACTTTACCTCAAGCGTCTCACGGTTGTATCTCTGTCCATGGCAGACCTCACATGGCACATACACGTCTGGCAGGAAATGCATCTCTATCTTCTTGATTCCGTCTCCGCCGCAGGCCTCACATCGTCCGCCCTTTACATTGAAAGAAAATCTGCCCTTTGTGTATCCTCTGGCCTTGGCATCCGGTGTCGATGCGAAAAGATCCCTGATCAGGTCAAAGACTCCTGTATAGGTAGCCGGGTTCGATCTCGGTGTACGGCCGATCGGCGACTGGTCGATATCTATAATCTTGTCAAGCTGCTTCGTGCCTTCGATCCCATCACAGTCTCCTGGAATGGTTCTCGCACGGTTCAGATCACGGGCAAGAGTCTTGTACAGTATCTCATTGATCAGTGATGATTTTCCTGAGCCTGATACTCCTGTGACTACTGTCATGATGCCAAGCGGGATTTCCACATCTATATTCTTCAGATTATGCTCTCTCGCACCTTTTATTGTGATGTGGCCTGTCGGCTTTCTTCTGACATCAGGTACTGGAATTTTTTTCTTGCCGGACAGATACTGTCCGGTGAGTGAATCAGGGCAGGCTTCGACCTCTTCAGGAGTGCCTGCTGCCACTATCTCACCGCCATGGTCGCCGGCTCCAGGTCCGATGTCCACAAGGAAATCCGCTGCGCGCATCGTATCCTCGTCATGTTCTACGACGATCAGCGTATTGCCGAGATTGCGGAGACCCTTTAATGACGCAAGAAGCTTGTCATTATCTCTCTGATGCAGTCCGATTGACGGCTCATCAAGGATATAGACGACTCCCACGAGTCCGGAACCGATCTGCGTTGCGAGCCTGATTCTCTGTGCCTCGCCGCCCGACAGAGTTGCAGTTGCACGGGACAGTGACAGATAGTCGAGTCCTACATCATCGAGGAACCTGACCCTGGCCTTGATCTCTCGAAGCACAAGTCTGCCGATCTTCAACTGCTGGTCAGTCAGCTGCATATTATCAAGGAACGGACGAAGGTCCTTCACGGACATCGTCGTCATCTCATATATATTCTTATCAGCTACCGTTACAGCAAGTGCATCTGGCTTCAGCCTCTGTCCGTGGCATACAGGGCACGGCGTGATCTGCATGAATTCCTCGAACTGAGCCTTGGCAGTGTCCGATTTTGTCTCACGGTATCTGCGCTTCGTATTCTCGAGCAGTCCCTCAAACTGCACATCATAGACTCCTGTCGACCAGCGTCCTGAATAGTGTACCTTTACTACTTTATCAAAGCCATTGATGAACATGTCGCGGATCTTTTTCGGCAGCTTCTTGTATGGTGTATCGAGAGAAAATCCATACTCCTTCGACAGTGCCTCAAGAAGCGCATGCGAGTAGCTCTTCGGGTCCTTGGAATTCTGCCAGCCGATGACCTGCACACAGCCTTCATTGAATGATAGATTCTGGTCAGGGATCATGAGCCTCTCATCGAACTCCATCTTGTATCCCAGGCCATAGCACTCCGGACATGCTCCGAATGGATTGTTGAATGAAAAGCTTCTTGGCTCGATCTCATCAATTGATATGCCGCAGTATGGGCATGAATAGCTCTCTGAAAATCTCATCGGCTTCCCGCCAATCACATCTATGATCACGAGTCCGCCTGACAGCTTCAGCGCATTTTCAATTGAACCCGTAAGCCTTGCATCGATTCCGTCCCTTATAACGAGACGATCGACTACTATCTCTATATTATGCTTCTGATTCTTATTGAGCTTTATATCTTCCGACAGATCATAGAGATTGCCATCGACGATCACGCGGACGTAGCCGCTCTTTCTGGCTCTTTCGAAAAGTTTTTCCTGAGCGCCTTTACGGCCTCTGACTACTGGGGAGAGCACCTGAAACTTCGTCTTCTCCGGGAGTTTCTTGATCTGATCACACATCTGGTCTACCGTCTGCTTGTAGATCGGTCTGCCGCAGTTCGGACAGTGCGGGATTCCGCAACGCGCATACAGGAGTCTCAGGTAATCATAGATTTCTGTGACTGTTCCGACTGTTGATCTCGGGTTATGGTTTGTCGATTTCTGGTCAATTGAAATAGCTGGCGGAAGACCCTCAATCTTGTCTACGTCCGGCTTTTCCATCTGGCCGAGGAACTGTCTCGCATAGCTCGACAGCGACTCCATGTATCGTCTCTGGCCTTCTGCAAAAATAGTATCAAAGGCCAGTGAACTTTTTCCAGATCCAGAGAGTCCCGTGAATACAGTGAACGAATCACGTGGGATATCGAGGTCTATATTTTTCAGATTATGTACTTTAGCTCCCCGGATCTTTATATATTTCTGTGGTGTGAGTGATTCACTTGATTCCTTCATATATACCTCACTTGATTTTTTTGCTAATGATGATATTCATGTATGCTCTTCTATTTCCATATCACGCAACACGTTCTTTAGTTCAATCATCCGGTCACGATATTCTGCTGCGGCCTCGAAATTCAGGTCTGTTGCAGCCTTCTGCATCTTGTCACGGATCCTGTCTATGTACTTCTTCAGCTCGTCAACTGACATCTCCTCAGGCTGCCTCTCCATATCCTTCTCTTCGGCGGCGACCTGCTTCGATACAGCAATCACATCCTGGACTGCCTTCTGGATAGTCTTCGGAGTGATGTGATGCTTCTCGTTATATGCCTGCTGGATTTTCCTACGACGCTCTGTCTCATCGATTGCCTTCTGCATCGACTCTGTAATCGTGTCGGCATACATGATGACATGACCATGGTCATTACGCGCAGCACGGCCAATTGTCTGAATCAGAGATGTCTCATTACGCAGGAATCCTTCTTTATCAGCATCGAGAATTGCGACCAGAGTGATCTCCGGGATATCCAGTCCCTCACGGAGGAGGTTGATTCCTACGAGCACATCGAATACATCGAGTCGCAGATCACGGATGATCTCTGCACGTTCGAGCGTATCAATATCCGAATGCAGATATTTCACTCTGACACCGAGCTCTGCGAGATAGTCAGTCAGATCCTCTGCCATCCTCTTGGTAAGAGTCGTGACAAGCACCTTATTATGCTGATCTGCTTCTTTCTTGATCTCAGAATACAGATCATCGATCTGACCCTCTGTAGGTCTCACATCAATTGACGGATCGAGAAGTCCGGTAGGTCTGATGACCTGCTCAGCTCTCAGCAGCTCATGCTCTTCTTCATACTTGCCCGGCGTAGCAGATACGAACAGGAGCTGATCAATTTTCTGCTCCCATTCATGAAAATTGAGAGGCCTGTTGTCCAGAGCCGACGGGAGTCTGAAGCCATAGTCCACAAGCGTGGTCTTTCTGGCCTTGTCGCCATTATACATTCCGCCAATCTGTGGAACGGTGATATGGCTCTCGTCGATAATCGTCAGGAAATCATTTCCAAAATAGTCGATCAGACACTTTGGCGGCTCTCCCGGCTTCGCACCTGTCAGATGCCTCGAATAGTTCTCAATGCCTGAGCAGAATCCCGTCTCACGGAGCATCTCTATATCGAAATTCGTCCTCTCTGCAATTCTCTGTGCTTCGAGGAGCTTGTCATGCGCCTTGAAAAAAGCGACTCTTTCCTTCAGTTCTTCTTCAATTGTCTCGCAGGCATGTTCTATTTTTTCCTTAGGAACTACATAGTGCGATGCCGGGAAAACAGCACAGTGGGACAATTCACACTGCACCTTGCCAGTCAATGGATCAGTCTGCACTATACGGTCGATCTCATCGCCAAACCACTCAATCCTGTAGGCATAGTCTGTAGTATTCGCTGGGATCACCTCGAGTGTATCGCCCCTGACACGGAAGGTGCCACGTTTGAAATCCATGTCATTTCTCAGATATTGCATGTCGACCAGTTCCCTGATGACCTCATCACGGTCCTTGTCCTGACCAGGCCTTAAGGAAACCATCATATTTTCATAATCATCAGGACTTCCGATACCATATATGCACGAAACGGAAGCGACGATTATGACGTCCTTTCTCTCGGAAAGAGCGGCAGTTGCAGACAGACGGAGCTTGTCGATCTCATCATTTACCGCAGAGTCCTTCGCGATATATGTATCCGACTGAGGCACATAGGCCTCTGGCTGGTAATAATCATAGTATGAGACAAAATACTCTACAGCGTTCTCCGGAAAGAATTCCTTCATCTCGCTGTAGAGCTGTCCTGCAAGTGTCTTGTTGTGGCTCATGATAAGCGTCGGCTTGTTGAGCGCCGCAATGACATTTGCCATTGTAAAAGTCTTACCGGAACCAGTGACTCCGAGGAGCGTCTCGAACTGATTACCTTCTCTGAAACCATCGACAAGCTCCTTTATTGCTTCTGGCTGGTCACCGGTAGGAGAGTATTTAGAGTGTAGTTTGAATAGTTTATCCATGTTTGCTATGAGTTATAAGTTTTTAGTTATGAGTTATAAGTTCTTAGTTCTTAGTTCTTAGTTCTTAGCTCTTAACTTAAAACTCAGAACTCAGAACTCAGAACTACTTCAGTTCTTTCAGCGTCTGTACCAGTTCCACATCATCAGCCGTCACCTTCATATTAGTCGTGACCGGTTCTTCACCTGGCTTCGTGACTGTGAGTTCAATTATAGAACCCTCAGGCACACCATTACCGAATACTGCTGAAAAATATGATACCACCTTCGGATGGTTCTGATTGAATTTGTCTAAAATACCCTTAATTTTAAAAATAGATCCTGGATTCATGTTTAGCTCCTTTTTTCAAGTTCTTAGTTCTGAGTTATGAGTTCTTAGCTCAGTACTTCAGACTTTGAACTCTGAACTTTGAACTCAAAACTTTCTCAATCCTCCGACTTCATCAGATACAGCCACCGTCCGACCGCACAGCTGATGACGATCACATATCCGATCACTGACAGATAGTCAGGCAGTTCGTCAAAGACAAGTGCGCCCCAGATTGATGCGAAGATGACCTGCGAATAGTCGAATACTGAAATATTTTTCGCTGGCGCATACTTGTACGCTGCCGTCACCGTGAACTGTCCGCCGGCTGCTGCAAGTCCCGCAAGTATCAGGAACAGCCACTGCAACGCGCTCATCGGATGGAAATCAGCTATCATAGACGGCAGACACAGACAGCATGTAAAAATCGAGAAGAATGCCACAATGACTGGTCCTCTCTCGCCCTGCTGACCCAGCTTTCTCACGAAGGTATATGCAATACCTGCTCCGAGTCCTCCTAGCAGTCCTGCAAGCGCGTAGAGTGATGTGATATTCGCTGATGGCTTTATTATAAAAACAGCACCCACAAATGCGATTATAACTGCAATCCAGTCAGCCTTCTTCGGTATCTCCTTAAGAATAAATATTGATGCAATGATCGCAAAGAACGGAGACATCTTGTTCAGGATATTCGCATCTGCAAGCCCGATCCTGTCGATTGCATAGAAATTGAGAATCATTCCGAGTCCACCCGAAATGGACCTGGCAAAAAGTCCAGGCAGCGAACCCTTTTTTATATGGAATTTCTCATCTGTTCTGGCAAGAGCGATGATAGCAATTACTGCTGCGAATGCGTTTCTGAAGAAGCATTTCTGCATCGTCGGTATGTCACCCGACAGCCTCACGAACAGCGTCATCAGCGAAAAAAAGAACGAGTCGGCAATTACCAGGCTTATTCCTATCGCTTGTTTATGTCTTGTACTTAATTCACTCATAGTTTATTATTATAACATACTATGCAAGCTTTCGTCAGGAGGATATATCAATCGCTCAAGACTCTTGCTTCATAAAAATCAGATTGGAGAAATATATGTTTCTAATAGCTGGTCTCGGGAATCCGGGCACGAAATATGAGCACACAAGACACAATGCAGGCTTCGATACCATAGACGCACTGGCAGAAAAATATGGAATAGAAATAAAAAAATCAGAGCGCAAGGCTCTGTCGGGACAGGGAGTAATAAATGGAGAAAAAGTAATTCTAATAAAGCCACAGACATTTATGAATCTGAGTGGTGAATCGGTCGGAGACTTCGTGAATTTTTACAAGCTCGACCCAGAGACTCAGTTCATTGTCTTCTCAGATGATGTGACTCTCGAGGCTGGCAATATAAGAATAAGAAAAAAAGGCTCTGCCGGCGGACATAATGGACTTAAGAATATAATAGAGCATGTAGGGACTGATAAGTTTGTCCGCATACGCCTTGGAGTAGGCATTTTCAAAAGCGGCGACATGGCAGACTTCGTTCTGAGCAGACTGCCGCAGGAAGACCAGCAATTTTTCGATGAAGCCAAAAAAAGAGCCTGCAAGGCAGCCGAACTGATCCTCGCAGGCCATGTAAATGAAGCAATGAATGAATTCAATGCTAAAATCCGTTAGAGTCCTATTCTATTATTGTTCTCTACAACAATCCTGATCTGGTCTTCACCGACGTAGCTCGTATCAGAAAGAAGAGTCTCATTGCTCTCGACAATGCAGTTCTCTACATGGACATTGTCACCGATGTACGCTCCGTTCAGAACGATCGAATTCCTGATCACTGTATTATTTCCAATGAAGACATTCTTGAAGATCACCGAATGATCCACCACACTATTGATGATGGTTCCTGAACCGATCAGTGAATCATGAACCTGGGCACCGTCATTGAACTTGGCTGGAGGGAGATCCTGTGCCTTGGAGTATATCTTCGGCTCAGAACCGAAGAAGAAGCTCCTTACCTCCGGCTTCAGGAAATCCATATTGGTCCTGAAATATGAATCAACGGATGCGATATTGCTCCAGTATGTATCGAGCATATATCCGTATATCTTCTTCATGCCTGTGTATCTGATCAGGATATCCGTAACGAAATTGTATCTGCCCTCGGCATTGCACTGCTCGAGAAGCTCTATGAGCTTTCTGCGACGGATGACATAGGTACCTGTAGATACGATATTGGAATGAGCGATCATCGGCTTCTCTTCGAATTCGCTGATGAGGCCGTCCGGATCTATCTTCACTGTACCGAATCTGCTGATATCGTCCCACTCCGGAGCCTTCGTGCAGACTACAGTAATATCTGCCTGCTTCTGGATGTGGAAATCGAGGATCGGAGCCATGTCCATCTTGCAGATGCAGTCACCGCTTGTGATCACGACATACGGCTCGTGTCTCTTTTTCAGAAAATCTATATTCTGCCACATGGCATCAGCAGTGCCTCTGTACCACCAGCTGTTGTCAGCAGTGACCGTAGGTGTAAAGAGGAACAGTCCGCCCTGCTTGCGGCCGAAATTCCACCACTTCGATGAATTCAGATGCTCATTGAGTGAACGGGCATTGTACTGTGAAAGCACAGCCACCGTCTGGATACTTGAATTCGTCATATTCGACAGAGCGAAGTCGATGGCTCTGTAGCTGCAGCCAACCGGCATTGCTGAGATTGCTCTCTTGTCTGATAAGCTCTTCATACGGGTGGAATTACCACCAGCCAGAATTATTCCTAATGCCTTCATGCCTGATCACCTGCCTTTATCAGATATCCACCGCTCGGAAGTGCTCCATCCGGATAATCATCCTCTTCTGTCACGCCCCTGATCGCGGTATTCTTCCCAATAGTAACATTTGCAGGGATCACGGAATTATCTCCGATGACTGCCAGACCGAAGCTGTAGATCTTCGGATTCAGCTTGCTCTCTGCTTCTTCGCCGACACCGATCTTCGCATTCTCACCGATCACACAGTTCTCTGCGATGATCGACTTCTCGATATAAGCGCCCTTCCGAATGACCGTGTCCTTCATGATAATTGAATCCCTGACCACGGCTCCTTCTTCTACAACTACCCCTGCTGAAAGCACTGATCCATGAACCTCACCATTGATATTGTCCCCGGCACCAATGATTGCCTTTCCCACTGTGGCATCCGGTCCTATATACTGTGGTTCAATCTTGTCCTGCTTCGTGTAGATCTTCCAGAACTCCTCATAGAGATTGAACTCAGGGATCAGATCGATGAGCTCCATATTTGACTGCCAGTACGAACCCAGAGTACCGACATCCTTCCAGTATCCATTGAACTCGTAAGCAAAGATCCTCTTGCCATTGCTATGGCAGTACGGAATAATGTGCTTACCGAAATCGCAGTTGCTCTGATCCTTCAGCGCAAGCAGAGCCTGCTTCAGAACCGGCCATGAGAATATGTAGATACCCATAGATGCGAGATTGCTCTTCGGGTGCTCAGGCTTCTCCTGGAACTCCGTGATCCTCTTGTTTTCGTCAGCGATGACAACCCCGAATCGACTCGCTTCCTCGATAGGAACAGGAATAACTGCCAGTGTGACATCTGCCTGATTCTGCTTGTGGAAATCAAGCATTGCCTCATAATCCATCTTGTAAATATGATCTCCGGAAAGAATAAGCACGTACTCTGGATTGTAAGCCTCCATGTACTTCATATTCTGATAAATAGCATTTGCTGTTCCGGAATACCATTCTGAATTGTCGCTTCTCTCATACGGGGGAAGAACTGTGACACCGCCATTATTACGATCCAGGTCCCACGGTGTTCCGATACCGATATGAGTATTCAGTGCGAGCGGCTGATACTGTGTCAGCACACCTACCGTATCGATTCCTGAATTGATGCAGTTGCTCAGAGGGAAATCAATGATCCTGTACTTCCCGCCGAATGCTACTGCCGGCTTGGCAACGTCCGATGTCAGAACACCAAGCCTGCTGCCCTGACCACCTGCCAGGAGCATGGCTATCATTTCTTTACTGCTCATCTAAAAACCACCTCTCATATATCCCCCATCGCCATCGCAGATCCCCCGATCCCCTTATCGTGAAGCGAGTTGGGAATATTTACCAAAAGTTTTTTCTGTCGCTTTTAAAATTATAGCATATTGCACAATAAAGTCCACCCTTTTTTATCAGTTTTTTGTTATTTTTTAAAAAAATCCCATTTTAAATTTAAAAACATGCAAAAATATCATATGCCAGAATCAGAATCGGCAATATTATTAAAAAATTGTAGGCAATTAATGATTTTTTTGGCATTTTTTATCATTGTAATGTTTTTTCTCCGTGATATAATAGTAGGGTTAATGCCATTATCAAATTTTGGAGGTTAAAAATGATTCAGACAAGAGAAGATATCAGAAACGTCGCCATTATCGCCCATGTCGATCACGGCAAGACGACACTTGTGGACCAGCTTCTCAGACAGAGCGGTGTCTTCCGAGAGAATCAGGAAGTACAGGACCGTGTCATGGATTCCGGCGCCATTGAGCGTGAGCGAGGCATCACAATCCTGTCCAAGAATACAGCAGTCAAGTACAAAGGTGTAAAGATAAATATCGTTGACACCCCGGGACATGCAGATTTCGGTGGTGAGGTTGAGCGTATCCTGAAGATGGTTGACGGAGTTGTACTCCTCGTCGACGCATTCGAGGGAGTAATGCCACAGACCAAGTTCGTTCTCATGAAGGCCCTTGGCCTCAATCTTCCGGTCATCGTATGTATCAACAAGATCGACCGTCCGGGTGCAAGACCTGCAGAGGTAGTTGATGAGACCCTCGAGCTCTTCATGGATCTCGATGCTACTGATGAGCAGCTGGATGCTCCTTTCATCTATGCTTCTGCAAGGGATGGATATGCGATCAAGGAGCTCGGTGATGAAAAGAAGGACATGACTCCTCTTTTCGATGCGATACTGAAGTACATCCCGGCTCCTACCGGTGATCCTGATGCGAATACCCAGGTTCTTATTTCTACCATTGATTACAATGATTATGTCGGTCGTATCGGTATCGGAAAGGTGTCAAACGGCAGCATTAAGCTGAACCAGAACGCAGTCGTTGTCAACCATCACGATCCTGATAAGAAGGAAAGCGTCCGTATCTCGAAGCTTTATGAGTTTGAGGGGCTGAATAAGGTCGATGTGGAGGAAGCAAAGGTTGGATCCATCGTAGCTATTTCAGGAATCGCTGATCTGCATATCGGTGATACTATCTGCGGTACTGATAGTGATCCTGTTGCTATTCCTTTCCAGAAGATCTCAGAGCCTACGATCGCAATGAATTTCATTGTAAATGACAGTCCTTTTGCCGGTACTGAAGGAAAATATGTGACCAGCCGTCATATCAGAGACAGGCTGTACAGAGAACTGAATACCGATGTATCTCTTCGTGTAGAGGATACCGACAGTCCTGATACCTTCAAGGTCTCAGGCCGTGGTGAGCTTCATCTGTCTGTGCTTATCGAGGAGATGAGACGTGAGGGATATGAGTTCGCAGTAAGTAAGGCCGAGGTTCTTTATCACACCGATGAGAACGGCAAGAAACTCGAGCCTATGGAAAGAGCGTACGTCGATGTACCTGATGAATTCCAGGGTGTCGTAATCGAGAAGCTCTCCGCCAGAAAGGGTGAGCTTCAGGGCATGCGTCCTATCACAGGCGGATACACCAGGCTTGAGTTCGTAATTCCGGCTCGTGGAATGATCGGTTACAGAGGTGACTTCATGACCGATACCAAGGGTAATGGTATCATCAATACCGTATTTGAAGGATATGCTCCTTACAAGGGTGATATCGCTTACAGAAAGCAGGGTTCTCTTATTGCATTCGAGGCAGGCGAGTCCGTGACATACGGCCTGTTCGCTGCTCAGGATCGTGGTACCCTCTTCATCGGACCTGGTGAGAAGGTTTACTCTGGTATGGTAATCGGTGCTTCGAACCGTGCAGAGGACATCGAGATCAATGTCTGCAAGAAAAAGCATCTGACTAATACCCGTACCTCATCATCTGATGAGGCCCTGACTCTGGTTCCTCCTAAGCGTCTCTCACTCGAGCAGGCCCTTGACTTCATTGAGACTGACGAGCTGCTTGAGGTGACGCCTGAGCATCTGCGTATCAGAAAGAAAATTCTTGATCCGCTGCAGCGTAAGAGATTCAACATTCGTAAACAGCAGGGATAATACAAAAACTAGTTTACAAAAGTTCTATGCCAGTCATGGTCGACGTGCAAGAGGCTTATTTCACGGCGCTTCGCGTCTAAGGCTCTTCGTTCGCCTCACTCACGGCCGATGCGCGCGTCTCCTCGTTGCTTCGCTCTGCTCAGCAACTGCGGTGCGTGCTGTCGGCCTATTCGGCTCCGAACAGCCTAAGAGCTACGCTTAATGTGAAATAATCCTCTGCACGTCGGCCTCGGCCATTAGTTTTTCCGTATATATTGCACTCTTTCTATATATCATCTCATTTGTATGCTCATTAACCAGAAGATCCTCATCCGTAGGATCGTCTTTTTTTTCGCCGCAGATGTCGAAGCCACAGCAGTTCTTTACTACAGAAATCACTTTCAGAATATCATCAAGTGTGTATGGTCCCTGGCTCCAGTCTGTGCGTGCATAGTCCTCGTTCATGATGTCCTTATCAAGAGAAATATAATAGTTCTCGTCATGACTGCTGATATAATCAGCTGCTTCATCAAGTGCCAGTGATATGGCTTTCTCTGGCAACGGCTGTTCCTCTTCTATGAGCTTGCGATCCACTCCTGCCATTATCACATGGTTCAGATTCGGGATTGTCCCACAGGCCTCTCGGACCCATCCTCCGCAGGATGTGATGTCTCCAAAGACCGGTGTCTTAGTATCCGGATGATTATCCAGAAGCAACAGCGTGAATGGCTCCTTTATTTTCCTCATGAAAAAAAGTGACATGTAATGATAATTGCCTGAATCTATGAATCTGACCAGCGGTATCCCAGGCATCGCATCAATTCTCCTCTGAATCTCTGCCCCGGCCGCATCATCCAGATAGCAGTTTGTTCCGTGAATGTCCGTCAGATCGACTGCCGGCTCTTTTCCGTCATACACGCCGCTCAGATTGAAATATATAAAATTCACTAATTTTCTTGAATTATCTCTCATTTTTTTGTACAATATAGCCAAAGTTACTTTAAGTTTTACCAGAAAGGGGGTAACTTATGTATCCAATAATTACAATCAGCCGTGAATTCGGCAGCGGCGGCCATTCCATAGGTGAGAAGGTCGCAAAGGAACTCAATGTCCCGTTCCTGGATGGGGAAATCGTCACTAAGACCGCAGAAGAGAGCGGCTATGCGAAAGAGCTCATAGAGGAGCAGGGTGAAGACACGAGTGTTGCGAATAAATGGTTTGATATCTCAGCTGCCAGTGCCATGTATTTCCAGAGTCCTCAGGATGAGATCTTTCTCGCTCAGAGAAAAGTGATCCTCGATGCCGCAAAAAAAGGGCCTTGCGTCATTGTCGGCCGCTGCAGCGACTATATACTCAAGAACGCCGAGATTCCATGTCTCAATGTCCTGATCCATGCTGATATGCCGCATAGAATCACAAGAGTTCTCGAGAGATACGGCGATATCACCAATGTAGATGTCCGCAAGCGTATCCAGAAGAAAGACAAGCAGCGCCGCACCTACTACCGCTACTATACTGACCAGCAGTGGGGCGCATATACGAACTACGACCTGGCCCTTGATTCAGGAGTTCTCGGAGAGGATACCTGCGTACACCTGATCTGCGAGCTGGCAGAGAAAATGTCCAAAGAAAACCAGTAATCAGAGCAGAAAGAAGCCACACAAGTTGTGTGGCTTTTTAAGCTCGTCTATCCAATTTTTTTTACTTCACTCTCCCAGAAGTCAACAGCATTTTCCATCCAGTGCTCCGCATTCGTATGCTTACCAATGCCTACGCCATGCGGCAGCCCGAAGAACTTGTCATACTTATACGGCACACCATTCTCATCAAGCGCCTTTGCCAGCACATCAGTATGCGCTGCCATTGGCACCAGCACATCATTGCCGCCTGCGAACATATACACCGGCGGATAGTCAGGCGTGATCCATCTCTGGACGCAGAGTGAATCTCTTTTTTTCTTACTGAAATGGCCCTTTGGCCCGAACATGTATATATTTCCACGCTCTGAGAGCCAGATTCCCATCAGTGCTACCCAGATATTCCAGTAGGGGTGCTGCATCCAGTGATTCACATTGGTCCACGGATATCCCATGATAAGACAGCCTGGCTTCATGGCATTATACTTCTCATATCCCCAGGCCCTCGTGCCGAAGATTCCCGCGAGATTGCCTCCTGCAGAAAATCCTACAACAGCATATCCATTCATATCCACATTGAACTGGTCTGCTCTTGCGGAGATAAAGCGTACAGCCGCTGCAAGGTCATGCATCGGTGCATGAGACGAGCAGTCAAGTCCTGCCCTGTACTCAAGTACAAAGGCTGTATAGCCCATCTCATTGAGCTTCGCTGCTACCGGGTAGCCCTCCTTCGTGGCACACAGATGAGCATACCCTCCACCAGGGCATACTATCACGCACCTGGTCCTTTTTCCCGAATCATTAGGGAAAACTGAAAGCCGGACCGCTCCTCTTTTCTTTTTCTCAGCAATCTCCTCCATCGAATATACGGGATACTGTCTGAACCTGCCCTGATCCTTCAGCCGCTCCATTCGCGTAAGTCCACGCTTCTTGTCGCATGCGATATTTCCGATCACATACATGCGGATGACAGAATACACCGTGAGTAAAAATGTGAATACCAGATAAATCTCTATTATATCGATAATGACTTCACGCATAGTCCTAATACCTTTTGTACGGCATCTTAATGAAACGCATCTTTTCCTCGGCAGTCAGCTCCTTGTCAGGTTCCGTATCAATCTTTACCCCCTTCAGCTTAAGCTTTGCCTTGCAGCGGCTACAGTAGCGGCCGGTATTGATCGGCTCGCCGCAGATCTCACAGAACAGTCCGCTGGTACCATCATTCTTGAAATAAAGCCTCTCTTCATGAATCCATCTGTACAGCTTCCTGACAGGAATACCTGTATCAAGTGATGTCTGCTGTACGCTCGAATGCTCATGGGTAGACAGGTATTCCCTTACCTTGTCAAACTCCTCCTGATCCCGTTGCCTGCACTGCGGGCACACATCAGGCCCGAAGCCCGGATACGAAAATACCCTGCCGCAGACCTTGCAGTAATGTAGGTCTCTGATCTCCATGCTCTCCCTGTATAATCTCCGCCTGTCTGAATCATAATCTGTCAAACTGTTACCTGCCATAGGGCGTCACCTTCCCTCCTTCAGGGCCTCACATGTAATGCACATGTGCCTAAGGATACGCCAGACAGGGCATCTCAGCCCTTCAGTCCACGTGCCTGTCGGTCCATATCCTCTACTACTATATCGTAAATCTCTCCAAGCGAAGCACAGTATTCAAGCACCTTCCATGGCTCATTGGTATGATAATGAATCTTGATCAGATCCTCATCACCTACTGCAAGAAGACAGTCTCCCTTGAAATTCTTCACAAAGTAATCATTGATCTCATCCTCATCGAGATCCTCACCATCGATAAGAAGCTGTGTGTCATAACGGTACTGTAACATAAAATCCTCCTGATAAATCTTTGAACCGTTTCCCATAAATGTATCTCATTCGATACATCTCAATTATAACTTATTAATAAGGTTTCTTCAATAAATTTCATAAAAAAGAACCCGATCTTCAAATCGGGTTCTGAACAGCTCCCCGTGCAGGGTCCCTGTTCCTGTATAAAATTATGATGCGCTTATTCAAAAATCACTGAAGCAGCTGTAGAGCCAGATTCGGCAGCTCATTTGCCTGTGAAAGAGCTGAGGTACCTGCCTGCTGCAGGACATTGTCCTTCGTGAATTCCACCATCTCTGTTGCCATATCCGTATCCCTCAGCTTCGAGATCGCGGAGTTCATGTTCTCACTCTCATTATCCAGATTGGAAATCGTATTACCGAGTCTGTTGGAAAGAGCGCCTATCCTGGCACGGTTCTCATTGACCTTTGAGATTGCTGAATCAAGACGGGCTATTGCAAGGTCGGGGCCGCCTGTCTTTGTCACATCAAGGTCATCAATATACAGACTCTTAGTATCCATTGCATCTATGCGCGCTGCCATCTGCTGCCGGGTATTCGCGCCCACCTGCAGATCCATAGGACCTATATCGGTTACTTCGATTTTTATCTTCCTGGCCGTTGTTCCAGTGCCTGGTTCAATGGTACTCGTTTCTCCAGTTGTCTCACTGGCCTTGTCCAGAACAAAGCTCATTTCAAAGCCGTTATTGTCTGTCACGGTTATTTTTCTGCCGTCTACAGATGATGTAGCTGTAGATGAAAATGAGCCCTTCAGATCCACCATAGCATTTTTTCCGCGAGCAGGATGCGTACTGTTGTCTGTAAATCCAAAATATAATGCTGCAGCCTGAGATTTAGCATCATTGCTATCAACTGAAATACTGATCTTTGCTCCTTCTCCCCAGGCTGTTCCAAGTACCTGTTCGTGCTCATCATTATAAGATCCTGACTTAAGAATGATCTTTCCTGTCGAATCCTTCTCAGCAGAAACATTGCCATACTCGCACTGTTTCCTGAGCTCTTCATATGCTTCATCGGCAGTCATTGTGCTCTTAAGCTCTACTTTTCGCCCATTAACTGTAAATGAACCATCAGGTACATTTCCTGAAGGAGTTTTACCTTCAACTTTTGCTCTTGTCGCTGCCTGTGTCAGTTCTATCTCATATGTACCTGCTGAAACAGAATCAGATGCCTGAAGTCTCGATACATCATCCGCGTATGCCTTTCTGTCGAGAGTACCGTCAAGCAGATTCTTCGTATTGAACTCTGTAGTGGAAGAAATGCGGTCAACCTCGCTCCTGAGATTCGTCATCTCGAGCTGGATAGCCTCTTTATCTGAATCTGTATTCGTATCATTTGCTGCCTGAACTGCTAGCTCACGCATTCTCTGCAAGATACTCGTCGTCTCGCTGATGGCCCCGTCTGCTGTATTAAGAAGTGATACTCCATCCTGTGAGTTCTGGCTTGCACGGTCAAGTCCTCTGATCTGCGCACGCATCTTATTAGAAATCGCCATTCCGGAAGGATTGTCCTTTGCGTGGGTGAGCTTGTAGCCGGATGAAAGCCTCTCCATTGATACTGAAAGTGAATTCTCGTTGCGGAGTAAGTGCTTGTTTGCGATAACCGCTGATATATTATTATTGATCTTCATATAATCACCTTTCGTGGTAATTATAACCCGAAGCTCCTCCGTGGGCTTCTGTTATCTTTTCAAAAAAGTGAATTCCTTTTCACATTACACTTTTATTATCGGCCCCAGAAGCAAAAACTTTAATGAAAAGATGAAAAATGGACCCGTCCCCTTTTTCATCTTAAGGGTTGCCGCGGCTTTTTAAAAGGAGTAAAATGTAGGAAGGCCAAAAACATCTGATAGACTGGAGAAAAAATGAAGTATCTGAATACCATCAAGCCCGGCGAGCAGGTTCGGGAAACGTATATGGCAAAGGAAGTCAAGACTGCCGTAACGAAGAATGACAAGGAGTACTGGAACGTGACTCTTCAGGATAAGTCCGGCACGGTAAATGCCAAGGTCTGGGATCCGTCATCACCGGGCATTGAGGAATTTTCCTCGCTTGACTATATCAATATAGTTGCTGATTCACAGGAATACAAGGGACAGCTGCAGCTGATCATCAGGCAGGCATCAAAAGTGAGCCCGAAGGGCATCAATACCGCGGACTACCTGCCATGCTCAGAGTATGATATAGATGAGATGTACTCAGAACTCATGAATCTCGTGGACTCGGTGAAGACCTGGTACTATCATGATCTGCTGATGTCATTTTTCGGCGATGAAAGGTTCAAGAAATCATTCTGTCGCAGCTCGGCTGCGAAGTCAGTCCATCACAATTTCGTTGGCGGACTCCTGGAGCACACGCTTTCGGTCGCCCGCGTATGCAATTTCTTTGCGAAGCATTACACCTTCCTGGACCGCGATCTGCTGGTGACTGCAGCTATCTGTCATGATATCGGGAAAATATACGAGTTCTCACCTTTCCCTGAGAATGACTACACTGACCAGGGAAATCTCCTGGGCCATATAGTCATCGGTACAATGATGGTCAGAGATCACATGAATCAGATCGAGGGATTCCCGCAGTCAAAGAAGGATGAACTCGAGCACTGCATACTCGCTCATCACGGCGAGCTCGAATTCGGTTCACCAAAAAAGCCTGCCATCTGTGAGGCAATGGCACTATCATTTGCAGACAATGTCGATGCCAAGATGCAGACGATGAAGCAGGCCATCTATGACTCCCCGAATACCAAGGATATGTGGAAGGGATATAATAAGTTCCTTGAGACTAATCTGAGGGCTACTACGCCTGAGGAGGACTGATCTATTTCCTTACAAGCAGAGAACAGGTCTCTATATGCATGGTCTCAGGGAACTGATCGACCGGCGTATAT
>SAMEA3663054__coassemble_480_pt1 | contig 59406 bp, 53 predicted proteins | sample SAMEA3663054__metabat2_high_PE_006 | metagenome-assembled genome bin SAMEA3663054 (sample SAMEA3663054) | pig gut metagenome | biome: pig gut; feature: pig-associated habitat; material: faeces | place: France | collected 2012 | reverse complement strand
GACAAAATCCTTAATGTCCATCACATAGAAAGTCGTAAGACTGGCGGTGATGCACCTAACAACCTGATCACACTGTGTGAAACCTGTCATACTGGATATCATAAGGGAACGGTGAAACTGCCTAAGACGATACATAGAGGAATGTCTTTTAAGGATGCTACGTTTATGGGTATCATGCGTTGGGCTTTGTACGAGAAACTTAAGGCTATATATTCAGATGTAAAGCTTACTTACGGATATATCACTAAAAATACTCGTATTAAAAACAGTTTACCAAAAGATCATTATATAGATGCTCGTTGTATTAGCGGCAATCCTAATGCTGTTAGTAATGGAGATGTCTATTATTACAAAAAAGTTCGTTGTCACAACAGGCAGATACATAAGAATACCATCCTTAAAGGCGGTTATCGTAAACGAAATCAAGCTCCATATGAAGTTATGGGCTTTAGGCTTTTTGATAAGGTGCAGTGGAAAGGACAAAAATGTTTCATCTTCGGCAGACGTTCTACAGGGCGTATGGATTTGAGGCTTTTAGACGGAACGCATATTAACGCTTCTGTAGGATATAAGAACCTAAAGTTGCTAAAAATGCGTAGTAGTTATCTTATAGAACAAAGAAAGGTAGGTTAAAGGCAGTTTCCCCCCACAGGCTTTTCCTGTGGGTTTCCCCGCTAAATATATATGACAACCTAAATCCTGATGAGTGACATTTATCCAGCGTTTATCTGGCTACAGATGTCAGATGATCAGCCAGCCTGCTGCTGAATCAGTACACTCCGTTCTGAAATGTATCATGTCAGGATTATCCGGATAATATCTGGTCGTGAATACCACTTCACCATCATTGATATAGATTTCGAGCAGACTCCTGTCAAAAATGGCACGGACATTGCTGACTCTGCCATCCATCAGTTCAGCATGGCGCTCCGTGCGGCCACAGCCTTTATTCCCTGAAAAAATCAGACTCACAATTCCGTCCTTTACCAGAAGCTGCACATCATTATTGAGCATAAAGAGCAGCCCATCGTCAGCAGCATCCACCGACATCTCAACATCCCAGGCACCTGTTTCGAGGTCACACTCAAATCCATTTCCAGAAATCGCTTCGGTGGCTGAACGCTCTTCCTGTATGAAGTCAACTATTTTTTTCCCACGACGTGATTCAAATTCCTTAGCTGGTGTCGTGTAGAACCTGCCATTCTTATATTTTATCTCACGTGGCAGTGTAAGAGAATGCTGCCAGCCTTCCACAATTGCAGGGTCATTGCCGTATTCAGCATCAGGCACTCCGGCCCAGCCTATCAGAATCTGACGACCATCCGGCGCTGTAAAAGTCTGCGGTGCATAGAAGTCAAAACCCATGTCCCACTCGTGGAAATTGTCGATTGAGATCAGTTCATCAAGCACATCGGAATCTGTATTTTCGAGTCCGTCAAACAGGATATCTGAAGTTCTCTGCTGCTTATCTTCGGATGCAATTAAAGCCTGATATGGCTTCCTCTTACTATCATCCAGAATGCAGTATCCTGATTCATATACATTCTGGAACCTGTTCTTATGATGCATCATTCCCTGTGGGCAGAATGCCACAGCCTGCACACCGTCCGCTGTGAAATAATCCGGGCATTCGAGCATGAATCCGAAATCATCTTTCGGATATATCTCCCTGACAGGAAACCAGCGCAGGCGGTCAGCTGACTTCATCAGAAGCAGTCCGCCTTTTGAGGCACGGCTTCGCATGCCAAGAAGCATATAGTATTCAGTATCTTTGCCTAATTTCTGAGTCACTGACTCACGCCACACCTTCGGATCCCTGACATGACACGACAGATCAGACGGATAGTCATCATTTGTCAGAAGCAGCTGCTTCTCTGCCGGGTGGATCCCATCCTTGAAATCCACCCTGATCACATTATGCCCGCGGCCTTCATTGATGTAGTCGAAGTTGCCAGGATGCTTGACGTTTCCGGTATAATAAATTTCCATTACTCCATCATCTGTATATGCCGTTCCTGAATATGCCCCATCGCTGTCCCATTCGGTATCAGTCACAATCGGCGTATCCACAAAGGTAAAGTGTGCGAGATCATCCGACACATAGTGCCCCCAGAACCTGCCGCCACTTCCCAGTGGGCTGTTCGGCGAATACTGGAAAAAAATGTGATACTTCCCATTGTAATAGCATGAACCATTCGGATCGTTCATCCACCCCTGTGGCGGCTGTATATGAAACCTGTGTCTGTATTTTCCTTCAATCATTATATTTATCTTCTTGCTGTGATAAGTGCCTGTCCATGCTCGATGAGTCCCTGTTTAACCGGCTCGATATCCTTGTAGTCATCAGGATTCGTCACGAGAACCGGAGTCACTAGCTGATAGCCAGCCTTCTTGATCGATGGGATATCAAATGATAAGAGCAGGTCACCCTTTTTCACTTTGTCATTCTCAGCCACATGAGCTTCGAAATACTTTCCATCGAGCTCTACAGTATTGAGTCCCACATGGATCAGAAGCTCTGCACCCTTATCAGTCGTGATACCGATTGCATGCTTTGTCGGGAAAAATGTGGTGACAGTGCCATCCGCAGGAGCATATATTTTTCCTTCGGAAGGCTCAACAGCTGCGCCTGTTCCCAGAACGCCGGAAGCAAATGTCTCATCAGGAACCTTATCCAGAGGAACTACCTCACCATTTACAGGAGAAACGATCTCCTCATCGCCAGCGGCGACCTCAGCCCTGTCATCTACGGCGCCGTTAGCATCTTCTTTTACAGGATCCTTGTACATGATGTATGAGCAGATGAAAGCTACTACAAATGCCACAACCATAGTAAGTGCATACATGATCACCGACTGGGTCGTTATCAGGAATCCGAAAAGTCCCGTGATACCATAAGCTGTCGCATATACACCAGAGACATCTCAGCCTCGATCATATTGTACATATGGTGAAGGCCGGCAACTACAGTGATCGCATAGAGTCCGCCGATCAGGATTCCACCGAGTCCGAATGGGAGTCCGATGAGAGCCTATGCACCATGGAGAACCCAGGTCTCAACTGTTGAAAATACTGGCCCGATGATCGTCAGAGTCAGATATCCTGTCACAAGTACAGATACAAGAGGTGTCACAAACAGGTCAAGCATGGCTGGAACGTGCTTGTGCAACCACTTTTCGAGCTTAGACATGATAAATACCGCAATGATGACCGGAATCACGTGTCCCTGATATCCGACCTGGTCCACATGCCATGCGCCGAACCATACGCTCCACTGAGGTATGGCCTTGCCAGCTTCCTCAAGAGAAGCCACATTCCACGCATTGATCAGATTCGGATGGATCATGATGAATCCGATAACAGCAGCAAGGAATTCGTTTCCACCAAACTTCTTCGCAGCGCTTATAGCGATGAGAATCGGCAGCATTGAAAGGGCTGCGCCTGCGAAAAGATTGATGATATTGTAAGTGTCAGACTGTGTGATCGACGGAATAGCACTAGACAGACCGCCGAGAAGTCCGTTCAGAAGACCACTGGCTACGATTGCCGGAATGATCGGCACGAAGATATCTCCGAGAGTCTTAATAGCTCGAAGGAACCAGTTCTGCTTCTGTGCAGCAGCAGCCTTGACATCGTCCTTCGTACCTCCCTCGATATGAGCCAGATCGATAAACTCATCATATACATGATTCACAGTTCCGGTCCCGAAGATGACCTGAAGCTGTCCGCTTGCCTCGAAGCATCCCTTTACGCCATCGACATCCTCGATTGCTGTCTTGTCCACCTTGCTGTTATCAGCGATAACGAGCCTGAGTCTCGTGGCGCAGTGCGCTGCTGATACGATGTTCTCCGGGCCGCCGATATGGTCAAGCACTCCCTGAGCCGACTTCCTGTAGTCCATAATTGTTTCCTCCATAAAATCCGTGTTATTTGCGGAATCGTTCTCACATTGTAAAAGCAATGTCACATCAGGTGAGCTCCTTCCCAATGTCCATTTGTGAGAACGTTCTCATATCTCTTAAATGAATTATACTATGTGGAAGTCTGTTTTGTAAATTGGAAGATTCTGACAAAATTTGAAAGTTATTTTTGTGCAATATGTATAATGGGTTTTGATGCCTGCACAAACATCACGTAAAAAATCCCCGGCCTGAGCCAGGGATTGTAATCATAATATCTTGGATAAAAATTCTTTAAGTCTCTCGTTCGTAGGATGGTCAAATATTTCTTCCGGCCTACCCTGCTCGAGCATTTTTCCTTCTGCAATGAAGAATACACGGTCGGCAACCTCACGCGCAAATGCCATCTCGTGTGTAACGACTGCCATTGTCATGCCTTCGTCAGCGACCTCCTTCATTACGTCAAGCACCTCACCGATCATCTCAGGATCAAGTGCTGAAGTCGGCTCATCGAAGAGCATCATCTTCGGATTCATGGCAAGTGAACGCACAATTGCGATTCGCTGCTGCTGGCCGCCTGAGAGCTGTTTAGGATAGGAATCTATTTTTTCCTCGAGGCCTACTCTCTTCAGGAGCTCAAGTGCCTTCGCATCTGCTTCCTCCTGAGTCATTTTCTTAAGCATCACAGGTGCAAGAGTGATATTCTCACGGACCGACAGATGCGGGAACAGATTGAAATGCTGGAACACCATTCCCATCTGGGAACGAACCGCATCTATATTTACACCCTTTGCTGTGATGTCCTGACCATCAAAGATGATCGTGCCTTCTGTCGGCTCCTCTAGCAGATTCAGGCAGCGGAGAAAGGTACTTTTACCTGAACCCGAAGGTCCTATGATAGCGACCTTCTCTCCATCCTTTATCTCTGCATCTATTCCTTTAAGGACTTCAAGAGGACCATTTAAGGTATCGAATGTTTTTTTGAGGCCTTTTACTTCTATCATTATCTGGCCTCCTTTCTGGCGATCCTGCTCTCAAATACATGAAGGATCTGGGTCATTCCGACTACCATTACGAGGTAGATGGCGGCTACGAGAAGGAGTGGCGGATACGGATCAAGGGGGATCGAACGGATGATATCTCCGCCCTTTGTCAGATCCTGGATGCCTACATATCCTGCTACTGATGTCTCCTTGAGAAGTGTGATAAACTCGTTAAAGATGGCAGGAGCCACATTCCTGATGGCCTGAGGAAGAATGATTTTTCTCATGGTCTGGCTGCGTGAAAGGCCAAGTGATCTGCCGGCCTCTGTCTGTCCGATATCGACTGACTGGATTCCGCTTCGGAAAACCTCAGACACATATGCTCCTGAATTCACACCGAATGCTATGATAGCGATGATGACGCCGTTATCTACATTCTGTAAGATAATGAAATATGAAATGAGGAGCTGTACTACTGTAGGCGTGCCACGGATAATGGTAAGATAAATGCCTGCTATGACATTAAGAACTGCCATCACTGGTCCCTTGCTGCCCTGCTTGTACATGACACGGATCATTGCCGTGATCACACCGAGAAGTACTCCGATGATCAGGGCAAAAATCGTGATGAGTACTGTATTTCCGAGACCGGATATGATGTACATATACCGATCCTTTTCTATGAAGTCATCGTAGAGATGCTCCGCGAGATTGTAACCCATGAAATCTCCTTACTGGTTTGAATCGGATGTATATTTATCCACGATCTCGTTCATCTTGCCGCTGTCCTTGAGATTCTTGACTACCTTATTGATCTCATCTACGAGATTAGATCCCTTTGGAACAACTGCTGCGTATTCCTCTGTTGTGAGGTTCTCGCCGACCTTCTCGATCTTGCCCTTGTTCTGCTCGATGAACTGCTCTGCAGGATAGTCATCAAGTACTACTGCGTCGATCCTGCCTGCGATAAGATCTGATACAGCGTCCACATGCTTCTGGTAACGCTTTACTTCCTTTACAGAGATGTCGTTCTTGCCATCCTCATTGGTGCAGTATGTGTCGCCTGTTGTACCCTGCTGTACGCCTACTACCTTGCCATCGAGGTCTGAAGGCTTGCTGATATCTGTATTTCCGCTCTTTACCAGGATGACCTGTGATGCATCGAAATACGGGTCTGAGAAATCAGCGTTTTTCTTACGGTCATCTGTGACTGTCATTCCTGCGAGGCAGAAATCAGCCTTTCCGCTCTTCAGAGCCGGAATACATGAATCAAATGCTATATCTGTGATCTCAAGCTTTACTCCAAGATCATCTGCGACTGCCTGAGCGATGTCTGCATCGATGCCTGTTACCTTGTTGCCATCCTTGTACTCAAATGGTGGGAACTCTGCGTTTGTCACCATTGTGATCTTGCCGGCCTTCTTAATGGCTGCTACTGCATCATCTGACTTTGCAGATGAGCTGCTGCCCGATGATCCACAGGCTGCCATTGACAGAGCCATGCCTGCTGCAAGGATGAGTGCCATGATTTTCTTTTTCATAAAAAAGTCCTTTCCATATGTCACCAGCGAAGTTTACATGTGGAGATCCACCTTCCACAAAAAAAGATGAAAAAGGGACCCGTCCCCTTTTTCATCTAACCTCGCTATCCCTGACATATACTGTATAAATATTCACCGACTGATTATAGAACAAAATAATAGATACGTCAATCTTTCTTTATCTTATTCTCATAGACTACAAAGCGGTTCTCATGCAGTGTTCTTATAAATCCGACAAGCCTGTTATACAGAGGCTCTGCCTTGTCACCAAACTCATCATGAACGAGCTGCCCGATCTCGTAGATCGTCCTCTTTCCGTCTATCTGCATCCAGACGAATGAACCAAAGTCATCGAGCTCTATATATGAATATCTCGGTTTCTTCGCTATGACCTGAGCTATCCTATTGAAGAGCCCCAGATTCTCCCGCTTTATCTGTACATGTCCGTTCTCATCCTCTTCCCACGGCATCACCTTACTGTGACGCGGTACGAAGTCCAGGTAATTATCTTTCTTTGCCATATTTTCTCATAAAAAATGTGACAATGCACCAGGTACACTGTCACATCCGTGTATTATCAGTTCTTCTTTTTCTTGCCATTCATTGCTGCCACGAGTGAGCAGATGAGCAGTGCGAAGAATACGATCGAGCCGACTGGTCCGAAGCTGAATACCTTCGATACGTCAATGGCATCGCTTGCGCCTGCTACTGCGATGATAGCAAGGATGATACCAACGATACCTTCACCTGCAATGAGTCCTGAGCAGTAGAGGATACCACGATTGACCTTGGCCTTGCGGTCATCCTCAGAGGCTTCTTTCTTCTTATCGAAGACGAGACGAACGAGTCCGCCGATCATGATAGGAAGTGTAGTTGCCATAGGAAGGTAAAGACCTACTGCGAATGGAAGAACCGGGATTCCCATGATCTCTACAACGATGGCGATGAATACGCCAGCGAAGATAAGAGCCCAAGGAAGGTTACCATTCATGACGCCCTCAACGACCATCTTCATGAGCTGTGCCTGAGGCGCAGGAAGCTCGGTAGAGCCATAGCCCCATGCGTCATTAAGTATATATAGAACTCCTCCTACTGCGATTGCTGAAGCAATGACACCGACGATCTCGCCGACCTGCTGCTTGTAAGGAGTAGCACCAACGATATAACCGGTCTTTAAGTCCTGAGAGACATCACCTGCGATAGCAGCTGCAACGCAGATCACAGAACCGATTGAAATAGCTGAGATCATTCCGGCAGTTCCTACATTTCCTGTAGCCTTCATGATTGCAGTGATGATAAGAAGCGCTGCAATAGTCATTCCTGATACAGGGTTATTCGAAGAACCTACGATACCAACCATTCTTGCAGATACTGTCACGAAGAAGAATCCGAAGATGATGATGAGAATTGCTCCGCCGAAGTGAACCGGGATCTGAGGTGTAACCCACATGATAAGCGCGAGTGCCACGATTCCGATGATGATTACCTTAACAGGGAGATCCTTATTTGTACGGATATTCTCGCCAACCTTTTTTCCATAACCCTTCATAGCCCCTTTGAAAGCGCCGAAGATCATTGGGAGTGACTTGATCAGGCTGATGATTCCGCCTGCTGCCACGGCACCTGCACCGATGTACTTGATGTAGTTCTTCCAGATTCCTGATGCCGACAGTGATGAAATAGGATCACTTGATGGGAAGATGACATTGTCACCGCCGAGAGCAGCGATAAGTGGCATGAGTACCAGCCATCCAAGGATACCACCGGCGAACATGTATGAAGATACCTTCGGTCCACAGATGAATCCGACACCGATGAGTGAAGGAAGTGTGCTCATTCCGACTCCGGCACCCTTGTAGTGCTTGAAGTCGTAATCAATCTCACTAGGGAAGAGCTTGATTCCGTCAGCAATGAACTTGAATACTGCTGCGATTCCAAGACCTTTGAATACGGCACCTGCTGATGCTCCGCCCTCTTCTCCGGCCTCAAGGACCTCTGCACATGCAGTTCCCTCAGGATATGGAAGAGTACCATGCTCCTGCACGATGAGTGCATTACGAAGCGGGATCATGAACAGGATACCAAGGATACCGCCGACCATACATACAAGTGCGATCAGGGCAATACTAGGATTGTCAGTCTTGCCCTCTCTTGCCCACATGAAAATGGCTGGCAGGGTGAAGATTGCTCCTGCGGCTACCGACTCACCGGCACTACCGATGGTCTGAACCATGTTGTTCTCAAGGATGGAATCTCTGTGGAAAATGAATCTCACAAGACCCATCGATACTACTGCTGCCGGGATAGACGCTGATACAGTCATTCCGACACGAAGTCCAAGATACGCATTTGCAGCACCGAAGACAATAGCGAGGATGATACCGAGAATTACCGAGAACGGTGTCATCTCAGCCATCTGCCTGTCAGCGGAGATAAATGGCTTGAACTCCTGCTGTTCGTTGTTCATTTCTATGAACCTCCAATATTAAATTTTTGCTGCGATGTTGGAAAATTGACGCAACCCTTGTATTATAAAGGCTTGTATTAGAAAAGTCAATGATTTGACTTGTAAGTTATGAGTTCAGATAACTGCCAGGAATATGCACACAAATGGAAGCAGCATATTCTGTGGATTATTGATCTGCGCCTGGAAAAAATATCCTGCAAGCCCGAAGAAGAACGGCGATACCCTTCTTGCGCGATATACCTTCCATACAACGGCTGCAGCTATAGCAATATAGCAGGCAAGCGTCACCACTCCGCCGCACACGAGATTCTCAAGGATCTCGCTGTGACAGTTTACCACATTTCTTCCGCCGATCTCTACCCCCCTGGAATATGCTCCGAACATGGAAGGCCCGATGCCGAACAGCTTCTCTCTGACACCGCCATCAGAATATACCTGTACGGCCTTCTGCCAGATCAGAAGCCTGCTGTTTCCGAAGCGTTCCGATTTGTCGACCCCGTGAACGAAAAAGAGTATCGCAAGAGCTATGACTGCCATCACGAGAAGCAGCATGATCCACGGGCTAAGCGCGAAATCCCTGTCATGAAGCCCAAGCACCAGCTCTATCACCATGGTGATACACAGAAGTATCAGAGCGAGGTAATATTTATTCATGAAAAAGGATATATACTTGGCCGGTGGGAATATCCCTCCGTCGACCTGCTGGATAAGCTCCGCTGCCACAAATGACCCGGACAGCGTCATCACCACACGATTCATATATACAAGCGGTGACCTGCGATTGCATCCCATGATAAAAAGGACTGCCAGTCCACCGAATATTCCTATATATCCACTGTCAACCCCTGCGAACGAAAGCCCCATTCCTGCAGCGAAAATGCTTGTGAGAAGCCATGTCTTCCCGGTCTTCAGATAAAAGGCCGCGATCACCGGAACGAAAAGGCTCACAATACCGGCATACACATCGATATTTCCTGCAGTCGATATATAATTGAACTGCTCGTCCTTCAGCAGATCGGCATGAAGCGAGAATACGTCCACTCCTGCCCCATGCATAGCAGCAAGGAGAAAGAACGGTATGCTGCCGGTCGATAAAACCACAGCCGCCAGATCAGTATCAGTCCCGAGATCCTTCATCACAAGATACATCAGCAGTCCGCAGAAATATGCAATGATCCCCACATTCCAGCCCACATCCCCGGTGAATGCTGATTCTGTATTTCCACAGATCAGTGCAGAAATAAGATATGACATGAAAAAGGCCAGCATTGCCCTAAGAACCGGATTCCTGCCGTACTCTTCCCTTTTCAGCCCCTTTGCAGAGGCTATCACTTCCATCACAAAGCAGGTCACAACAGCGATCACCGTTGAGACATAGAATGCCCGGGTCTTCGCAATTATCGTATCAAAATATCCATCATTCATGTAGTACAGGCATATAAGCATTATCACTGCAAAAAGTGCCGTGCCTGTACGACTACGTATCTTTTTCATAAAAACCTTCACTAAAATGCCAGCAGTACCCTCTGTATCCTCCGCATCGCTCCTGCTGCGCCGTGATTGCGCTTCTCTGCGGAACGGGCGAGACGGACATTGTCCGTGATTATTGCATCGACATTCATATCTATCATGCGGTTCATCGTAACCTCATTATTCACGGTCCATACGAAGATACCCTTATTTGACTTCTTCATGTACTGGACGAACCCCGGTGTCACGAAATTCGAATCGACCGAGAAGGCATTTGCATCCTTGAGCCTAGCAAGCGCACCTCCGCCGACGGTAGTCGTATATACAGTATATATCTTAGGATTGAGCCTCTTTACCTGACTTAATGTGCCATAGTCGAACGAGGTGATATCACAGTCCTTCTCGTACTGATTGGCCTCTATTATCTCGAGAGTCTTGTCCACGATTCCGCCATCATGACCGGTCCGCTTGATCTCGATATTCAGATACAGCTTGCCCTTGCAGACCTTCAGCACCTGGTCAAGAGTCGGAATCCTCGTGAACTGGTAAACATCGCTGTAGAAGCTTCCATTATCCAGATCCTTGATCTGGTCATACGTCACCTGCCACACATTCTTGTCGAGGCCTGTCGTACGCTTCAGATTCGAATCATGCAGGACGATCACCGTCCCGTCCTTCGTCATCTGCACATCGAGTTCAGCAGCATCTGCTCCATTCTCTATAGCCTTTCTGAATGCAGGTATCGTATTCTCAGGCGCATCCACCGAGTCACCTCTGTGCGCCATGATCATCGTATCCCTTCCTCCATACAGAAGCGACGTCTTCAGCTGCTGATACCTCTCCGGCACGAAGAAATACAGGCTAACGGCCACTCCTGCGAAGATTGCGATGCGAAGATACAGTCTGTCGATGCCTCTGCCATAGGTGCTGTTGAAGGCAGGAAGCTCCTCCTTTTTCTCATCGTGATGTGCATAGAACCCGACCTGTATCCTTGTGAGGATCAGGGGTGTGATAAACCAGGTAAATGCCAGGAGCACAATCGACTGGCACACGAGCGTCACGGCCGGATTCGACAGCACATCTGACGCGAGCGTCGGTTCGAGCCACATGGTGACAAGCTTCACAAGAAGCAGCTCAAGGCCGTATGCTCCGAAGAAGACTCCTGCTATCACGGCTATCCATAGCACTGCCGTGATGATGACCTTTATTATCCTTTTCCCAGTAAAGGCAAAGCTGTGCTTCATCGCAGGAATGAAATTATCATTCTTCACCGCCATGAACGGTATCACATAGATGAGGCTGAACGTAAGCAGTGCGAGAATGATCATCGCTGCGATGATATACGGATAATACTTATCATTCCTCGTGAGTCTCTCGATCAGATATCCAGGCACTGAAAAATTGCTTGCTGCCGTGAAAAGCTCGTACAGATCGGCAATTGGAAGTATCAGGTAAACGTATATGAGAAAAAGCCAGTTCCTCGGCTTAAAGATCACTCCGCTCTTCCTGATCCCCGCAAAGAGCATGCTGTGCGCCTTTACCTTCTCATTGTGATATGAGGCATCGATCGCATATGAGAGTCCGAAGAACTCGACCGCGATCATCACCGCCACTGCAAGCAGCACCACAACAAACATGACCCACACTACAGGAGACTTAAGCACCATCCGCAGATTGAAATTGCTCAGATAATACACCCCGGCCAGCCGCAGTGACAGTCTCTCTATCTTTTCCAGCAGCGGGAAAAATATGAGAAACGAGATCAGCTTGTAAATGATCTCGAAACACAGGAAGGCTGCGAAATTTCTTTTTATAAAAATAAATGTAAATTTAGTACTTTTAAATAATTTCATCTGATACATTTTACCACAATTTGCGTTTTATTGCTTTACAGTTTGTCAAAATGTGGTAAAATAATCAGGTAATGTGTATTTTGCGTTAGGAAACAAATACTCGGGGGTTGATTAATGCAAAAAAGGATTGCTTCCCTACAGAGGTTCATTCTGTACGGATCAATAGACAAAGAAATATATGATGAAGCCCGAAAGGAAACGGATGTCACCAATCTTCGTACTGTGAAGAGGATTTCTGTACTCGGCATGCTGATGTTTTTCCTGAACGGGCTGTTCTCAATAAAGATGCATGGCAACAATCTGGGATTCGTTCTGGATATGTTCTTCGCCGGCACTGTAGGGATCATCGTTTTCATAGCACTCGGAATTCCTGAGACCAGGGCCAAGTCGGCGCTGAAGTTGGTATATACCTTCTCAGCTCTGTTTCTTTTCGGCCTGCTGCTTGTTGACGGAGTCGTGAACACCACTGTCCCGTCGGTATGCTTCATCGGATGTCTCATCATTTTCGTAGTGGTGTTTACCGATGTCCCGTGGCATCTGTTCATCATATCGGGATGCTCATCGGTGCTGCTGATTATCTTTTCAGCAGCATGCAAGCCAATGAGTATTTTCCTTATAGATCTGATGGATGTCATCCTGTTCAATCTGATATCGCTGTATCTGTGTCCATACATGATGCAGATCAAGTTTGCAGATATTCTTACGAGGAGGAAGATTGAGAACGAGCGTGATATGGATGCGCTCACACAGCTGTACCACAAGGATGTCGTGAGGCACACGGTCAATGAGACCCTGGCTCTTTCAGCATTTCATGACTGTGCTCTGATGTTCCTGGATGTAGATAATTTCAAGCATTTCAATGATACCTTCGGACATGCTGCCGGAGACGCGATCCTCAAGTATATAGCTGATTCGATCCGTCAGGGATGCCCTGATATCGCTACGGTAGGCCGTTACGGTGGTGATGAGTTCATCGCCTTCATACCGGAGATCGATGATGTACAGCAGGTGAGGGATATCGCGCAGAGAATCCTCGATCTCGTCACAGACAGAGAGAGATGCCTGCGTATCACGGACGTGCCTGACTGCCCTTCGCTATCGATAGGTATTGCTATCTATCCTAAGGCAGGCCATTCATACAACGAGCTCGTACAGGCCGCAGATAAGATTCTCTATGAGGTCAAGAACCACGGCAAGAATAATTACATGGTCTACGGTGATACAGGTATCACAATGATCAAGCGAAATAAATACGGCTACTACACAAGCTGAAAAAGATGAAAAAAGGGACAGGTCCAATTTTCACCTGATGGTGAGAATCGGATCTGCCCCTGTTTTTTGCTTAAAATGTTCCTCAGCTCAGGACTGTAGCACCTGTGAGTCTGATATTCATAGGGTATATATTTTCCCTGCCAAAGTACTCTGCCATGAAATCCACATATCCGCTGAGCTCCTCCTTTGGAAGTACTGTCTGGATGACTCCTGCGAGTCCGCCACCGTGGACACGGCAGATGCCCTTTCCGCTGCGCGACAGGAACTCCTCTGAGAGAGCAAGTGCAAGCGCGATCTTCTGCTCCTTCCAGTTTTCATTCGTATAGATATTCTGGAGCAGCTTGTAGGATGAGTCTCCGGAATCCTTCATCAGCCTGAGTATGGTATCGAAATCCTTTTTATTTACTGCTTCTGCCATTTTCTCTACACGCTCTGTCTCATTGAAGAAATGCAGTGCACGTAGTATCGCGCGGTCATTCCCAAGCTTCTCGTCAATCTCATTCAGGTGCCCGAGAAGCTCCTCCTTCGATGTATCGCAGAGCCTCTCACCACCCAGCTCATGGGCCACAGCCTTCATCTCAAGCGGCATTGCGGAATAGCCTGCCGAGAGGTCTGCATGACCCTTGCCTGTGTTGATGATCACCATCTCATAGCCATAGTCGCTGAACGCAAAAGGAATAGGCTCTACCGAAATATCTCCCTTGAAATCAAGGAGTATGGGTCCGCCATACGCACAGGCCATCTGATCCATCAGGCCTGAGGACTTGTTCCAGAAATGGTTCTCGCTGTACTGACCAATTTTCGCATAATCAGTCACAGGTATCCTGTCATCATTGAAAAAGTGACTGATCATCGTGCATATAAGCATCTCAAATGATGCTGATGAGCTCACGCCTGCTGCGGCGATGACATTGGTCGTCACATAGGCCCTGAAGCCATGAACCTCATAGCCCATGCTCTTCGCAGCCTCGACTATTCCGGCCACAAGGCTTCGGGTGCCGTTTTCCTTCGGCACCTCATCAAGCCTGCTGATATTTACTTCTACCTTCTTGTAACCCTCGCTTACTATCTCTATGACCTCACTTGAGGATTCCCTTGCAGCTCCGATAGTATCCAGGCTTATGGAGCCGGCTATCACCTTGCCGCCATTATGATCGGTGTGATTGCCGATTATCTCCGTCCTGCCCGGAGCTGTAAAGTATGACAGTCCCTCACTGTCTCCATACTCTGCTGCAAAGCTCTCATCGAGATGCCTGAATCTCTTCTCTGCCTCTGCAGCATCCTTACCATAAACCTTCCCCAGATCTCCATAATTAACCATTGATCAGATCCTCTTAATATCTACACTATAGTTCCTGTGATCGATATAGAAGGCAAATGTCCCGTTATCATTCTTCCTGACAGCGACCTCCACACCATCCGGTGCATCATCCACAGCCGGCTTCACTCCGTTCTCAGCAGCCACCGTGCTTATCAGATCACGGTAGAACTCAGGAGTCGAGCTCGTACCGACATACCATGAATGTCCCTTGCCGCTTGCATTCTCAGTAAGCACCGGACTCCCCTGATAGAAGTCATCTGTATATGTTCCAAGGACCTCTGCATCCCCTGCATCGTCTGATATATGATAAGCCTTATCCCTGAAATAATCAATATCACCGATCACTTTTTTATTCTCAGCAATGAGAGCTCTGAGGTCTGACAGTGGATGGATCAGGTCACAGATAATGTGAGCCTCGTACTCCTTTCCGTTCCAGGTGAAATGGTTTGTCTTCTCAGCCGGAAGCGCATCCTGCTCCTCCACCCAGACACCGAGCAGCTCCTTCAGCGGGCCCGGATATCCGCCCTGATAGAAAAGATAGTCCTTATCCACCAGTCCTGACAGATATGAGGTGACAAAGCATCCGCCATTTAGCACAAAGGCTGCTGCCTTTTCTGCAAAGCCGTCCTGCACCATGAACATCATCGGCGCTATGACCACCTTATACCTTGACAGGTCATCATCAGGCTTTATCACATCTACAGGGATATGCAGATCATAGAAGCCTCTGTAGTAATTGATGCACTCACTCTTATAATCCATGATCTCAGTCGGACCCTGTGATGCATCGACTGCCCACCAGCTTTCCCAGTCGAATACTATGGCGCACTCTGCCGGAACGGTGGCACCGAGTATATCACTCATGCCCTCAAGCCTTTCGCCGAGAGCCTTCACCTCATTGAATACCCTCGTGCCACCAAGCCCGGAATGCTCGATCACTGCGCCGTGCATGGATTCAGCTGAGCCTCTGGCCCTTCTCATCTGGAAAAACTGTACGCCGTCTGCCCCGTGCGCGACCGCCTCGAGACTGTACATCGTCATCTCACCCGGCCTCTTCGCAGGATTGATATGCTGCCAGTTCGTGACAGACGGAGACTGCTCCATCAGGATGAACGGCTTCTGTCCGCCGACTCCCCTGATCAGGTCGTGAGCCATTGCAAGCTCTGCCGGCTCCGTATCATAATGCGGATAGCAGTCCCAGGATACGAAGTCCATGTACCTGGCCCACTTATTGTAGTCGAGATCCTCGAAAAACCACATGAAGTTGGTCGTCACCGGAATATCAGGTGTCACCGCCTTTACTGCGTCTCTCTCAAGCCTGTACTCCTCAAGCATGATATCCGAATGGAAGCGTCTGTAGTCAAGATATGCTCCCTGGACCTGGGTGATAGGGCTGCCACCCTCCGAGATGAAGTTCTCACTTCTCTCATCAGGTATCACGATCTCATCCCAGTCATAGTAGGTATGGCTCCAGAATGAGGTGTTCCAGGCACGGTTCAGATTCCCCAGAGTACCGTACTTATCCTTAAGCCACTCACGGAAATTCCTCTGGCAGTTATCGCAGCAGCATACGCCGCCGTACTCATTTCCGATATGCCAGGCTATTATATTATCATAGTCCTTATACCGCTCTGCGAGCTTGCGTGCCAGCAGAGGCGCATATTTTCTCATCGTAGGTGAGGACGGGCAGAAATTATGTCTGGCTCCGTATTTTCTCTTCTTACCATCAGGATCTACACGCAGGATGTCAGGATGTCTCCTTGCCATCCAGGGTGGTGTCGCAGCCGTTGAGGTAGCGAGCATTACAGAGAATCCGTTTTCTCTGACGAGATCCATGATCCTGTCAAGCTTCGAGAAATCATATTCATCCTCTGATGGCTGGAGGGCCGCCCATGAGAATACGTTGAGTGTCAGTTCATTGATATGTGCCTCCAAAAGAAGCTTCATATCAGCCTCCCAGACCTCTTCCGGCCACTGCTCGGGATTGTAGTCTCCTCCGTAGAGGAAGTGATTTGTCTTCATATAAGTCTCCTGTTAAAAAGCAAGCCGGGCCACGGCCTGGCATAATCACCTGGTAGTATCACGAAGCTTTATCGCAAAGCTGTTACTCGTCATATCTGCCACTGTTTCGTTATTGATCAGTCTGATCAGAGTGCCCGCTGCAGCCTGCCCGAGATACATCTCATCGTATGCAACCGCCGACACGCTCCTGTCACCATTGGTGAGTATGGCGCTGTCATACAGGCTCGCTACTGAGATCTGCTCAGGAACCAGAATTCCCCTCGTCCTGAGCGCGGTAAGCGTCATCAGGGTGATCTCTTCGTCCATACAGATAAAGCAGTCCACATCTCTCTTCATAGATATATCTATATCCGATGTGACTATTCCGTCATCGAGAGAACCGGGGAAATAAAGTACACCCTCAATCCCTGCCTCATCCACGGCCTTCATGAACCCGTCATGACGCTGGGTCGTGACGAGAAGCTCCGGGTCACCTCCGATAAGGGCCGGATATTTCGCGCCATGCTCAATAAGAAGCTTCGTCATCTCGTATGAGCCGCCGTAGTTGTCATTATCTACCCTTACAGAATCGCCATCCTGCGTGCTTCCTATGACGACGTATGGAATATCCGAGCTCTTCAGGTATTCTATCCTTCTGTCATCATAGAAGGTCCGGGTCAGGATCACTCCATCCGCCTTGCTGTTCTCGACTATCTGCTCGAGCTCATCGGTACGGTTCCCGCGCTCGACGGTGATGATCACATTGTACCCTTCCTTCTCGGCCCCATCGGTAATCCCGACGAGGCACTTATGGAAGAAGGTGAGCTCTGATACACAGCTGTCCTGCGGGGACACTACTGCTATATTGTAGGTACGCTGCTGGGCAAGGCCACGGGCCTGTACATTAGGTCTGTAGCCCTTTTCCCTGGCGTAATCCTTTATCCTCTTTCTGGTCTTCTCACTGATCCGGCCCTTACCAGACATAGCCCTCGACACTGTAGTCTTCGAGACTCCCAGGTCTGCTGCTATGTCGTCCAAAGTGATATGTCCCATCTTTCATCAGCCTTTCACTGCTCCGCCTGTAATACCCTCTACATAGAACTTCTGCATGATAATGAAGAGGATACCGATCGGGATACCTACAAGTATACCACCTGCGCAGAATCTTGTGAAGTAGGTAGGAAGCAGGCTCTTATCAAGCATATTGTAAAGTCCTATAGCTACCGTCCAGTCCTTCGACAGTCCTGAATTCAGGATGATCTTCGCAAAAATGAAGTCTGTCCACGGTGCCAGGAATGAACTGATGACCGTATATACTACGATCGGCTTTGACAGAGGAAGCACGATCCGGAAAAAGGTGCGGGCCTCTGATGCGCCCTCAAGGTATGCTGCCTCACGGAGTGAATCCGGTATAGTATCAAAGAATCCCTTTGCTATCAGATATCCGAGAGCTGACGAGCCTGAGTAAACGAGGATCATTCCGAGATGACTGTTGGTCAGGTTGATGCTCTTCAGGATGAAATAGATGGCAATCATCGACAGGAATCCAGGGAAGAGCTGAAGCATGACTCCGATATTCATCAGGGCTTTTCTGCCCTTAAATCTCATGCAGCTCATTGCGTATGCTGTCATCAGAACGAACATCGTGGAGATGATCATTGTAAAAATAGCGATGATCAGCGTGTTCATGAACCATCTCGGGAACTGTACCACATTGTCTGAATGGAACAGTACCTTATTGAACTGCTTCAGTGTCCATACCTTCGGGAAGAACCTGCTCGTGTCCATGCCATCATAATCGGAAAAGGATGTCACAAGCAGCCAGAATATAGGTACCAGCCATATTACTGCAAGTATTGTCAGAACCACATGCACGATCACCGTATTTCTGATGGTTCTTGTATTTTTTATTGTCTTTGCCTTTTCCATTATCTGAACATCTCCTCTCTGTCATCCTTTATGAGGAAGTTGAACGCAATCAGCGTAAATACTGCACAGATCAGGAATACCATGATACCGATTACCGATGCCATCTTGTAATTGTACTTGTCTGACGTGAGCCTGAACAGCCAGGTAACAAGCAGGTCGACCTCCTGTCCGCTGGATGCTGCAAGCTTCTGGTCTGTCGTCGTGTAGACGTTATTCGTCAGCAGATAGATGACATTGAAGTTGTTGATATTGGCCGTAAACTGTGTCACGAGATATGGTCCGGTGATAAAGAGCATGTAGGGCATTGTGATATGACGGAAGATCTGCCTCTTATTTGCTCCGTCGATCTCTGCTGATTCTACCAGATCCTGAGGGATATTCATGAGCACTCCTGTAGTTATAAGCATCAGATATGGAACTCCGACCCAGATATTTATAATTACGATAGTTACCTTTGCCCATCCGGGCGACGTCAGAAACGGTATGTAGTTCGTCGATATCAGGCCTATATCCTTTAAGAACCCGACGAGTCCTATCTTCTCAAGGAAGGTATTTACGATTCCGGTATCGCCGTAGAAGCTTCTCATCATAAGCAGGGTAACGAACTGCGGAATAGCGATGGTTACCACGAAAAGTGTACGCCACATCTTCTTGAAATGAGTGTACTTCGAATTGATGAGCAGTGAAAGGAGGATTCCTCCGAAATATGTGGTAAATGTAGCAAGCACTGCCCAGATCAGAGTCCATACCAGGATCTTCCTGAAGCTGTAGCCAAAGCTCATCGTAAGTGAATTTCCGAGGAGTGCCTTGAAATTCGCAAGCCCTATCCAGTTGAAAAGATATGCCGGCGGCATATGCTTCCTGTCGTAGTTCGTAAATCCAACTGCAACCATTACGATCAGTGGGAAGATATTGAAGATGATGATTCCGAGGATCGGGAAGAAAAGAAGTGTGATATGGAACTTCTTATTGATCAGGTCATGGAGATCATCCCTGAAGGTATTGACGTGTCTTCCGGCCTCTGCATCCTTCTGGATATGATATACCGTGATCTCATTTGCCATCCACAGGATGATCGACACTATTACCGTAACTATTGAAATAGCTCCGAACAGCAGGATGAGAAGTGAATTATCATAATTATTCATCTCGTTCTGCATCGTATCAGGATTGTAGACCATTTCCTGCTGTACAGTTCCAAGTGTAGGAAGCTTGGCGATATAGCCTGCTCCGATGAACACCGTATATGCTATGGCTCCGATCTCAAGGAGCATTACGAGTATTCCTCTTACTATCTGTTTTCTTCTGAAGTATCCTGCTCCGCAGAGCACGAGTGACAGCTTTACTGCCCAGTCACCGTCTGCCACGGCAAGACCGAAGCTTCTGAAGAAATTTCCTATTGCCCCGAAGAAAGCTGCTGCCTTATTTTCTTTCTTCTCAGGCACCATTGTCATGTCTGCCATTTTTTCCCTTTCTACTTACTATCCCGCCCGGCGTTCCCTCTTCAGGCGACCATTTCAGATCACTTCAAGAGAGAGAAAGAGCCCACACCCTGATCTGGGCGTGGGCTTTTTCACGCCATCCGGCGGATATATTATTTAGGAGAATTCTTTATGCCTGAATTACTCTGACTTCTGGGCACATGCCTTAACGAGATTGTCAAGGAGTGTCTGGAGATCCTCATTCTTAGGATTGCCCTGTGCTATTGTCTCACCGAAGGTCTTGGTGTTGTCCCAGAATGTCTGTGTTACAGTCTGTACTACACCCTTCTTTGAGTTCTGCTCGAGGATTGCGCTGATTGCGATATCCTTCTTTACAGCATCGCTTGCCATATCTTCCTTATTTGCAGGGCCTGCTGCTCTCTGGGTAAATCTCTCCATCTGGCTGTCCTTATTTGAAAGGAACATTGCAAGCTTCATTGCCCAGCCTACGTTCTTGGAGTTCTTATTGACACCCCAGAACTTGAAGCCTGATGCTGATGCCATATCTACCTGCTTGCCGCCTGCTGTGTATGTAGGAAGTGTGGTTGCTGCGTATCCGTCGCCGAATGCCTTCTGTACTGCCTGTGAATCCCAGGTTCCTGAGATGATGGCTGCAAGCTTGCCACTTGCGATCTGGTTGGCTGTATCGCCATCCTTTATGGACATGAATGCTGGGTTCTTTGCAATGTCAACCATTCCCTGTGCTACATCTACGCCCTTGACTCCTGATGATGAAGTACCGTTCCAGTCAAGTGTTGTAGAACCGTCATCATTTCTTACTGTGGTGAAGTCAGCTCCATAGAAGAAGCCTGCTACATAGTATCCTGAGTTAAGGACCATGCCGGCCTTCTTACCTGCCTTCTGGCTGTCTGCAAGGATGGTATCCCAGGTCTTTGCATCATCATCTGAGATGACGTTCTTGTCATAGTAGAGGAAGTATCCGTTATCAGCTGTTGCTGGATATGCATAGAGGGTATCATCTACTGTAGCTGCTGTAACTGAGCTCTCAACCTCTTCCTTCTCGATGGTTGCCTTGTCCTCATCCTGTACCGGCTGAAGCACGCCTGCGTCTACGAGATCATAGATCTGGTCTGATGCGAATGAGAAAACATCTGCTGCTGCGGTAGGATCCTTAAGGACTGTATCCTTCGTGTCAGCCTCAGAAACCTTACCGATCGTGATGTCAAACTTCGTATCAGGATTTGCTTCCTTGAACTTGTCTGTCAGATCCTTCATAAGGTCCTGATCCTCTTCTGATGCCCAGAGCTTCAGTGCAACTGTCTCGCCACTGCCTGAAGCTTTCTTTGCTGACCCTGAGCTCTTGGATGTGCCTGATGATGATCCGCATCCTGCAAGAGCTGTCACAGCCATCGCTGCACAGAGAGTAAGTGCTGCTAATTTCTTCTTCATTGTAGTTCCTCCTTCCGGGTTCCCTGACCCGATTACAAAAAAATAATTTCCCGGTATCGATTGCCTGTATCATTCACGTAACCTTGTGCAATCGGTTGTCCTGTTTAATAATATACTCACTTTGTCTATTGTAGTCAATCGACATATTTGACAAAAATCGGTAGTCATTTTTGTGCACTTTGCTCAATCGGTTGCGCAATTTATCATAAAAAGACGGTGCTGCCTTCATTTCTGCATGATGAAAGCAGTACCGCCCAAAGCCTTTTTATAAAAAAATCAGTCCTCAACATGAAGGAAGTATGCACAATGTGGTTCCATCACGAGTCCTCCACCGAAATCATGCCACTCGCCAGTGATCAGATCCCTTGCCCTGCCAGCCTGTGCATCAAAATGAGCATGATATTCATTGTCTTCAAGATTGACCGCTACCATCACCCGGTCACCATTATAATTTCTCTCGAAGATGCAGTGCTTATTCTCAAGAAGCCTCATCGAAACATCCCCGAAACAGAGTGCCGGAGACTCCCTGTGAGCCTTAGCCATCGCTGCTATCGTGGTAGTGAGGTCATTCCACTCAGGCTTATCTATTGCAGGACGCAGTTCCTTATCTCCTGGCCTCTTCTCTCCCCTGATACCCCATTCAGAGCCATAGTAAACTACCGGTATTCCTGGCTGTCCGAAGACAAAGGCGTATGCTATCGGGAGATTTCTCTCGTCATTCAGCTCTGTCGCGATTCTGGCCACATCGTGATTGTCCACGAATGAGAGCAGATGCTTTCCTCTGTACAGGCACCAGTTCTCAGGTCCGAACTGTCTGAGCAGCGAATGGCAGATCTCGAAGAGATTGTCTGAATTGATTGCCGAGTAGATTCCCTTCCTGCACTCATAGTTGGTCACGGAATGGCACATCTCATCATTCATGATCTGATTGTAGTCTCCGCCTATCATCTCTCCTGCGAGGAAGAAGTCTTTTTTCCACTGTGATGTCTCTCTGCGCAGGCGCTTCAGGAACTCCCGGTCGACCATGTATGCCACATCGAGTCTGAGTCCGTCGATTCCGAATTCATCAATCCAGTACTTTACGGAATCCATCAGGTAGTCGGTGACTGCAGGGTTCTGCAGATTCAGCTTCACAAGGTCATTGGCGCCTTCCCAGCCTTCATACCAGAATCCGTCATTATAATCACTGTTCCCATCAAAGCTGAGATGGAACCAGTCCTTATACGGTGAATCCCACTTTTTCTCCTGAACATCCTTAAATCCGAAGAAGCCTCTTCCCACATGATTGAACACACCGTCAAGGATCACCTTTATTCCGGCCTCATGCAGGGCATCCACTACAGTCCTCAGGTCGTCATTCGTGCCGAGACGCACATCTAACTTTCTGTAATCTCTTGTATTATATCCATGTGTATCGCTCTCAAATAGTGGTGAAAAATATACTGCATTCACATTCAGCTTCTGCAGATGCGGTATCCAGTCAAGAACCTTCAGGAGCCTGTGCTCCAGGACTCCGTCATTCTCGAACGGCGCGCCGCACATGCCTAGCGGATATATCTGATAGAATACTGCACTCTCCCACCACGGACTATTATCAAAAACCTCTTCTGCCATAGTAACCTCCTTTCGCTGCTAATGCTTTCAGGAGATTATTATAACTGTTTCTGGTACTTTTTACAATTTTGCAAGCAGACCTGTCGACTGAAGGAAGAGCATCACCATGATCACCGGGCATACGAACTTCACCATCACTATATACAGCTGCTTCCTGTGGAAGCGGACACCGCTTGATTCCACTTCGTCTATGATCCACTTCGGACGGACTATCCAGCCAATAAGAATTGTCGAAAGCAGTGAAATAAACGGCATCATTACTGAATTGCTGATGTAATCCATCAGATCGAGAAGCTGTCCCAACGTGCCGTTCGGAAGCGGTATCTCGCAGTAGAAGGCGCTGTATCCAAGTGCGATCACTACTGATGCTATAGTGTAAATGAATCCGAGTGCAAGCGTCGTCTTATGGCGCTGCGTATGAAATACCTCCATGCAGTTCGCTGTGATTGCTTCAAGCACCGAGATGCACGACGTAAGCGTGGCAAAGACTGCCATGATAAAGAAGGCTGCTCCGACCACATTTCCAATTACTCCCATCGAGGCAAATACCTTTGGCAGTGAGATAAACATGAGTCCCGGGCCTGCATTCATTCCGTCAAGTCCTGAGAACACGAATACTGAAGGTATGATCGCCATTCCTGCAAGGAGTGCCACTCCTGTATCGAAGATCTCTATCTGGCTCACTGCCTTATTGAGGTCTACATCCTTTTTCACATAGGAGCCATAGGTGATCATGATGCCCATCGATACTGACAGCGAGAAGAACAGCTGGCTCATCGCATCGAGAAGCACGGCCATGAATTTCTTCACCGTAAGCCCCTCTACATTCGGTGTGATATACACCATGAATCCCTGTAATCCTGTCCTGCCGTCGTGATGGATAAACATCGCATATACTGCGATAAATACGATGAGTACAAGAAGAACCGGCATCATGAACTTCGAGCAGGCTTCGATTCCGTTCTCTACTCCTCTGTAGATGATTACTGCTGTGATTACCATGAAAATGACTGCATAGATCACCGACTGAACCGGATCGGAAATAAACGACGAAAAATATCCATCGGCCGCTGCTGCCCTGCCCTGACCGGTCACAAAGCTCACCATATACTTCGTGATCCATCCTCCAATGACCGCATAGTATGTCATGATGACTACCGGCACGAAAAATGTGAGGATCCCTAAGAACTTCCACTTGGGATTCATCTCCGTGTATGCGCCTATCGCGCTCTTTCCGGTCTTCCTGCCTATCGTGATATCACTCGTCAGAAGCGTGAATCCGAAGGTCAGCACCAGCACCAGATAAATGATGAGAAATAATCCTCCCCCGTCCTTTGCTGCCAGATACGGGAATCTCCATATATTCCCGACTCCGACTGCGCTCCCTGCGGCTGCGAGCACGAATCCGAGCTGGCCGGTAAACGAGCCACTTTTACTTTTCTTTTCCATTTTCTTTCCTTTCCTGAATATAAAAAATTTATAAACGCGATTATATCATATTTATGGAAAAGAAAAAAGATGAAAAAGGGGACGCGTCCCTTTTTCATCTTTTCATCATTGCCTGTCCTTTCGTGCGGCCTCGAGTCGTGCCATTGCACGGGCAAGCGATGCACGGGAGTGGTAATACTCCTGGATGCTCTGCTTCTGACGCAGCTGCTCCTGGGCTCGCTCCTTCGCCTCCTCGGCACGGCGGACATCGATCTCCTCCGGCCTCTCACAGGACTCAACGATTATAGTCACTCGGTTGTTTACGACCTCTGCAAAGCCCATGCCTGCAAGGCCTGTGACCTTTGCCTGACCATCGGCAGATTCCCTTGAACCTGCTCCATTTCCGGCATGGTCGGCTGGCCTTATCTCGATCTCACCTTCGTTAAGTGCTATGACCATATTCTCATGATGGGACAGGATCTGCTCACGCCCGTCATGAGACTGGAATATGACTGAATCCGCGAATCCGGCGAAGAATGTCCGATTTGCGGCAATAACTTTTAAATAAAACATAACCGGCCTCCCGATTACTTCAGGCTCTCGGCCTTTTTCTTCACATCCTCGATAGTACCGACATTGAAGAAGGCATTCTCAGGATACTCATCCATCTCACCATCAAGAATGGCCTTGAATGATCTGATCGTATCCTCAACCGGTACATAGATTCCAGGAACACCTGTGAACTGCTCTGCTACATGGAACGGCTGTGACAGGAAACGCTGGATCTTCCTGGCTCTGTACACGAGGGTCTTGTCCTCGTCTGAAAGCTCTTCCATACCAAGAATACTGATGATATCCTGCAGCTCATTGTACTTCTGAAGGATTGCCTGTACACGTCTTGCTGTATCGTAATGCTCTTCGCCGACTACATCAGGCTCGAGGATACGTGAGGTTGACTCAAGAGGATCAACGGCAGGATAGATACCCTGCTCTACAATCTTTCTTGACAGAACCGTAGTAGCATCCAGATGTGTGAAAGTCGTAGCCGGAGCCGGGTCTGTGAGGTCATCAGCAGGTACGTAAACGGCCTGAACCGATGTGACAGAACCATTCTTCGTGGATGCGATTCTCTCCTGCAGCTCACCCATTTCATTGGCAAGTGTAGGCTGATAGCCTACGGCTGATGGCATACGGCCAAGAAGGGCTGAAACCTCTGAGCCTGCCTGAGTGAAACGGAAAATATTATCTATGAATAGGAGCACGTCCTTATTATCATGGTCACGGAAATACTCTGCCATTGTGAGGCCTGTCTCTGCGACTCTCATACGTGCACCAGGTGGTTCATTCATCTGTCCGAAGACCAGGGCAGTTTTCTCAAGAACTCCGCTTGCCTTCATCTCTGTCCAGAGATCATTACCTTCACGGGAACGCTCTCCGACACCAGTGAAGATTGAATATCCGCCATGCTCTGTAGCTACGTTGGAGATCAGCTCCTGGATCAGGACTGTCTTACCAACTCCGGCACCACCGAAGAGTCCGATCTTACCACCTTTCGCATAAGGTGCAAGCAGGTCGATGACCTTGATACCTGTCTCAAGCATCTCTGTAGCAGGCTTCTGATCCTCAAACTCAGGCGGCTCACGATGCGTCTCCCATTCAGGTGCATCTGTGATCTGCGGACCATCATCAATTGTCTCACCAAGTACATTGAAGAGTCTGCCGAGAGTCTTCTCACCTACAGGAGTCTTGATGCCGCTTCCTGTATCAATAACCTCCATATCTCTATGAAGGCCCTCAGAAGCAGACAGCATGATGCATCTGACCACGTGATTTCCCTGATGGGAAGCGACTTCCATTATGCACTTTTTCCCATTATTATCTACTGACAGGGCCTCACGGATCGGTGGTAAAGTGTCGCTGTCAAAAACGACATCCACGACCGGCCCTGAGACCTGTACGATTTTACCTGTCATATTTGTTCTCCTTGTATTAGTAGAGAGTTATGAGTTATGAGTTTTGAGTTAAGCTTACAACCAGGAACTAGGAACTCAGAACTATAAACTATTAACTATCAACTCTTCTGCTGTGCTCTTGCGCCAGCCACAATCTCAGTGATCTCCTGCGTGATCGCTGCCTGCCTTGCTCTGTTGTACTCTGTATTCAGGCTCTTGAGCATCTTCTCACCGGCATCTGTAGCCGACTGCATTGCAGTCATTCGCGCATTCTGCTCGCAGCAGAACGACTCTACAAGAGCTCCATATACGAAGCCTGTCACATACTCAGGTGCGATACGCCTCATTACTGCTTCCGGTGACGGCACAAATTTGATAGTCTCCATAGGCACATCGGCCGGCAGATTCTGTGCAGTCTCCTTTACGAAGCTTTCTCTTGCAAGAGGCAGCAGCTGTCTGACCTGGGCTGTCTCAGTCATTGCATTTTCCATACGCGTGTAGATCATCACGACCTCATCGACCTTGTGATCGATGAAATCCTGCACCAGAGTCTCAGTAATCCTGCGCGCACGTGACAGGTTCGGGTCCTGCACCACATAGTTGAACTGGGTATCAATCTCCACACCTTTTGATTCCAGATAGTGCTTACCGATCTGTCCCATACAGTAGACTTTTGCGTCCTTGTATTTTTCCAGCTGCTTGTCCATGATCTTCAGGACATTGTGATTGTATGCACCGGCCAGGCCCTTGTCAGCCGTTACGACCAGAAGTCCGACCTTCTTATCCTCATCGCGCTCATCCACCTCTGCAAAGAACGGACTCTGCATATCAGGCACATGACGCAGCATTCGCGTCACCGCACTCTGGAGCGAATAGAAAAAGGGCTCCGTATCTGCAAGTGACTTCTTTGCCTTCTTGAGCTTCGATGAAGAAATCAGATACATTGCATTCGTGATCTTCAACGTATCACTGACGCTTGAAATCCTGTCTTTTATCTCCTTCGTAGATGACATAGGCTATCACCTCGATGCTTTATATGCATTAGCGGCATCAATTATCCGCTTCTTTATATCATCTGTGAGCTCTTTCTTTGTCTCGAGAGCATTGACGGCATCTGCTGCAGTATCCTTTACCGCACCGAGAACATCCATCTGTGCCTTCTTTACCTTGTCCCTGCCGATATCGTCGAAGAACTTCTCCTGCGCCAGAACAAGGGTGATAACCTGATCTACCATTGACAGAGGATGGTTAAGAGGCTGCTTTAAGAGCTCCATCAGGGCATTACCATGATCAAGCTGTGCCTTCGTTGTGTCATCGAGATCTGACGAGAACTGTGTGAATACCTCGAGCTCTCTGTACTGTGCCAGATCGATACGGATTGTACCACTGGCCTTCTTCATGGCCCTGGTCTGGGCTGCACCACCTACACGGGATACTGACAGTCCGACGTTGACTGCAGGCCTCTGACCTTCGAAGAACAGATTCGTCTCAAGAAAGATCTGACCATCTGTGATTGAAATGACGTTTGTCGGAATGTATGCCGATACATCGCCATCCTGTGTCTCGATGATAGGTAGAGCTGTGATAGAACCGCCACCTTTTTCATCTGACAGACGTGCACATCTCTCAAGCAGTCTTGAATGAAGATAGAATACATCTCCTGGATATGCTTCACGTCCTGGCGATCTGCCAAGCAGAAGGGAAATTGCACGGTATGCAACTGCGTGCTTTGAGAGATCATCATAGACAATCAGTACATCTTTTCCCTGCTCCATGAAATGCTCAGCCATTGATGTTGCTGCATAAGGTGCTATATACTGGCAGGCTACAGGATCGGCAGCTGTTGCTGCGACCACGATGCTGTAATCGATTGCATCGAACTTCTTCAGGTTCTCAACAACTCTTGCGACTGTCGAGGCCTTCTGGCCGATTGCCGCATAGATACAGATGACATCCTTGCCCTTCTGGTTGATGATGGTATCTGTAGCTATCGATGTCTTACCTGTCTGACGGTCTCCGATGATCAGCTCACGCTGGCCACGTCCGATAGGGAACATTGAGTCGATAGCCAGAATTCCTGTTTCAAGAGGAGTATCTACTGACTGTCTGTCTATGATTCCCGGAGCCTCATGCTCTACAGGACGATACTCATCTTCTTTTATCTCACCTTCGCCATCGATTGGCTCACCAAGTGCATTGATTACTCTTCCAAGGAATGCATGGCCTGTCGGAATACCTGCTCTCTTGCCTGTACGTGCAACCCGGCTTCCTTCATGGATTCCTGTATCACGTCCGAAGAGGATGACTCCGATCTCATGCTCCTTGATATCCTGCACCATGGCCTTGACGCCGTTATCAAACACAACGACCTCGCCATACTCGGCATGATCTATACCATATATTCTCGCAATGCCGTCTCCGACGCTGATGACCTCTCCGGTCTCCTTGGCTTCGAAATCGGCATCAAAATTCTCTATTTCACTTTTAATGATGGAGATAATGTCGGTAGCGCTTACTGCTGCCATGATCTTCACCTCCCGTTAATTTTATCTTCTAGTTGCTTTAACTGTCCTTTATAGCTCCTGTCGATCTCGATGTTATTGCATCTTACGAGCCAGCCGCCAATTAAGGATTCATCCCTGGTGACACAGAAGCGGTAGTTCTTTCCTGGAAAAATCTTATCCAGAGCCACCTTCGCCTGCTGCTCACCGGATTCTATCTCATCGTCCTTCACATAAAAGAAATCAGCTACGAGAAGTCCTGCCTTCTCATCCTCGATCTTCACATACTCACGAAGGATATCGGGTATCAGCTTCTCATTGTGATTCCTGATCATGACGAGCAGGAAGTCTGTAAAAATTTTTGAGCCTCCGGCCCTGGCTGAAAGCTTTTTTTCTATGGCTTCCTTTTTCTTGCTGTATACGACCGGACTCATCATGAGATCCATGTATATTGGTGTCCCTTCAAGCTCACGAAGTACATCAAGCACTTCCTCACGCTCGACAGGAAGCTGTGACAGGACAAGTGCATTATTATGAATTCTTTCCTGCTGCATCTGCTTCACCGCCATTTTCAAGGATCTTCTTTGCTGCCATCATTGCCAGTGCGCTGATTGCCTCACGGCTCTCATCCAGATTTCTCTGCTTCGTATTCTCTGCATCGACCCTGGCCTTGGCTCTGATCTTATCAGCCTCTTCAGCTGCATCTGCGATTCGCTTGTCGTGGATCCTGTCTGCCTCGATACGGGCATTCTTTATGATCTTTGCAGCTTCTTCCTCGGCAGCATCCTGCTTCTTCATATACTTTATTTTTTCTTTATGTGCATCCTCTTCACGACGCCTGACTTCGTCGTACTTTTCCTTGATGTCGTTCTTTCTCTCGGTCACGACTTTCATGACTCTTTTGAAAAGAAGCTTGTCAAGTATCCAGTAGATCACGAGGACATTGATGATCGTGAACAGGATGTTCCAGAAATTAATACTTAACATATTTTTTCTCCCGGCGCCCAGACACAGATGTCTTTGTGCCCGGGCGCCTCTCTGTCAAATCACTGTATTATTTATTTCAGGAACAGGATTATAAGAAGGGCGATTACGAATCCGTAAATAGCGGTTGCCTCTGCGAGTGCGCATCCAAGAAGAAGTGAACTCTGGATCTTGCCGCTTGCTTCTGGCTGTCTTGCGATTGCGTCTACTGCGCTTGATGTGGCTCTGCCGATTCCAAGGCCTGCGCCGATTCCTGTAAGTACTGCGATACCAGCTCCGATTGCTACAAATAATGCTGAACTCATGATGTTTCCTCCTAAAATTGATCTCGCACGGGCTAATTCGGGCATCCGCGCGATCGCTGTCGTCGCTTACGCTCCTCACGATCACACGTTGCCCTCGCGCCCGTGCTGTATTTACTTTTCAGGGTTTTACTTCATTCGCAACAAGTGGGAAAACCCCATTACCCCTTGTGCAAAATTAACTAATCTACTGATTCCTTAATGAATAGTGATGTAAGGAATACAAATACGTAAGCCTGGATCAGGCCATCGAAGATATCGAAATAGAGCGATGCGAGAGCCGGTACTACTGCCGGAATCACTAGCTTCAGAAGCTCCATTATGACGTATGAACCAAGTACATTTCCGAACAGTCGCATGCACAGCGACAGCGGACGGATGAATATCTCCAGGATATTGATCGGTGTGATGACGGCCATTGGTTCCGCGAAGCTGTGCAGGAACTTCTTCGGCCCCTTCGCGACTACTCCGCTCGCTTCTATCAGCACGATACTCATGACTGACAGGGCTATCGTCACATTCATGTCCTTGGTCGGCGGCTTGAATCCGATGATCCCTATCAGGTTCGCACATCCAATAAAGATAAGAACCGACAGGAGATACGGCACATACCGCTTTCCATTTTCTCCGATTGTCTCTCCGAAAAAGTCATACAGCTTTGTAATGCAGCCCTCCAGCAGCAGCTGTCTCTTTCTCGGATGTTCCACGCTTAAGTTCCTCGTCATCAGAAGACACACCACAAGCAGCACCCCTATGATGATCCATGTCACTACCACGGATTCATAGACTGGAATGCCGCCGAAGATCGGTATTTTAAATATCGTTTTGACGTTCAGGTCTTCCTTGAGCGAAGTCACAAGCGTATCCAAAAGCTGTCACTTCCTTTCACATACTCTCAATACTGTTCGGATTCTAATACAAAAGAAAAATAATGTCAACTTAATTTTTTGTGAACTTTGCACAAATTGTATACATGAATTTTGTGCATTATAGCTAATAAAGGCCTGCTATTGGGGTAATTTACTACATTTTTTAACAATGTATTAAATAACTGTGAACAAAAAAAAGACACAAGTAAATGTTTGATAAAAATTTCCTTTTAATCCACCCGAAATTTTGATATACTTCTGAAATTACCGCTCCGTTCAGCAGTATCGAAAGGAGGTGGATTTATGGAAATGATAGTCACATTTCTTGTGTCTGTTCTGGCAGGAATAGTAATCTGCTATATCTGATCTATTATTTCAAGCCCTTAGTTATTATCATCGTCAATGAACTTGTCATGTACTGCCTTCATGGCTACCTTGACATCATCGATATCGATGAGAACCGTTATGCGGATCTCTGAGGTTGAAATCATGCGGATATTTACTCCGACGTCATAGAGTGCCTCGAACATCTTTGCAGCAACTCCCGCATTTGACTGCATTCCTGCGCCTACTACTGAGAGCTTTGCGACATTTTCCTCCTCGACGATCTGCTTGAAGGTCAGACGCTCCTGATTGTCCTTGAGTACCTGTACTGCCTCCTTTGCCTGCGAATCATCGACTGTGAATGAGATATCCTTGGAATCATCACGTCCGATTGACTGAAGGATCATATCTACATTGATATTCTTCTTGGCCAGAAGATCGAATACCTTGAATGCGATTCCCGGCTCATTCTTTACACCTACGAGTGCGATACGGTCTGCGTCCTTATCTACTGCGACTCCGCTTACGAGCATGCTTTCCACTTTTGTTACCTCCTTAACGACTGTACCTTCTGCCTTTGTCAGACTTGAACGCACCACGAGAGGTACGTTGTATTTCTTTGCCATCTCCACTGATCTGTTGTGGAGTACCTGTGCTCCGAGTGTTGCCAGCTCGAGCATCTCATCATACGAGATTTCCTTCAGCTTCTTAGCATTCGGGACGATTCTCGGATCTGCTGTATATACGCCATCCACGTCTGTATAGATCTCACATGCATCTGCATTGAGCACGGCTGCGAGTGCTACTGCCGTAGTATCCGATCCGCCACGGCCGAGTGTTGTCACATCATCATACCTGTTGACTCCCTGGAAGCCGGTGACTATTACTATCTTTCCCTGATCGAGCTCTGCATTGATCCTGTCGGTGTCAACCTTCTTGAATCTCGCATTCATGTGATGATGGGTCGTGTGCATTACTACCTGGAAGGCATTGAGTGATACCGCCGGTACTCCGAGCTTTGCCATCGCCATTGCCATCAGTGCCACTGATACCTGCTCTCCTGTAGAAAGAAGGGCATCCATCTCACGCTTCGGGGCATCCGGATTGATATCGTTGGCCATTGCGATCAGGTCGTCTGTCGTGTCGCCCATTGCGGAAAGGACTACGACGACTTTGTTTCCTTTTTTGTAATCTTCGATGCAGCGCTCTGCGACATTGAAGATTCTCTCCTTGTTGGCGACTGAGGTGCCGCCGAACTTCTTGACTATTAACATGTTTCCTCCAATCAAGCAAGCCTTATACTATTCACATAGCCCGGCAGTGTCTTTAGTGCCTTGTCGAAATCTGACTGCTTTATTTCCCTCGTGACGAAGCCGACCTCGCCAGGTACTATGTCTGCGTCTACATAATCCACTTCACCGAATGATGCCTCTATCGGGCCCTGATCATCTGTCGTGCGGACGAAGAAGCGGTACTTATCCTCTCCCGGATCTGCAAGTGTGAGCTTCTGTGCCTTCCACTCGATCGGGATATTTTTATCCAGGTTCTTCGCTATCTCTACCACGTCACCGACTACTGCTGATGCGGTCGGAAGCTTGCCTGCTCCTGAGCCGTAGAACATGCCATCGCCAAGAATATTTCCATGAACGAATACGGCATTGAATACGCTCTCTACATTGTACAGCGGATTCTCAGGCGGCAGAAGGAATGGCGCTACCCTGCAGGCATAGGTATCTCCTGATTCTCTGCTCGTGGCGAGAAGCTTTACCTTTCTGCCAAGCTTCCTTGCGTACCTGATATCCGTTGCGCTTATCTTCGTAATGCCCTCTGTCGGAATATCCTGATAGTCGACCTGCTGCCCTGCAACGAGCGAAGTGAGAATGGCTATCTTTCTGCAGGCATCATATCCCTCGATATCAGCTGTCGGGTCCTTTTCTGCGAAGCCCTTATCCTGTGCCTCCTTCAGCACATCATCGAAATCAGCGCCCTTGTCTGCCATCTCTGTCATCATGTAGTTCGTCGTGCCGTTCACGATCCCGGCGATATACTCGATCACATCACCTGTGAGGCAGGACTGGAGCGATCTGATGATAGGGATTCCGCCGCCTACAGACGCTTCAAACATGAAATTGACATTGTGCTCCTTCGCTATCTGAATGAGCTGCGCGCCCTTGTCTGCCACAAGAGCCTTATTAGACGTGGTGACGTGCTTCCCTGCCTCAAGCATTGCCTTCACAAAGGTATAGGCCGGCTCAACGCCTCCCATAGTCTCAACCACTATCCTGATCTCAGGATCATTAACGATGTCCTTGTAGTCATGAACTATGAGCGGCTGCACCGGATCTCCCTCGAACTCACGGACATCAAGTACCTTTGCGAGCTCTACCGGCTCTCCGACACGCCTTGCAATCACATCATGATTGATGCGAAGCGTCTCTGCCACGCCGCTTCCAATGGTTCCATAACCCATTATCGCTGCTTTCATCTGTCTTCCTTTCTTCATGTTACTGCACAGGTTCCTCTGCAAGTATCTTCACATAGGAGATCCCGGCTATTTCTTCTATCCTTTCTGTGAGCACGGATGCCTCCATATCCTTGGGGATATCCATTGACAGCGTGACCGCCGCCACTCCGTTCACAGGGACTGCCTGATGGATTGTGAGAATATTCGCGCCTGATTCTGCGAGTATCGAAAGAACCCTCGACAATATCCCAGGCTCATCAAGTGTCTTGATGATGACTGTCACCGAGTGACCTCTCTGGTTCTCGTGATACCTGAATATCTCATCCTTGTATTTATAAAAGCTTGATCGCGATATTCCCGCTCTCTCTGCTGCCTCCGAAGCTGACAGGCATTTCCCGGATTCGAGCAGAGTCTTTGCCTTCTCGACCCTCAGGAGCACCTCCGGCACTGCCTTTTCCTTCAGGACATAATACATTTCCTCTGCCATATTTTTCCTCCTGACAGATTTTGCAAGGAAACTGTCTCTCTGTGAAAAACAATTGTCTTTGCCCGAAATACTCTAACACAACACATCTCTTCCGTCAAGGGATAATAAAAAATTTTTATATCTTTATTTTTTCAGGGATTTGTGTTATTATTAATTTGTATAACTATAATTATCAGACAAAAGTATTTCTTACGGACGTATGTAAGGGCATTGAATGGATTTGTGATGCCTGTCCGGCATATCAGGGAAGAAAGGAGGAAATGCTCATGGCTCTGATGAACAGCTCGGTAGTATTAGGCTACCTCATGTCCACATACGGTGGAGACAGGGCGCACTCCTCCAGCAAGTACGATGCTCACAAGAAGAGCGAGCTCCGTGATGTTTACAACCGGATGGTCCGGTTAAATAAGAATTCCCCGATATACAAGATCAATTACACCCCTCAGGTGGCCGAATTCGCGATAGATATCAAGGTAAAGGCCCACGACATGGAGAATATAGTTCTCCGTATGGGCGGTGGTGACGAGGGAATCGAGTCCGTACTAAATGAAAAAAAGGCTTATTCCTCGAACGAGAATGCCGTAGGCGTAGAATATGTCGGTGATCAGGATTCAGAGACCGATACGAGCCAGACCTTTACCGTTGATGTGAGGTCTCTTGCGACCCCGCAGATCAACGAGGGCGCCCCTCTGGTAAAGGATGCCCATGATATCGATCCGGGCAGCTACAGCTTCGACCTCGACACGACAAACGGCTCATACGAATTCCAGTACAATGTGAATAATGGAGATACCAATCTCGATATCCAGAAGAAGATCATGAGGCTCATCAATACCTCTGATACCGGACTTACCGCTGATATAAAGGACTTCGGCAGGATGTCCTCTCTCATAGTGACCTCGAAGCAGACCGGTCTATCCAGCAACGAGAAGTATCTGTTCAATATCAGCTCAGGTGCCAGCTGGAATGAACTACAGACCCTTGGTATCGGACGGATCACCCATCCGGCAGAGGACTCCACCTTTTATCTGAATGGCGATGAGCATCATTCCCTGTCGAATATCTTTACTATCAATCAGAGCTTTGCCCTGACGCTTAAGGATACGACGAAGGAGGGAGAGCCTGCCATCATCGGCTTCAAGGCCGATACTGATATGATTGCCGACTCGGTTAATGATCTCGTGGATTCATACAACAGCTTCCTGGCCGTGGGTCAGAAATACCAGGATACCGAGAGTAACAGCGGCCTGCTGAAGGAGATCACGAATATAGGGAATTCCCTGGGCCATGAATTATCTGAGATCGGAATATCAACAGATGAGTTCGGTATGCTCTCCGTCGACCGTGAGGCACTCGATGACGCTGTCTCCGGTGCCGATATGAAGAAGACCTGCCACAATATCAATATGTTCAAATCAGCGCTTCACCGCGAGGCAGAGAAGTCATCCACGAACCCGATGCGGTATGTGAAGAAGCTTACGATCGAATACAGGAATCCGAATGCAGGGAAGAACTTCCCGGCAGTATATGCGATGAGTCCGTATTCGGGGATGCTTGTCGATCTGCAGCTATAATTTCTCAAGAAGCATATTTATCCTGTCCACAAAGCTGTGCCCGCCATGTACGAGTGCAGCTCCTTTTTCTGCAATCCTATGCCTCTCATCCTCATGTTTCATGTAGTACGAGGCCTTATCCAGAAGCTCGTCCTCACTGTCGAACCAGGCGATATTTTCCCCTTCCTTAAAGATAAAATCCATCTCACTCTGGTGATTCGTCAGCAGGAATCCGCCTGCGCCAAGCACATCCCAGACACGGAGCGGAATCCCTGTGCGGATATTCGGTATCGTAAAATTGAGATTTACCGCTGACTCTTTGAAAACCCACGGCATCATGACACGGTAATCGACTCCGCCCATATTTTTCACTGAAAAAATGTCATCCGTATCACTTTCTGTAAAGGCACAGACGCTATGCTCCCTCGACAGCTCTATCAGCTCTCTCTTCCTCTGTATCTGCGCAGTCTTGAAGCCGAGGGACGTCGTCTCGAATACAAAAGGGAGCGTGGAAAATGACCTCTCCGATCTCTCGAATGGAAAGATATCAGAAAGCTGCTCTGCTATATCTCCCGTAATAATATCATCAAAAATATGCTCTGTCCCGAGCCTGCATGCTTCAAGCTGCATGGCGCAGTCAAAGTAGCCCTTCAGATAATCAGGCAGGTCCCGGGAAATCCGGTCATAGGAATTTTTCTCATAGAGGCTTCCCACAAAGGTTAAAGAATTATGAAGTAATTCTGTCATCTGAGAATCGTAGGGTGACGGCAGGGAGAGCTGCTTATCAATGCGCTCGTAGTCGACTCCGAGCGGCAGATATTCCACGTTCTTGACCCCGAGTGCACGGAACCTGCCGACAGAATCTGCGTCAAACAGAAAGATTCTGTTCACATCATTGAAGACCGATTCATGATACATCGAGATAAGCGGCGCGTCACAGCTGTATGAGACATAGCAAAGCCCCATCTCCTGACAGACATCGGAGACCACCGGGAAATAATTGATAGTAAAGACAAAATCATACGTATCCTTTTTTATCTCGCCACGAAGCAGCTCTGCAAACTCTTCATTCACATCGTAGCTGTCCAGCCTCTGCCGTATGATCTCTGTCTCAAAGCCCAGTTTCTGAAAGGCTGCGATCACATCATCGTAGTTGTATGCCTTCCATCGGTAAATCAGTATCTTTTTCATTTCTCAAACGCCTTGTATAACAACTGCTGCATGGTGATCTCATAGGTATAATTGTTCCTGAGCTTCTCATACCCGGCATGGGCTATTTCCTCACGCTCCCTGTCATGATCCAGATAGTACGCCACCAGGTCGCAGAGCTCTTCGATCGAGGAATACATGACTATCTCCTCTCCCGGAGTAAAGAGCTCCGCAATCTCCTCCTGATAGTTTGAAATACAGAATCCGCCGCAGCTTAATATATCAAAGATGCGGAGCGGCAGACCTGTCCTTATCGCCTTCGATGTGGTATTTATATTTATCATCGAGCGGTTGAAAATAAGCGGCATCTCCAGCAGGGTATTCGCAAATCCCATATTGTGGATTGCCGGCATCGCAGAGGTATCGCTTCCCGTGTAGATATAGGTATCGGTACTGTCTGAGAGCCTTCTGAAGGTGTCTGCTCTTTCCATTGCCGTGATGTGATTGCCGATATAGAAAAGTGACATCAGCTTTTCATCCGTAAGAAAGCTTTCCTCAGGGATCTGATATACCGGCAGCGACCTCTTAAGCTTCGCCACCACCTCATCCGTCAGCAGCTCATCTATGAAATAATATCCATACACCTTTTCCTGAGCGCTCATGATACCCTCGAGATATCCCCTGGTGTAGTAATCGAGATCATGAACCTGATCCATCGGGTCCTTCTCAGAATACAGGCTTCCGACAAATGCCACAGGATGTGCGAATCTGTCGGCTCCCTTCCCAGGGTGCTCTATTATCTCCCTCCGCGAGCTTACAGATCCGGCAAGATGCAGATGGAATACGCAGTCAGGATTCAGCGGGTGGATCTCATCATACAGTGCCCTGTCAAAGATAAATACCCGGTTGCAGCTGTTCCTTATCATCCTCGTGTACAGCTCGAGAACCGGGGCATCCACGACCCACGTCACATATCTCAGATGGAATATCTGTGCCACCTCCGACACATGCGGGAAAAAATTTATCGAAAAAATAAAGTCGCACGGATTCTCCATCAGAAACCTTGAGAAATGCTTCACGGACTCTGCGGGAGTGTCATCCTTCACCGTCATCTCCCTCTCGTAGGCGACGGTCTCGAGTCCGAACTCATCAAAGGTGTGCATGATATCCGGCTCCAGTATGCTCCTGTATCTGTAGAATAGTACCTTCATTGCAGAGTCCTTTTCAGCAGCTTTTCCAGCGAGTAATATTTCATGACCTTATCATGGCCATTCTGTGCTATCTGCCTTCTCTCATCCTCATGCTCCAGATAGTATGAGACCTTGTCCACAAGCTCCCCTTCACTGGAAAAATAATCATAATCCACACCCGGCACAAATGCCGCCGAGCCATCATCCGTCAGTGTATCAAGGAAAAAGTCCTGCTGATAGTTCGATAGCAGAAAGCCTCCATTTGCCATGATATCGATGCACCTCTGCGGAATGCCGGAGGTAATGCTGCGCAGAGTGATATTCAGGTTGATGCGGCTTTGGCTGAAGACCTGTGGCATGATGGTATTGTACTCAGCTATACCACAATTCTTAATACCCCTGAACCTGGCCTTAGCGTCAAGTGTATATAGATTCAACTCATGATCTTTCCCGAATCTGTCTCCGAGGATTGAGAGGTATCTGATCCTCTCATTGCTTGTGAGCTTTCTGTCTATGACATAGGTGAGAAAGCGATAATATGGCGGCTCGGCGCATGTCTGATCTGGATCAAGTGGAAGTGCCTGATGCAGCTCATTCAGCACATCGGCTGTGAGCGCAGGCCGTATGATATCACTTCCATACACGAGATGCTGTGCATTCATGAGTCCTTCGAGATATCCCTTCATGTATGGAGCCAGCTTCGGTTCCATACGAGAATAGAAGTTATGCTCTTCATTATACAGAGCTCCGACAAATGAAAGATCACATGAATAGTCACCAGTCTTAGCAAGAGTATTCACATTCCCTGGCAGTACTGTATAGAAGACATTCGTGAGTCCGCCTGCATTGAGCTCGCGTACCCAGTCAGAATCGAACAGATAGACCCGGTTCGTATCGTACATCATCGTATATGAATACAGATAGACATAGGGGCTGTCATAATTCACCGACACATATGGAATCCCGGCCTGGTGTGCTCCCTCTGCCACCGGCGGGAAAAAGTTATATGAAAAAATTACGTCAGGATTTTTTTCTTTTACGAAAGTGAGAAAATAGTCAACGAATTCCTGTGACCTCGGATCATTATATCCTTCATGAAAAAAAGGCAGGACTTCATAGTCCTGCTTCCTCATCTCCGTCTTCGTAGCTTCTCCGTTGAAACATTTCCACTCGAGATATGCAATCTTCATTATGACACCCTGAATGTGAACTTACGCAGATCCCTGTCATTATCCACACGCTCTATCTGCGCTCCGATCCCGCGCAGCTTCTCTGTAAAGTCCTCATATCCTCTCTCAACGAAATGGATATCATCGACCGTGGTGATCCCGTCTGCTGCGAGTCCTGCTATCACCAGTGCTGCTCCGGCCCTGAGATCCGGTGCTGCTACCTGTGCTCCGGTATAGTGATCAACTCCCGTGATAATGGCGATATTGCTCTCCACGCGGATTGATGCTCCCATCCTCGCAAGCTCTGCTACGTACTTGAATCTGTTGTCAAATATACTCTCTGTAACCGTGCTGACTCCATCTGCCAGTCCGAGCACTACTGTCATCTGTGGCTGCATATCCGTAGGGAATCCCGGATACGGTAGTGTCGTCACCTGTGTCGGCTGGAGCACTATATCCTTTGCTGATACCGTGACAGCATCATCTCCCTCTGCTATACGGCATCCTGCCTCCAGCAGCTTGGCCGTCGTAGCCTCGAGATGCTTCGGGATCACGTTGCGCACTGTCACCTCTCCATGTGTCGCTGCTGCTGCATACATGAAGGTTCCTGCTTCTATCTGGTCAGGTATAACGGAATACTCTGTTCCATGCAGATGCTCTACCCCTGTGATCCGGATGAGATCTGTTCCTGCTCCCTTGACATTGGCTCCCATGCTGTTCAGGAAATTGGCCACATCTACTACATGCGGCTCCTTGGCTGCATTCTCGATACTTGTCTTTCCCTCTGCAAGGACTGCCGCCATCATTATATTGATGGTCGCGCCTACTGATACCTTATCGAGGTAAATATGCGCTCCGCGCAGCTCCTTTGCCTTCGCGGAAATAAGGCCGTAGCTCTCATCTACTGTAGCTCCGAGTGCACGGAAGCCCTTCTCATGCAGATCCATCGGACGTGCTCCTATGGCGCATCCGCCCGGCATTGCGACCTCAGCCTTCCTGTATTTTCCTAAAAGAGATCCGAGCAGATAGTATGATGCCCTGATCTTCTTGATATATTCATAGTCCACTGTGAGAGCGTTGATCGTCGATCCATTGATGATCATCGTGTGCTTGTCGATTCTCTCAACTCCCGCACCTATTTCGCGGATTGCCTCCAGCATCACACGGACATCATTCACGTCCGGGAGATTGCTGATGGTGACCGGCTCATCTGCCATTATTGCTGCTGCGATGATTGCCAGCGCCGCGTTCTTTGCTCCTGATATGTCTACAGATCCGTGAAGCGGCGTACCGCCTCTCATAACGTACTGTGCCATAGAATCCTCTCTGTTTGTAACATTTGTGTAAGATTTATTGAAAAATCTTCCTATAACATTTTATACAGGAAAATTTTTTTGTCAAGTATTGCCGTGGCAGCCGTGACCTTGATTGCCTACTTTGCACTGAACTGACTTCTATATAATTTCGCATAATATCCGCCGCGGGCGAGCAGTTCCGCATGGCTGCCCTGCTCGAGGACGTGACCGTTTTCCATGTACAGGATCGTGTCGGCGTCGCGGATGGTCTGGAGGCGGTGGGCGACTACGAAGGTCGTACGGCCCTTCATCATCTTCGCAAAAGCATCCTGGATTCGCATCTCTGTCATCGTATCGATGGATGAAGTTGCCTCATCAAGGATCAGCATTGGCGGCAGCGCAAGCATCAGACGCGCTATGCACAGCAGCTGCTTCTGTCCCTGCGACAGGGTAGAGCCATCCGCCGATAGCACTGTGTCATAGCCATCCGGCAGTCTCCTGATGAACTCATGCGCATGTGCTGCCTTTGCCGCTTCGACTATTTCATCGTCCCTTGCGTCCGGCTTTCCGAGTGTCAGATTGTCTCTGATGGTTCCCGTGAACAGGAAGGTCTCCTGCAGCACCATTCCGAAGCGACTCCTGAGCGCATTCCTGCTGACTGTACGGATATCTTTTCCATCTACCTTTACTGCTCCCTGATTCACGTCATAGAAGCGCATCAGCAGATTGATAAGTGTCGTCTTGCCGGCTCCTGTCGGTCCTACTATTGCGACCTTTTCTCCCAGATTCACCTCGAGATTCAGATGCTCGATCAGAGGCTTCTCCGGCACATAGGAAAAGAATACGTCTTCCATTGATACTCTACCCTCCGGTTCTCCGTCGAATTCGCCGTCACAGTCCTCTACCTGCTTCTCATCTATAATTTCAAAGATTCGTGCGGCACAGGCCATTGCATTCTGCATCTCTGTGATGACTCCTGTGATCTCATTGAATGGTCTCGCATACTCTCGCGCGTATCCGAGGAAGCTTGTGAGCTCTCCGACCGAGATGCTTCCTGACACCGCAAGGAAGGCTCCGACTACTCCGACTGCCGCATAGATCACTGCATTTACGAATCTTGTGCACGGGTTCGTAAGCGATGAATAGAAGGTCGCCCTGACGGCCGATGAGGTGAGGCGGTCATTCTTTTCTGTGAATTCCTTTTCAGAACGCTCTACTGCTCCCAGCTCACTCACGAGATCTGCCTGTGATATCCTCTCATCGAGGTACTCCGTCAGGTCTCCTCTGTCACGCGACTGCTGCCTGAACATATCATAGCTCTTCTTCGCTATAAATCTCGCGATAAGTATTGATACCGGTGTAGCTATTATGACTACAAGCGCTATTGTCACACGGATTCGCAGCATGAAAATGATCGTACCGGCTATAGTCATGACTCCGGTAAATAGCTGGGTAAATCCGAGCAGGAGTCCGTCCGTAAACGAATCTGCATCTGTCACGATACGACTTACGATATCGCCGTGACTCTGCGTATCTATGACTCCTACCGGGACCCTGAGTAACCTCTCAAATGCCTTCTGTCTGAGTGTCTTCGCTACCGAATACGTCACATGATTATTGATACGGTTCATTGCCCACTGGCAGATAAACGTCATCACTGCCACACAGGCGATCTGCCTGAGCACCTTGAAAAGTCCCGGGAAGTCGACATTTCCTTTTCCTATGATATGGTCGACTGCATTTCCCTCGAGGATCGGGATCATAAGGGTTGAAACCACAGTTCCTAACGCGAATATAAGGGAAAGGATTATCCATGCCATATAAGGTCTGAGCAATTTCAGAACTCTTCTGAATGTAGTATCCTTTTTCATGCGCCCTCCTTCAGCTCGAACTGGGTCGAGTATATCTCTCTGTAGATAGGGCAGGTCTTTAAGAGCTCTTCTGAGGTTCCGAGGCCTGCACATTTTCCTCCATCGAGGACGAGGATCTGATCACAGCTCATGACTGACGAAGCACGCTGTGAGATCGTAATCGTGGTCGGATGCCACGGAAGCTCTGCTATTGCATCACGCAGATGACGCTCTGTCAGCATGTCAAGAGCTGATGCCGAATCGTCAAGGATCAGGATCTGCGGCTTCTTTATCAGAGCTCTTGCGATCGTAAGCCTCTGCTTCTGTCCTCCCGAAAAGTTCGTGCCGCCACGCTGTACAGGTTCATCGAGACCCTTTTCCTTTTTCTCTACTATCTCCTTTGCCTGAGCAGCATCAAGTGCCTGCCACATCTCATCCTCCGTGGCATCCGGCTTGGCGAGCCGGAGATTGTATCTGATGGTTCCTGCAAAAAGCTCCGCTCTCTGCGGCACATTTCCTACGATATGGACCATGTCATCATCGGAAATAGATCTGATATCACGACCGTCTATTGAGATCGTACCCTCAGAAGGATCGTAGGCATGTCTTATCAGGCGTACGAGTGAACTCTTGCCCGAGCCGGTTCCACCGATGATACCGAGAGTCTGGCCCGGCTTTACTGTAAATGATATATCTGAAAGCGCATAATCACGGCTTCCCGGATATGTAAATGACAGGTGATCGAATTCGATAGCCGTCCCATTATCTGAAATATCTGAGGCTTCATTATGCCTTCTCTCGTCTGGCTCAGTATTCAGGATTTCCTCGAGTCTTCCTGCCGATGAAATAGCTCTTGTCAGAAGAAGGATCAGATTGGCAAGCTTGATAAGCTCGACGAGGATCTGTGACATGTAGTTCACGAGCGCCACTGTCTCACCCTGCGTCAGGACTCCGAGCCCTACCTGCCTTCCGCTGACCAGGAGTACTGCTGCTATTCCCAGATTGATGAGAGCGTATGTGACAGGATTCAGAAGTGCAGAGATACGGCCTGCCCCGATCTGCTGATCATAGAGAGATGAGGTCTCATCCATGAACCTCTTATCCTGTGCATCCTCTACTCTGAAGGCCCTGATGACTCTCACGCCCTCGAGATTCTCATTTACGGTCAGAAGGATTTCTTCCAGACCCTCCTGAATCCTCCTGAATCTCGGCAGAGTCGCACGCATCACGAGATATATGACAAGTCCAAGAACAGGTATGACTACGCAGAAGACAAGCGCTGCCCTCACATCTACCGTGAATGCCATTATCATCGCGCCGAATACGATAAACGGCGAACGCAGGAACAGGCGCAGGAACATGTTCATTCCGTTCTGAACCTGATTTACATCATTTGTGATACGGGTGACAAGTGCCGCGGTTCCCTCCTTCTCGAGGGTACCCCGTGAGAATTTCATTATATGAAAAAAAAGGTCGCTCCGCATTCTGCCTGATGCATTGATGGCTGCCTTTGCGGAGAACCACTGGGCGATGATCGCCACTGTGAGTCCGATTATTGCAAGAAGGATCAGAATCCCGCCATGTCTCAAGATATAGCCCCTGTCTCCATTTGCAATACCGATATCTATGATACGTGCCATCACCAGAGGCACGAGAAGCTCGAAGATTGCTTCAAGCATTTTAAATAAAGGAGCCAGTAATGACTCCTTTTTGTAATCTGCTAAGTAGTGTGCTGCGAATTTCATTTTATCTGGTGGCATTACCACTTGCTGTGGTAAACAGGTCTGTAAACTTTATCTGCTTCCAGAGCTTCTTATCCAGGGTGAACCTGATCTTTTTCTTCCAGGTATTCATCTGCTTATTGAATGCTGCCTCACGCTTCTGGCTTGCAAGTGACTTTTTCTTATCCTTTGTTGCTGACTCATCATGGGTCTTGTCCATGCGGATGACATAGTATCCTCTGTCCTTTACCTCGATGACATCTGATACCTCTCCGTTCTGAAGCTTCTGCGCTGCTGCTATTACCTTCTCATCCATTGCCTCATCATCAGCCGGATCCTCAGCTGTGGTATAAGAATAGGTGGATGTATCTGCCTTTTCCGCCTTGGCCTCTTTATCAAAGTCAGCTGCTGCAGCTACCTTCTCGGCCTTTGCCTTAAGCTTTGCCTTGTCTTTTGCTGACATCTCTGAATCGCCGGATGCAGATGATGACGAATCACTCTTTGTCGAGAAAAGTGCATAGGTAAATGTAGACTGATTGGCTTCCTTGTCAGTAACCGTATCATCGGCCTCTGACTCAAGCTTACCTCTTACCTTCTCATAATATGTCTCATATTCGAGATAATCCTCGACGTATTCCTCTGTGGCACCGACCTGCTTTATAGCAGTGTCTGAATTGCTGCTCATGAATTTCTTCGCAGCCTTCTCTATGGCCTTCTTATCATCAGAGGTAAGCTTCACGCCAACCTCTGAAGCATGCTGCTTCGCAATATATTGGCCCTGCATATTCTGATAGATGTAGTCCTTGGCTGACTCCTCATTCGTCTCACTGCTTCCTGACGATGATTGGGATGAAGACGATGATGACTGCTGTGCTGTCTGGTTCCAGTAATCCTTGCCCATGTACTGCAGGTCTACCTGGTCGATCCTTGCCTGATTGTATTTGCAGACGAAGTTCACATATCCGTATGTCAGCTTGTCTTTCTTACCGTTATTATCAATCGTGATCACAGTATCTGTAGCCTTCGGCGCACATCCCGTGACTGCCGTGCAGGCCACCGTAGTAAGTGCTATTGCTGCGACTACCTTATTTCTATTCATAAAAAATATTGCCTCCTTGTCGTCTGAACAACTCATACATTATAACCACAGTTGATATATTTTACAAGCAAAAAAGATGAAAAAGGGGACGCGTCCCTTTTTCATCTTTTCACAGAATGCACCATCTGTACCTGGTAGGGGTGGTGCACTATAATTATGTATTAAAGATACTTCTTCAGGTTATCTACCTTGTCAAGAGCCTCCCAAGGAAGATTCAGGTCGTTTCTGCCGAAGTGACCATAGGCTGCGGTCTGACGGTAGATAGGACGACGAAGATCAAGCATCTTGATGATGCCAGCCGGACGAAGGTCGAAGTTCTCGCGGATGATCTCAACGAGCTTCTCCTCTGAAAGCTTTCCTGTGCCGAAGGTATCGATATTGATCGATGTAGGCTGTGCTACGCCGATAGCATATGAGAGCTGGATCTCAGCCTTATCAGCAAGGCCTGCTGCTACGATATTCTTTGCTACATATCTTGCAGCGTATGCAGCTGAACGGTCAACCTTGGTGCAGTCCTTTCCTGAGAAAGCGCCGCCGCCGTGACGAGCCATACCACCGTAGGTATCAACGATGATCTTTCTTCCGGTAAGACCTGCATCACCGTGAGGTCCGCCGATTACGAAACGTCCTGTCGGGTTGATGAAGAACTTGGTCTTGTCATCGATCAGCTCCTTTGGAAGGATTGGGTCGAATACATACTTCCTGATATCCTTGTGGATCTGCTCCTGAGTCACATCCTCATCATGCTGGGTAGAAAGAACTACAGCCTCAAGACGGGTCGGCTTGCCGTTCTCATCGTACTCTACTGATACCTGGGTCTTGCCATCCGGACGAAGATACGGAAGAGTTCCATCCTTTCTTACATCTGTAAGTCTCTTTGCAAGCTTGTGTGCAAGTGAGATAGGATATGGCATATAGTCATCTGTCTCATTGGTAGCATATCCGAACATCATTCCCTGATCTCCGGCTCCTGTATCAAGATCGTCCTTCAGCTCGCCCTCCTTTGCCTCGAGAGCCTTGTCAACTCCCATTGCGATATCAGGTGACTGCTTGTCAAGAGCTACCATAACTGCGCATGTATTGCCATCAAAGCCGGTCCTGGCATCGTTGTAGCCGATCTCATTGACTGTCTTACGAACGATTGCCGGGATATCAAGGTTTGCCTTGGTTGTAAGCTCACCTGTAACAAGAACGAATCCTGTACATGTAGCTGTCTCGCAGGCTACACGGCTCATCGGATCCTGCTCCATGCAGGCATCAAGGATCGCATCACTTACTGCGTCGCAGACCTTGTCTGGATGTCCTTCAGTAACTGACTCTGAAGTGAATAAACGCTTTTCCATTAAAAAAGTTCCTCCTTATTGTTCGAATACTGTTCGCTCAGGATGGGCACCTTTCAGCATTGCGCCGGGGTTGCCGTGGCTTCACAGGCCCATGTGCCTCCACCACTCTGAATAAGAGAATTCGAAATATCGGGTTATCAATTGTCAAAAGAATTATAGCAGTATTTTGACTTCTGTCCATACACAAATGCAAAAAAATGTATTACAGAAATTCTATATATGGCTATAAATTTTTATGATAGCATTCCATCGTTGTTTCTTTTATGGTTGAAAAAAAAGCAGTATCGTATTAAAATAAAAATAACTGTGCATGTCGCAGATTTCAATAATGAGGATATAATAATGAAAATAATCGTCACCGGCGGAGCCGGATTTATCGGAAGCAATTTTATCTTTTATGAAATGAAGGCACATCCGGAGGATACCATAATATGCATAGACAGCCTCACCTACGCCGGGAATCTCTCTACGCTTGAGCCTGTAATGAAGAATGATCACTTCAGATTCTATAGAACAGATATCAGGGATCGTGATGCCATATATCGGATCTTCGAGGATGAGAAGCCGGACATTGTAGTGAACTTCGCGGCCGAATCCCATGTGGACAGATCGATCGAGAATCCTACTATTTTTCTTGAGACAAATATCATAGGTACCTCCGTTCTGATGGATGCCTGCCGGAAATACGGCATCAGGAGATACCATCAGGTCAGCACCGATGAAGTGTACGGCGATCTGCCGCTTGACAGGCCTGATCTGTTTTTCCATGAGGACACGCCTATACATACCTCAAGCCCGTATTCGACCTCGAAGGCCTCTGCAGATCTGCTCGTGATGGCATATCACAGGACCTACGGACTTCCGGTCACTATAAGCCGCTGTTCTAATAATTATGGCCCCTACCAGTTCCCTGAGAAGCTGATCCCTCTGATGATAGCAAATGCGCTTGCTGACAAGCCTCTGCCTGTATATGGCGAGGGTAAGAATGTCCGCGACTGGCTCTATGTCGAGGATCACTGCAAGGCTATCGACCTCATCATCAGGAAGGCCGGTGATGGCGAGACCTACAATATCGGCGGCCATAATGAAATGGCAAATATCGATATCGTGAAGCTGATCTGTGACTATCTGGATAAGCCATACTCTCTGATCAAGCATGTTGAGGACAGGAAGGGGCATGACCAGAGATACGCCATTGACCCGACGAAGATCCACAATGACCTTGGATGGCTGCCTGAGACGAAGTTCGCCGACGGAATAAAGAAGACCATTCAGTGGTATCTCGACAATAAGAAGTGGTGGGAAGACATCATCTCAGGTGACTATATGAATTACTATGAGAAGATGTACGGAAATAGGAAAGTTCTTAGTTAATAGTTAATAGTTGAGAGTTGAGAGTTTAAAGTTCATAACTCATAACTTAGAACTTAGAACTTAGAACTCATAACTTAAAGGAAAAACGATGAAAGGAATAATACTTGCAGGCGGAAGCGGCACGAGGCTGTACCCGCTGACAATGGTGACGAGCAAGCAGCTGCTTCCCGTATATGACAAGCCGATGATATATTACCCGCTGTCGACGCTGATGCTCGCAGGAATAAGGGATATACTGATTATTTCCACGCCGACTGATACGCCACGGTTCGAGGAGCTCCTTGGTGACGGCTCACAGTTCGGACTGTCGCTTTCATATAAGGTACAGCCATCGCCTGACGGACTCGCCCAGGCTTTTATCATAGGCGAGGAGTTCATCGGTGATGATTCATGTGCGATGGTGCTCGGTGACAATATTTTCTATGGCAACGGACTCGGCTCACTGATGCGCGATGCCAGGAGAAATGCTGAGGAAAACGGTAGGGCTACCGTTTTCGGCTACTACGTCAATGATCCCGAGCGTTTCGGTGTTGTGGAATTCGACGGCGATGGCAGGGCCATTTCTATTGAAGAAAAGCCTGCTGACCCGAAGAGCAATTACGCTGTCACCGGTCTCTACTTCTATCCGAAGGGAGTCGCGCAGATGGCCCATCTCGTACAGCCTTCTGCAAGAGGAGAGCTCGAGATCACCACACTTAATGATATGTATCTGAAGAAAAATGACCTGATGGTAAAGCTTCTTGGCCGCGGATTTGCCTGGCTTGATACCGGCACGATGGAGAGCCTGCATGAGGCTGCAGGATTTGTCCGCACGATAGAGACTCTTCAGGGCATCATGATCTCAGCTCCGGAAGAGATCGGATTCATAAACGGATGGATAGATACTGCCACCCTTCTCGATTCTGCGTCGAAGTACGGCAAGAGCCCGTACGGTGAGCATCTGAAGTCGGTGGCTGATGGAAGATTCAGATATTAAGTTTTTTAAGGAGCAATAATGCAGATCAGTGTTGAAAAAAATGTTGGCGGCATCGATGGTCTCTGCGTCATTACGCCAAATGTGCACAGAGATGAGAGAGGATATTTCGTTGAGACCTGGAATTCGAGGGAAATGAAGGAGGCCGGTCTCGATGTAGATTTCGTCCAGGACAACCAGTCCATGTCAGAGAAGGGAGTTCTCAGAGGGCTCCATTTCCAGAAGCAGTACCCTCAGTGCAAGCTGGTACGCGCTGTACGTGGCGAGGTATTTGATGTGGCTGTCGACCTTCGCAGAAATTCAGATACGTACGGCAAATGGTACGGCGTCATCCTCTCCGATGAGAATATGAAGCAGTTTCTGATCCCGGAGGGCTTTGCTCACGGATTCCTCGTTCTTTCAGACATTGCTGAATTCTGCTACAAGGTAAATGATTTCTGGCATCCGAATGATGAGGGCGGAATGGCATGGAATGATCCGGAAATTGGTATTGAATGGCCGCGTGTAAAGGGACGCTACCAGGGAAGCCCATCTGCTTCAGGCTACACGCTTGACGACGGCACACCGCTGATACTTTCTGATAAGGACCAGAGGTGGTCAGGAATAAAGGAGACATTTTCATTTTGAAGGAATGCATAAACTGCGGGAATCTGTATGATGATTCTCTTGATCACTGCCCTGAATGCCTGTGCCAAGAGCATGAGACCAATGATGACGGCGAGGACTGTGGTGGCATCTTCGAGCCTGTATCAGTCTGGATAAAGGATAAGGGCCGTCCTGAAATAATCTGCCGCTGCCGGTTCTGCGGCGCCCTGAAGACTGAGCTCATCGACCACGATGACAATCCTGTGACTATCATGTCAGTTGCTACGAAGCCACTTGCGAACCCGCCATTCCCGATAGAGCGTATCGGAGAACTCACAGACCTTATGGGCGGACAGGGAGATATGGATGGGTACTATAAGAGTTGAAAGTTATGAGTTATTAGTTGTGAGTTATAAGTTGAAAGTTATTTTTTTGCATGAACAGAGAAAATAAGAGAAGAAAGTACGATAAGAATTTTTATAAGAAGAATCCATGTACTGATTCGTTTACGTGCAGGAACTGTGGCTGGCCTATAGTGTCAAACGGTGCAGGAAGCGATCACCGGAATCACTGCCCGAACTGCCTGTGCTCTCTCCATGTGGATGAGACTCCGGGCGACCGTGCCTCGAACTGTGGCGGCATTATGGAGCCGATTGGTGTCTGGGTACGTAGTGATGGTGAGTGGGCGATCGTTCACCGCTGCAAGCGATGCGGCAAGCTTTCTTCAAACCGCATAGCTGCCGACGACAATCCTATGAAGCTCATGGCGATAGCAATGAAGCCTGTTGTCTGCGATTTTCTTGACAGGGACAGGCTTAAGGAAATGCTCTCATCAATGCAGAGCCAGGGTGATCTGATCTGATGGTTACCATCTTTACTGCACTGCGGCAGGAGGCCGACGGGCTGATCCAAACCCTGGAGCTTCACAGAGATAATGATAATACCTACTCCGGTAATGGCATCCGCCTTATAATTACCGGCATCGGAAAAATAAATGCAGCCGCATCTGTCGGGTTCTGTATCGGGAAATATGGTGTGAGCGATTACTATGTGAACTACGGCTCCGCCGCTTCACCAACGCATACCGGCGAGACCCTTTTCGTAGGGCAGATAATCGACAGAGGCTCTGGTGATGAGAGCTTCCCGGATATAGCTGACGCGGCTTTCCCTCACGCTTTGCTTGTCACATCTGATACTCCGGTGTCATCATCCGAGATCCTCCGGGATTCATTTGAACGACGTTCAGCAATGCCTGTCATTTATGATATGGAGGGCTATGCCATTTATCAGGCTCTTAGGAAGGTCACGACTCCTGACAGGATGATCTTCATAAAAACCGCAACTGATAATGGAGATGCTGATTTTAAAAAATCGATAGATCTGATCAATGAGGCCGCTCCACAGGTGGCCGGATTTATCCGATTGCTTTCTGAGCAAAAATTTTCCAGGCCTGAGGAGCTCCCTTTTTTCGAAGAACTCTCATCAGGGCTGCACTGTTCAGAAGCAATGCGAAACCATCTTTCCCAGTATATAAAATACATATCCGTTTCAGACCGGCTACCGGAATTTGCACAGCATCTGGATGAACTAAAAAGAGATGGCCAGCTTCCTGCTCCTGACAGGAAACATGGAAAGGAGCTTCTGAAAAAGATGCTGTCTTAAAAGTCAGAGGAGACCTCTGCTTTTTACCAGACCATAGATTTTTTCTCCAGCCCTGCTTATCTTCCTTTCCTTTCCAGAAAGTTTTTCCGTAATAAGCAGGCCAATATATATAACTATCGCCGTATCATCTGTCTCCTGTAATGCTGCACCGTAAGGGAACGAAACATCAGGGAGCGGAATCCTTGTCATACTACCTGCATCAGGAACCGGTATTCCATAATCCTGCATCACGGCCGTTTTTCCTGAAGATAAGAACAGCATCATATCAGGACTAACATCCCCATAGAATGCATCTGCTGTGCGAAGCGATATATATTTATCAATACCATCATCATATATGCCCCAGTGCTCTGATCTGTACCTGACTATCAAATCTTTATACCGTGCAGCTATATCAGGATGATTGTTTTCAAGAAGGCCCTCAAGAGACGAATCAGGTCTGAATATCAGTGCTATCCTGTCGCTTACGAACCGCATAAACGAAAACAGACTCTCTAACTTCTGTATCAGCTTATCACCCGCCTCTACAGCATCCTCTGTACGCATGCTATAAAGCAGCACTTTCCTGTCTCCTATGATATCTCTCCACTCATCAGGGATCACAGTCTTTTCATTGCTTAGCATGATATCGTGCTGTGGCGATCCGGTAACTATGAACTTGTCAGATTCAAGCAGAGGAAACTCTTCCTTTAATATCGTCTCCTGGTCACGATTTTCAAGGCATACTATATCAACCGCCTCTATCGCGGACGTATGTATAAGCCTCTTCTGCCTTAATACCTGTTCGTCTATATGTCTGCCATACGATATGGAAAGCACTTCATCAGGGACATACACCATAGTCTCTGTGCATTCCCTTATGACAGAAAACTCATACTGCGGAGGCAGAATGACATCAGATTCCGAAGCATAGTTTATGAACACGGCATCAGGAGTCATCCGCGACAGATCTGCATCGGCATACCAGGTCACCGGCACATCATCAGGAAGAAGATCACCCTCATAATGAAACTCTCCCAGTCTTCCATCAGGCCGTTTATCATAATATGGCAGAGAAATCACTATTGCATGTGTCTGACTGTCATTCTGAGATGCCCTCCATATACTTGCATACGAATCCCAGGACGCTGCCTTATACAGGAGAAATACAATACGCCTTTTACCATCATTTTCCACTAACTCTGATGGCCTGGTCTTCCTGTTCATGATCTTTTCCCGGTATAAAGCCTCAGGACTGTCTTTATGTGTGCCCTTCTTAAGCACCAATCCATTCGGCAGGCATATACGTCCGCCCTCTTTAAGATAAGCTCCGAAATGCGAAGTCACGTCAGATGGTTCAAAGCCCTCAAAGCTCCGGCCTGCAATGATATAGTCAAAATACTCTTCTGAAAAAAGCTTTTTGCAGTCAGCAGTACGCGGATCATATGCTATTATCCTGCCGAATGCCTGTGCATAGCAGGCACTATCTCCATCTTTCTCAAAGCCCGAATACTCTGCATTCACAAAGTAAGTCTTAATGACGGCAGCTGTTGCTCCCATCCCAACATCAGTATCCAGAATCCTTATGGCATCAGTCCTCTCACCTTTTAAATTCCTCACTGCATTTACATTTAACGACAGACCTTTTAAAACATCAAATCCATACTTTGCATTCAGCTTGTCATTATTCTTCTGTAGGAGATTGCCAAAATCTGTACCCTGTTTCTGAAGCTCCTCAAACGACCTGTGACCGAAGTGGATCACAAAGCTGTTCCTGCATAGCACATTAAGGTGTCCGCTTTTAAGGATTCGCAGGCATATATCGATATCCTCGCTGTTCCCCGGATTGAATCGTTCATCAAGATATCCTATGTCATCAAGCACAGTCCTTTTCAGAAGCAGTGAGAACCCTATCAGGAACATCCTGTATTCATACGGATATCTCATCGGAACATTGTTCTCCGCAGAAAAATCGAACATCTCATCAACAGACTTCCAGTTTCTTTTTACCATCTGGCTTTCTGTTGCGAAGTTAGTAATGCTTCCAGTGCTGCCAGTCTTTTCATTCTCGTAAAGACCCATTTTAAGCCAGAGAAAGGCATTATAAGGCATCAGTGTATCAGAATTAAGAAGATATATATCATTGCCTTTATCTGCAGCGGCAATACCGTCATTGCATCCGCCCGGGAATCCTCTGTTTTCATGATTTTCTACCAGAGTGATCCAGTCAAGAGTTCTCAGGTATTCAACGCTCCCATCAGATGAAGCGTTGTCGACCACGACTATCTGACACCTGTCCAAAGGCACGGTATTTTTAATACTTTCAAGGCACTGCTTTGTGAAATAAAGTGTATTGTAAGAAAGAATGATAAAAGATGTCTTCGGGACTACTACTCCTTCACCGGTTAACGCGTCAATCCTTTTCTGTACTTTTACCTGTTCCCCATAATCTGCATAGAACATGGCCTGATACAGGCAGATAAGTTCCTGAACTTTATTCTTCTTAGAGTAGCTATCAGCCAGAGATATGAAAAGCCGCGGATCTTTACTGTCAGCATCATCCGACATTTCCTGTCTCATATATTCTCCTGTATGTTCTTATTCCTAGTCTTAAAAAGATTTTACTCCAAAACAAGCGGGCTTTCAACCGTAATGGCAAAATAGATTCTTTCTTTTCAGGAAGCGCATCAGAAAATTTGCGCTTATGAATGACATTTACTCCCGAATATGCTAAAGTATAGGTAGTGGTACCGGATGACAGGTAGCATCGTGTGATTCCTGAATTCCGGACTGCTGAGCTGGAGGTTTGTACGGTGTATCACCGGGAAAGGGAATTATTATGGACGGAAAAGCTATGTACAGATTGAGCTACGGACTGTTTGTCCTGACTGCGAAGGGAGACGGTGCCCATGCTGATGATAACGGATGTATCATCAACACCGCGATTCAGGTTACGACTGATCCGAATCAGATCTCAATCGCAGTAAACAAAGCAAACTACACGCATGATCTGATCATGAAGGACAGGAAGTTTAACGTTTCTATCCTCTCCGAAAAGGCGGAGTTTGACACATTCAGGAGGTTCGGCTTCCAGTCTGGCAGAGATGCGGATAAGTTCGTGGGATTCGAAGGCTGCTATGAGAAGAGCGCGAACGGGCTTTTGTATGTGACGAAGGGAACGAACGCATTCATTTCGGGTGAAGTAGAGACCACGCTTGATCTTGGTACTCACACTCTGTTTATCGCAAAAGTGACTGATATGGATGTACTCGATCCGGATGTGCCGTCAGCGACCTATACTTTTTATCAGGAGCATATCAAGCCAAAGCAGCAGGCACCGACGGCCGGCAAGAAGACAAAGACAGTCTGGAGATGCCGTATCTGTGGCTATATCTATGACGGTGAGGAACTGCCGCCTGATTTCGTATGCCCGATCTGCAAGCATGGCGCATCTGATTTTGAAAAAGTCGAAGTTGAAGCGTGACATTAACATTTCTTCTTAACCGCAAAACTTGTTATACCAGACGAAAATAAACATTTCTACCGCCGAACGCAAAAAACTCCCCTCTCTGCGAGGGGAGCTTCTCTTTCTAGTTCTCAGATCCGCACGATCTTAGTGGCTATTTTTTCGGTGAAGGTGCTGTTTAGCATAATGAACTACAGACACTCTCAGGTGGTTCGGCATTATTGATCTTCTATATCAGAATTCACAACCCAGTGACCTTTCTGTTGTGAACCTTCCCTGCTTAAAATACCTTTATCCTTAAGTCTCTTTACGTAATATTTGATCTGATCGACTTTACAGTCCAGATTTTCGGCAATCTTACTCTGAGAAACTGATGGATTGATTCTCATCTGATCAATGATGCCTATTTCAATAGCTGATAGTTCCACATCACCTTGGGTAATATCTTGGGGAGCTTGGGTAGCACCTTGGGGAGTATCATTGTTGGCTTGGGTATTACCTTGTCAATCAACTGACAATCCGTGGTAGTTTGTATGCAATGAGTGGTAATCTGTATGCAATTTTACCCCTCTCAGTTGATATACGGTTCAAAACCGTATTCATCTATCCGTTCTCTATTCCGCTCATCTCTGACGATTATAATGATAGCACACCTCATTCCAGGTCTCAATGAACAATTAGTGCTCATTCAGTCCTCATTTAGTCCTCATTTGATGAACAAAGTAATATTTTTATAGTATTTCATGTAAAATAAAAATAGCGCTGACCCACCATATGTAAGTCAACGCTATAAACTCAGTCTCTTCTTTAATTACTGAGCAGAATCAGGATTTAAGATGAGATTAACATCTGAAATCGACATTCCTTCCCCATCTGCTATCTCTGCTACTGTTCTTCCCTGAGCAAACCAGCGCTTCACACTGTCTGCCTGCTGTTCTTTCTTTGCTCTTTTAGCTGCATCTTCTCGCATATCTTCCATTACCTTACACATAGTAGCCACTCCTTTCTCATCTTCCTTGAAATATCGCACCTTATCCGCAAGAACCTTATAATTCATGTCATCAGGATCCGTACAGAAGAAATCATGCATCAGTTTCCCTAATTCAGTATTGCTGTTCCTGTCGGCACCATTCACGTATATGATGTGTTCTCCATCACCAAAGTTTCTATTATTAAGGTTTGTTATCTGACGCTCCACAGTATATATCGGTTCACCTGCACCAATCACATCATTCTCTGTAATAAATATTACATACGTCTCAGGCAGTTTGCTGAAATCCTCATTAGGCTTCAGACTATGTGCATCCAGAATGCTTGAATGAAACCTGGCTCTCCTTGGGGTCGCACCTTTATCTGCCCTCTGTATCTCGACATTAAGCTCAGAACCATCATCTTCATCTGCAAGTATATCAAGATACGTATCTCTTCCAACAAGATTCTTGAGATTTCTCTGTGTCCTTACTTCTTTAACAGAAACATTCCGGTTCAGAATAATACTAAGCAGCAGTTCTGTCCCTTCGATATTATCATCAAAACAGGCATTCATAAAGTCATCATCAATCAGCCGGAATCCTCTGATCCTCTGCAGATCTTCCTGATGCTCCTGCTCTTTTCTCTGTTCATCTTCTTCCATCTCTGTACTGTCTCCTTCGTTTTCCCTTATAATACAACAGAAACGCATAATTCTCAAGTCCATAAGTGACACTCAAAGTGACATCCTGAATGTCACTTTGGATGTCACTTTGAACCTGTATCATTTACTCCACCGCAGGCGGGAAGAATTTCCCGCTATTTTTATTGCCATCAGGCGATGCGTCCGGGATATGCTTTTCCTTTTTTTGCTATGTTCCCTCTAATTGGGTATGAGCTGGTAAATTCCCTGTGGATCAGGACATTGGCTATCATCTCCCTTGTGATGATCTCCCTCAGACTTTTCCTCTGATCATTCTCAAGGAAAAACTTATCCGGAAGATGCTTCCTGCCAAAATCCATAAGTCTTTCATAACTGTCAATGAGATTGGTCTTTATTATCTCTCTATCATTGTATCTGTCCACATCTCTGACTCTTAGGATTGCATCAGTGACATAAGCCGGCAGGATATCCATTATCACATCATCCTTACCCAGCAGCAGAACGGCAGCCATATTGAACCCCTTCTGCCCTGTCATCATGTCAGTCCCATATAGATTGGCACTCCGCAGGAGTTCATCATCAGTAAGGTCAGTCCACGGATGAGTCCCTGTCATAGTATTATTCCTTGCCATAACACGAAGCCTTGACAGCATATCCAGTCTCAGGTCCTCTTTTTCGACATACGGATAGATCCGTCTCTCTGTAAAAATATCCTGCTTCCGAATATACATCTGTGCAATCTGGTCGGTTGATGTCACACGTACATCTGCATCATCAACCCTGTCGTATATCACCTTCTTATACGAATGCACCTCTGCACTCATCGGCACATGTACATGTATGATCGTCCTGCCATCATACTCCAGAATTTCAGGAACAAGATATATGGTTGGGGTAAAAAGCTGCTGGTTGCTGATACATTTGATAAAATTCTTTACCAGTTCTGGGGCAACCTTTGCATTAACTCCCTCTACCGTCCCATCATCGAGAACACCCAGGAAAATATCCCCGCCAAAACGATTCAGAAAAGAGCAGACTGTCTCGTATGTATCGTTCTCAATTCTATTCCCGCAGCGTTTGAATTCGACAGCAATCGTTTCCCCAACGCTGAATATTTCTTTCAATGCTGATATATCCATATGCTCTCCTTATATCCCCTGAATCTGACATGATCTCATCGTCTCAAGTGCTCCATCCATGAAATCATTCTGCATATCAATCACTACAAGTATCTTCCGAGCCATTTGTTGTCTCCTGTGTTTTCATTTACTATGCCTATTTTAACAGAATATATCGCATAAAAAAAGATGCCGGCATTAAACCAGCACCCATATATTTATCCTGCGTGATGTTTATCACCTTCGCACAAGGCTATGATCACGATGATCGCCACTACAACAATCAGTCAAGCAATGAGCTTGACGGAAAGAAAAGGAGCATGTATCATGAGACATATATTTGGAAACGTTGAGATGCATCCCTTGGCAGACCACTCAACAGAAATGGAGGATAATAATGAGGAGCAAAAAAAAAACATCTAAAGCAGGAAAGACGCTCATTGGCCTGATCATAGCTATAGCGATATTGTTCTTTGCATTTGCAGCGTTTAATATGAGCAAAACCAGCAGCATAAGCAATAAGAACGAAATCACAAGCGTCACTCTGAGAAATGACCTGGTGCAGATGGATGAGATCACACCATATGAATCTGATTACTCCGGAATGGCTACGATCACCAACAGTCGTGAGCTCTGGGGCCACAAGATTCCACTGACCACTCATGAGATTGATGTGATCTATGAAGGCCGTATAAAAGTAAACTACGATCTGTCAGAGCTTGCAGAAAGTGCAACAGTCAATCCTGTAACCAAAACGATAACTCTCAAATTTCCAAAAACACCAGATACCGACAATATCATAGACAAGATTGAGACCAAGGACAGAAACAACATCCTGAATCAGATCAAATCTAATGAGGTGCCCGATCAGATCAAATCCGAGCAGAAAAAGCAGCTCAAAGAGGCCGTTGACCAGGGACTCTATGATAAAGCAGAGGATCATACTGTTGAAATCGTAACCGAGTTTCTCAAGAAATATGGGGACAAGTATGATGGATATACGGTGAAGGTGGCATCTTACTAAAATTGATCTGGCATGTTATAATCAGTTCATACAAAGGAGGTGCCGCTAATGGATGCCGCAGCACAGGTTGATATGCTTGCCAAAAGGCTTGATAATGATAATCTCACCTCGGTCATCAGATATACGAGCTTTCTCATAAATGAAAAAGAAAATAAAGAAGCCCGGGGACCTCTGTTTCTGATGTTGTACTTTGGTGCTTCCATGATCGATGATGGCAGAACTTGTTTACGGTGTTCTTGTCAATGCCCAGAACGGCAGCAATCTTACGGTTGCTTTCTCCATCCCTGTGCATCATGATGATTCTCTACTTGTCTACCAATGCGGTAAATCTTTTGCAGAATACATAGTTCTTATAGATCACGACCTTATCCCGGCTCACAAACAGATGAATCTGCATCATCCTTCAGGTTAAAAAGCGACATCGCAGCAAATAGGAAATACAGATTAGGAGCTCCATGCACCACTGTAGGCATGGACTCAGCCTCTTCGCTTTTGCGCATAATGCGGAGATATGGCGGATTCCCAATGATCAGATCATATTTCTCAGGATTCTTCTTTGCAAAAAGGGTCCCTTCAAAATCGTTCGACTGACTTAGAATATAGTTTTCTTCATTTACGAGAGTATGAAAGTTTTTCTGTAAATTGAGATCTTTCACGAAAGGTTACTGTGA
>SAMEA3663054__coassemble_474_pt1 | contig 70209 bp, 60 predicted proteins | sample SAMEA3663054__metabat2_high_PE_006 | metagenome-assembled genome bin SAMEA3663054 (sample SAMEA3663054) | pig gut metagenome | biome: pig gut; feature: pig-associated habitat; material: faeces | place: France | collected 2012 | reverse complement strand
CGGCATCGAGGGCCTCCTGCACCTGTTCGCGGGTCTCGGTCTCTACCTCTATTTTTCTTACAAAAGGAGCATATTCACGGGCGAGCTGCACTGCCCTCGTGATGGAGCCTGCTGCTCCGATATGATTGTCCTTTATCAGAACTCCGTCTGTCAGATTGTATCTGTGATTGGTGGCTCCGCCAACCTTTACCGCATATTTTTCAAAAATACGGTTATTCGGCGTGGTCTTTCTCGTATCGAGAAGCTTCGTCTTCGAGCCCTCGAGAAGAGATACCATATGATGGGTCATCGTGGCAATACCGCTCATTCTCTGAAGATAGTTAAGCGCCGTTCTCTCACCTATGAGCAGAGTCTTTATATCTCCAAGAACCTCTGCGATCTTCTGGCCCTTATGGACCTCCTCGCCATCCTTTACGAATACCTCGAACTCCGTCGTATCATCGAGCAGAGTAAATACTCTCTTGAACACATCGAGTCCGCAGAGGATTCCATCCTCCTTTGCGATCAGGTCCACCTGTCCCGGACAGTTCTTCGGCATGATGGCATTCGTCGTCACATCCTCACTAGTGACATCTTCTCTCAGCGCCGACAATATATAAGGATCCGCATTAAGCTTAAGTGTAATATCAGTCATTATCTATGATTCCTTTCATAGTTCATAGTTTAAAGTTCATAGTTTAAAGTTTAAAGTTCATAGTTAAAAGCTATTGATCATAGTCATCGAAGGACTGCGAACTCTGAACTCATAACTTTCAACTTATAACTTCCAACTCACAGCGAATTCTCCCTGTCAATCTCATCCCATATCAGCTGCTTGTTCTCCTCATCTTCTTCTTTCGTGTCGAGGAGCCAGTCAGGATCAAATCCGTAAATATCTGCAAGCTCGCTAAGGGACTTATCTGTATTCTTTATGAAGCGTGGCTGTCTGCCCTCCCAGGCACGCTGCCCGTCTATAAGTATCATGTGCTCTGCTGCGTTCTTTGCAAATACAAGGCTCTCGAGCAGTGAATTGCTTGCAAGCCTGTTCTTTCCGTGGACGCCGTTGCAGCAGGTCTCGCCCGATGCGTAGAGATGATCCATAGATGTATGCGAATTCAGATCCACATAGATGCCGCCCATGAAATAGTGCTGTGCCGGAACCACCGGTACATACTCCTTCTTCGGGTCAATGCCGCACTCCAGACAGTGCTCCACTATATGCGGAAACCTCTTCGCAATATCGAACTTAGTAATCGCCATCATATTCAGATGCACGTACTTCGTGTGATCCTTTTCCATCTGCTTCAGGATCTCGGCCGTCAGCAGATCACGAGGCAGAAGCTCATCCGTGAAACGGTTGCCATTCTTATCGAGAAGAGTGGCGCCCTCTCCGCGGACAGATTCTGATACGAGGAAGCGTCTCTCCTTTTTCTCACTATAGAAGGTCGTCGGATGGATCTGAACGTAGTTCACATGCTCTAATCGTATATTGTGCTTCAGGCACAGCGCCAGTGAATCTCCTGTAAGTGACGGATAGTTCGTAGAATTCTCATATATGCCGCCTATACCGCCAGTTGCAAGCAGTACATGTGATGCAAAAACTGTCACAAGCTTTCCATCAGAATCGATCACTACAATTCCATCACAGCGGTTATTCTGCGTCAGGAGATCGACCATCCTGGTGTATTCATGTATTTCAACATTCGGAAGCTTCTTCACTGCTGCCTGCAGATGAGTCGTGATCTCCTGGCCCGTGATATCCTCGTGATGTAGGATACGGTTCGTAGAATGTGCACCCTCACGCGTGAACTCAAGCGAGCCGTCAGGATTCCTTGCGAAGTCGACACCGTATTCCATGAGCTCCTCGATCACGCCCTTGGACGAGCGGATCATGCAGTCAACGGATTCCTTGCGGTTCTCATAATGACCGGCCTTCATCGTATCTTCAAAGAAGGCGTCGTAGTCCGAAGGATCCTTCAGTACACAGATGCCTCCCTGTGCGAGATAGGAATCACATTCTTCGATTCCCTCCTTCGTGATCATCAGAATCTGTCTGTCAGGAGGCAGATGAAGTGCTGCAAAACAACCAGCAACTCCAGCTCCTACAATTATTACGTCATACTGCTTTTTCATTGTGCAAGCCTCAGCATTTCTTCCATTGGTGCCTTTGCATCTCTCATCAGATCATCCGGAAGAGTGATCTCAGAATCCTCAAACTGAAGTACATGCAGGAGCTTTTCCATTGTGAGCTTCTTCATATTGGGACAGATCTGCATAGGACCTGCAGGATAGAATTTCTTATCCGGATTCCTCTTATGAAGCTCATGCATCACACCGAGCTCAGTCGCTACTATGAATTCCTTTGCATCTGACTCCGAAGCATACTTTATGATACCAGAGGTAGAGCCGACGTAGTCAGCCTCTGCTACAACTTCCGGCTTGCATTCAGGATGAACAAGTACCAAAGCATCAGGCTTCATGGCCTTCGTCTTCTTCAGCACATCGAGCCTGATTGAATTGTGCACATGACAGAATCCGTCATTAAAAATAAAGTTCTTGTCCGGAAGCTGGTCTGCTATATAGTGAGCGAGATTCTGATCCGGAATGAAATATATATTTTTCTGAGGAAGGCGACTGACGATCTTCAGTGCATTGGCGCTGGTAACACACACATCGCTTGCTGCCTTCAGATCTGCTGTGGAATTCACATAACAGACCACTGCGAGGTCATCATACCTGCTCCTCATCTCGTCAATTCCGTCGGTCGTAGCCATATGCGCCATAGGGCAGTCGGCAGCCATCTCCGGGATGAGAACCTTCTTGTCCGGGTTCAGAACCTTCGCACTCTCTCCCATGAACCGTACCCCACAGAGCACTATGATATCAGCATCGGTCTCTGTAGCCTTCTTTGCCAGAAAAAATGAATCCCCGACAAAATCCGCTATGTCCTGTATCTCATCAGCTACATAGTAATGGGCCATGATGATGGCATTCTTCTTTTTCTTGAGAGCCGTGATCTGGTCTGCTATTTCTTTAGCGTCCACAATTATTACCTTTCTACTTACTCTTCATCTATTTCATCTATCATCGAGTAGAATATCTGCTCGCTGACATTGCTGCGCATGTAGTATAGTCTCATGCGTATCCTGCGGTCTTTGCTTTTCGTGACAAACCTTACGGTGCCCTTTGCACCCTTATCCTTGTTTTCGATTGCCTTGTCGAAAATGGAGCAGAACCTTTCCTTATCCTCTTCCTTCACCCGGTCTGAGAACGGCACATCTGATGCCGGATCCACAAGATCCGTCAGGTCTGAATCCCTGTAGTGATCAAGCAGCGACCAGCCGACCTTCACTATGCTTCCCGTGCGATTCAGGATCAGGGTCGATCCGAAGATATTTGCCACCATATCATCTGATATGTAGTTCGAATCAAGGATCTGCCTCACTCTGTATGCCTGCGGGATTCCGATCGTAAGCCCGGATGCATCGACATTCTCTGGCTCACTGATGAGCCTCGTGAACCTGTCCGCAGGCATTGGTGTATGATAGTAGAAACCCTGTGCATACACGCATCCCATTCTCTTCAGGAAATCAGCCTGGCCTTCGGTCTCGACTCCTTCTATGATCACCGGCAGCTGGATCTGCTGGGCCATTGCGAGGACAGGCTCCAGAATATTCCTGCTCCTCTCAGGGGCATCCGGCGTCATGTGCAGGAAGGTGGTGTCAATCTTTAACATATCGACATCCATCGACTCTATCGTTGACAGCGGCGCGTATCCGCTTCCGAAATCATCGTATGATACGCTCATCCCGAGGTCATGGAATCTCTGCACGACATCCGCTGCCCTCTCAGGCGCACGCATGAAGGTGGACTCTGAAAGCTCAGCCTCCAGCAATGCAGGCGGGATGTCATAAGCTCTTATTATCTCACTGAAAAATTCCGGCACATCCATCGTGAATATATCAGTCTTTGAAATATTTACAGAAATCGGGAGCGGGGTAATGCCCTCTCCGATTATCTTCTTGATGTAGCGTGCCGTCCTGTCCCATACAAGCTTGTCGAGAGAGGAGATAAGTCCGTTCTTTTCCATTACCGGCACGAAGAGTCCCGGCGAATATACGGTCCCGTCATGAATCCATCTGGCAAGCGCTTCACCACCGAAGATGCGTCCTGTATTCATATCGACCTTCGGCTGGATATAAATAGTGAACTCGCCATTCCTGATACCGCTTCTGATATTCAGCAGCCTCTTGTACTCGTCCTGCTCCTTCTGTATCATAGCCGGATCATAGACCGTGACATTCCTCGTGTAATCTCCTCTGATCGTCTCGAGTGCGATTGATGCAAGGTCATACAGCTGTCTGGCATCATGGACTCCGGCCACATCTATCGGATATACTCCGAAGTTCGTGCGGAACGTAGGCTCGAAGCTGTTCTCTGTAATATATCTGTTCAGCTGCTCAGACAGTGAATTCACAAGGTCTATCCTGGCCGGACACAGTAGTGCGAAATCATCTCCGCCCAGATATCCTGCCACTCCCCCATGCCTCTGGGTAGCCGAGGTGAGGATCGAGCCTATCTTCCTGATGTATTCATCTCCACGCTCCCAGCTGTAGTAGCTGTTGAACAGCTTGAAGTGGTCGATATCCATAGCCACCATATACAGGCTGCCAAGATTCGGATTCTTAAGCCGTGTATCTACCTGATTGAAGAAATTCTTCTTGTATGGAAGTCCGGTCCTCTTGTCGACTTGCTCTTCATCTGCCTTGTACTGACGGTCTATCTTGTTCGCAAGCTGTGTCTGCTTCTGGAAAAGGCTTATCGTGGTAAGCACTCTTCTACGGACTATCCTCTCGGAATACGGTCTCGAGATGAAGTCGAGGGCTCCGAGATCAAAGGCCTTCTCGATATTTCCGGGGTCATTGGCCGTAGAGATCATGATGACAGGCACATAGTCAGTCATATGCTCCTTTTTCATCTCGGTCAGCACATCAAATCCGCTGATACCCGGCATGATAAGGTCGAGAAGCACTATACCTATACGGCTTATCTGGCTCCTTATGATCTCAAGGCCCTTCTCACCGTTCTCTGCTTCTATGACATCGACCTCATCCTTCAGAATATTCTTTAGCATTGCTCTGTTGGTAGCTGAATCATCAATGATCAGCACACACTTGTCTCTACCTTCTGACATGGTCTGCCCTCCTTTCCAACAGGCTATTTCCTCTTGAAGCACATCTCCGGGCCTGTGTAATTATGCAGCCCACTGAACTTATAGCCCTTCTTCTTATAGTACCTGATGAGAGCCGCAGTGACATCCGGAGTATGATACTTGGAGTTCGCATCATGCTGCAGAAGCACTATAGGATCAGATCCCCAGTGCGAGGTCTCACCGTACTTTATCAGCTGTGATGCACTGTAGTACTTCGCTGCCGCATCCGATGTGCCGCAGTTCCAGTCCATCTCCTTATATCCTTCCTTATGCAGCTCCTTCAGGATAGAATTACGGAGCCTGGTGGACATATAGTGATTATTCCCGCCACCCGGGAAACGGAAGTACTTCGGCTGCACTCCGGTATAATCCTTTATCAGCTTCTCTGTCTTGTGAAAATCCGCCAGATACGCCTTCTTGCTCGAATATATCTTCTTATAGTCATGCGTATATGTATGGATGGCCAGCGTATGTCCGTCCTTTGCTATCTGCTTCAGAAGCTTCTTCTGGCCCTTGGCCTGTGAGCCTACTATGAAAAAGGTAGCCTTGACATTATTCTTCTTCAGGACCTTGAGAAGCTTCGGAGTCACCTTGCTTCCCGGGCCGTCATCAAAGGTCAGGTAAACCGTCTTCTTCGGCTGCTTCCTTACTGCCTTCTTCTTTTTCTTCTTATGCTTTTTCTTTCCAGGCTTGGCATCGATGGATGAGCCGCTGTTGGCTATGGCAGATCCGCTCGTGGCTATTGCTGAGCCGCTTGCTGCCTTCGACGTACTGACCGGCTTCTTCGCCGCCTCTGCCACTACGCCTTCCTGTGGCATCATTGTAAATAAAACTGTTATCGCTGCTACTACTGCAAGAATCCTCTTTACCATTACATTTTCTCCTCTCCGGTAAATCCTTCTTCTATAAACTCCGCTGTATCATCCTCTGCGCTGTCGGCCAGATCTGCCCGTACTATCGCGCAGTTTTTGACCTGCTGCTTCCAGAAATCCTCCAGATCCCTGTGCCATAGCAGAAGGAGCATCCCATGCAGCACTCCTCCGTGCGTAGCACATACTATTGTCTTGTCTGCCAGAATAGCTCCGGGTCTCGTGTTTTCCCTCAGGTAGCCGATGAAGCTCCTGCACCGCTTCAGCAGCTCCTGATATGATTCTGCTCCCGGCACCGGCTCGTAATTCGCCGGATCCTCGAAGAAAATCTCTGCAAAATCATCCGGCAGCTCGCTCATCGGAATCCCCTCGACCTCTCCGAAGCTCATCTCTATGAGCCTCTCATCAGTCACTCTCGGGATCTTCTCCCCCTGATAGACCAGCGCCTCTCCGAGTGTCATGTCTATCGGCTCGAGGCTGTTTACTGCAAGTGCCTCTCCTACTGTCTCCCTCACCCGGTTCAGTGGGGAGGAAAAAATGATATCCGGCCTTATGCCATCCCTTTCGAATGCCCTGCCGGCGCTCCTTGCCTGCCGCCTTCCTCTGTCATTCAGGTCTGTATTCGTCCTGCCCTGCAGCATATGGGAGATATTCATATCTGTCTGACCATGACGCAGAAAATAAATCTTAGCCATAAAAAAACTCCGTTGGATCACAAATCCTTCGGAGTTATTTTACCATATTCAATTGTCTTTTGCACGTCTATTATACGTTGATTTGACGATCCTCTGAACACGAGTGAAATATCCTTCTTATCCTCTTCAAACTCGCCATCCACGAGCACATCGATAAGCGAGAGTATCTCGTCCGTCTCTTCCGTGTGGCATCTCTTATCTGCAGGATCCGTGAGCTCCTCCCAGGTATAACCGCTATATACCCAGATTGTGGCATGCGGTATTTTTTCTCTTATCTTCCTGTACAGCGGGAGCAGGGCCTTCTGATTCGCAGGCTCCATAGGCTCTCCGCCAAGAACCGTGAGGCCGTCAATATATGATGGCTTCACGGATTCGAGTATCTTATTCTCTGTTTCCTTAGTGTATTCATGGCCATAGGAAAAATCCCAGGTCTCTTCATTGAAACACCCCTTGCAATGGTGGGTGCAGCCGCTCACGAATAGTGAGGTGCGGCAGCCCGGGCCATTGGCAACGTCGGTGTAGTATATCTGTCCGTAGTTCATGTTATGTTATATAGTATATATCGTGGGGTGAAAGACACATGCAGTTGTTCGAGACACGCTCTCGCTCAGTTCTCAACGCAGCGGGCGCATAAGGCAGCAAAGAACGCTGCCTAAGCGCCGGCGTTTCGAAAGGTCTCTCACAACTCATGTGTCTTTCACCCACTCTTAAATCAAAATTTACCAGCTAGATCACTTTACTGAGGCGTTGACGTTCATCTCTTCTGTGCCTTCGAATTCTGGGATTGAGAGATGGAGGACACGGTCACGGATCTCCTGCGTACGGCCCTGGTTCCAGAACTGGGTTCCGATGTAGCCACAGGTACGACGGGCTACGCTCATCTTGTTCTGGTCACGGTTGCCGCACTTCGGGCACTCCCATACCAGCTTGCCATTATCATCCTCTACGATACGGATCTCGCCATCATAGCCGCACACCTCGCAGTAGTCACTCTTGGTATTCAGCTCAGCGTACATGATATTCTCATAGATGTACTTCATGATCGAGAGAACCGCTGGTACATTGGTCTGGAGATTCGGTACCTCGACATAGCTGATTGCTCCGCCTGGTGAGAGCTTCTGGAACTCGCTCTCGAACTTCAGCTTCTTGAATGCATCTATCTCCTCTGTCACATGGACATGATAGCTATTGGTGATGTAGTTCTTGTCTGTCACATGAGGGATGATACCGAATCTCTTCTGCAGGCACTTTGCGAACTTGTATGTAGTCGACTCCATCGGAGTGCCATAGAGTGAATAGCTGATATTCTCTGCCTTTCTCCACTCGGCGCACTTGTCATTTAGATGCTGCATAACCTTCAGAGCGAATTCCTTGCCCTTAGGATCTGTATGGCTCACTCCCATCATCTCATATGTCATCTCTGAAATACCACAGTATCCGAGGCTGATCGTAGAATAATTGCCGTACAGAAGCTTGTCAATCTTCTCACCCTTCTTCAGGCGGGCGAGGGCTCCATGCTGCCAGAGGATCGGAGCTACATCAGATGATGTGCCCATCAGACGGTTGTGTCTGCACTGAAGTGCCCTGTGACAGAGCTCGAGTCTGTCATCGAAGATCTTCCAGAACTCATCAAATCTGTCTGTTCCCTTTTCATTGGACTCCCTGACTGCCGAGCAGGCCACATCCACGAGGTTGATCGTCACGACACCCTGATTGAAACGGCCATAATACTTGTGCTCGCCTTCTTTATAATCAAGTGCTCCGCTCTTATTGCCAGCATTGCAGAGGCCCTCTGCGTTGTCTTCATTATCAGGCGTGAGGAATGAACGGCAGCCCATGCAGGTATATACATCGCCCTTCAGCTCTCTCATGACCTTCGCCGAGATATAATCAGGAACCATCCTCTTCGCTGTGCACTCTGCCGCGAGCTTCGTCAGATCATAGTACGGTGTGCCTTCCTCGATATTATCCGCATCAAGCGTGTAGATGATCTTCGGGAATGCAGGCGTCACCCAGACTCCCTTTTCATTCTTGATACCCTGAATCCTCTGCCTGAATACCTCCTTCGCAAGACGGGCGAGGTCATCCCTTGTCTGTCCCTCCGGCACCTCATCGAGATAGATAAACATTGTGACAAACGGTGTCTGCCCATTTGTCGTCATGAGTGTCACCAGCTGATACTGGATAGTCTGGATACCTGACTCGATCTCCGACTGGAGCCTGTGGTCTACGATCTTCATGACCTTTTCTTCATCGAGATCATCGCCGACCTCTTTTCTCTCCTCGATGACCTGCTTCCTGATCTTCTGTCTGGAGACATCTACGAATGGTGCCAGATGTGCCAGTGAGAATGACTGGCCGCCGTACTGATTCGATGCGACCTGAGCCACGATCTGTGTCGTGATATTGCAGGCTGTATAGAAGCTCTTCGGCTTCTCGATCATGGTCTCCGAAATGACCGTGCCATTCTGAAGCATATCCTCAAGATTGATCAGATCGCAGTTGTGCTCTCTCTGTGCAAAATAATCGGCATCATGGAAATGAATGATTCCCTCTTTATGTGCCTTGACTATCTCTTCAGGGAGCAGTACACGGTTCGTGAGATCCTTTGATACCTCACCAGCCATATAGTCACGCTGTGTGGAATTGATGACCGGGTTCTTATTGGAATTCTCCTGCTTTACCTCCTCATTGACCTGATCAATAAGGGCCAGGATTCCATTATCCGTGGTATTGGACTTACGGGAGAGCTCACGCTTGTATCTGTATCTGACATACTTCTGCGCGACCTCATAGCATCTCATCTCCATGATGCCCTTCTCAACGAGATCCTGGATATCCTCGACATTGACGGCATGCGGCGACTGCGCCACCTGCTTCGAGATGCCATCGGCTACTGCCTGAACCTGTGCATGATTCAGCTGGTGGATTCCCTCCACCTCCTTATTTGCTGCCATGATCGCATTGATGATCTTCTGCTCGTCGAAGCGGACCTCACGCCCGTTACGCTTGATCACATTTGTCTTTACCACGATTGTGTCCATTGAATGTAAACTTCCTTCCCTCGCTCCTATGAGTTCTTCTATAACCCCGCCGGAACCTATTCTTTGTGGATTCATGCAACAACTAAGTGTAGTTGTGTTCTCACTGCAAAAACACTAGATGTTGTGTACGGGTTATATGATAATACATTCGTGATAATAATAAAAGGGGTAAATTGAAAAAAGTATGGAAGTCGTAATTTTCTGAATATTATGTCAGATCTCAGGAGCCCTGCATTTCAACAAGCTCCCTTAATGCGCTCTTGTCTTCTCTCATCGCAAGCGACATTACAGCTACCCCTGCTGCCCCTGCCTCTATGCAGGAAACGGCATTTGCCGTATTAATCCCGCCAAGCGCAATGACCGGTATATCCGTGATTCCCGCGATTTCTCTGAGGAACTCCGTCCCTTTCGGTTTCCTTCCTCTCTTACACTCCGTCTCAAAGATATGACTGGCCGCGATGAAATCTGCATCGGAGCGCACGGCATCGGAGAGCTCTATCATACTGTGGCAGGGCAGGCCATACCTTATCCCTTCCCGCTTCAGCACCCTGAAGTCCGCCCCTGTCATGGCTTTCGCCTCTCTCCCCGAAAAAAAGGCCTCCCGCGGCCACTCTTCTCTCCTGTGGAATCTCATGAACAGCCGCAGAGCCTCATAATGATCATGCCAGATGATGAAAGTATCCTCTGCTGCAGTCTTTCTCAGCACCGCTTCATACAGATTGGTGTAATCAATGCCTGAGAGCAGTTTTTCACGAAGCACTATGGCTTCCGGATGGCAGGCTGCAATATCGTCTATAGCATCAACATATGTATCTTTCCACGCCTTGTACGACATCTCTGCCATCTTCCGGTCAGGCAGAAGGTCGTGATTTGTAATACAGATGACTCTCATAAGACTAGATCCTTTTCGTTTTTTCTAATATATCATTTCTTACGAATTCTTACAACAAAAAAACCACCCACCTCATAACAAGGTGAGTGGCGTCTCTTATTCTTTTAAAAAATTATCAGAACTTACCAGCCTTTGCTGCTTCCTCTACAGAAACTGCTACTGCAACTGTTGCACCAACCATAGGGTTGTTGCCCATTCCGATAAGTCCCATCATCTCTACATGTGCAGGAACTGATGAAGATCCAGCGAACTGAGCATCCGAATGCATACGTCCCATAGTATCTGTCATACCATATGAAGCCGGGCCTGCTGCCATATTATCAGGATGGAGTGTACGTCCTGTGCCGCCGCCTGATGCTACTGAGAAGTATGGCTTGCCAGCCTCAATACGCTCCTTCTTGTATGTACCTGCTACCGGATGCTGGAAACGTGTAGGGTTCGTTGAGTTACCAGTGATTGATACTCCAACGTTCTCATGCCACATGATGGCAACACCTTCCTGAACGTCGTCTGCGCCATAGCATCTTACCTTGGCACGGTCGCCCTTGGAATATGGTGTCTCGCTTACGATATTGAGCTTGGCATTCTTGTAGTCGTACTGAGTCTCTACGAATGTGAATCCGTTGATACGGCTGATGATCTGAGCTGCATCCTTGCCGAGTCCGTTGAGGATTACACGAAGAGGCTTTTTACGTACCTTATTGGCATTATTTGCGATACCGATGGCACCCTCTGCTGCTGCGAATGACTCATGTCCAGCAAGGAAACAGAAGCACTCTGTATCCTCCTCGAGGAGCATCTTGCCGAGATTACCATGTCCAAGACCTACCTTACGGTGGTCAGCAACTGATCCAGGAATACAGAATGACTGAAGTCCTTCTCCGATAGCTGCTGCTGCATCTGCTGCACGACGGCATCCCTTCTTGATGGCGATGGCTGCACCAACTGTGTATGCCCACTTTGCATTCTCGAAGCAGATACCCTGGATTCCCTCTACCTGATGATATACATCAAGTCCGGCATCCTTAGTAACCTTCTCTGCTTCCTTTATATCCTTGATTCCGTATTTATTTAATGTGGCATTGATCTGATCGATCCTGGCCTCATAATTTTCGAATAAAGCCATTATAGTCTCCTTTCTTTATTCTAAAAATGATCACTCTTTACGTGGATCGATAAACTTCACTGCATCATCAATACGGCCATACTGACCCTTAGCCTTCTCCCAGGCTGTATTAGGATCATCACCCTTCTTAATGAAGTCGGTCATCTTACCGAGGTTGACATACTTGTATCCGATTACTTCGTCGTTCTCATCGAGTGCCATCTCTGTGACATAGCCCTCTGTCATCTCAAGGTAACGAACACCCTTTGCCTTGGTGCCGTACATTGTGCCGACCTGTGAACGAAGTCCCTTACCAAGGTCCTCAAGACCTGCGCCAACTGAAAGTCCGTTATCTGAAAATGCTGACTGTGAACGGCCATACACGATCTGAAGGAAGAGCTCTCTCATAGCTGTATTGATGGCATCACATACAAGGTCTGTATTCAGAGCCTCAAGAATTGTCTTGCCCTGAAGGATCTCTGCTGCCATTGCTGCTGAATGAGTCATTCCTGAGCATCCTACTGTCTCGATAAGAGCTTCCTCAATAATGCCATTCTTGATATTCAGAGAAAGCTTGCAGCATCCCTGCTGAGGAGCACACCAGCCTACTCCATGAGTAAAGCCTGAGATATCCTCGATCTTCTTGGCATGGACCCACTTACCCTCTTCAGGGATTGGAGCCGGCTCATGCTTTGCGCCCTTAGCAACCGGGCACATGTTCTCCACTTCGGTTGTGTAAATCATTACGATCTCCTTCCACATACATACTTTTGAAGTCCGACTTATGTCAAAACCTCTTGTATTTTCTCACATAACTGCAAAAAAATAAAGAGGTTTCATAAAAGTTTTTGAATTTATTCAGTTGTTGCGACTCAGCCTACATATACATAGTCATTGGTGACAGGCTGCATTCCCTCGCCTTCGAGGTCGCCATACATATCGTCAAATGATCTGGTATCAGCTATCTCAAACTGCTCGTCACCTGTACCCTCTTCCTCGGTATGGGTGTACTTGGCCTCATGGTCGCCGATTCCGGTAGATACGCCGGCTGATACCTTTGTAGCTGCTATCTTTACAATGCCGTTTCTGAAACGCTTTGTCTCACGGGAGCTCACCACAATTCCTGCAAATGGAAGGAAAATCCTGTATGCGCACAGTATCTGTGTCAGCTGTGCTTCGCCTACATCGAGAGGATTGATCTTCTCATTATTGATGATCGGGCGAAGACGTGGGCATGACAGGGAATACTCGACCCACGGATATTTTCTCTGGAGATAATATACATGAAGTCCCGTTGCAAGCGCATCCTTTCTGAAATCAGAGAGTCCAAGGAGTGCTGAGAAGCCAACTCCTCTCATGCCGCCCATGATTGCTCTTTCCTGTGCCTCGAATCTGTATGGGAAAATTCTCTTGTGGCCTAACAGATGCAGAGTCTCATATTTTTTCGCATCATATGTCTCCTGAAAAACTGTCACATAGTCGGCTCCGCATTCATGCCAGTACTTGTAATCCTTTATATTGGCTGGATAGACCTCAAGGCTTACATTCCTGAAATATTCCTTTGCAAGCTTGCAGGCTTCACCGATGTACTCGATTGAGCTCTTCTTTTTGCTCTCACCGGTAAGGATCAGGATTTCTTCAATGCCTGTCTTTGCAATGACCTCCATCTCGTGACGGATCTCGTCCTTGTCGAGCTGCTTCCTGTGGATATCATTGTAGCAGTTGAACCCGCAGTAGATACAGTAGTTCTCGCAGTAGTTTGCGATATAAAGCGGTGTAAACATATACACCGTATTGCCGAACTGTCTGGCAGTCTCGTATCTCGCCCGCTCTGCCATCTCATTCAGATGTGGAAAAGCTGCCGGAGACAGAAGTGCCTTGAAATCCTCGACATCAATCCTTCTCTTTCGAAGTGCCCTTCTCACGTCCATATCCGTGTACTTGTCATAATCATATGAATTCATCTGATCAAGCACGGTATTCCTGATAGTCGGATCGATCTGATCCATCCCTGGCATGAACTTCATGCAGTCCGTTCTTGTGGACGGATCAGTCTCAAGCTCATGCTTTCTCTTAAGCGCAGCACCACTCAGCTGCTTGCCATCAACGTAAAATTGGTTTTTCATTTTGTATCCTTTGTATTTAGAGGGGATAGGGGTTAGGGGTTAGGGGTTAGGAACAACAATCTGTTACCTGATCCCTATATCCTATATCCTATATCCTATATCCTATTACCTTAAAAATCCAAGCAGCGGATCACTCGACTCTGCACCTCGCTCGAGCACACGGCCTGTTCCTGCAAGATATGCCTTACGGCCTGCGCTTATTGCCTCTGCAAAAGCACTTGCCATAAGAGGTATATTCTCAGATGTAGCAATGGCAGTATTGCTCATTACGGCAGCAGCACCCATCTCCATTGCAGCAGCGGCCTCTGAAGGCTTGCCGATTCCGGCATCTACAATGACCGGAAGATCAATCTCATCGATAAGGATCTGGATGAATTCCTTCGTAGAAAGGCCTCTGTTCGAGCCAATCGGTGATGCAAGCGGCATCACGGCTGCAGCACCGGCATCGCGGAGTGCTCTGGCTGCATACAGATCAGGATACATATATGGAAGTACAGTGAATCCTTCTTTTGCAAGGATCTCTGTAGCCTTAATAGTCTCATTATTGTCAGGGAGCAGATACTTCGTATCTCCCATGATCTCGATTTTTACAAAATCACCGCATCCGAGCTCTCTGGCCAGATGTGCGATCCTGACAGCCTCTTGTGCATTCCTTGCACCCGAAGTGTTCGGAAGAAGAGTCACATTGTCAGGAATATACTCGAGGATATTCTCATGCTTCTGCGTATTTGTCCTGCGTACGCTCAGCGTAATGATCTCAGCATGAGCCTCATTCACAGCCGCCTTTATCAGGTCAACCGAATATTTTCCGGAGCCAAGAATGAATCTTGACGTAAATTCTTTTTCTCCCAGTTTAAATGTGTCAGACATACTTTTCCTTTCTAAGTACCTTCGGACAGCCCTAACTACGGTTAACAGCCCCCGCCCATGAACTGTACTATTTCGATTACATCGTTTTCTTTCGGAACATAGCTTCCGTACTCACTCTTCGGCAGGATCTTCTCATTGAGTTCTACCGCTACCATCTCTTTCGTCAGTCCCCTCTCCTTCAGAATCTCTTCGATATTCTTCCCATCAGGAATCATTTTTTCTCCGTTTAACTGCATTGGTCATCTCCTTTTAGTGTATGAGCGGTGCGATTCGCACTCCGCTTCGCTTCGTGCTCATTCGCGCGTTCGCGCTATTGAAATGGAATATCGGCCGCCTATGCGTACGCAAGCGTCCGCCGGCACCGATATTCCATTTCAGCACCGCTCATTTATTACGCGTAAAAAAGAGCGCACGAAAGGACTCACACCCAAGGTGGTGTGCCCCTTCGTGCGCTCTCGTACACTCTGCGTAATATGTTAACTTTTCATGAGATGATAGTCAAGCATTTATCTCTGTACATTAAAAGCTTTCGGGCCCGGATAAACAGCTGCATCGCCAAGATTCTCTTCAATACGGAGAAGCTGATTGTACTTGGCCACACGCTCTGATCTGCTCGGAGCACCGGTCTTGATCTGCTTTGAATTCATAGCAACAGCGAGGTCTGCAATTGTGGTATCCTCAGTCTCACCAGATCTGTGTGAAACGATTGTAGCATAGCCATTGTCATGAGCAAGCTTTATGGCATCAAGAGTCTCAGATACAGAACCGATCTGGTTGAGCTTGATAAGGATTGCATTACCAGCGCCGAGATCAATACCCTTCTGTAGCCTCTTAACATTGGTAACGAAGAGATCATCGCCGACTAGCTGAACCTTGTCGCCAAGCTCCCTGGTAATCTTTGCCCAGCCTTCCCAGTCTTCCTCATCGAGAGGATCCTCGATAGAGATGATAGGATATTTGTCAACGAGCTCTGCCCAATGCCTGATGAGCTCATCAGTTGTGTAGTCCTTATTGGCCTTTGGAAGGTGATACTCACCTTTCTTCTTGCCCTTCCACTCAGAAGAAGCAACGTCCATAGCGATCTTGAAGTCAAGGCCTGGCTTGTAACCAGCCTTCTCAACAGCCTTTACGATGTACTGGATAGCCTCCTCATCGCTGTCAAGGTTCGGAGCGAAACCGCCCTCATCACCAACTGCTGTAGCATGGCCATCAGCCTTGAGAAGAGCCTGAAGGTTGTGGAACACCTCTGCACACCATCTGAGTGCTTCCTTGAATGAAGGAGCGCCAACAGGCATGATCATGAACTCCTGAGCATCAATATTATTGGCTGCATGAGCACCGCCATTCAGAATATTCATCATTGGAACAGGAAGGTTATTTCCCTGTGAACCGCCGAGGAACTTATAGAGAGGGATCTCAAGTGAAGTAGCTGCTGCACGTGCTGCTGCAATTGAAACTGCAAGGATTGCATTGGCACCGAGCTTTGACTTGTTGTCTGTGCCATCAGCATCGAGCATGGCCTTGTCTACTGCGTATGTATCAGTAGCGTCGATTCCGAGAACTGCGTCTCTGATCTCCTCATTTACATGCCGAACAGCCTTCTGAACGCCCTTGCCCATGTAGCGGTCTCCGCCATCACGCATCTCGATAGCCTCGAACTGACCAGTTGATGCACCTGAAGGTGAAGCGCCACGGCCTACTGTGCCGTCTGCAAGAGTAACCTCAGCCTCAACTGTAGGATTACCTCTTGAATCAAGGATCTCTCTGCCTTTTACATCTGTAATTTCCTGTAATTCCATGAAAAACCTCCTTTAAGAATTTTAATTTAATCCGGATTTTTCGTTCCTCTATTAGTTTAGCAGATTGAATATCGTTTTTCAAGAATTTTTGTTAGGAACGCCTTATTTTCGGTTAAGCCTGTTCTCAAGCTTGGCAATTCCCCTGACTTCACCAATGACCTGGTTCTGGTACTTTGATGATATGAGCCTGTAAAAGGACAGCAGCTCATTCTCATTAGATGTGTGTCCGTTGTCGACATTCGGGTTGTCGCTGCGCCCAAGCATGTAGTCGGCACTCACATCAAGCTGCCGGCATATAATGTCAAAGGTCACGAGATCCGGTGAATGCTGGCCCGTCAGATAACCACTCAGGGTATTCGGTGCAATGCCTATGCTCTGCGCGAACTTTTTCTTGCTCAGATCACGTTCGAGAAGCACCTGCTCGAGCCTGTCTGCGAAGGTACGCTCAATTCTCTTCGCCTCCTTCTCCTTCTTCTCCTCCATAGTCTCCTTCGAGTCTGTCTCCCTGAAAATACCCATTGCTGCTCCTTTCCTTCTTTCTTGAAAAAATGGTTACAGCAAAAGAATACTCATATATATTCGAGATATTCGAATTCTGCTATATAGTAGAACTGCAATTCTATTTTCTCGAATTTTAAATTTGTGCTTGACAAGGCCTCTATGTTGTTATATACTGTTACTTGCGTTTCGGAAGAAACGAATTACATATCGAGGTGTGGCTCAGTTTGGCTAGAGCACCTGGTTTGGGACCAGGGGGTCGCAGGTTCGAATCCTGTCACCTCGATTTACGCAGGTGTAGTTCAATGGTAGAACACCAGCCTTCCAAGCTGGATACGTGAGTTCGATTCTCATCACCTGCTTTTTAAATGTTTACATGCATTTATGTGTGTCTGTAGCTCAGTTGGATAGAGCAACGGCCTTCTAAGCCGTGGGTCGGGGGTTCGAATCCCTTCAGGCACATTACCAGGCAACAGGTCCTGGGGTTCCCACGAGGGTGCCCTCGTAGGGAAAAGGATACGCAGCGGAGCTCGCAGCGACGTGGTGGGTATAGCGCAGCTGGTTAGCGCGCCAGATTGTGGCTCTGGAGGCCAAGGGTTCGAATCCCTTTATCCACCCTTTACTATCATTTCTATATATCAGTTGGATTCGTTGGGCTATCGCCAAGCGGTAAGGCACAGGATTTTGATTCCTGCATTCGCCGGTTCGAATCCGGCTGGCCCAGTTACGGGGTTATGTATCTATCGCGGGGTACTAGCTCAGTTGGTAGAGCACTTGACTTTTAATCAAGTTGTCGCGGGTTCAAATCCCGCGTGCCTCAGTACATTCAGGAGTTGCGGATATTTGTCCGCAGCTCTTTATTTTTCCCTTCTATTATAGTAGAATAAGAATAGATTCTGTTTATAAAAAGGAGGGATCGCCATGTTTTCACAGTTATTCGGACACTATCTCGTAGATAAGAGAATCATCACACCGGATGAGTACAGGGCGACGATCGAGAACCAGCTGAAGGTAAGGGTAAAGCTGGGCACCATCGCCATCACAGAGGGGCTGCTCACCGAGGAGCAGGTAGATGATATCAACCGCCTGCAGATGCAGCAGGACAAGCGTTTCGGAGATATCGCAGTAGAAATGGGACTGCTCACTGATGATCAGATCAGTGCCCTGCTTGCGAAGCAGGGGAATCCGTACATGCAGTTTGTAGAATCGATCACGCAGAGCGCAGGGCTGTCGGCCGGAGTCATCGAGAAGACTCTTGCTGTCTACCAGAAGGAGAACGGCTTTACAGACCAGGATATGGAGGCTCTGAAGAACGATGATATCGGTGCTCTGATCCCTGTATTTGCAAAGGCGGATAATCCTCTGGTCACGGCAATCGCCGGTCTCGTAATAAAGAACGTGAACCGTTTCATCACGAGAGATTACTATATCGGCCATATAAGTAAAGCAAAGTCACTCTCCTACCACTGTCTGGCAGGCCAGAGGATCACAGGCCGAGGCACCTTCTATACAGCGCTTGCTGCATCTGCCGATGATGAGGCGTTCCAGCTGGTCGCAGGAAGGTTCTCAGGAGTGAAAGCCGCCAGAGGCAGTGCAGACAGCTTCGATGGAGTCTGCGAATTCATCAATGTAAATGACGGTCTTTTCGCTTCAGACCAGAGTGAGAATGCCGGCAGAGAATTCGAGCTGGAGCCTGTGGAAGCTTACCAGGACCAGAAGGTCACAGGCGACTTTTACATTCTCCCAATATATATAGAGGAGCAGCCAATAACCCTGGTCATCGCAGACCAGGATATCACTCCGGGGCAGACGAGGTTCGAGTTCGAATCAAATACCAAGCAGGTATATCAGCTGGCTGATGACAGCAGGGCCTCAGTCATGATAGTCGATGACTCGCACATGGCAAGAACTGTACTGAAGGATCTGCTCGAGAGGAATGGCTACTCGGTCATTGCAGAGGCTACTAATGGTCGGGAGGCAGTCGAAATCTTCCACGACAATTTCCCTGACCTCATCACCCTTGATATCACAATGCCAGAGATGGACGGAGTCGAATGTCTGAAGAGGATCCTCGATATCGATCCTGACCAGAAGGTCATCATGATCACGGCCGCAGGCCAGCAGTCAAAGGTCGTCGAGGCTCTTAAGCTCGGAGCAAAGCAGTTCATTACGAAGCCATTTGAGAAGGATTTAGTCCTGCGCAGCATCAGAGAGGTTCTTGATCAATGAAGAAATTATTCAGTGCACTGGCTTTTTTTCTATGTATATTATTTGTGACAGCCTCATGCGTTCCTGCAATGGCGTCAGAATCCCTTACCGTAGAGCAGGTGCAGCTGTCGCCTCCGGACATGGACTTCTATGTATATTCCGATGGTGTAGATATGTCCGGCATCACGAAGGATGATGTGTCGGCAACGGTCGGAAGCTACACCTTTGATGTGGATTCAGTGAAGGCACAGGATCGCGACACAGACGGTATTTTCTATGCCTTTCTTCTCGATATATCCGGCTCGATCCCGCAGTCATCACTCGACGCAGCTATAAGGTCCATATCCAGGATTGCAGATGGCATGGGCTCAGATGACAAGCTGGCTGTGATCACCTTCGGTGATAAGGTAAAAGTCATCTCAGACGGTTCGAGAAGGCCGGCTGACACGCTGAAGGCGCTGAAGGGCCTGAAGGCCAAGGATCAGACTACGAAGTTCTACACCGCAATGGACAAGCTGATCTCCGTATCAAAGAAGGCAAAGGGCATGCGTACCGTCGCCATCGTCGTATCAGACGGAGTCGATGACACTGATGCCGGCATGACCGAGCGCCAGCTGACCGACACCCTGAAGAACAGCGGTATCGCCGTGTATGCCATGCAGGTCGGTAAGGTGACGAAGAAGCAGACACAGCACCTGAAGAAATTCATCAAGGTATCAGGCGGCGAAGTCTATCGTTTCAGTGAAGACAATGCCACGAAGGTCGTGAACTCACTCGTCGGACACATTGATGATGTAGTAGCCATACATCTCGCAGGAGACAAAGATATAAAGGTAAAGGACGGAGACGAGATCACTCTGATAGTAAAGGGTTTCGCTCCTGTCAGATGGAAGATCGACCAGAAGAGCTGGGAGACAGCCGCAAAGGTAAATCCCGGTCAGGGCAAAAAGACTGAAGAAGCCGAGGAAGGGACCGAGCAGGCAGCTGCCCAGAAGGCCGCAGCCGACAAGCGAATGGCTGAAGAGCTGAAACATCAGAGACGTCTTGTTATAATTGCGATCGCCGCCGTAATACTGGCAGCTGCCGTAGTCGTGATCATTCTGCTCCGTATCAGAAGCAGGAATATAAAGAAGTCTTACTACGAGATGAATGGCATAGATGAGGATACCATCGAGAATCTGAACAGGGAAATAAAGAAGAAAAGAAGGATGAAATAATAAATGCAAGCATTTCTTGAAATACTAAAGGCCGCTCTCTTCGGCATCGTCGAAGGGATCACCGAATGGCTTCCGATATCAAGCACAGGACATATGATCCTGCTCAACAGCACTCCACTGAAGCTGTCGGTTTCCGATGAGTTCTACAGCATGTTCGAAGTCGTCATACAGCTCGGAGCGATCATGGCAGTAGTGATCACATTCTGGGACAGGCTCTGGCCGTGGTATCTGAAAAAAGAAAAGATTCCCGGCCGCATGGCTTCGAAGTCAGTGCCGGCCTGGAAAAAAGGCGCTATAGATATGTGGCTCAAGATTATTATCTGCTGCATACCAGCCGCTGTTGTCGGAGTGCTCTTCGATGATGAGATCGACAGGCTCTTCTATCACCCAATTCCTGTAGCACTCGCACTGATCATCGTCGGAATAGTTTTCATCATTGTCGAGAATACTATAGCTAAGAGAGAGCCAGAGGCCTCCTCCATCGCAGAGATGAGCTTCATGATGGTATGGTGGATCGGTGTGGCACAGACCATAGCAGCCATTTTCCCTGGAACCTCGAGATCCGGTGCCACTATCATCGGCGCTCTGATCGTAGGCGCCAGCCGCGAGGCTGCTGCTGAATTCACATTTTTCCTTGCAGTACCTGTGATGCTCGGCGCATCACTGCTCAAGGTAGCAAAATACATCCACGCGGGAGTCCATATGAGCGCCCTCGAAGGTGCCGACCTTGCAGTCGGCTGCATAGTAGCCTTTGTGGTCTCAATGATCGTCATCCGCTTCTTCATGAGCTATATCAGGAAGCATGACTTCAAGGTCTTCGGATGGTACCGTATCGCACTCGGTGCGCTCGTGATCGTCCTTGCTGCGTCAAAGGTGATCTCATAGGGTAATTCAAATGACTGTTTCACTATGCATGATAGTAAAGAATGAGGAGCATGTCCTTGCCAGATGCCTTGATTCGCTTAAGGATATCGTGGATGAGATTGTGATCGTTGATACCGGTTCTACCGATGCCACGAAGGAAATCGCCCATAGATATACTGACAAGGTATATGATTTCAAATGGGTGGATGATTTTTCCAAGGCGAGAAATTTTGCCTTCAGCAAATGCACCTGCGACTACATATACTCCGCCGATGCGGACGAATATATCGACGATCAGAATCAGACGGCTTTCAGGAATCTGCTGTCCGTGATCGATCCTGCTATAGAGATCGTACAGATGCACTATTATGAGCCCAGAATATCGAGCGTGCTGAATGCGAAATCAGAGCTGCGTCCGAAGCTGTACAAGAGACTGCGCACCTTCAGATGGGTAGATCCGGTGCATGAGACTGTATCCACTGAGCCGCTCGTCTTCGATTCTGATATCGTGATCACTCACGACCCCGAGAAGCCTCATACCTCACGGGACTTTGCTATTTTTGAAAAAGCATATCACGAGAACGGGAGTCTGTCCACGAAGCTGTATTCAATGTACGCGAGGGAGCTTTACAGAAATGCGACTGGGGAAGAGCTGCGTCATGGCGCCGGGATCTTCAGGGAAGTGATAAATACGACTGATCTGGATGAGAATCTGCTCGTAAAGCTGCTGTGTGTGCTGGCGCTGGATGCAAGAAAGGAAAACAATGCCCCTGCAATGCTTAAATACACGTCAAGGCTTCTGGCTGTTGATGAGCCCTGCTCTGAGGCCTGCTACGAGCTCGGACAGTACTTCTATGATGCGGGTGACTACAGCGAGGCCTCTCTGTGGTACTACAATGCCACTGAGCAGCAGCCCGCGCTTGATATCCACGCAGGCACTGACCTCGCCTACCGTGCCCTGGGCATGACCTATGCACATCTCTCAGAACAGACTGACGGGCAGGAGAGCGACCAGTACCGTGATCTCGCAGAAGAATATGAGAAGAAGGCGGATGAATTTGAGTTACCTGAGGAATGATCAGTAACTGAGTGATGCATTCGCAGACGCTACGCGGATACTACCAATTAATACGCGTAAAAAAAGGAATCCCACGAGGGGATTCCTAAAAAGAGGGGGAGTATGAAAAACGAAAACAATTTTCATCGAAAGGCTTTGTTCCTTTCGACAGTTATAAGTATATCAGGAGAATGTGAAAAGAATGTGTTCACCGTATGAAAAGTTTATTAAATATCACATCTCAGCCTGCTATCGCATGATACAGGAGTGATGCACATTCTCTCGTGGCATAGGTTGCCTCATTCCACCAGTCGATCGGTGCGGTATAGCCGGTTGCTTCTGCACCATTCTGTTCTGCTATCCTATCAGCACGATAAATATGGTATCTCTGAGTCACGATCACAAGGCTTGTAGAATCGTATCCATGCTCTGATAAAGTCTGCATTGAATTCACAATATTCTCTTCTGTATTTGTGGCCTCGGCCTCCATCAGAATCCTGCTCTCATCGATCACCGGGACATTCCCACTATTCTCCGACAGCACCTTCTCATAATCCAGGCCATGGGCTTCACATGCCTGCCTGAAATATGCACTGTCCTCATTCGCCTTGTCCTGTTGTGTCAGATACTGCTGCATACAATAGGCCTCAGTGATGTCTTCACCGGCACCTCTGCCACCTGTCACAACGGCCACATCTTCTGCACCCTCGTCACTGATCAGGGCAACTCTTGCAGCCTCTATGCGCTCACGCAGCATCCTCGTAGGCCTCTCACCTCTGACGCCACAACCAAGTACAATTATGCTCCTGTCGCTCAATGTGCTCCTGCTATCGGCATAGGTCCCTGCAGTGTACATTCTGCCAAATCCCTGAGCATAGAAAGCTATGATAAGTGCAAATATGATAGTCCATATAATCGCGCCTGCATGGCTTTCCCTGTCACCGTCATACCCTATCGATCTGTCAGCCGTGAACTTGCCGAGTCCTCCACGTTCGATGAGCACGGTATTCCTGCCCATATCATGATTGAACTGGTGATGCAGCTTTCCTCTGGTACCGCCAGCCTGGGAACGGTCATAGCTTCTCTTGGCAGCCCCGGCCGAAGCCTTTATAAACTGCTGGATTGAGAAAACCAGCACCAGGGCTGCCACCACGAATCCTATGATATTTCCTATATCAAGGATTCCGTACAGTATGAGCGGCGGCAGATAAAGCACAAGTAATATTGCTGTAATTATGATTCCAATAATTCCGGCAACTCTATGTCTCATTTTGTCTCCTGATTTCTAACTTCCAACTTTAAATTATAAACTTAGAAAGTGAACTTATCCTCAAAATACGCATCCAGCTCATCAATTGCGATTCGCTCCTGCTCCATAGTATCACGGTCACGGACTGTCACCTTGTGATCCTCCTCTGAATCGAAATCGTAGGTCACGCAGTATGGAGTTCCGATCTCGTCCTGACGGCGGTATCTCTTTCCGATATTTCCTCTGTCATCATACTCGCAGTTGTACTTCTTTGACAGCTGTGCCCAGAGCTTCTGTGTCGGTTCAGCCAGCTTCTTTGAAAGAGGAAGCACACCGATCTTTACCGGTGCAAGTGCCGGATGGAAATGAAGCACTGTACGCATGTCAGGCTTCTCCTCAGTTCCGATATTTTCCTCATCATATGCCTCGCAGAGGAATGCAAGTACCACACGGTCTGCACCGAGTGATGGCTCGATGACATATGGCAGATACTTTTCGTTCTTTGCATCGTCGAAATATGTGAGATCCTGTCCTGATACTTCCTGATGACGGCCAAGGTCATAGTCTGTACGATCTGCGATTCCCCAGAGCTCACCCCAGCCAAACGGGAAGGTGTACTCGATATCGGTTGTACCCTTTGAATAGAACGCAAGCTCTGCAGGATCATGGTCTCTGAGACGTAAGTGCGAATCCTGTATCCCGAGAGAAAGAAGCCAGTCATGGCAGAACTTTCTCCAGTAATGGAACCACTCAAGGTCTGTTCCTGGCTCGCAGAAGAACTCAAGCTCCATCTGCTCGAACTCTCTCGTACGGAAGGTGAAGTTACCAGGTGTGATCTCGTTTCTGAAGGACTTTCCGATCTGACCTATTCCGAACGGAATCTTCTTTCTTGAAGTTCTGGCAACATTTTTGAAATTGACAAATATACCCTGGGCTGTCTCAGGACGCAGATATACAGTATTCTTTGCATCCTCTGTGACTCCCTGGAAGGTCTTGAACATCAGGTTGAACTGTCTGATCGGTGTGAAATTGTGCTTGCCGCATGATGGGCATGGTACATTGTGCTCTTCGATCCAGTTCTCCATCTGCTCATTTGTCCAGCCGTCTACAGAGCTCTCGAGCTCTATGCCGTTCTCCTGAGCAAAATCTTCGATCAGCTTGTCTGCTCTGAATCTCTCGTGGCACTCTTTACAGTCCATCAGAGGATCTGAGAAGCCACCGAGATGTCCTGATGCTACCCAGGTCTGTGGATTCATGAGGATAGCGCAGTCAACACCTACATTATACGGGCTCTCCTGAATGAACTTCTGCCACCAGGCCTTCTTTACATTGTTCTTCAGCTCTACACCGAGATTACCGTAATCCCAGGTATTTGCAAGGCCTCCGTAGATCTCTGAGCCCGGATATACGAATCCGCGGTTCTTTGCAAGCTGGACGATTGTGTCAAGACTTTTTTCCATGATAAAAAATTCCTCTCTGATTCTTTAATCTATACTTTAACGATATAACAAATATACTAATGAAGCCGGCGCATCGGTTGACGGCTTTTTTATCTCCGCCGTGCCCGGAGCCGTTATAGAAATGCCACTTCCCGAATAACCTGTTATTGTTCCCGGTACATTCACTGCTGTATATTCCTTTATCACAAGTATCTTTTTCGGTGATGACTTTGTCACCTTAGTTACGGCTATATCTGAAGTATCGTATCCTGCCTTTTTTGCACCCGCCACTGTTCCGACGTAGAGTTCGTACCCTGTGAAGTCGGTGTAGGTCGCTGCGTCCTTGTAGGAGGTACGCAGATAGATATGGTCATCATCGGTCGAGAAGCGGTCGAGCTTCACGTCCTCTGAGCCTTCCTTCTGATTGTATGCCTCAATCTGCTTCTGGGCGAATTCCTTTATCTCCTTTGCATTGTCGGTCGACGGCTGGACCTCTTCATAGATGATGGTCCCATTCTTTTCTACTGTGAGCATATTCTCGCTCGCTCTCGTCTCGAACGCGCCCCGCAGATATGCTATAAAGAAAATGATCACCACCACTATGGCGGCCAGCAGGATCAGCAGAAGCTTCCTGTTCCTTCTCTGCTTTCGCAGCTTCTCCCGGCGTCGCTTCAGTCTTCTGAGTCTTAATTCTTCTTCCGTATAGTGTCTATCCATAGCCTTTTTATTATACGCCGTTTGCCATTTTTTTCAAGGTGAAAAAGGGGACAGGTCCCTTTTTCATCTTTTGGAATATTCTGACATCTCAGTCCAGAAACCTCTCAGAATGAAAGGTATGCCCGAAAAATACGGCTCTCATTCTTTTCGCTATATATTTGAGATCTGCAAGCACCTGTCCTTTTACCTCGAAGGAAAAAATCCTCGCCATAGGCAGGGAAAAAATAAGCTGCAGCGTATATAGCACCGTTGGTGTGAGTTCCATCGCGGGGCCGTGAATCTCCTGCCGGCAGTCGCCGTCATAGAAAAAGCAGTCGCCCACGCTGAAATAGTTCACCTCATTCACATCGAGATGCTCACCGCAGTGATGACAGCTGAACGAGTCAGTGTAAACACCATTGACCATCATGGTGCGAAGCTCGTACACAATGCGAACCATTTCCCGCTTCGGTTCATGCCTGATCAGTGCCTTCAGTGCCGCGTACAGCAGGTTCAGTCTCTCACTCTCATCGATTCCTTCTTTTCCAAAAAAATGTGCGATCTCAAGAAAATATGTACCCATGTAGGTATCATCGAGATCCGACAGGATCTCATCGAATCTCGCCTTCTGCTTGGCGCTTCGCAGAGTGTAGCTGTTTGTTCCGGCATAAAATTCGAATTCCCCGAAGAAAAAAGGATTCGTTGCCGCAAGCAGCGGGCTCTTCGGCTTTGCACCGCCACGGACGAAGGCGGATGTCTTCCCAAGTTCCTTTGTGAGAACTTCAATCCTCCTGTCTGTCTCTCCTATGGGCATCGATGAAATGACGAAGCCGTTTGCCTTTATAAAATGACTGTCCGAAGGCACGTCTTATTCCTCGTCTTCCTTCCTGAAGCCGTAGTTTGCAAGAAGGACCTCGCTGTCACGCCAGTTTTCCTTTACCTTGACGAAAAGCTTCAGGTTCACCTTACACCCGAGAAGCCTCTCGATCTCATAACGGGCATTGGTTCCTATTTTCTTCAGCATAGAGCCACGTTTTCCGATAACTATTCCCTTGTGGGAATTTTTCTCACAGATAATGGTTGCATCGATGTCGCAGATATGCCTGTCAGGCCTGTCCTTCATAGACTCAACCATCACAGCGATTCCATGCGGCACCTCATCAGATAAGGCCTGCAGGGCCTTCTCACGAACCATCTCAGCAACAATTGCCTTCTCAGGCTGGTCGGTGATAGTGTCAGGATCGAAGAAATACGGACCTTCAGGCAGATAATTATAAATTGTCTGTACGAGATCGTCGATTCCCTTTTTCCTGAGAGCAGACACCGGGACTATATCCTTGAAGTCAAGCAGGTCCTTGTATGCGGCAATCGTGGTCAGGATATTCTCATGAGGGATCGTGTCGATCTTATTGATCACAAGAATGATAGGTGTCTTGCTGCTCTTAAGTCTTTCCGCAATGAACTCATCTCCGCCTCCGACGAATTCATCCGGCTCGATAAGCCAGAGGATCAGGTCCACACCTTTCATGGCAGCAGCCGTCACCTTCTGCATGTACTCACCGAGCTTGTTCTTTGCCTTGTGAATGCCCGGCGTATCAAGGAAGACGATCTGTCCCCTGTCATCCGTAAATACGGTTTCTATTCTGTTTCTCGTCGTCTGCGGCTTGTTGCTCGTGATCGCGATCTTCTGACCGATGATGCGGTTCATGAGCGTTGACTTGCCGACATTAGGACGACCAATTAATGTTACAAATCCACTTCTCATAATATCCTTTGACGGTCAGAGTGGCACATGCAGTTGCCACTCTTCCCTCTTAGTACTTTATTCAAAAAGGTTTTCAGTTCTATCAAAGAGTTCTTCGTTTTCAGCTATGGCATCCTCAGATCCGACTACTGTAAGCACCGAATCCTTCAGTGCTGCCTCGACCGTATCTGCCAGATTCCTGATATCCTGCTGCGTAGCTGACAGGACCTGGTCACGGGTCTTCTGGACTGCCTCGTCTGAGATTCCACCTATTACAGCTGAAAGTGCTCTCTGGCCTTCCATAGACGGTGTGAGCGGTGTATCAATATTGCTGATGGCTCCGATCACATACTTTGTCATGTCACGGTCTGACACATCGAAATTCCTGATATAGTCAGGTGTTGCGAGAAGGATGTCACGTGACTCCTTAAGATGCGGATCACGATATGTCATGAGTGTTGTATTGCCGCTTCTGGCGAAATTGGCCATGCAGCCATAGGCTCCTCCTTTGACACGGATATTGATCCAGAGATAGTCATAGCTCAATGCCACTTTCAGGATCTGCAGGGCTCCATTGTACTCGAATCCCTTGTCCCTGAAATTGCCGACTGTACTTACAAAGTTCACCTTGGATGCAGACTTGAAGCCTTCATTCTTCGTATCTGTATCAAGATCAATCTCTGCTCCCGGCAGATCATTTACAGGATTAAGGACTTCCTTTGCCTTCTCCTGATACTGATCTATGATATCCATTACATTGTCACGGCCGGTCGTGCTTACGATCATCGTATTCAGTGAAAGTGCTGTCGCAAGCTCTTCTTTAAACTTCGATACGAATCCGTCTATCTTTTCATCGAAATGTTCTGCAAAATCCTGAATGAATCTTAAGTACCTGACTCCGCCGACAGCGTCCGAAAGTGCTGCGCTCTTTTTGATATGAGACAGTCCACGCATAGCTGCTGCCGAATGGCCTGCTGTCAGGAAGTGAGTCTCGATACTATTTTTCTCTTCCATGAGGACTTCACGGATCCTCTTCTTATCAGAGAAATCAGTCTTAAACAGCATCTGGTACAGAAGCTCCATTGCTGAGTCAGCCTCTTCATAGACGAACTTCGTCTTGATATCTGCAAAGAACCGATACCCTTCTGTCTTGCTGCCAGGAAGCGGCTCTATATCACCATTTCCAATGCCTGCTGCCCGTACATCGGCTGACAGGGAACCAAGATGGAGATTCACCTCTGTTGCGAAATCCTTATAACTGTACTTCTCTGTATCCAGAAGTCCGAGAAGCCTCATCCCAAATGCAAATGCCGGAGCATGGTCAAGTCCGATATTTCCTATATCGAAAAGCACATTCAGATAGTCGATTCCGTTCGTCTCAACATCGGTGAAGATAACCGGAACGCCCTCACGGATATATATCTTCTTGTTATGCGGTCTTGCCTTTTTCTCGAGATCATCACGTGAAAGTACCGGTATCTTTGCCAGATCTTCCTGTGAAGACGGTGTTCCCTGATACTCCTTCAGATGCCTGGTGTCTGCAACTATTTTTTCAATCTCTTCGTCGGAAAGCGAAGCCTTTTTCTCAGCCATCTGCTTCCTGAATGCCTCGTCCTCTTCCTTCTGCAGTCCTGCCTTTGGATAGCACTCCACGAGGGAGCTGTGAGTATTCCCTAGCAGGTACTTCTGAATCAGATCCTCGAAATAATTGCTGTCAATATCCTGCTTCAGCTCTGCATATATCGGAAGGACACTGAGCCTCTGGAAGGCTGCCCTGTGATCATAGAGCCATGAATCAAGAATTCCGAGTCCCCAGATGAGCCCCTTCGGATAACCGCCGAAGTCAGCCTCACGATACTTGAACTCATCTGAATTGATACCTGCGAGAAGCGACCTGTGGTCGAGACCATTTTTCGCCAGATCAGCAAGAGTCTTCTCCACAAGCTCCCTGAACTGCTCTTTCTTATCCATATCACTGCCTTTTACAGTGATTGAAAAATATGGCTGCTGTATGGTCTGCATCCCACCATACACATCAGTTCCGATGCCTGCATCAAGTATTGCCTGTCTGAGTGGTGCACCCGGTGCTTCAAGAAGAGCATAGTCAAGGATATCAAAGGCTGCAACGAGCTTGGTATCAAGAGCATCTCCTATCACGTAATTGAGAGACAGATATGTCTTGCCATCTTCGCTCTCGTCAGCTGATACAGGATAAGCAATTGACTCCTCGTGCTGCTTATCAAAAGGAGCCTGCTGCTTTATCTCAGTCTTCGGATCTATCGCATCATAGTGCGACAGATACTCCCGGTCGAGGTAATCAAGCTTCTGTGCCATGTCACAGTCACCATAGATGTAGATGTATGAATTCGACGGATGATAATATCTCTGATGGAAGGCCTTGTACTCCTCATAGGTGAGCGTCGGGATATCCTTCGGATCTCCGCCGCTCTCCACGCCGTAGGTCGTATCAGGATAGAGTGAGTGCGTGATCTCCCTCTCAAGCACATCATCCGGTGAGGAAAAAGCTCCCTTCATCTCATTGTACACGACACCATTGATCGTGAGCGGAGAATCCTTGTCCTCCATCTCATAGTGCCAGCCCTCCTGACGGAATATCTCCTCATGCTTATAGATATTCGGATGAAAAACTGCATCCATATAGACATCGATCAGATTGTCGAAGTCCTTGTCATTCGTGGAGGCGACCGGATATACTGTCTTGTCAGGATAGGTCATCGCATTGAGAAAAGTATTCATTGATCCCTTGACAAGTTCGACAAAAGGGTCCTTGACTGGATACTTGTCTGATCCACAGAGCACGGTATGCTCGATGATATGCGGGGTTCCCTTTGAATTGTCAGGTGTCGTGCGGAATCCTATGTAGAAGACCTTATTCACATCATCATTCTCTATCAGTGTGATCCAGGCACCACTCTTCTTATGACGCAGAAGCCTTCCCTTAGAATGAATATCAGTTAATTCCTGCTGTAAGATGAGTTCGTATTGTTCTGGTATTTTTTCCATGACATCCTTTCTCTGTAAGTTTAAAGTTATGAGTTTAAAGTTAAGAGTTTAAAGTTATGAGTTATAACAAAATTCTAACGTTAAACTCTTAACTCTTAACTCTCAACTCTCAACTTTTAAGTGTCACATCCAGCTGATTATACGGTATCGTGATGCCTTCCTTATCGAAGGTCAGCTTCACCCGTTCGTTTATCTCCCAGAGAACTGTCCAGTAGTCATCCATCGGTACCCAGATCCTGAATCCGAGATTGACCGATGACTCTGCGAGCTCTCTCACGAAGACCTGGATGTCTGTATCCTTTACCCGCTTCTCTGTAGTCTGCGCGATATGATAGAGGATCTCCTTTGCCTTCTTCAGATCATCCTCATAGCTGATCCCGAGTGTCAGATCGATCTGCCTGCGATCGGATGTCGTCACATTGGTAAGAGATGAATTCGCGAGAGTCCCGTTCGGGATCACGACTATCTTATTATCAATCGTGCGGAGGCGGGTGTAGAATATCGATATCTCTGCAACCGTTCCCTCATTCTTGTGCGTGTCCTCGATGATATAATCACCGACCTTAAACGGCTTCAGCACTAGTATGAGTACTCCGCCTGCGAAGTTCGACAGAGAACCCTGCAATGCAAGTCCGGCTGTCAGTCCGAGAGATGCCACAGCGGCTGCGACTGATGAGGTCTGGATCCCGAACAGATTTAAGATAATAAGGATGAGCACCACATAACAGGCTACATTCAGCACTCCGTCGGTGAACTGCGCTACCCCCTTATCGACCTCTCTTTTCTCAAGGGCGGTACGTACCACCTTTCGAAGGAACCTGATGACCTTCGCCCCAACGAACCAGACGATCAGGGCGATCACCACGCTCCAGAAAAAGTCCAGAGAGCCGGATAAGAATTTCTTAAGCCAGTCAGTCAGGACTCCGCTATTAATTGCCAGATACATTTTCTAAAATCTCTCCTGCGAAATACAGTGACCCGAATGCCACGATTCCAAGCGACCTGTTCTTCGTGGCAAGCTCCATCGCAAGCGTCAGCGCATCGCTCAGATTTCCAAAGGGCTCGGCCTGCGCACCTGCGTCCCGAACCATCCCTGCAAGTGCCCCGGCATCCAGGCTTCTCGGATTGTCAGCCTTCACACACAGATACATCTCTGCTATCGACCTCGTGCGCCCTATCATGTGGCGCACATCCTTATCCGCCATAGCCGCCATGAGAAAAACAAACTTCCGGTCGGGATAAGCCTTTTTTAATGTATCAGAAAGAGCCTTGACTCCCTGTGGGTTGTGGGAACCATCTACGATAAAAAGCGGATCATCACTTATCTTCTGAATCCGTGCAGGCCACTTCACGGAACGGATACCTTCCATGGCCTTCTCTGCATCACAATGTGACTCAGAGAATTCAAGCGCTGCAAATGCAGCTGCCAGATTGTCATACTGGAAATCACCCGCAAGTGGCGGCTCCATCGATGGATCGCGGAGCTGTGCCTTCATGGATGCCATGATAAGCGGCGCTGAGACTGAATCATGCACTGTCCTGTCATAGGCCTCATCACACTCATAGTAGCCATTTGTATAGCTCTCAAGGGTCCTTATTACCGTTGGCAGATTATGAGCAAATACCATCGGCATATTCTCTCTGATGATGCCGGCCTTTTCCCCGGCAATCTTCTCGAGCGTATCGCCAAGGATTGCTGTGTGGTCATATCCGATAGCCGTGATCACACCGACCACCGGAGTCTCGGATATGCCTCGCGTGGAATCAAGCCTCCCACCGAGACCGGTCTCCAGGACTACATAGTCACATTCCTGCTCCCTGAAGTACAGAAGTGCAATTGCCAGACATATATCAAAAAACGTCGGCTCATATCCTTCATCCATCTGAACCGAAAGCACCTTCTCTGCAAGTCTTGCGAAATCATCCTCACTGATGTACTCACGGTTCACCTGGATTCTCTCACGAATCGTGATCAGGTGCGGAGAGGTAAAGAGTCCGGTCTTATAGCCATTAGCTTCAAGAGCCGCAGCGATATACATAGCGACAGAGCCCTTGCCATTTGTTCCTGCAATATGGAAAATCTTCATCCCCTTATCAGGATTCCCAAGCCTGGGCAACAGACGCTCTGTCACCTCGCGACCGGATTTGTTGCCAAACCGCTTAATATTTTCTATTTTCTTTACAGTGTCGATGTATGTGTTCATGCAAATCCTCATGTAGTCATTATCCGTTATAGTCCGTACCAGGCCTATACTGCCATAATAACCCCACCAGGACCCGCATACATCGATGCAACCCCGTCTGTATCCAGCACGAACACGTCCTTGAAGAGCCCGGTGCGCTTGACTTTTTCCTTGAGAGACGAAGCCGTGTCCGGGGCGTTGCAGTGTGAAATCGCCACGACCTTGTCCTGTGGATGTGCCGTCACCTGCACCATACACTCGACCATCTTGTCAAGTGACCTTACCATTCCTCTTGCCTGGCCGAGCTGCTGTATCGAACCCTCAGGAGTCGAGCCCATTACAGGCTTTATCGAAAGCGTTGTTGCAAGCATTGCCTTTAGCGACCCCAGACGTCCTGCTTTTCTTAATGTATCAAGGGATTCAAGTACGAAAAATGTGTGCTCTTCTTTTATAAAAGCATCCACCTTTTTTATCACTTCATCAAATAACAGCCCTTCTTTCTCGGCTGCCTCTATATGCTGAGCAATGAGCGTCTGACCGATCGACGCAGACTTCGAATCAAAGACATGTATATTCTTCTGCTCATCCTCTTCATCCTCATGATCCTCTTCGTAGAGGCTCTTCGCAAGGACTGCTGCATTGTATGAACCTGAAAGCTTTGCTGAAAGTGTGATTATATATACATTCTCTGCGTCAGTATCCTCAATCGCTGCGAGATACGCTGCCGGTGATGGACAGGCAGAATGCGGCGGCTCTTTGGAGTCCTTCATCTTCTTGAGAAAAATCCTCTGGTCAAAGGTCTCGTCATCGATCTGTTCCCAGCTTCCTACCTGAAGCGTCAGGGCCACATGAGCGAAATGTTCTTTATCTTCCTTCATATGCGGCGTGAACTCACCGCAACTGTCTATAATAATCTTATACATCTGTTGTCCTGTTTCTTTTCATTTGCCAGTCCAACTTATTATATATGATTTTGATGCAAAAAAAAAGATGAAAAAGGGACCCGTCCCCTTTTTCATCTCATGTTTTACTTGACTACCTTGACATTGACTGCCTGAGGTCCCTTGGCTCCTTCGGTCACATCGTACTCGACTGTGGCGCCCTCGGCTAAAGTCTTGAATCCTTCTCCGGCGATTCCTGAATAGTGAACGAATACGTCCTTTCCTTCGCCGTCAGAGATGAAACCATATCCCTTCTGGTTGTTAAACCACTTGACTGTACCTCTCATTTCTTTGATCCTCCAAAAAACCGATGCTTTAATTATTAAAACATCATAAACTTATAACATACTTATTGTAGTCCACTTTTCGTTCGAAGTAAAGTACATTTTCAAAAATCTATGTTGTTTTTTGTCAGAAATCTCTCAAAAAAACTGTCCCAGGCTTCGTCAAGTGATCTGTCCAGCGAGAAAACCCTGTAGTTCGTACCCGTCACAATCGTCACTTTTCCGTCTCTGAAAGAAACTGTGGCAGTCAGTGAATTCACATCATCCTTTGTAAAAGTTGATCCACTTTTTTCGATAAGGCTCTCAATGAGCATTGAAGGTGCATGAAATACAAGCTTCATGTACGTCGGAGTCCTCTTGCCCTTTATTATCTCAAACAAAAATTTCCTCACGGAAGCATATCTTACAAATGTCTCCGTGGGGAAGTTGTCACTTTCTTTTTCTTCTTCGGTAAAAAAATCCGGCTGGAAAGTCCCGTCGATAGTATAGGTCACAAAAGTCCTGACCCTTGCCTCGCTGATTATGAAACTGTCAAACGTCTCACGTGTCAGGAGATGGGTCATTATGCTTTTTACACCTTTTATTTCGATACTGTTCATTCGTTTACTGCCAGCTTTGGCACTACATCGCTTGATCTCATTGTGATCTTCGGCGAACCCTTACCCTCTATATAGTCCTTTGTGATAGTGACTTCACCTATATTCGGATCCTTCGGGATCTCATACATGATATCATTCATGAATTCCTCGATGATGGAACGGAGGGCACGGGCACCAAGCTTTCTCTTCTGGGCCTCCTCGGCTATATAGTCGAGTGCTTCCGTCTCGAAATTGAGCTTCACTTCATCAAGAGATAAGAGCTTCTGGTACTGCTTGATAATAGCATTCTTTGGCTCTGTAAGTATCTTTACCAGCATCTCCTTGCTGAGTGGCTGAAGCGTGCAGATCACAGGCAGTCGGCCGATGAACTCAGGGATGAATCCGAACTTGCGGAGATCCTCAGATGTCACCTTGTCGAGGATATTCTCATCATCGTCGTACTCATCACCTAGATCTGAAACGAATCCGATGGAGCTTGACTTCTTAAGTCTCTCCTTTATCACATCGGTAAGCCTTGGAAAAGCACCACCACAGATGAAGAGGATATTGCTCGTATCGACTATAGTCATCGGAACCATAGCATTCTTTGATGAGGCTCCGACAGGAACCTCGACCTCTGCTCCCTCAAGGAGCTTCAGCATTCCCTGCTGGACTGACTCACCATTGATATCACGGTTCGTAGCTGAATTCTTCTTTGCCAGCTTGTCTATCTCATCGATGAAAATAATGCCCTTCTCGGCCTTCTCTACATCATTGTCAGCTGCTGCAAGAAGCTTGCTCACGACAGACTCTATATCGTCACCTATATAGCCGGCCTCTGTAAGAGAGGTCGCATCCGTGATGGCAAGAGGCACATCGAGAAGCTTCGCAAGGGTCTTTACCATGTAGGTCTTTCCTGAGCCGGTAGGACCCAGCATCAGGATATTGCTCTTCTCGATCTCTACATCGTCGTCATTATCAAGGAGATTCTCACTCTCGACAACTCTCTTGTAATGATTGTAAACAGCGACAGACATGATCTTCTTGGCCTTGTCCTGTCCCACTATGTACTCGTCAAGCTTTGCCTTTATCTTGTGCGGAGGCGGGATGTTCTTGATGTCGAGTGCAGGTGCTTCCTTCTCCTCGCCGTCTTCATCCTTCTTCTTTTTTTTCTTCTTCAGCTTCTGATTCTCGGGAACTCCGGGAGTGGTCTGAAGAAAGCTTGCTATGTCATTCAGGTTGAAGAGCGGAATGCCATTGTAGTTCGAATTGTTCGTAGAATGCGAGTCATCCGGATCGAGCTGGGTAAAGCCGCCACCAGGGAAAAATGATCCCGGCGCGTAATTTCCCATCGTATCAAACGTCTTCTGCATGCAGTCATGGCAGATTGAGATGCCTCCCGGCATATGTATCATCTTGCCGGCTACATGCTCAGGCCGTCTGCACATATAGCAGATGTCCTCGTAGTCGCTGTCGGATTCTTTTTTATCTTCCCCGGACACATCTGTTATCTCGTCATCAGGTACTTCTCTGAAATCATTATTACTCATAGTATTATCAATTAAGAGATGTGAAGACGACACAGAAGTTGCGAACGGCAATAGCGTGACGCCGGCGCTTAGCGGCTGTTTTTCAAGCCGCTTATGCGTCCGCTGCGTCTAAGCATTAGCGAGAGCGTGCCGTGAGCAATTATCTGTGTCGGCTGAGCATCAACTTATATGTCACTCCTCATCAGTAAGTGGGGACACAATGACATGATCGAGATGCCAGATGTCGTCCACATACTGCTGTATTGTACGGTCTGAGCTGAACTTTCCACAGCATGCGGTATTCATCATCGCCATGTGTGTCCACTTCTGCTCATCCTGGTAGGTCTCGGAAATCTTAGCCTGTGCATCGGCATAGGATCTGAAATCCTTGAGGTTAAAGTAGGTATCAGCGTACTGGGTATCATTCGTATTCAGAAGAGAATTGTAGATCGGTCTGAACAGCTCGGTATTGTCAGGGCTGTAGAAACCATTGATGAGCTGCATCAGAACCTTTCTGATGTCCTGATCAGAGTTGAAGATATCCATAGGATTGTAATCTCTCTTCTGCTCATGCTCGATGACCTCATCAGCGCTCATACCGAAGATGAATGCATTCTCCCTGCCCATCTCATCTACCATCTCTACGGTAGCTCCGTCCATAGTACCGATGGTTACTGCACCATTCAGCATGAACTTCATATTCGAGGTTCCTGAAGCCTCCTTCGATGCGGTAGAAATCTGCTCTGATACATCAGCAGCCGCGAAGATGAGCTCAGCATTGGATACCTTGTAATCCTCGATGAATACGACCTTTATCTTGTTATTGATGCTCTTGTCATTATTGATGACAGCTGCAACGTTATTGATCAGCTTGATCGTAAGCTTGGCGATACGATAGCCTGCTGCTGCCTTGGCACCGAATATGTATGTCTTCGGATAGTAAGGAATCTCAGGATGCTCCTTGAGCTGGTTGTACTCATACATCACATGAAGAATATTTAAGAGCTGTCTCTTGTACTCATGGAGTCTCTTGACCTGGACATCGAAGATGGAGTTCGGATCTACATCGATTCCATTATGCTCCTTGATATACTTAGCCAGACGGACCTTGTTCTTGTACTTGATGGTACGGAACTCCTGCTGTGCCTTTTCATCATCTACGAATACCTTGAGCTTGCTCATCTGTGAGAGATCTGTGATCCAGCCGTCGCCGATCTTGTCTGTAACCCATGATGCAAGAAGCGGATTGCCGTGGAGAAGGAACCTTCTCTGGGTGATACCGTTCGTCTTGTTGTTGAACTTCTCAGGGTACATCTCGTAGAAGTCTTTCAGGGTCTCCTTCTTCAGGATCTCTGTATGAAGCTTTGCCACGCCGTTTACTGAATATGCAGCTGCGATAGCGAGATATGCCATTCTCACCTGGCCATTGTAGATGATAGACATGCGGTCTACCTTGCCCTGGTCGCCAGGATACTTCTCCTGAACCTGCAGACAGAAACGACGGTTGATCTCCTCTACGATATTGTAGATACGTGGAAGAAGTCTTGAGAAAATCTCGATTGGCCACTTCTCCAGCGCCTCGTTCATGATAGTGTGATTCGTATATGCCACGCAGTGAGTCGTGATATCCCACGCCTCATCCCAGCCTAAGCCCTCGACATCCATCAGGAGTCTCATAAGCTCTGCGACTGTAAGAGTCGGGTGTGTATCATTCATCTGGAACACAACCTTCTTCGGGAGGTCATGGATATCATCATGATATTTCTTGAATCTCTGGATAGCTCTCTGAAGTGAAGCTGATACGAAGAAGTACTGCTGCTTCAGACGAAGCTCCTTTCCTGAGATATGATTATCATTCGGATAGAGGACCTCTACAAGTGATCTCGCAAGATTCTCATCCTCTACTGCCTTCTGATAATCTCCCTTGTCAAATGATTCAAGAGAAAATACCTGCTTCGGCTGCGCATCCCATATCATCAGGGAATTTACCACGTGATTATTGTAGCCGACGATTGGCATATCATACGGTACTGCGAGTACTGAATTGTAATTCTCCTGGATGAACTTGATATTGCCATCCGGGCCTACCTCTGAGCGGACATAGCCTCCGAACTTTACCTCGAAGGTGTACTCCTCTCTCTTCAGCTCGAACGGATAGCCTTCCTTGAGCCAGTCATCAGGGACCTCCTTCTGATAGCCATCCTCAATCTTCTGCTTGAACATTCCGTATCTGTAACGGATTCCGCATCCGTATGCAGGATATCCGAGAGTAGAGAGCGAATCAAGGAAGCAGGCTGCAAGTCTTCCAAGTCCTCCATTTCCGAGAGCCGGATCAGGCTCCTGATCCTCGATCGATACGATATCGACTCCGAGCTCATCAAGTGCCTGCTTGAACTCATCATATACACAGAGGTTGAGCATATTGTTTCCTAAAGCACGGCCCATCAGGAATTCCATCGACATGTAGTAAACGGTCTTCGGGTCTTCCTTTTCCATTGCCTTCTGGGTTGCGAGCCAGTCGTCAATGATCTCGTCCTTTACCACCAGGGAAACTGCCTGGAATATCTCCTTCTCTGTAGCTTCCTTAAACTCCTTACGATAAAGATGCCTGACATTTTTCTTTATCTCATCCTTGATAGTGTCCTTGTCCAGTTTCTCTAAATGGCTCATTGTGTCCTCCCTGCGTACTGGTCGTCTGCGTCTCCTTGACTTAGTTCTTTTTAACCGAAAGCGAAACCCTTTCTCCGTTGATGTTCCACTCCTTCTGATAACCTTCAGGTATATCTCCTTCCGTAATGCTGTCAGCTAAAATTTCACCACTTATGATACCACTACTCTTTTCAAAAATCTCCTTTATCCTGTCATTTCCTGAATATCCTACGGAAATGCGGTCCATAACCTCGAAGCCCGCTTCCTTTCTCATGGTCTGGATCTTGGAGATCAGCTCTCTGACAAAGCCCTCCTCGATAAGCTCCGGTGTGAGGTTCGTATCGAGTACTACAGTTACTCCGCCATTGGTATTTGTCACGTAGCCCGGCTCTGCTTCCTCTGTGATGAGCAGATCCTCCTTCGCAAGCTCGATACTGTCATCGATCTCAGGGAACTTAAGCACTCCGTTCTCATTGAGCTCTGCCATTGCCTTATTTCCATCGAGCTCCTTCAGTGCTGTCTGAATCTTTCCAAGGAACTTGCCGTACTTCGGTCCGACCGTCTTCAGCTGAGGCTTGAAGGTGTATGTCGTAAGGTCTGATACGTCATCTCTGAACTCTACCTTCTTCACATTCAGCTCGTCTGCTATGATATCTGTATAGAACTGATCGAGCTTCTCATCAGCCTTGATAAACATCTGTGCAAGAGGCTGTCTGTTCTTGATATTGCTTGCATTACGGCAGGCACGTCCGGCTACTACTACCTTGAGCAGCTCGCCCATCCTGTCCTCGAGGTCCTTGTCGATGTAAGCCTCATTAACCTCAGGGAACTTACACAGATGGATTGACTCAGGTGCTGATGCATCTACCTTTCTTACAATATTCTGATAGATCTCCTCTGTCATGAACGGGATCATCGGTGCTGCAGTCTTGGAGATCGTCACGAGACAGGTATAGAGTGTCTCGTAGGCATTTATCTTGTCCTGCTCCATGCCCTTTGCCCAGAATCTCTCACGGCAGCGGCGCACATACCAGTTCGAAAGCTCATCCACGAAGGATTCAAGTGCTCTTGCAGCCTCAGGGATCTTGTAACTTCCGAGGTCATTATCCACTTCACCAACCGTGGTATTGAGTCTTGACAGAACCCATCTGTCCATTACAGGCAGCTTGTCATAGTCAAGCGTGTACTTCGTCGGGTCGAAATTATCGATATTTGCATACAGCACATAGAATGCGTAGGTATTCCACAGTGTAGACAGGAATTTCTTCTGACCATCCTTTACTGCGTCCTCGTGGAACTTGTTCGGGAGCCATGGTGCTGAGTTGATGTAAAAATACCATCTGATCGCATCTGCTCCGAACTTATCGAGAGCCTCGAAAGGATCTACTGCATTGCCCTTGCTCTTGCTCATCTTCTGACCGTTCTTGTCCTGTACATGGCCAAGCACGATGACGTTCTTGTATGGCGCGCAGTGGAAAAGAAGTGTCGACTCTGCCATCAGTGAATAGAACCATCCACGGGTCTGGTCCACTGCCTCTGAAATGAACTCTGCCGGGAACTGCTCCTTGAAGGTCTCCTGATTCTCGAATGGATAATGATGCTGTGCAAATGGCATTGCGCCTGAATCGAACCAGCAGTCAAGTACCTCCGGAATGCGGTGCATTGTCTTACCACACTTCGGGCACTTCATCGTCACCTTATCGATATATGGTCTGTGAAGCTCGACCTTTGCATCATCAGGATTGCCGCTTCTCCGAGCAAGCTCTGCCCTGCTTCCGATAGCCTCCTGATATCCGCAGTCCTCGCACTCCCAGATATTCATCGGGGTGCCCCAGTATCTGTTTCTTGAAACGCCCCAGTCCTGAACGTTCTCAAGCCAGTTTCCGAATCTGCCCTCTCCTATTGATGGCGGGATCCAGTTGACTGTCTTATTATTTGCGACAAGCTCGTCCCTGACCTCTGTCATCTTGATAAACCATGACTCACGGGCATAGTAGATAAGCGGTGTATCGCATCTCCAGCAGTGTGGATAGTCATGCTCGAACTTCGGGGCATCGAAAAGGAGTCCTCTCTTGTCGAGATCCTTCAGAACCTCCGGGTCTGCCTTCTTTACGAAGAGTCCTGCGAACGGGGTCTCCTCGGTCATATTTCCCTTGTCATCCACGAACTGGACAAACGGCAGATCATACTTCTTGCCGACCTTGCTGTCGTCCTCACCGAATGCAGGAGCAATATGTACAATTCCGGTACCGTCTGTCATAGTGACATAGCTGTCTGCAGTGATATAGAAGCCCTTCTTGTGCTGCTTGTCGGCTCTTGCCTTTGCACAGTCATAGAGCGGCTCGTATTCCTTGTGCTCGAGATCGATTCCCTTGTATCTCTCAAGGATCTCGTAAGCAGGCTTGTCATCCTCAGCGAATTTTCCTAATACAGTATCAAGAAGTGCCTCGGCCATATAATAGGTGTAGCCGTCTGCACATTTTACCTTCACATAGCTCTCATCCGGATTCACGCATAGTGCTACATTCGACGGAAGCGTCCACGGTGTAGTCGTCCATGCGAGGAAATATGCATCCTCACCGACCGCCTTGAAGCGGACGATTGCCGAGCGCTCCTTTACTGTCTTATATCCCTGTGCTACCTCCTGTGCTGAAAGAGGAGTTCCGCAGCGAGGACAGTATGGTACTACCTTGAAGCCCTTGTACAGGAGTCCCTTGTCCCAGATCTCCTTCAGAGCCCACCACTCGGACTCAATGAAATTATTATCGTAGGTGATGTACGGGTGCTTCATATCTGCCCAGAATCCTACCTGGTCAGAGAACTTTTCCCACATCCCCTTGTACTTCCAGACGCTTTCCTTACACTGCCTGACGAATGGCTCGATTCCGTACTTCTCGATCTGATCCTTGCCATCGAGGCCGAGCTTCTTCTCTACCTCGAGTTCTACCGGAAGTCCGTGTGTATCCCAGCCGGCCTTTCTCGGTACATACTTACCCTTCATGGTCTGGTATCTCGGGATCATGTCCTTGATCACTCGTGTCAGTACATGTCCTATATGCGGCTTGCCGTTTGCCGTCGGTGGTCCGTCATAGAAGGTATAGGTCTCCCCCTTGCCTTTATTATCTTCCTCTGACTTCTCGAAGATATTCTCATCTCTCCAGAACTTCTCGACCTGATGCTCACGGCCGACGAAATCCATGTCAGTATTTACGCTGTCGTAGATAGTTTTCATATACGCAGATCCTTTCATTTATTTTAGTTCATAGTTCGTAGTTCATAGTTCTTAGCTATTAACTCAGAACTCAGAACTACGAACTATTAAACCCTGAATGTTAATTCTATGTGCTTAAGGCTTCTTTGTCAAGGCTTCATCTCATTTATGGTGAAATGCAGCTCTCCATCCCGGTCCACATCTATCGTCGCAAATGTCGGAATTCTGCCCGGCTGGCGTGGAAGGGAAATGGATCCGGGATTGAGGATCGTCATTCCGTCTGCCTGCACAAGCTCTGGTATGTGCGTATGCCCGTATATTGCCACATCGCAGCCTTCCTTCTGTGCAGCCTCTATCAGATCATAGTCCGAATACTTCACATCATACATATGTCCGTGTGTCATGAAAATCTTGTGCTTTCCGAGTGAAGTCACCTGATACAGCGGCGCATCGCTGCCCCAGTCGCAGTTTCCTCTCACATAGAAAAATGGTACGCCGCACTCTGCTCTGATCTCATCCTCATACCCCTGTGCATCTCCAAGGTGATAGATGATATCCGGCTGCGTCTGTATGATGGCACGGTCGAGATTTTCCTGCCTGCCATGTGAATCGCTTACTACAAGGACCAGTGTATCGTTCATATAGGTCTCCTTCGTGAGGGATTAGGGGTTAGGGACAGCCTATCCCCTATCCCCTATCCCCTATATCCTAAATTCTCTTAACCAGCTCTTCCCTCATCGCTCTCATCGCCTGTCCACGGTGTGATATCGCATTCTTCTCATCCGGTGAGAGTACAGCTGTTGAGCAGTTCTGCGGCTCCACGAAAAAAATAGGATCGTATCCGAATCCGTTCTCACCCTCAGCGTGGTCTCCTATATAGCCCTCCATCACACCTGTCTTCGTAAATGAATCTCCATCCGGCATGATGACTGCCATTGCACAGACGAATCTCGCCGTGCGCTTTTCTCTTGGGACACCCTGCATGCGCTCAAGTATTTTTGCATTCTTGATATCATATGAGGTATCTTCTCCAAGATATCTCGCAGAATAGATCCCAGGCTCACCATTTAATGCATCAACCACGAGTCCTGAATCATCTGCTATCACGATGCAGTCAGGTGCCAGATCATGGACTGCCTTCGCCTTTATCATCGCATTTTCCTCGAAGGTGCTGCCATTCTCATCTATATCCGCCTTGAGTCCGGCCTCCTTCATCGAGACGATCTCGTCAGCCACGTCCTTCAGTATCTCATGACATTCACGAACCTTGTTTTTATTTCCTGTTGCAAAAATAATTCTGTTCATAAAACCTCCAACCAGTAATCACGCCTCTCACCTAATCCCTGTCCTCTGACTCCTGACCCCTTTTAAGATACTGCTCTATCGAATCCACGAGCGACTGTGCAGCCTTCTGCTGGTATGAATCTGAAATCAGCTTCTTATGCTCGTCCGGATTCGTCAGAAATCCGATCTCTGCAAGCGCGCACGGCTCGGCTGAGGTACGTATCAGATACATCTCATCTCCGGCTATGGTTCCCTTGCTCGTACACTTCAGATCCTTCAGCAGGTTCTTAAGGATGAGGTCTGCAAATTTCTTTGACTCGCCGGTCCTGTCACCAGCGCGGTAGAGGACGCTTGCGCCATTGATATATGAGATCCTGCCTGTCGACGTCGAATTGATGTGGACTGACAGGAACAGATCCGGATCAAAGGTACGTGCAAATCTGCCACGTTCTTTCAGGAAGACCTTCCTGTCAGTCAGTCTCGTATAGAAAAAGCCAACCTTCCCGACTCCGTCTATCTGCATAGCCGAAAGCTCATCACCATACTCAGTGAGTTCCGGCATCGCATCGGTACCGGTGATGGCCTTTATCTTTTTTGCAATCGCAAGGGTAATATCCTTCTCATATACTCCCTCGCACTCTGCACCCTTGTCGCGGCCGCCATGACCGGCATCTATGACCACTATCTTGTCGAAATAATCCCTCGGCGCAGTGAAGTCAAAGAAGACTCTCTTCCCATCAGATGACTTCTTTATGAAAAACGGCTGGTCAGTGGTGATATTTATCGAGCCACCCTTGTGGGTGACATTGTAAGTCATGTCGCTTATATTTCTTCCATTTCCTGATACCGGATAGTCCGCGAAATACGAGGCATTGATGCCCGGTATGTGAATGATATATCCCTTATACTCATCCTTCGCCTCAATCGTAAAGTCCGATGCCTTGTGGCCTGTAGGGATATGCAGCTCGAGCTCATGCAGCCTGTCGTATGCAGAGGCATTCTTCTGCTGCTGTCTGATATATGCGATCAGCGATCCGCTCTTGTCCGGCACACGGGTGCGGGCAAGCATCGGCGTGCCCTGCATAAGGTAGATGATAAGGATACCTGAGACTGCGATCGCTGTCACTATCACCGTGATCAGGGCCATAACCCTTGTCTCAATCCTTGTCATCGAAATACCCCTTCGGCGGCCGTGGCCCCGGATACTGATAGTAGTACGTCTTCATCATGCCATTGTATATCTTCCTGTTCTTCACCGGCCTGCCCAGATACCTCGGTGCATCCTCCCACGCCGTGATCACATACATCGACCATCTGTCAAGCCCTCTGTATGCCTCAGCAAGCTTCCTGTACAGCTCCGGCAGCTCTTCCTTTTCTGAAATCCTCTCACCATACGGCGGATTCGTAACGATGAATCCGTACGGCTCCTTATTGGAGAAATCAGCCACATCCGCCCTTCTGAACGTGATCATCCGCTCCACTCCTGCGCGGCGGGCATTTTCTCTCGCCACAGTGATCATCTCTGGGTCCGTATCACTCCCGTACAGATGCGTCGGCACTGACTTGTTCACTGCCTCAAGCAGCCACTTCTTTTCTTCCTTCCATATCTTACTGTCGATGAGATTCGTCCACCTCATCGAGGAAAAATCACGGTACAGTCCCGGTGCGATACCTGCTGCCATCTGAGCTGCTTCTATGAGAAAGGTTCCGCTGCCGCAGAACGGATCAGCAAGGATCCGCTCTGCCCGCCACGGAGTAAGCATCAGAAGAGCCGAGGCAAGTGTCTCTGATATCGGAGCCTTACCTGTCTTCTTCCTGTAACCTCTCTTATGCAGTGCCTCTCCCGATGTATCGAGAGTCACCGTCACCACATCCTTGTACAGAAAAAGCCTGACCGGATAATCAGCCCCATCTTCCGGGAAATGCTCCAGCCCATAGATCTGTGAAAGCCGCTTTACCATAGCCTTCTTGCCGACCCTCTGCAGATCAGTCGTTGAAAAAAGCGCACTCTTCACCGTAGTAGCCTTCGTCACCCAGAATCTCGCATTCCGCGGAAGGTACTTCTCCCACGGGAGTGATACTATCCCCTGAAAAAAGCTCTCGTAATCTCTTGCTGTAAATCTGCCCACGACCAGGAGCACTCTCTCAGCAGTCCTGAGGCACAGATTGGACAGTACCATGCCCTGCTCATCGGCCGAGTAACATACATGGCCATCCTCAACACTTGTAATCTCGTATCCCAGATCGTATATTTCTCTCTTAAGCACCGCCTCCAGGCCAAAGTGGCATGGCACCATCAACTCGTACATATACACCTCTCTGAAAGATGAAAAAAGGGACGGGTCCCTTTTTCATCTGATGATAAAAAATGAACCCGTCCCTGCTCTGTCTGATCGTCATTCATAATCAATGATCACACGAACTCGTCGTAATTCTTCCCGACTACTGAATACGCGAATGAACTGCCGGAGCCGTCATAGCCGCCTATATTGAAGCTGGAAGCCAGATCATTATATCCTGCGCTGGCCTCCTTTGATTCCAAAGCCTTCTCCCTGCCTCTTGTGGCTGATGCGTATTTCACCGGGCTGGTCGGGTCTACCGCCTGTGACGGATCAATCCCTGATATCCGCTCGGTGTAAACATCACTGACGTCGCTCCTGTTCGATACATTATATGCATAATTCCTCGTACCTACAGAAGATACTGAGGAAGTCGAAACCCCGCCTACTCTTCCTACTGAAAGACTCATTGAACTATTTCCTCTTATAACTGTTCCTGCTATTCTTTCACAGCTGCTGAGGGAAACCCTCACGTAATTTCTATTCTATAATAAAATGCAGCTGATTTCAAGCACTTTTTACTGGATAAGCGGCGGAGTGTCCACTCCCGCGAACACCTCCTCGAGCATATACAGATACTCCTGATATGCCGGTAGATACGACAGATTCTTAAGCACATGCGCTACGCTCTTGTAATACCACGCCTGCTGCGCCTCGTCCTTCATATTGAACTTGTCCCAGATATCTGAGCCGCTCTGGCGGAAATCCCTGACCGTCGCATGGAGATTGCTCACCTTATCCGCAAGCATTATCATCTGCGACTCTACCGGAGCATTCTTCACATGCTCGAGATTCTCTTCCTTCCTTATCTTCCAGGTATCGCCCTTCGGCTGGCCTGCCCGCTTGTCCTCTGACTCTGAAGCGACCAGATCAGTGATCCGCTCTCCGAATATCTGACGAAGATCATCGGCTGTGTATTGTGTATCCTCTATTACGTCATGAAGGGCTGCCGCTGCGATGACATCTGTATCATCTGTCATCTTTGCAACAAGCATCATAGTCTCTATAGGATGGACGATATACGGCACGTGATTGCCCTTCCTGTAGGCACCCTTATGCGCCATTGCCGCAAACCTGATAGCCCTTTCTACTGTCAGCTGTCCTTCCGAGCCATCCTCCTCGATGAATTCCGGAAACTCCCCGGTAATACCCGTCTCTATGAAATCATGGATACGGGTCATCTCCATCTCCGGTGTCGGGTACAGCTGCTCATAATGATCCTTCGGATCATCGAGATCAAAGTACCTGCAGTCATTATCCGGATAATTCCCGCTGCATAGCGGACAGTCCGTACATATAGCAAAGTCCGGTTCAAGGACTGCATTCGCTGCCCTGCAGTAATACCTGCCATCCTCATCTGCTATCAGGCGATGATCATACATCCTGTACGCGAGGGTCTGATTCTTCTCAAGTATCTGCTGCATAGCTTCTCCTTCTCCTGAAAATATCAGGCTGTCTTTCTCGCAGCGTATGTTGGAACCACGTGTACCAGTGCTCCAGCAATAGCTGCAACGATCACGGCTGCAAGAACAGCCTCGATCACGCCATTAAATCCGATGACTCCGAGGATTACTCCAAGAAGTGCATCCTGTGCCACATTTGTAGCCTTTGCATAGGCATCATGATAAAGTATATAGATCGATGGCATTACGATAAGTGTATTCGTAAGTGCACCTGTAAGCCCGGCATATGCATATCCAAGCGCTCCCGAAACCTTTGTCAGCGAGAGTGCAAGAAGTGCTGCAAAGACTGCTGCCGCAATGACAACAGACAGTACCATTGCTGCCGTCCCGTTTTTCATCTGTCTCTGTAATAGCTGTGACAGACCGATAAAAGCTATCACACTGATAACAGCATCAAGGACTGTTACTTTCGCTTTAACTGCATTTCCACCCGAAAGCTTCTTCACCAGAAGAAATACATAGTATGGGAACACTCCTACGAGTATCCTCGGTACGAAGCAGATAAAAGCGCTCTTGAATACTCCAGACACTCCGAACTGCGATGCCGCAAGCACCGGCGAGAATACAAATGCACTGACCGTCGCAGGTGTGACTGTGTTCTTGATGAAACTGGTCAGACCAAAGACAAATCCCAGAAACGATCCTTTCTTCGGTCCCAGAAAAATCGCACCCAGAATGACCGGGATATGTATGATCGTGGCATTGATGACACCAAGCGGGATGTATCCGAGCGGAGTGAATGCCATGATGATAATGATTGCCGTAAACAGTGCTGTAAGCACCAGACTTAAGGTCTCTTTTTTCGTGTTCATGAAAATAAAAGCCTTCCTTTCAAAAAATATACGCCTATTCTACATTTTTCTGTATATATTTGCAAGGGAAAACTGACTCATATCATGGACTCAAGCGGCCTGTCACTGTCAAAAAACCTCACATATCCCTCGAGGGATTCCGCCTTCGTAAGAAGGTGTCTTGCACCCTTCCACACGTAGATACGTGCCTTGCCCTTGCCGTTCTTCGCTTCCTGGATCATATTCTCTCCGGCGGAATTGCCATCCATGGCTATAAGTATCGACGGGCGACGCTCGTATATCTCATAATTCACACTCTTGTAGATCCCCATTCCTTCGAGGTCAGGAGAGATGCGGATGTGAACTCCTGAATCCTTCAGAGCATTGCGCTCCTTCGATGTCAGAAGTGATGGCACAAATGCATAGATATCGAATGGATCCGCCATATCCCTATTGAAATCTACAAGCTGCTTTTCATAGCCACTCAGCTTGTGTCCGATCACGAAAAAGTATTCTGACGGGTCAAGCTTTTCCATTAGCGAATGAAGCTGCGCTATTCCCTCATCCGTTGTCCTGGTCGTCCTCTTTTCTGTATTGAAGCTTCCTCCGACAAGTATCACCGGTGTCCTGTCCCACGGCAGGTCGTCTATCTGGCTCTTGAGTTCTGTCACAGCGTCCAGATGACGGTTCTTATTGATATAGAGACCTTCGATATGACTCTTGCCCATATGTGACAGGATGGTCTCCTCAATCGAATGGTCTCCTTTTATCTTCTCAAAGCGCTTCTGCTTACGTTCGAATCCTTCCACGCTATTGTCTATAATATACTGGTCTGTATGCTTCATAGACGCGACCTGATCAGGGTCAAGTCCAAGAAGGTACATAAGAGACAGCTGTTCATCACGCGGTGATGTACCATAGATTGCGGCTCCATCTGTTCCCTGGACACACATGATCCCCTCCTCGAGATACTGCTTCAGGGGATGGTTCTCAAGTGAATTCAGATTATTCAGTCGTACATTCGAGGTGATCTGGAATTCAAGAACTATGTGTGAATCCCTGATTGCCTCCATCAGCTCACGTCCCTTCTGCGAGCTCAGCGAATAGGTGTAGAGTCCATGACCTATACGCATACGCGGCATTTTCTGACCAGATGCCAGCGAATCTCTTACACACTCTATGGAATGAGCTATATTTTCCTTCTGGCTGTCATTTTCGCCGGCATGAACCCTTATTACGAAGTCAGGATCATCGGCTGCTATTTTTGCAATCTCCCTGAAGACAGGCTTCAGGGAAATGATATCGTTTATCTCTTCACCGACGAAGTCCACACCTGCCACATATGGATCCAGTGCTGTTCCCTTAAGTGCTGCGATATTCTGCGACAGATAGTCATCAGGAGTCACGGCATCCTTTACTATCGTGAGTGGTATTCGGCGGATAGCTGCAAGAAAACGAAGCATGACTCCGGTCTCCTTATAGATCTCAGGCATAACCTCATGGACTTCTTCAAGCATGTGGATGGACTCGTATTTCTTCACGAGAGTAGTATCACTGATCTCAGCATATACTATTCCCTGCGACTGATATGTCCTGGCAATCCACAGCAGCAGATCCTGAAACAGAGAATTCTTATGATATCTCTTATCCTCTCTGTCCTTCATCATCTGGTAGACATAATGCCTGATATCATCGTCCGGAATCTGGCCTACGTTTACAAGACGAAAAGTATCATCTGCCTCTCTTCCTTTACAGAAGACATAGCGGTATAGGTAAACTTTCTCGAGATTAGTAAAAACTGCCTGGCCATCCTTAAGGATTGATAGTGAGGCGCGGATCTTCGCGATATTCTCCTCGGCATTATCGAGATTGTGAAGGATCAGATCTGCAAAATTGATAAAGGTATTGTCATTTATCTTTCTCGCAAGATACTTGCCCTGCAGATCAGAATCCACGAACTGCTTCTCTACCCTCGCACGTCTCTGTGCCATCAGTGCTTCCTGCGCAGGAGTCAGCGCCAGCTCCAGCTTCCTCACATAGTAGAGAGGATATCTGATCTGATGGATGATTCCGAGAGCGATCAGAATATCACCCGACAGATTCGCATTCATATGGGTATGCAGATCTGAGCGGAACTTATAGTCCCTGGGAATATAATCCTTGAAAATCGTCTGCCATAGGTCCGTGCTGTAGTCCTTCGTCTGGCTCATCAGAGTCTTCGAAATGGCAGGTATCCTCGCCTTCAGCTCCACCCGGCCGTCGGCATGGATATTCGCCACCTTCATATTGCCCATGCGGAAGACCCAGACATCCTCATTATTCCCGTCCACATAGCATGGCACCTTCCCCTTGATCACCAGGAGGCCGTTCTCATCCTCGGACAGTGGCTCATCAATAAGCCGAGCGAGATTCCTGATGAGATTGCCGGTGTGGTGGTTCGGGGTCGACAGACAATAGTAGAGGTCATCCAGCTCCCAGTAGAGGGTGACGACAATATCCTTTTCGTTATCCAGATAGAATCTGGTAAAGTATGTCATTTAGAATCCGTGTCCTCCCCCTGACGAGCTGCTCCCACCTCCTGAGAATCCGCCACCTGATGAGCCTCCACTCGATGACGAGCTCTGCCTGCGGGTCCTGTGCATCACGACATTCAGAAATACGGGATTCATATGTCCATAGAAAACTCCTGATCGAAACGATGTCTCTCCGATATCCGAAGGGATCGCCGGGGCAACACTTCTGTTCTTTCTCGAGGTCACCATGACGACAAACATGATAAAGAATCCGAAGAACAGTCCCAGAAGAATAGCAACTGCATATCTCATAGGACGGATAATGAAGCCGTTGCTCACAACCTGATCAATCTGTGCAAAGGCCTCACTCAGGCACCTGTAGTAATAGCCGTTCGATGCATACCGATAGACATTGTCCGTAACATCACGGGCATCGCCGCTCGTGTACTCGTTCCTGCACTTCCCGAAGCCGCCGGAGTACAGCTGCCTGTCGGACATATTGATGATGAAGGCAACACCATCGTCATACCCGAACCTATAATGATAGCAGGCATCCATCTCGGCATGCATATCGCCATAGGCCGACATGTAATCATTCTCAGTCACAATCAGATAGTTCCTGTCCTTCGAATAGCCTGACAACTGGTTCTGTAATTCCTGCTTCTCGGAATCCGTCAGCAATCCAGCCCCGTCATAGATGTAGACGTTACCGCTGGCAGCGAAGACAGGAACTGTCTGAAAGAAAAGTATGATCACCATAGCAAGCAGGCAGACGGCACAGCAAACTCTGGCAAGCGTGAAGCCACTCGGTTGGATGGCTTGACGCATTGTAATCCTGGTGTCGTCTCCCTGCGGTGTCCTGTTAGTATTTTCCATTCAGATTCCCTCCAGTCTTCCTGAACTGCGGCACCGGATTCGTCGCAATCCTGTTGTAATCCCGTGCCATTATCAGCGCCACCACTATCATGATCGCGATGCATACGATAAGCAGCAGATACATGATCACATCTGAATGCGGGTCGAGGAAAATATCAGCACCCGACAGCACTATACCAACTGCTGACAGCACTGTAGAGAGCATAGGTCTCTGCGTCATCTGCCGATTCCCGGTATATCCGGCATCATCGAGATGATTCTCTTTCCGATAGATACTGTTGGCCTGTGCCATAGAAACAACCATCAGAATTATGGAAAGGTTCAGCGTCACAACCGGCACTACCTTCATATCGATAGTACCGAAAACTGCAAAAAGAAGCAGCAGGATCACCGCACTGATAGCAGAAGCTATAAGCGACGACCTCACATATTTCCCGAAGTCAACAGGCAGGTCAGCGTGAGTCGCTCCGGTCTGTCCGTTCACGACGGTATAGGCCACCCGGTCATTCTTCCTCGTGGTAAGAAACCACAGAGGCAGATAAGCGCCCTCTGCATGATCCCTTTCGCTAATGTATGGATCCAGCTCCCGCTCCATCTCAGCGGAATTCTCAGCCAGACTGTAGCCATCATTCTCACAGGCCTTCTGATCCATCCGTATTCTGATGGCATCAGCACATTTGCGCTTCGATGAGTCCTCATAGATCGACGGATCGACAGTCGAATTCTCCGCATAGAACCCAGCCATATAGTTCGGATTGAAGTCGCATATTTTCTCATAGAAAAAAGGATCTATCTGTCCGCTCACCGTATCATCAAGAGTCTCCGAGGCATCCTGCCCTACGCTTATCTCGCAGTCAAGATCGGTCTCCATGTCAGCTGTGTAATGATAGTCATACATCGCATCCGAATCGAATCTCTCGATCGGCACAGACACCCTGCCCTTCGCCTCGTAATTATAAATCCAGTATGGAGTGTAGAGACCGACAAACGACTGGAGCCCATCCGACGTCTTCAGATCATCCGGCAGGAAAGGAACTCCATCCACCATCCGCTGGTACCTTTCGATACAGTCCTGCTTCGACAGGGCGAAAGGAATAATTTTCTCCGGATACCCTTTTGCGGAAAAATGCTCCGCATTCGCTATTTCTGCTCCACAGTACGGACAGAAATTCATCCCGTCAAGAGATGGAGCTGCCACCTCCCCGCCACAATTCGGACAGGTGACTACCTCTCTGGTATAGTCGAATTCCTGTGAGCGGTATTCATCAATGGAAAAAAAAGCGCCACACGACTGACATTTCATCTGGTGACTCTTAACATCGTATATAAGCTGCCCGCCGCACGACGGGCATGGAAACAGATTCGCCATACGCTCTCTCCTTAAAACTCCGGCTTCGGTGTGCCACACTTAGGACAGAAATTGCCATCGGATCTCGTGCCGCACCTCGGGCAGAACCACTCGCCAGGCTTTGGCGCTTCAACGCTCTGCTGCTGAGACTGACCATTGTCCTGATTCTGGAAGAACTGGTTCGCATTGATACCGCCGGCATTATTTGCCATATTAAGTCCTGCAAAGCCCATCATGGCTCCATTTGCATTGCCAGCAGCAGTACGCATCGCCTCAGCCTGAGCCTGCACGAGAGCAGCACCGGCCATGCCCTGATTCTTGTACACGGCCTGTCTCTGGACATCCTGGAGCAGCTTCTGGTCCTCTTCCGGAATCGTAGCTGAAAGGATCTGGACTGAGGTAAGAGCCAGTCCATAATGCTGTCCCCAGGACTCATCAAGCTCCTGCTTCATGGCATCACTGATAGCCCTCGTCTGACCCGGAAGAGCAGACGGGCGTATCCCTATGCCGCTCAGCTGCGCAAATGCAGGCTGCAGGGCCTGCACGAACTCAGCCCGGAGCTGGTCATTCATCTGATCCACAGTGAACTCATCAGCCACATTCCCTGCAATCGCAGTATAGAGAACCACAGGATCAGATACATGCATAGTATATGTGCCATTGCATCTGACCGTAGTATCGAAGTCAAGGCCGATATTCGCATCAACAATACGGAACGGTACAGGCTGCGGGGTCCCGAACTTACAGCCCAGGAGCTCCTTCATATTCACATAGTAGATACGCTGCTGTACCGGGTTCTGACCTCCGTATGAGAATCTCTCCCAGCCCTTCTTCACGACGTCCGAAAGACTTCCTGAGAAGAATGACGGCGAGGTCCCGTCATCCCAGGTATATGCGCCCGGCTCGGCAGCAACATCAAGAATCTGCCCCTGACTAACGAAGATCGCACACTGACCTTCATTTACAATGACCGTGGACCCCTTCGAAATATCATCGGCATCAGCCCTCTTATTCGATGATCTGCCGCTCACCATATGAGACGCGCGTCTGATAAGAACCTGTGCCGGCAGTGAGTCACAGGTATAGAACTCCTTCCACTGGTTCGCAAGCTCACCGGATACTGAGCCTGCAAATGCCTTTATAAAACCCATTAATTTCCTCCTTTTCCTGAAATATCAGGCCTTTGCTCCATAGTGCATCAGATCAGCCTTTGACAGAGCGACTCTGAGCGGATTGCCGACGATCATTGCGATAGCGATCTTGATAGCATCGAATGGCAGGAACGGAAGCACGCAGAGAGTAAGGCTCGTCATGAGATCACTTCCTGACTCTATCATGAACCATGCAGTACCGAGCGCATAGCATACGAGAACTCCGATAGCCAGACCAAGGGCCTGGATCACATACTTCAGAGCACCCTTCCTCTTCTCAGAAATGGTGATGAATGCTCCTGCGATAAGGATCAGAGGTATGCATCCGATCAGGTATCCGCCCGTAGGTCCGGCAAGCTTCCCGATGCCACCCTGCCATCCTGAGAACACAGGCATTCCTGCAGCTCCAAGAAGCAGGAAAATGGTAAATGCCACAGTGCCGAGCCTGGTCCCGATAGCAAACACACACAGCAGGGCTGCAAGCACCACGAGTGATACCGGAACCGGTCCGATAGGAACCGAAATCGGTGCGAGTATGCAGCATACCGCTGCCATCAGTGCAGTAAAAGTAATCTCTTTGATCTTCATGTAAACTCCTTTGCTGAATAATAAATATAAACTTCGTGTAAATTCTATTATTTTTCTCTATCCGTGTCAATTTTTATAGAAAAGAGTATATCATGTGAACATACGTTTGTCAACATTTTTCTCTGAAATATGTTATAGTACATATCATGAAAGTGATTTTTGTAAAACTGTTTGGATCGTACTTCGATGTCTCGGCGCCTGCTGCAATGAAGCGGTTGGGCTGGGAGGTCGAAGAAGAAACTTTTTATACACCGTCAGACTTCGTGCATGACGCCCGTCTTCAGAAGATGGTGCACGACAGGCTTAAGGGCAGGTCATGTGACTTTGTATTTACTGTGAATTTCTGGCCGGTACTCGCTCCGGTCTTTGATGACCTCGGCATGAAGTATGTGTCATGGAGCTATGATGCGCCGCTTCGTCTGACCGGAACTGATGAGATGGAGAGGGAGAATAATTTTATCTTCCTATTCGACCGTGGTCAGGTCAGTGATTATCAGAGCAAGGGGATCACACGTGTATTCCATCTTCCGCTCGGAGTTGATGCGCCGACCTTCGAAAAGGCTCTCTCTGCGAAAAGCAGCCGTTCATACGGTGTCAGCTTCATCGGTTCTTTCTACGCTTCTCCATATGTCCCGATCCTGTCGGCGATGGACGATTATCTCCGTGGACTTCTGCAGGGAATCCTGAATGCGCAGAAGAATCTGTTCGGCTATTACATCCTGCCTGAGCTGATCACCGACGATATCGCATCGAAGGTCAATGAGCGTCTTCTTTTTGTAAAAAGGCACCCCGCCGATTTTAGTCAGAACGCTGTTCAGGCAGCGAATGACTTTGCCGGACAGGTCAGCAGACAGAATCTCATATACACGATGGCGACACGCATTACGTGCCTCGACAGGCTGACTCTTGTCGCAGCGGCTTCTAAGGTGACGGACTCTTTTGTCTGCACCGGAGATGTGGATGCTGCGAAGAAGACCCTGCCGGGCGTCACCGTTCACGGACATGTCGATTACTATACAGAGATGCCTCTCATCTTCCGTGACAGCGCAATAAGCCTCTGCCCGTCGCTTCGTTGTATCAGCACCGGAATTCCGCTGCGCGCACTAGACATAATGGCCTGCCATGGTCTCGTGATGCTGCCCGCATCTGAAGAGGCCTACGAATACCTTTCCAATGGTGAGGACTGCCTGATCTACTCTTCATACGATGAGGCCTTCGAACTCATGAAGCATTACACCGCGCATAACACTGAGGTTGCGGCCATGAAAGAAAAGGCATATGAAAAGGCGACCACAGAGTTCTCAATGGAGCATAGACTCCAACAGATAAAGGACGCAATAAGATGAATACAATAAAGCTATATGACAATTGGCCATACGACACCGACTTCTTCGCAAGGATCACAGCAATAGACGGAAACACGATCACTCTCGACCGCACGCTTTTCTTCCCTGAGGAGGGCGGTCAGACCTGTGACCATGGGGTGATCAGGTGCAATGGAAACGAGTACCGGGTCACTGATGTGCAGATAAAGGATGACGTAATCTATCATACGCTTAAAAGCACCGACGGTTCTCTGAACATCGGCGACGAGATCGAGGGCCATATCGACTGGGCACACCGCTTCGACAACATGCAGAATCACACCGGCGAGCATATTTTTTCAGGGCTCGTTCATTTACTCAAAGGATATGACAATGTAGGATTTTCTCTGACAGAGAACACCTGCCAGATGGACTATAATGGAAAGCTCACTGATGATGAGATCACACAGATTGAGGCACAGGCAAATGAGGTGATCTGGAATGCGATTCCTGTTGACTGCCGCTATCCTTCTGCTGAGGAGCTGGCCACAATTGATTATAGAAGCAAAAAGGAGCTGACAGGCCCAGTACGCATCGTCACTATTGCGGATGTCGATATCTGTGCCTGCTGTGCTCCGCATGTACGCACGACTGCTGAGGTCGGACTGCTGAAGGTCATCTCGCACCTCAACTACAAGGGCGGCACCAGGCTATACATCGCCTGTGGAAAGCGTGCCTTTACTGACTATGTACAGACCTTCGACTCGCTCACAGATATAGGACATCTCTTCTCTACCGGCCGTCCTGATGCCCTCGAGGCAGTAAAAAAGCTCATCTCCTCCGATCAGGAACTTCGCACGAGGCTGGCTGATTCAGAGCGGGATGAGCTTATGAAGCAGATTGATGATAATGATACAGGTGTCATCCTTACGCAGATCACAGACAGGAATATCCTGACTGCTGCGTTCAACCATCTGAAGGAGACTCATGACGGCGCCTGCTATATTTTTTCAGAAAAAAATGACGGCGGATATACCTTCCTGGCCGGAGGGCGTGACATCGATGCGAGGGAATTAATGCCTGCACTAAAGGAGCTCGGTGCCAGAGGCGGTGGAAAGGCTGATATGGTGCAAGGCTCCATAAATGCAACAGCAGACCGGATCATGGCAGTCATTTCACCGACCTGATCACGGAAAGCACTGAATCCGCAATGCGGTCATTGACCTCGTGTGCCTTCTCCGATGAGTCCTGGCAGGAATAGAAGTAGAACTTGATCTTCGGTTCCGTGCCGCTCGGGCGGATGGCGAACCATGAGTCGTTTGCAAGAAAAAAGCGAAGGCAGTTCTGCGGAGGGATTTCTTCGTAGCCATTGATATAGTCGATGGCCTTCGACACTTTTATCCCGGCGATTTCTGACGGGATATTGTCCCTTACATACTTCATCATGCGGCCTATCCGCTCAGAACCCTCGATTCCTTCGAGGACTATATTCGGCTCCTTTTCAGCGAAATATCCATACTTCGCATAAATTTCCTGAAGCACGTCCCACAGGCTTTTTCCCTGCCTGCGATAATAGGCGGCTGCCTCAGCCACGAGCATACCGGCTGAGATCCCGTCCTTGTCACGGATGTCCTCACAGGCCGCATATCCGACCGACTCCTCATATCCGAAGAGATAGGTATATCCATGCTCATGCAGATACGGGATCTTTCCACATATATTCTTGAAGCCTGTGAGCGTCTCAAACATTTCCACTCCATAGGCATTTGCAATCCGTGTGGACAGAGTGGATGTCACGATCGACTTCACCATCGCGCCCTTCTCTGGCAGAGTGCCTGCGGTTTTTCTTCCCTCGAGGATATAATTCACGAGCAGATATCCTGTCTGGTTCCCGTTCAGCGGCACATAGTCACCATTGTCATTTCTTATCTCTATAGCAAAGCGGTCCGAGTCAGGATCGGTCGCCATCAGAAGCTCCGCTCCCATCTCACGGCCATACTTCTCGCTCAGTGCAAAGGCCTTCGGGTCCTCCGGGTTCGGATAGCCGACCGTAGTGAAATCCGGGTCAGGATCTGCCTGCTCCTTTACTATCTCCCAGTTCGTGAAGCCACGTTCCTCAAGCATCTTCCTGAAAGGAATGCTTCCCGCACCATTAAGTGGTGTATAGATAAAAGGTATGGAAAGATCAAGCTCATTACCTGTATGTATGGATAATGAGAGTACCTTGTCGAGATAGGCACGGTCATACTTTTCATCAAGGACAGTGATAAGCGACCCATCTGACACGTCTGAATGAATGCCGGTCCACGGGTCCACTTTCTCTATAAAAGAGGTCATCTGATCCGCTATCTCAGCAGACACCTGACAGCCATCATCCCAGTAGGCCTTGTATCCATTGTACTCTCTCGGATTATGCGAGGCCGTGATATTGATGCCTGAAGCTGCACCCAGGTATCTGATCATGAATGCGAGCTCTGGTGTGGGCCTCAGATCAGGAAAGGTGTAGACCCTGATGCCATTTGCCGCAAGGATGTGCGCAGCGAGCTCCGAGAACTCTCTTGAATTGTGACGCGGATCATGGGCTATGACGACACCCTTCTTCATAGCCTCAGTACCCCCTGCTCTGATGAAATCAGCGATCCCCTGAGTGGCACGCCCTACCGTGATACGGTTCATCCGGTTGGTGCCTGCTCCCATCTTCCCCCTGAGACCGGCTGTACCGAAGCTTAAGTCCTGATAAAATCTGTCTTCTATCTCAGCCTCATCCGTGATTTCTTCTAATTCCCTGTGGAGCGGGTCATCAGCTGATAAATGGCTGAGCCACTCCTCGTATTTTTCTTTATACCCCATACAAGCTCCTTCAAAAAGTTGAACAAGATGAAAAAGGGACGCGTCCCCTTTTTCATCTTCTGTAAACGCGCATACGGTGAGTCTGGCGCTTCGACTCAGGCGGTAGCTGCATGTAGTCCTTGCCATACTTGCCGCTCAGATACTCATCATACGAACCCGGGATGAAGAACTCTGTGTCTTCGAACTGAGCCCTCTCGAGGCGGCGGGTAGCAGGGCCATCGCAGCGCTCTCCCATGCCTCCGGTGACGCAGGTGATCGAGCCGACATAATCGGCCGTGTCATAGTCTGCAACAGAGGCCGCCCAGGTGCAGAGGTCATGCACTATCCTCTTATTCCCGCGGAGCCTCTCAAGCAGCACCACAGGAGTCTTCAGAATTTTCTTCGCAAGGGTCGTGCCGTGAAAGCACTTCGCGCGGGAATTCTGTATGTCAAAAAGGTACTTTTTCCCTTGAGACACTACACTCTCGCACTCCGCATCCGTCGAAGGCCAGCCGTCCTGCGGGAAAATATCGAGAAAAAGATGCAGTATCTGGTACTTCTCAGCTATGTACTCAGACGTATCACGGTCGAGCACCGTATCCATATCTACAAGCTCTGCAAAAGGAATCGAAAGTGTGCCACGATCCCCCGACAGCACCTGCATATGAGGATCGACAGGTTCCTTTTCTACGAGATCCAGGAACCTCTCATAGTCAGGCCTCGGCATTCCTATATCCACGTCATCATCCCACGGTATAAAGCCGTGGTGGCGGATCGCACCAAGCAGCGTGCCTCCGACCAGATAATATCTGAGACCGTGGGCATCACAGTAGGAAGCGAATTTTTTCATCATGGAAAGAAGCTGATCGTGAATCTCATCAAGCGTCAGCGGTTCTGTATTTTCTTTATTCATGTAATTCATGATACCACATTCGTGATGGTTGTGGCAAAAATCTGTTGCTATTTACCTTAAAAAAATCTATAATTATTTCGTATCTGTTGATAGATCAGAACCGAGGGACTTATGGGAATCAAATACAAAGTAAATGAATTAAGACCTGGCATGGTCCTCGACAAGGACATCGTGACGCTGCAGGGGCAGACGCTCGCGAATGCCGGTGATGAGCTGACGAGGAATCTCATTGCGCGGATCAGTTTCTACTCCATCTTCGATGTGGAGATCAGACCTGAGGAAGAGGTGAAGAAGGAGGAAGAGGCAAAGAAGGATGTACCTGCGAAGGAGCCTCCGAAGTCAGATAATAAGACTATACCGTATTCCCAGAAGATGAAGAGCACGAAGGTTTACCAGACTTTCCAGATGGACTATTCGAGAAATCTCGCGACAATGCGCGGAGTCTTCTACCGTATCCAGAAAGAGGAACGGCCGAATGTCGATTTCAATTCTATTCTTAGAGATGTGTCGGCACTTTTCGCCCAGAAGACAGTACTTGACCTCTTCGATATTCTGCACACCATGCATTCGCTCGATGACGCAGTATATGTACACTGCCTGAATGTATCTCTCATCGCCAGAGGTATTGGACGCTGGATGCAGGCAGACACAGATACGCTCAATCTCCTGACGCTCGCAGGCTATTTCCATGATATCGGTAAAGTCACTATTCCACCCGAAGTACTAAATAAGACCGGCAAGCTCACCGATGAGGAATTCGCAATGATGAAGCAGCATCCTCTGAACGGCAAGAAGCTCTTAGAGAAAGTTCCTCACATCGATTCACGTATTCTGTCCGCTGCTCTTCAGCATCATGAGAGAAATGACGGTTCTGGCTATCCGAGAGGCCTCTCCGGAGACGAGATCGATCCGGTAGCATCAGTGATTGCTGTCGCAGATGTTTACGATGCGATGACCACTGCGAGAGTCTACAGGGCTCCGCTGTGTGCTTTTCAGGTAATCGGAGCATTTGAGGAAGACGGCCTGCAGAAGTACTCCCCGAAGATTGTGATGACCTTTCTCTCAAGACTCGCAGGAGCATATCAGAATGCCCGAGTCATCCTGAGCGACGGTCGCCGCTGCAAGGTGGTTTACATCCATCATCACCAGAACTGCATGAGCCGTCCGATAGTCCAGTTCGACGATGGCGAGATCCTCGATCTGCTCACCCAGCCGAAGAGCCTCTATATCAATTCAATTATATGAACTCACATCCCGTCAGGAGAAGATCGCGATCTCATCCAGCGGGATTTTTTCACGGATATACCTGTTTTCAGAAAAAGGAATATGCACTATCGCTGAATGCACCCCGAGCAGCAGCTGTCTCATCTGACTATCCACCGGAGTCTCAAGCGTCCGTGCCATGAAAAGCGCATCCTTGCAGATCTCTGTCTCGATATATTCTACAGCCTCCTGCACCTTATCATAATGCGGGAGCGTACTCATTTTTTCAAAAAGAAAAGCCATAGCCGCTGCGACCGACTGTATATAGGTGTACGGCTTCCTGATGTGTGACAGCGACGAATCATTCTGCGTATAAATGTACAGAAGCTCCGGAACGCCTACAGCCTTTTCTGCAAAATATATCGACTCCGCAAGAAAAGTCAGATCCTCAAGCTGGTATCCGTCCGAAAAGCGTATGTCATGATCAAGGAGCAGTTCCCTGCGGAATATCTTCGTCGCATGATATCCACCCAGAGAAATAAGTCCCGACTTCCTGCCCCAGGTCAGATTTCCGCAGAACTCTTTAGAGAACTGAAGCAGCGGGCCTTCCTTTTCATCCTTCATATATGCACAGTCGGCGATATCCGCATCTATCTTCACAGCAGCATCATATAGCTTCTCATACATAGTCACATCCACGATGTCATCAGCATCTACGAATCCTATATACTCACCATGCGCCTGTTCAATACCGCGATTGCGTGACACACCCGGGCCAGAATTCTTCTCGTTCTGTAAAATGATTACCCTGTCGCCAAACTGCGCCCTCGCATCCTGCATCACCTGTACTGTGTTGTCAGAGCTGCAATCATCCACGAGTATTATTTCCATTCCGTCAAGGGTCTGATTCAGCAGATTCCCGAGCAGACGCGGAAGCGTGGAAGCAGCGTTGAAGCAGGGGATGATGACGGTGACTTTTATCTCATTACTCATATATCACTTACTGAATCCTGTGCTCTTTATAAAACACTTTTACCCGATACTTATGCCTCAGAGAGTTCATGGAAGCATCATTCTTCCCGACAATGCCATCACTTTCCAGTCGTCCAGGAACAATACCAGGATCCCGATTTATACTCTTTGCAAATTTCCTTATTGATATGGAACTAAGGCAATCCTTCTTTCCATTGTCTGTCAGACTATGAAAATGGAATGAGCTATGCACTATCATATCCTCTAACCGCTCAGCATTACCTGTCGGGTAATTTAATTATGCCATTTTATTATCTTATGTCAAGTTTTCAGTTGAAAAAAGGGGATTTCTGTGGTAGTTTATAGACATAAAAAGAACTGATGGGGATGTTTTTTACATGATTATTGATTGTCAATCAGAATCTTAACTATGAAAAGAAAAAGAGTAGTTGCCATTGCTCCATACTCACGCCCGTGGAGTAATGTAGAGCTGATAAAAGACTGCGGGCTTATACCATATCTGCTATATAGAGAGCATTCCTGTGATTCAGTAATGGTGTGCTCTACACCTGATGCGGATGCTCTACCACCAAGCATATATGATTCATGCGATGAAGACATACTGTCTGTATATTTCCCATACTACCATCTGGTAAGCGGTGAGAAATTCGAATTCCTTCCAGACGGATCTGTTGAGACAAAGCAACAGTACATAATAAACTATGCCAATGACATAGACATTCTGATACTGCGTGGAGTATATGCAGACAATCTCACCCTGCCATATATCTACAAGACTCTTAATCCTAGGGGTAAAATCTATTGTGGACTTGATATGAACACCAGTTGGATGAGAAAAATAGACTGGACTAATGGTGCCATTGTATCATATATGGATAACACTGACCTTCTAGCGACTTCATGCACCAGAACCGCCGAACTCATGACATCTGAACTGCCTTGGGATATAAAGTGTATCCCGAACGGTTCATACAATTTCAACGCCAAGTTTAATGAATATGTTGACTTTGACAAACGTGAAAATATTATCATCACAGTCGGCAGACTTGGAACAATTCAGAAAGCCACTGATATTCTCCTGCTTGCTTTCGCAATAGCTTCGCCATCTCTTCCATCATGGAAGCTTGAGCTTATTGGCAATGTAGAAGAATCATTTATGCCAGTCGTAAATCAGATTTTTTCAGCCTTCCCCGATCTCCGTGAAAAAGTGGTATTTACCGGTCCTATCAATGACCGCACAGCTCTTGCCAGAGAATACCGCCGTGCAAAAATTTTTGCTCTTACATCTGTGCTCGAAGGAGGTACTCCGAATGCTGCTGCTGATGCAGTATCAGCAGGCCTTGCTACATGTATCACAGACATTGATGCATCATCTGACATAACAGATTATGGCAGATGCGGTCTGGTGTCACCAATAGATGATTATGAAGCATTTGCCAGAAGTCTGATCACCCTATGCCAGTCGCATGAATTGAAGCAATATTCATAGCATGCATACAGCTATGGTAAAACCTTCTACAATATGTCACGGATAGTAAATACTATATATGATCAGTTATAATGCCTTCTGTGCCCCTGTCGTCTCATCATAGTATGCTAATGACGCATCAAATATGTTAGCATTCCTGCTATCATCAAAAAATGAAGTATAATATTTTATCCACATATTGGTATGGCAAAGCATCGCTAATGCTTTATTATCTTCACTCTTAACGCATGCATCAAATTTATTTGTAAAATTATCATACGCCGAATCAAAGCTTCCATTTGAGATATCTCGTGCGATCTCCACCGGTACATCGGAAAAATCCTCCCAGTGCTCCAGCATCTTATCAGAATACTTATGACTGTCAGGATCAGCAAAATGAAGACTGATAAGTCCATCCACTGATCCGAAGAGTACATTCAGATTAGTCTCTCTTCTTATGGCTTCCTTCTTATACTTATCATATACATCCGGAAATGCGTAATTTAATCGAGGCCAGAAATTTCCAAAAATATCTATACCAATACTGCCCTTTCTCCATCCACTTATGCTTTCTGCTGAAAAAATTGTATTAGTATGCTTACCGGTATGGATCACATATATAGAGGGATTTTTCATTATGGCCAGATAATGAAAAATTACTGCAGTATGCGGGAAGGAACACTGTCCATTAATAAAGTACCTCTCTTTAATCTCATTTTCATTGAAAGTACTCAATAGGGTATTGTAATTATAAATTCCAGATACCAGATCGGTCGCTGCCCACGCATATTCTCTATAGAATTCACCTGCACCCATTCCGGACTCCGGTTCCTGAACAGACAAATATATGTCATCATAGTAATGCGGAGTCACCAGAAGAAAATCACACCCGATAAGCAGCTTCTGATAAATATTCATGATCAGTGGGACATCAGGAAATGAACGATCCTTTACCGGCCACAGATATGAATACTCATACGGAAGATTCTTACTGTCATATGGAAGCAGGAACTTATCATCAGGACTCATCTTGCTGGGAATCCTGATATAAAAAATATGCTCTGATTCCTGCTGATACTTCTTTACTATCTTCTCCGTCTCATCATCAGGACTTGAGTCATAATAATATATGTCAAATCCGAGCTCCTTTATCAGCTGCACCCAGTACCCAAGTACAGTGTCTACAGTATCAGGATGCTTGTATGTCATCACGCAGACAGCAAGAAAGCGTTTGTCAGCCATTTATCTGTTCCTTTTCTCTATAATAGGCAAGTACCTGTGAAAAACCTCTTCTGACGTCATACTCACATTTCCACCCCAGTCTTTTAAGCTTCTCACTTCCAGGGCAGTTCGCATGATTCAGATCATTCTCCAGGTAGTTGTCATTCCTGTCACGCTGCTTCCTTATTACCTTCAGATGTGCATCCGGTTCGAGAGTGGCAATCGCCTCCGCAAGTTCAAGCACACTTACGAACATATCAGTATTCGTCATATTATATGCTTCTCCGCCTTCACCTCTAATGAGCAGAATGATAAAAGCAGCCACTGCATCAGCTATATAGCAGAAGGGTCTCTTTGCACTCCCATCACTTAACATCACGATATCCCGCCTGTTGACTGCACATTTCATAAACGAGGCAAAGACTCTCGGATCATTCTCGATGTCCATCGTCGGTGCATAAGTATGACCGATGCGTACTGCACAGGCCCTTACGCCATATTCCTCATAGAAGCATTTACAGAAAGTCTCACCCATTCTCTTACTCTCACCATAGCAGCTATGGATATCCATCGGATTCATGATTCCCATCTGATCCTCAGAAAAAATACCGGCATCATCAGGCATCCTTCCATAAATATCGCCACTGGAAAAATACAGAAATCCCTTTACCTTCTTTTCCACTGCCAGATTCAGCATATTATATGTACCAATAACATTTGCAGAGGCAACCTCAACCGGAATCCTCGTATAATACTGCGGACTCGCAAGACTCGCTGCATGAACGATGTAATCAACCTGTCGCTTAATTTTAGAAATATCACACACATCCGATAATATCGTCTCAAAATAGTCCCTGTCCCTGTATATGCCGAACCGTTCTTCTACCTTCTTCTCATTTCTTGCGAGAGCAATAATATGGATATCAGCACTCTGCTTTTCATTAAGCCAGATCAGATAATATACCAGATAACTTGCAAGCATCCCGGTTGCACCGGTCACAAGGACTGACTTACCATACAGTTCCTCAGTCGGGATATCTCTGGAATAGATATTCTGCATATCCTCCTGAATGACCCTGCTGCGTAGAAAATCATTCATCTCAGTATGACTTCTTTCTGCTCTTTTGTAGCAAAGAAGAAATTGGTCTCTACAGTTTCATCTGTAATTTCCTTTATATCCGTGAGTTCCCCGTCATGAATGGTCAGACAGTCATAGCCGAGATCCTTCATGTAGGCAATGACATCGTTCGGATGATACCCGAACCTCCTGCTGTGTTTTCTCAGAAGCTCACAATACACAAAGGGATGCAACCTGTTCAGAGTGTCATGTGCGCCTTCAAGCACAAACCTTTCGTTACCCTCAACATCTATTTTTATGAAATCAATTTTACTGATGTCATTTTCTTTCACATAATCGTCAACAGTTGTCACCTGACATGGAATCCTCTGCATCACATTCTGTCCGGTATAACTGCCATCGGCCTCACTCTGCTTCAGATAGAACTCATCATTGACAGGTCTGAGAGATGCTGCTTCACTTGCTCCGGGCAGATAAAAATCAAAGCTTCCTCTTTTATCTGACATCCCACAGTTATTCAGGTGAAAACGATCAGTATCTGCATTATTCAGATCTATTGTTTTCTCAAGCTTCTCAAATGTAGTTGGAAGCGGCTCGAACAGATAATAGCTGATCCCGCTTGTCATTTTATCCAGACTGAGGCTGTACAGACCGGCATTTGCACCTATATCAAAGACATATTCTGCCCCGGTTGCATTAAGGTATCCAGCCACCACCTTCATGTCTTCTTTTTCATAATCTACCCCGAATGACAGCTCTGCTTCCGCCCTACAGACAGTCTCGTCAAAGAAAAAAGGTATCTTCATACCCTCATTATCTTCAAGATAGCATCCGTTCGTATCAATATTTATTCGCTTGATATCCTTCCCGTTTCTTATTACCTCCGGAAACTGTGCCAGCACTGAAGTGAAATTTTCACGAATAAGCTGCCAGTATAGCTTCTTTTCTATTCTGCCATCGTTAAAGGCCTGTTGTAAATCGATGAAACTCATTTAGTTTTCCTCAAAAATTATTTGTGTATGAAAGTCTCTCCACCGGAAAATCACTCAGATCATCCTCCGGCGTATCTCTATATGGTATCTCGCATCCCCTGCAGCATGAAATATCTGCTCCGCGGTAATTAAGCATCCTGCATCTGAAATCATAAAGCGACCTGGAATTCCACAGCTCATCAAGAGAATGATCCATCACATTTCCATAGCAGGTCTCTTTGAGCCAGTCTGCACAGCACACTACAACCTTTCCATCGCTTCTTACGGTAAGGTGCGTAAAAGGATATCTGCATGGTCTTCTCTTTTTGAAAAAATTGCTGTTAAGTGACTGACTATGAGCCTCGCCCGCTTCATTCTCTCCAAATAAATTATCAAAAATATCATTATCACCACTGGTAAGCTCAAACGGTTCATCAATCCCCACATGATCCGCAACACCAGTATAACAATCAATGAATTTCTGATTCTCATCAGTATGGGTATCAAGCATTTTCGCATATACTACAGGATTTTTATGGTCTGTCTTCTTTTTGTATTCCTGTAGATAAATGACATTATCTCTTATACTTTCAGCAGATACCGCTGACTGTGTTACCCTCTTCTGCTCATCCTCTGACACTCCATACACGGATACGCGAAGAGTATCAAGTCCGTAATCCACAAGCTTTTCTGCAACACTCTCTGTCAGAAGCGAAGCATTCGTCGTTATCTCAAGACTGTCACAGATTCCTGCATTCTTAATCTTCCTGACCCATTCACATACATCAGGATGAAGAAGAGGCTCGCCAAGTGAATACAGCTTCATCAGCTTGATCCTCTTCCCTGATTTCCGAACCCAGTCCTTAATATCAGATAGTGTTTTCTCAAATATTTCTGATGGCATATTCTGAAGCGGCTTTGCTTCATCCGCCGTCTCATTATTCCCATGAAAACACATCCTGCACTTGAAATTACATATATTGGACGGTTCAATGCTTATACATAAAGGCATCTCCAATGGAACCGCATCCATAAGAACCGTTCTGTCATTTGCATAAATATTTTTCTGTAAATCCATAATCTTATACCTCATCAAACGGACTATGCCTTAATAAATTCTCATCCATATTGGTTATTTTTGACATTGAAATTCCAATTGAATGTAGAAAGGATTCTATCTCTATAGTCTGACTCGTTGTTGTTGCTCTATCACTTTTTAAAAGAAAGTCACTTAGATGCCTTCCATAGACAGACATTGCATATACAATATATCATAAATACCCTGTTTATCATAAAGCCTGGACTCAATTCCTTGAAGGATATCTGCACATACATATGAACTAACACCATCTGCATATTCTATAAAATAATTAAGTGTGACTCCTATATCCACATCCCTGCATCCATGTAGACATGCAATCATATTTTCCACATAATTTAATACTTTGCCCGTGTCCTCATCATAGCCCAAATACCCAAGATGAATCAGTAATGTCAATACATCGTCACGACTACTGAACGTTGTCATATCATTCTGATATGTAGTGATATTTACTTTTACTCTGCCGCCATCCATTAGAAGAGCAACAACATCCTTCAGACCATCCAGGTCCATACAGATATATTCAGCCAGTGCAACATACGACTCGGTACTATTCCAGTAATTTGCAACAACATCATTGCGTATAGCCTTTACAACGGAAAGCGGACTATAAATATAGTATTTCTGTTCCTTGTATTCACCTGCCCTGAATAGCTTTCTTTTATTTACTGGAATAGTATTACTAACGATATACCCGTCATACCAGTCGGCAACTTCTTTATAATCCATCTCATATCTGTCACATAGATTCCTAACCTCATCATCTGTAAAGCCTGTATATCGTGCCAGCTGCATTGGAGCTATCATTGAATACTCATCAAACATATTCAGTGCTGAATGTTCGCCATCATTGTCTTCCCAAACCGTCTAGGTCTGGACACACTGACGTAGCATTAATCTGCTCTGACTATGGTATTCAGATATCCGATCATTTCTGTCTTATCAACAAATATCTCGGACCGAAGCGCTCTTTCAAAGCCTTCTGTACCAGGGTTCAGATATATTCCCATCACATCATCCTACAGATTCACTTTGAACCAATCAGTTCAATGTAGTTGCCCTCGGGATCTTCAAAGAATCCACAGGACTTCCCATTTGACATTTCATGGATTTCTGTCACTTTTTGTCCACCGTTTTCAATTAATTTCGCTGCCGTATCCTGCACACTGTCTACACCAAATCCCAGATGCATGGTACCTGATTCCCATATTGAGGATACTGATGGTTCTGTCACATGATCGGATGGTAATACTACATGTACGAGTTCAAGCATATCATCTGTTCCGCTCTGTCTTCCCTGATCTGTAATCAGCTTTGATACCATTATCTCTGCGTCTGAATTTCCAAGAAGACCGTTTATGAGATCATCCTTCTGTATCTGATGTGAGCAGATGGGATGCATACCAAATACCTCTTTATAGAAATTCTCCATCAGGTCAAGGTCTGCAACATAAAGTCCTGTATGCCGTAATTGAACCATTATTTAAGTGATGCTCCTCCATCGACTGTCAGCATTGCCCCTGTAATATATTCTGATGTAGCAAGAAAAAGTGCTGCACCGGCAGCATCCTGCGGCTCACCAAGAGTTCCCATCGGTATCTGATCAGGTACCCATGAAAAATCTCTATTATGATAGATAGGTGTGTCAGTAGGCCCGGGAATCAGACAGTTAACCCTGACGTCTGGTGCATAATTAAGAGCACATAGCTGTGAAAACTGAATGGTAGCTGCCTTTGCGGCACCATACAGATACTGGCTTCTACCGGCTATATGCGACTGCAGACCACCTATTGATGCTACATTAATGATATTCCCATGTGACTGTATGAGCATTGGCATAAATGCCTTTGTCATAAAAATCACACTCCCAGTATCTGTATCAAATACTTGCTTATAGTTCTCTGGTGTAATGTCTTCCAGTATGTATGTCTGCCAGATACCGGCACAATTCACTAGAATATCAAGCCTGTCACACTGTAGCTTTACAGCCTTAGCTAACCTGTCTATTTCGTCAGGTTTTGCAACGTCACATTTCAGGAAATTCCTTCCATTATCAACAGCCACCTGCCCGGCATATTTGTTTCTACCAACAACTGTGACACTGGCTCCCTCCTCCTGAAACAGATCAGCAATAGCTTTCCCGATTCCCGAAGTACCACCGGTCACAAGTGCCACTTTACCATCTAGTTTACCCATATCTATTCATCCACTAAATCTATATACATATTGCTCTTCAGTTCTTCCCGCGACAGGAATGGTGCCATGTCCTCGAGTGGCGGGGAAACCAATGTGCCATCCGGGAGCTTCTTTGTCGCCGACTTAGGTCCGAATTTCTGCTCTGTATCGCATATGACTTCGCAGAAGCAGTATGACGTCTCACTGATCATCTGCGGTATTACAGTGTCAAAGTCCTTATTCTCAGAAATTCTATAATACGGAATACCAAAGGCATACATCAGCTTCTCCCAGTCCGGGAATCCGAGATCCCCGCTCTCTGATCCGACCCCTACGAGACCATCGTGAAATATATTATTCTGGGTCTGCCTGATCTGATGATAGCCACTGTTATTTATCAGAAAAATATGTATCGGCAGCCGGTTCGTAACAATTGTCTGGAGCTCCTGAAGATTCATCATTATGCTGCCATCACCGGCAATGCAGTTGACTACTTTCCTGTCATTTGCAACACATGCGCCTATGGCAGCAGGCAACTCATACCCCATTGATGACAGGCCACAGTTCATGATGAATCTCTGTCCGTGTCCTACATGCCATGTCTGACTCCCGACTACACTTGCCGAGCCGTTTGCTA
>SAMEA3663054__coassemble_467_pt1 | contig 85279 bp, 74 predicted proteins | sample SAMEA3663054__metabat2_high_PE_006 | metagenome-assembled genome bin SAMEA3663054 (sample SAMEA3663054) | pig gut metagenome | biome: pig gut; feature: pig-associated habitat; material: faeces | place: France | collected 2012 | reverse complement strand
GTGCATCACCGCCAGTCTTACGACTTTCTATGTGATGGACATTAAGGATTTTGTCTTTGGACTTACCCTTACAACATTGGCAAGTGTGATCGTCACGGAACAACACATATTCCCTGACATTCCAAAAGCCTAACTGTTCACCATGCTGATAGTCGGCGCCATTTATAGTAGGATCTTTAATCTTTTGTATATCAAAAGAAGCTACTTCTACTACGATATTTGAGATAGGCAGTATTTTGTGTACCTTTGCTATCATCGTAATGTGAGAGCCTACTTTTTGTTTTACAGAAGGCGCTAACCATCTGTCACTGCGCCTGCGATTATTAAATCTTGGTTTACGGTAACGAAGTTTACGACCCCTACGGGAACGCCTTAATTCTCTACGAGTAGAAAGCAAATCTACAATATCGTTCCTAAGCTCTACATCAGATTCAAATAATACTTTATCCTTTGTAGTTGCTGAAAGACCGATGTGCTTACTTCCACTATCTACGCCTAAAGTTACCTTTTGTGTATAGTTCGTGCTGCTATACAACAGTTGTATTGTAAACGGACAGCTGTGTACTACCTTTGCTTTGCCTTGCTTTAAGAGAATACGCACTTTAGCATGGTTTTCTGTAGGCATTAAAGGTTGTCCGTTTTGATTTAATACGTAAACCATACGTATTCTCCTTTCTTAAAACCTTGAAAGGTTTTAATTACTCACCCCGAAGGGTGGTTAGTGTACCATCGCCAATGTTAATAAGAGGTTTTATATGTCTGCAACACTGTTCCTATACCTCAGAGCTGTTTAATCACAGGCCTTAGAGCTGCGGACTTGGTACTACATCCACAGGTAACTATATATTCTCTCTTAACGTAGTGCCCGAAGCACTTAGGCTACTCACTCAGGGTTATAGCATTTCTACTGCAACCCCACAGGAAAAGCCTGTGGGTATTAGTGAGCTTTTCCATAGAACTCGTCAAAGAGATTCTCGAGTCCGTATGTGACCTCAGGCGGCCTGTCGCCGTTCCTGTCGAGTCTGTTGCGGTTCATTTTCTGCGTTAATCCCATAATATATCCTCAAAATTAATATTGTTGTTATCAGCTGTTATTCTACCATATTGCCTGATTCATTTCATCAAAAAATATTTGAACTTGACACCGCGTCCTTTTTTAGCATAGAATATCACTCAGGCAGATCACATGGCCGCTGGCACTATACCCGAAAGGGTGTGCGGGAGGAAAGTCCGGGCTTCACAGGGCAGGATGCCGGTTAACGGCCGGCGGAGGCAACTCCAGGGACAGTGCAACAGAAATATACCGCCTGCGTCGCAGGTAAGGGTGGAAAGGCGGCGCAAGAGACCACCGTCCTTCTGGCAACAGAAGGAGCCATGTAAACCCCATCCGAAGCAAGACCGCAAAGGGAGATAAGGCGGCCCGTCTCTCCCAGGTAGGTCGCTTGAGGCTGCTGGCAACAGCAGTCCTGGATAGATGGCCATGCAACGACATAACCCGGCTTATCGATCTGCCTATTTTTTTATATAAAACTTATCTTGTTGATTCCCTTATTTTCAGATCAAAAGAATACTTCATCTCATTCACCGGCGTGTCCGGTTCCTTGATGTGTGTCAGGAGCATGGAGGCAGCTGATTGGCCAGCCTTGTCATAATAGAGATGAACCGTCGTGAGAGGCGGGTAGAGCACAGTGGATACGGTGCTATCGCCGAATCCGGACAGCTGGATATCCTCAGGGATACTGAGGCCCAGAGTACGTATCGCACATGATGCTCCTGATGCGATGGTATCCGTGACACAGACCAGAGTGTCGATTGAAGGATATTTTTTCAAAAGAGAAAGTGCGGCCTTTTCGCCTGATGTGGCGTCGAATCCGCTGATGGCGATATGGCTCTTCGGTACGCTGAGTCCGTTTTCCCTGAAAGCATCAAGGAAGCCGTCACGTCTGTTCCGGCCTACGGCATCATCAGATGGAGTAACGGAGATCATGCCTATCTCATGAGCGGTCTTTGCCAGGTGAGTTCCCAGTTCGTGAGCAGCCGTATAGTCATCTGAGTATATGCATGAAAAACCAGTCTCATGCTGGGCCAGAATTACGACTGGTACGTCGAGCGCCTTGAGCAGTTTTCTGTGTTCAGGGGTAAAAATAGTTCCGAACAGGATGATGCCGTCTACATTGTTATCCTGAAACAGTGACAGGTATTTCAGCTCTTTCTTCTCATCATTTTCGGTACAGGCAAGGAGCAGCTGGTAGCCTTCTTTTGCGAGTTTCCTGCTGATGCCGTCTGCCATACGGGAGATGGAGTCGGAGTTGAGCTTGGGGATGATGACACCTATGAAGTTGGTGTGATGTGAACGCAGGAGCTGTGCAGAAACTGACGGAGTGTAGCCGGTCTTTCTGATCACGGCTGCGATCCGTTCACGCTTTTCATCACTTACATATCCGTCATTTAAATATCTTGAAACAGTGGCACGGGATACGCCGGCCATCTGAGCAATCTCATTTATCGTCATGCCGTTATTATACTCTCATGAGAACGGTTTCACAAGACTTTATGGAAGACGTGCAGAGCCTTAGACGCCCAGCGCCGTGAAATAAGCCTCTTGCACGTCTGACATACGAATATATAAATATACAACCTCTTCAGAATATGGTAGAATAGACTCATTAAACGGAATGATTATTCTACCAGTTTTTTATAAGGAGAAAGATATGGTCATAACAGACAGAATAGCAATTGGAAGTACGGCAGCTGGTGCGGTGATGGTTAAGAGCCCTGGTGGAGAGGGTCACCCGAATATGATCCTGATTGAATGCAACAAGGGATACCTGATGTGCGGATATCTGAATCTCGAGGCTGCCGAGAAGTTCGGCGATGCAGCTGTACTTGTGGGCGGAGCTGATTTCAACGAAGTGCTCGCAAACCCGATCAAGGGCATGACAACGGCTGCGAGAAAGCTTGGCATCACGGATGGCATGACTGGCCACGAAGCTGCCATGATACTGAATCTATGATCAGCAATAGAGAATCAGAATCGGTGGGTAGCCGCAGTCATTATGAAAATAGGGAGAGGCAGCCCGGACCGCGCAGGCACCAGCCTATATACAGGAGTTTCGGCTACGCTTTTCAGGGCATCTGGGAATGCGTGAGGGATGAGAGAAATATACGGATCCACCTCACAATGACGGCTCTCGTAATAATTGGCGGGATTATTCTGCGCATTTCTCTGAATGAGTGGATCATCTGCCTGATCCTGTTCGGACTTGTGATCAGCCTCGAGCTTGTAAATACTGCGGTCGAGAGCACAGTCGATCTGGTCACGGAAGAGAAGCGGCCTCTTGCAAAGAAAGCAAAGGATACGGCAGCAGGCGCAGTGCTGGTGTCGGCGATATTTGCTGCAATCATCGGACTCATTATCTTCGTACCGAAGCTCATCGATTTTTTCAGATGAAAAAAGACCGACACTATGATAAAATGGATTCAGAAATTATTGAGAGATTTATGAAGGATGACACATGTCATCTTCTGAACAGACAGGAGGCATGAATATGGCAGAAGAAGGAATCATAGCAGGAGCAATGAAGAAGGTATTCCTGGCAGGAGTCGGAGCAGTCGCAGTGACGGCGGACAAGAGCGAGGAGATATTCAATGATCTGGTGGAGAAGGGTGCGAGCACCGTCGAGCATGGCAAGGCCATGAATCAGGAGCTGAAGCATAATGTAAAGGAACGTGCAGAGGAGAGAAAAGCCAGGGCCAGGGAAGCTGGTACTTCTGACAACCCGCTCCGTGATCTGAATGCCATTCTTGCAGGCATGACAGCAGAGCAGCTTGATGCTCTCAAAGGGAAAATCAACGAGGCTGAAGCGAAAGTGAAGAATGCTGCAAGTGATACAAAAGCAGATGAAAAGGCTGATGCAGCTGAAGACATCCTTTTCGATGAAGACAGAAAAGATTCATGAGTGGCGATACATCGAGACTTCGTGAGATCACATCGGTACTTCACAGGTATCACATTACAAGAGGCGTAACTCCAGAAAAGTTACGTCTTATTTTAGAAGATTTAGGACCGACCTATGTGAAGCTCGGACAGATCATGTCGCTTCATTCGGATATACTTCCGAAGGCATACTGTGAGGAACTGATGAAGCTGACGTCAGATGTGAAGCCGATGCCCTTTGATGAGGTCGAGTCTGTCCTTAATGAGTCGTATGGAAAGGACTGGCATCAGATTTTTTCCTCGATAGAGAAGGAGCCTATAGGCTCGGCTTCTATCGCACAGGTGCACAGGGCCATGCTTCAGGACGGAAGCGATGTCATCATCAAGGTCCGCCGCCGTGGGATCTATACGATGATGAAGCGGGATATAGATCTGCTGCATAAGGCAGTGCGCGTACTCCCGGCAGCAGTTCCGAAGCTGAAGAATATAGTCGATCTTGATATGGTTCTCGATGAGCTCTGGGAGGTCGCGCAGGAGGAGATGGATTTCACCCGTGAGGCTGCGAATATGAGGGAGTTCTCGGATAATAACCGTTCCATCATATATACGACGACTCCTGAGCTGTATTCGGAATATACCACACACCATGTGCTCGTGATGGAGTATATCGATGGTTTTGCCATTAATGATGCAAGGGCTCTTAAGGGAAATGGCTATGATCTGAAGGAAATCGGCCAGAAGTTCGCGAATAATTTCATCAAGCAGGTAATGGATGACGGCTTCTTCCACGCAGACCCGCATCCGGGCAATGTGAAGATCCGCGATGGAAAAATAGTCTGGCTCGACATGGGCATGATGGGTCGTCTCACCGACCGTGACCGCAGGATAATGGTCCGCGGAGTCGAAGCGATTGCCATGCATGATATATCGAAGGTCACTGACGCAGTTCTTGATCTCGGTGATTTCTGGGAGAAGCCTGATCGGGATGCACTGTATAATGATCTGCGCGATTTTCTCCAGCAGTACCAGTCGAAGGGCATGGGAGACGTGGATCTGGCAGTGGCAATGAGTGACCTCATGGACATCATGAAAAATAATCACATGAGCATGCCTCACGGTATGACGATGCTAGCGCGCGGACTCACTCAGGTGGAAGGAGTGCTTGCAGAGATCTGCCCGGATATCAATATGATGGAGATAGCCTATGAGCGGCTTCTGGAGGAATCCATTCACAATATAGATATCAGACAGGAGATCGGCCATACCGGGCGCAAGTTCCTGCGCATGGTGTCGAACGGTTCTGAAATCCCGTCACTCACTTCCGAGATCATGAAAGAGCATCTCCGTGGAAAAGGCAGGATGACTCTTGATCTCGAGCCTACGTCAGAGCTTACGGCAGTCATAGACAGGGCTGTGAGGAATCTGGTCATAGGCCTCTGCATCACAGGACTGCTCGTAGGATCGAGCATCATCTGCACAACGAATCTGAGACCGCGGATACTGGGGATTCCATTCCTGGGATTCATAGGGTTTTTCATATCGGTCGCAGCGATATGCTATTTTACAGGCAGGTATTTCTTAAGAAAATGGCGACGCAAGAGGTCTGAAAGACCGATGAGAGCTAAAAAGAGAAAATATAAATTATGAAAGAAAGAAAAATATATATCTATAAGGAGCAGGGCATGAAGGGCGTCATGCAGGAGCTCGGCATATGAGGGTAAAGCTGACGGTAGCCTACGATGGCACCGAATACTGCGGATGGCAGGTCCAGCCGAATGGAGTCACGATTCAGGAAAAATTAAACGAAGCCCTGTCGGATCTGTTTCACACGGATATATCAACAATCGGCGCGAGTCGCACAGACTCGGGCGTTCATGCGCTCGGAAATGTTGCGGTATTCGATGTGGATTCGCGAATGCCAGCAGAAAAGATAGCATACGCACTGAACGAACGGCTGCCGCATGATATCGTGATCCAGAAGTCAGAAGAAGTTTCACCTGACTTTCATCCACGCTTTGCGAAGACAAGGAAGGTATATGAGTACAGGATTCTGAACCGCACCTTTCCGAATCCATTACTGTCCAGGTATACGTATTTCTTTCATAGAGATCTGGATGCATGCCTGATGAATAAAGAGGCACAGACGCTGGTCGGAGAGCATGATTTCACAAGCTTCGCCTCGGTCAGGTCGCAGACCAGTACATTTGTCAGGACGATATATGGGATAGAAGTGAGCAGATCGGATGACAATGTGATTACGATCCATATCGAAGGCAACGGCTTTCTGTACAACATGGTCCGAATCATAGCAGGCTCGCTGATACAGGTCGGAAGCGGCCAGCGTGGGCTAGGCTTCATCAGGCAGGCACTGGAAGCCAGAGACCGCGAGACCGCCGGCCCGACCGCACCGCCGGAGGGACTGGTGCTTGTGCGTATAGATTACTGATTTTGATCTTTAATTATGCAGGATTACTAGTATTTCTGATCCATGCATATAGTTCTGGTCATATTAAGCCCGATTATCACAGAAGTCGTGAGAGACCTTTTGAGACGCCGGCGCTTAGGCAGCGTTTTTTGCTGCCTTATGCGTCCGCTGCGTCGAAAACAGAGCGAGAGCGTGTCTCGAACGACTTACTGTGATGAGAGGGCGGGAGTGAGGAAACAAGGTCATGAAACAAGACAAATACGGAATAAATGTAAAGAAATGGTGCCGACAGCACCAGACTCAGGTAGAAACATTTTTACAGGAAGACCATACTCCAGAGGAAGCCAGAATTGAACTGGATTACCACCTGCAGAAAATACGCTTCCTCCAGCATGAGCGCTTGGTGCATCTGATCGTGGTATTTTTTACGATAGTCATTACCCTCTTCGCACTCGGGGTCGTGCTGTTTCTTCCGGATACGATCATTGCGTCAGGCCCGATCTTCCTCGGATTCCTGATACTGCTGGCATTCTACCTGGCACACTACTTCTTTCTGGAGAATACTGTCCAGCACTGGTACAGACTGTATGAGGAACTGCTGGCAAGGGTGAATCACAATAGGCATTGAAAGTCAACTCATAATTTTATACAAAGTTGACAGATAATATTTGTGCAATGTGCTAAAGTTCATAAAAATCAGAAAAATTCCTTGACATAATGATGGAAGAGAATTAGAATACAGACATAGAGAAACAAAGGAAGCTTCCATAGAGACAAGCAAGGAAGAAAAGGCGGTGAGCAGGAAACTTTTACCGACATGAAGCTTGTAGGAATATTTATTACAAATACTAAGGCGTCCCTCACCAGAGATGCAGGCCAGACGATCTACAGACAGTGAGAAGGAATCCGAGCAGAGAGAAGATCGGAAATGAGGATACGATCTGAGATGTATCGCAGGAGAGACGGATTAGTCACAGACTTGTAAACCCAATTGTATATGTTTTATTTGATAGAATAAACAGATCTGTTGGACATATGGGAAGTTGAAGACGAAAATACCACTCACAGAAGGAGTCGTTCACACACAGGTGGACGGCTCCTTTTTCTACGGATGAAAAAGGGGACAGGTCCCTTTTTCATCTTTACAGGTTGTTTTTCAGGAAGACGCGGTCCTTGTCGTCCTGGTCGATGCCGAGGTAGCGCTTTGTGATCTGAAAGGAACTGTGATTGTAGATGTTCATAAGAAGCACAGGCTGGGCTCCATGCTTCCAGGCATGGTAGCCGAAGGTCTTGCGAAGAGAATGACAGCTGATATTGCCGGTTAGTCCGACAGCGTCAGCTGCCTTTTTTATTATGCGGTAGGCGGTGGAACGGTGCATCGGGCCGCTGCCGTAGCCCTTGAAAATATAGTCGTCAGGGTCAGGCGCGGGTTCACCTCTGAGTACAGACCTCAATGCATCACGAAGACTCTTATTGATGGCGATTTCCTGCTCCTTGCCGGTCTTGTGCTCATACAGGCGGATATGATTGCAGACCGACTTACTTTTCACATCGTAAATATCGCCCCACTTCAGTGCGAGAATATCGCTTATACGAAGAGCAGTATTGAGCCCTGTTACGATCAGCAGGTAGTTGCGCCTGTGCGGCTCAGTATCCTTATAATAATTCCTGAATTTCTGAAGCTTGTGTCTGTTTCTTATTGGTTCTGTTGTGCTCATGAAAATACCTCCTTTGTGAAAATATGCACAAGGGAGATGGTAGCATTAAGCTGTTCTGATGTGTTGAGGTCGGAAAAGTATTTATTCCATAATAAAGCAAGCTGGTATGATCTGTTGCGTTCTCCTTGCTTACACTTACTATATCGGTCGGGGTTGTCAAAGCTTAACCCCTTTTTCTCACTTTTTTTCAAAAAATATTCAAATCAGTGCAATCCCGCTGCAGCAGGGCGTTTGCGGCCTTTAAGCATGCAACATTTCATACCAGATTGTTGCATCTGGCACACAGAGGTGCCGCAGGTTACAAGGAGGTAGGAATGCTTAAAGTCGGTATGAGGCCTGGCGAGTATATCACGATCGGAGACGATGTGAAGATCGTATTCTCAGGTGGCACAGGGAGACACATACATCTCCTGGTGGAGGCTCCGCGAGAGAAGAAGATTCTCAGGAGCAGCTACAGCGACAATGATGACAGGGCTCCGTATTACGCAGAGGAATCACTTTCGAAGGAGCATGTGAGGAATCTCGTGAGAAGCCAGAAGAGGAAGGAAGTCGCAGGTAACTGACAGCCACATACATAGTGGCAGCATGGAGCGACAGGGCATTAAGGATGCGTATCACCACGAGAGTGATGCGTGATGAGGATAATAATGCATCAGGATTCAGGGTCTTATGTGCACTGGGACCGGGAACCGGATGTTTATTATAAAAAAGCAACTACGGGAACGGAATTCCCGAGGAGCTGCTGAGAGGCAGCTCAAAACCTATCAATCAACTTTTATTACACGGAGGTAATAATTATGGTAGTACAGCACAACATGCAGGCAGCAAACGCCAACAGAATGCTTGGCATCACAACAGGAGCTCAGGCCAAGAGCACAGAGAAGCTTTCAAGCGGCTACAAGATCAACCGTGCAGCTGATGATGCAGCAGGACTCGCTATTTCCGAGAAGATGAGATCACAGATCCGTGGTCTTGACAGAGCTTCAACAAACGCACAGGACGGTATCTCTGTAGTACAGACAGCCGAGGGTGCATTAAACGAAGTTCACTCAATGCTTCAGAGAATGAACGAGCTCGCAACACAGGCAGCGAATGATACTAACACCACTATAGATAGAAGCCAGATCCAGCTTGAGGTAGATCAGCTTACATCAGAGATCGACAGAGTATCATCCACTACCCAGTTTAATACCCAGAATCTTCTTGATGGATCCTTCAAAAACAAGAATCTACAGGTCGGCTCACTCTCAGGACAGAAGATTGAGCTGAATATCGGAAAGATGAGTGCCGAGGGACTGGGGCTTGCGGGAGAGACCACACTAGATAAAGTTGATGAACAGCATGCTACTCTTACTGCTTCTGATGTGACAGCAAAAGCTGCACAGACTAGTCAGAAAAAGGTTGCCGATATTTTTGATGGCACCGCAGCAAGCACTGCACAAAACACCAAATACATCTATGATAAAGCTCGTGATGTATGGCACAAGGACGGAGATCCAACTGGTGCAGATGCTGGAATTAAACTAAAAGCTAACTTCACAGCCGACGATGGTGCTACCTATACATTTGGAACTAGCGCTGATGGTTCTGATGCTATTGTTACTGGTATCAATGAAGGCGGAGCTAAAGTCACTGATATCCAGATATCAGATGCCGACCTAAAAGGGAAGACAGACGGAGTATATAAATTTGACGGTACTGACTGGATAAACCAGAGCGATTCCACTATAAGGATTGGTAAAGCGAACGTTAAGACAGGTGGTACACCAGCTCCAATAGACGCTGCTAATGGTTCTACTATAACCCTCTCAGGCTACAAGGCAGAAGTTGCGGCAGGGACCAAGAAAGATCTCACCTTAAAGGTTGATTCCTTCGAAAATGCCGGAGATGCCATGGAGCGTATCCAGAAAGCTATCGACAAAGTCTCCACTCAGAGAGCCGAGCTCGGTGCTGTCCAGAACCGTCTCGAGCACACTATCGCAAACCTTGACAACGTATCTGAGAACACTCAGGCAGCTGAGTCACGTATCCGTGATACAGATATGGCTAAGGAAATGGTTACTTACAGCAAGAACAACATCCTCGCTCAGGCAGGACAGTCAATGCTGGCTCAGGCTAACCAGAGTAATCAGGGAGTTCTTTCTCTCCTTCAGTAATCACAGGAATAACCCATTTCTCCTCCCGGGAGACGGAGTTATCTCATACAAAGTGCACAATCAAGGCCCCGGATCAGTCCGGGGTCTTATTCCTTTATTAAGATTTAATTTTACATTGTATGCAATCTAATATATAATGCCTCTTGTAGAAAAAGATTACAGGAGGCATTTTTTGATGAAAAAGAAAATACTGGCAGCTGTTCTTGCTGCATCGGCTGTGCTTATGACTGCGTGCGGATCGGGGAGTGCAGAGGAGAAGAGCAGTGCGGATCATCTGCAGCGGATAAAGGATGCAGGGAAGATCACTATAGGACTCGAGGGAGACTGGCAGCCGTTTTCATATCATGATAAGGATGAGCGGCTGGTAGGATACGATGTCGAGGTATCGAAGAATATAGCGAAGCAGCTCGGAGTAAAGGCAGATATAGTCGAGGGTCCGTGGGACGGACTTTTCGCAGGAATGGATTCCGGCAGATACGATATAGTCGTGAACGGAGTGGATGTGACGCCGGAGCGTGAGAAGAAGTATGATTTTTCAGATACGTATGCGTATGACCACACGGTGCTCATCGTGAAGAAGGGCAATACGGATATCAGGACCTTCGATGACCTTAAGGGGAAGACGACAGCGAATTCGATCGGATCCACCTATCAGGAGCTTGGCGAGAGGTACGGAGCCACGGTGAAGGGAGTCGATACCTTAGTCGAGACTCTACAGATGGTGAAGAACGGACAGGTCGATGCGACGATCAATGCGTCTACCTCATTCGGTGATTATATGAAGTCGAATCCGTCGGATCCGCTCGAGGTAGCTGCTACCTCTGATGAGGCTACAAGCTACGCGATACCGATGGAGAAGGGAGCTGACAATACAAGCCTCCGCCAGGCCATCAATAAAGCAATCCAGGAGATGCGTGATGACGGAACCCTGAAGAAGCTCTCCGAGAAATATTTCGGCGCAGACCTTACAAATAAGTGATAATTCTTTGAAAAAAGCCCTTTAGTATGGTAGAATAGTACTACCATGACAAAGGGCTTTTTTGATAGAGAGAATAATGAACAGAGAAGGGAATAAGATAACAAAACGAATAGTGATGGCAGTGCTATTCATCGTGGCGGCGGTCTGCATCGTGGCGATGATGGTCTATCTGTCGGCAAGCCGCGGCAGCTACGATGTCAGTGATATGAGAGATGGCTGGAGCGTAGACTACTGCGAGAAGCACTATGACAATGTTTCCCGGAATGATACGAGGATAGAGAATATCAGGTCGAAGAAGAATGATGTCCTCGTTATGGAGAGGCGGATAGATGCTACAGGCTCCGACAGACTCACGGTGCGCATATACTCACGGCTTTCATCACTGCGTGTGAGTGTCATAGGCCGCAATGGCTATGAGAAGGAAGTATATTTCTACGGATACTCGGAGCTGAGCGGTATCAATACAGGGGATTTCCTCGGAAGCGGCTATCATTTCGTGGAACTGCCACAGGACAGCTACGGCAGGACGCTGAAGATCATGGAGATGGGCTCGCAGGACGGAGCACTCCAGGGAATACCGGAAGTAGTCATCACCCCATTCAATGCAGCAATGCCGGCATTCGCGCAGAGCAGAGCGTTTGCGGCCTTTGTCACTATATTCATGTTCCTGCTTGGAGCGATGATCATCCTGCTGTCGCTTTTTGTTTCCATTTTTGACAGGAGATTCTTCACACTTACATTTCTCGGACTTTTCTCGGTGACGGGCGGACTGTGGTGCGTGTGCTCATCGAAGGCAGTGGAGATTTTTTCAAGGAATATCAGACTCAATAGCACGATAGAGTATATATCTCTGTATCTGCTGATCATACCGATACTGATCCTCGTGCTGACCTGCTTCCACAATATACCAGCCTGGCAGACTACGGTGCTTTTCACATCAATATGCGCGGCCGTGGGGCTGACGTGTGCAGCGATAGTGCTTCAGAACCTGCATCTGGTGAATGTAGATTACGTTTTGCCATATTTCCATGTGTTGCTGGCGATTGATGCGCTGTTTCTCATTTTCATCTCGGCGATGCACTGGAAGAATTCGAATCTCTCGGAGAGGCTCTTCGAATCAGGAATATTCGCGGCAGCTATTTCAGGTGTCGCATATATGGTCATTTATCATGTGAGCTCGAGAGCTCATATGGATTCCGGAATCCTGGATCTCGCACTGGTGCCGGCGGCCTTCCTTCTGATGACGATGCTCATCCTCGTGGGATATGTCGAGGACCTGTATGAGAGAAGTGGCGAGCAGACACAGAGGGAGCGGCTTTTCGCTACCTCGGGCAATGACCCGCTCACGGGCCTCAAGGACAATATCATAGGAGAGTCGGGGATGAGGAAGCTCCAGCTGGATGGAGGGGATTATCTGCTCATCAGTTTCGACCTGAACGGGCTTGGCGCTGTCAATGAAGAAAAGGGCAATCAGACCGGTGACCTTTTCATCAGGACCTTTGCAGATATACTGAAGCAGGTATTTCCTGATGCAGATCTGCTGTGCAGGATGGGCGGAGATGAATTCCTGGTGGCGTATGACAGAAAGGTGCTGTCAGTCCAGGAGCTTGACAGGAGATTTGACCGGGTCGAGGCAATGGAGAAGAAGGCTTCCGATGAGCTGTCAGTGAAGATCAAGGCATCCTTCGGATATGCCATGTCCACCGAGGCCGTGGACAGGGATGTGAAGAAGGCATACCAGCTGGCAAATAAGAGAATGTTCCGGATGAAGACGGACCTGAAGAACCGGAGGGCAGGCGTATGAAAAAGAAGATGTCGAGGATACAGCTTGCAGTCCGCATCATAATAGCATCAGCCATAACGGCAGCAGCGTTTGCATTTTTCTTCGTGTCGCTTGACAATTTCGTGGACGGGAATGTCAGGGATTTCTCACACGGATGGACTGTCAATTACAACGGGCAGGCTACAGTGGACGCAGATCTGTACACCTACCGCTTCAGCTCGCCGATCAGGAGGGGTGATATCATCACCATGAGGAAAAGGATTCCGCTGTCGATAGGTGATGAGATGATCCTGACCTTTGACGGGCAGATGTCAGCCTTTTCCGTGAAGGTGGATGGCAGGAATATATACAGCTACGGATATAACCTGATCCGCAATGATAAGGTTCCGGGAAATGCATCGCATGTGGTGCTGCTGCCGACGGATGCAGCAGGTAAGACCTGCGAGGTGTCGATAGAGGCCGGAATAGACTATGCCTTTACGACGCTTCCGATGTTCCATCTGGTCCCGGCGCAGAATGAGACAGCCTGCTATACGAATCTGCATATAATGTCGAATGTCATAGCATTTTTCCTTTTCACAATGGGAATGATGATGATCATCGCATGCATCGTGTCGGGAATCATGGGCAGAAGATATGAGCTCGCATTCTCCGTAGGCTCGCTGGCATTTACAGTCGGTATATGGGCGATGTGTACGACCCATGTGATAGAGATGTTCTCGAGAAACTATGTGGTCAATACCCATCTCGGATGCCTGATGCTCTATGTCAGCGTCATTCCCTTGCTCAGCATAATGTATTTCATCAGGAAGCCGGGGAAGGGCATGAGACAGAAGGCCTTCGTCGGGGCATCATACGCTTCTATATGTACTCTGCTTGCGATAGTCATTATTATGGATTTCGCAGGCCGCATGCATCCGGCAGCTTTCCTGCTTCCGCTTCAGATCGTCTCACTCATAGCCATCGTTGCGATGGTTGCAGGGACGACTCCGCACAGGCAGACTGATGACGGCTCAGTGAAGATATATTTTGCCGCACTGGCGATACTATTTGCAGGATGTATAGCAGATATGATAAGATACTATCTGAGCAGCGTGATAAGGATCGAGAGCCGGATACTGTTCACATCCATCATTCCGGCGGTGTCGGCTGTATTCATCATGATGATCATAGTGGGATATCTCGTGAGGCTGCGTCATCATTATCTGCGTGAGGCAGAGCTTGAGATCGCAGACCAGATAGCGTTTACAGATGTGGTGACGGGTCTGCACAACAGGACGTACTGCAATGACCTTTTCAAGAGGCTTGAGGGAAGGAGCACAGATGAGACCTTCCAGATCGTAAGCTTCGATATCAATGGTGTCACAAAGGTAAATGATACGCTGGGAAGAGCGGCCGGAGATATGCTGATCAAGGATTCGGCAGCCATCATAAGCAGGGCCTTTGCGGGGATAGGAGATGCCATCCGCATGGGCGGGGATGAGTTCATAGTGGTGATAGAAAACGGGAGATACAGGGATGTGAAGACGTCCCTGTCGAGAATGGAAAAGCTCGAGGCACAGTATGAGTTTCGAAGAAAGTATGATATAAGGCTGAGCTATGGAGTGGCTTCGTCAGATGAGAAGGAAGGTCTCACACCTGAAGCAGTCTACCATAGGGCAACCGAGAGAATGTATGCAATGAAGAAGGAGACCAGGTACAGCACATATTGATAAGGAAAAGTATTGGTATGTGTAAAAGTACAAAAAGGAGGTAACTATGTACGCTGACGAGGGAGTCATCAAGATCAAGCATGACGTACTGTCTGCTGTGGCTAAGCTGGCGTTCGAGGGCAATCTCGAGCAGGAAAGGGATCATCTGCCGGAGAAGCTGATACCGGGACCACAGGCGAAGTTCCGCTGCTGCATCTATAAGGAAAGAGAGATCATCAGGGAAAGGGTGCGTCTGGCATGCGGCGAGTCACCGGATATCGAGGACAATGGAAATATCATCCAGGTGCTGCACGCTGCGTGCGAGGACTGTCCGATCTCAGCCTATGTCGTCACAGACAACTGCCAGAACTGTCTGGGGAAGGCCTGTGTATCGGCGTGTAAGTTCGATGCCTGCCATCCTGGAGAGCTCAGAAGCCATATTGACCCGCAGAAGTGCAAGGAGTGCGGCAAATGCGCCCAGGCCTGCCCGTATCATGCGATAGCGGCCCTGAAGCGCCCATGCAAGTACGCCTGCCCGGTGGATGCCATCGAGTATGATGAGTACGGAATATGCAGGATAAATAATGACAAGTGCATCCGCTGTGGCCAGTGCATCCACAGATGTCCGTTCGGTGCGATCGCCTCGAAGACCTACATAGTGCCGGTGATCAATGCTATAAAGTCAGGAAGGCCTGTATATGCAATGGCTGCTCCGGCTACCGAGGGTCAGTTCGGGCCGAAGGTCACCATGAATTCATGGAAAAAGGCCATGAAGGAGCTTGGCTTCAGGGACTTCATCGAGGTAGGCCTCGGTGGTGATCTGACCGCTAAGGCTGAGGCCGAGGAATGGTATGAGGCATACCAGAACGGCGAGAAGAAGTCGACGAGCTGCTGCCCGGCCTTCGTCAATATGATCAGGAAGCAGTATCCTGATCAGGCTGAGGCGCTTATCTCCACGTCTGTATCTCCGATGTGCGCGGTATCGAGATATGTGAAGTCACAGGACCCTGATGCTGTATGCGTATTCATAGGGCCGTGCATCGCGAAGAAGAGCGAGGCAATGGAGATGGGGATCGACGGTAATGCGGACTATGCCATGACCTTCTCTGAGATCCGTGCCATGATGAGAGCGAAGGGCATCTCACTTCAGGAGGACGAGGGATACGAGTATCAGGAGTCTTCCATATTTGGAAAGAGATTCTCCCAGTCAGGTGGCGTGGCGAATGCAGTGCTCGAGGTACTGAAGGAAGAGGACAAGGACTTCGATGCGAAGGTCTGCGTGGCAAATGGAGCCGCAGAGTGCAAGAAGCAGATGCTCCTGATGAAGGCCGGAAGAGCCGACTGGGATTTCATCGAGGGCATGGCCTGCGAGGGTGGCTGTGTCGGCGGCCCGTCCGCATATAGAGAAAAGCAGCTCTTCGCCCGTGACCGTGAGACCCTGTTCAAGGAAGCTGATGACCGTGGCGTGGTGGACAATCTCGAGAAGTACGATCTAAGCAAGGTAAAGATGCACAGATGATTACAGAGCTTGATATCTCTGAACTGAATAGTCCTGATGAGACACTGGCGGATTTCCTGCGTGAGCAGGGAATCCGCCTTGTTCTGCCATGCGGAGGCAATGGAACCTGCGGGCAGTGCAGGGTGAGGGTATATGCTGGGAGGCAGGTCCTTGATGTGCTTGCCTGTCAGACGAAGGCGGCGTCGTTGGGAGAAGGAGTAATACGGGTAGAGATTCCGGATTCCGGGGTCACTGTCACTACGGCCCCTCCAGGGTCGGCCTATGCGCTTTGTATTCGACATCATGAATGGTCTGCCGCCACAGACCTGGGCTCTACGACTATCGAGACAGCGGCTGTCACGCCTGATGGAGAGGTGCTTGGAACCGTGAGACGGCAGAATCCTCAGCGTACATATGGCGCTGATGTGCTCTCACGTATCAAGGCAGCGAGCGCGGGAAAGATTGCGGCTTCCGATATGCAGCGGCTCGCCGAGAGCACGATACAGAGCGAGCTCGCTGAGCTCTCGCAGAGGTACGGACTCAGGAGCAGACCGCAGACTCTGGCCGTTGCCGGGAATACGACAATGGGACATCTGCTGACGGGAGATGATGTGACTCCGCTCGGTCATGCGCCGTTTGATGCAGGAGATATCAGCCTCCGGGACATTTCGAAGGTCTTCTTCGATGATGCTTCGAGGGCGTATCTGATGCCGGGGATCACGGCATTCGTAGGTGGAGATATACTTTCAGGCATGTATTATCTCGGGATGGACAGGAGTCCTGAATACTCGCTTCTTATCGATCTCGGAACTAATGGAGAGATGGCCTTCGGCAATCAGGACGGCTTCATAGCAGCCTCTACTGCTGCAGGACCGGCCTTCGAGGCAGCGAATATCAGTTGCGGATGTGCAGGGGTGCCGGGAGCCATCACGGCGGTGACCTTTACCGGGCAGAGGCCGCATCTGACGCAGATACCGTGGGATGTGGATACGAAGGGACTTCCGCCCGGAGAGAAGCTGCAGGCAGAGATGCGGCTTAAGGCGAGGAGACCTGCAGGACTCTGCGGAAGCGGGCTTGTGAGTGCGGCAGCAGGCATGAGAAGAGCCGGGATCATTGATGAGAACGGCACCTATACGAGGGATGAATGGATAGAAAAGGGCTTTCCGCTGTGGAAGGGTCGCAGCGAGCCGGACATCAGGCTCACTCAGGATGACATCCGTGAGCTTCTGATGGCAAAGGCCGCAATAGCAGCAGGCATCACTATTCTTCTGGACTCAGTGCAGCAGGCACCATCTGTGGTGTATCTGGCAGGTGGCTTCGGGGAAGGCTTATCAGTGGAGAATGCTCTGGAGATCGGACTTTTACCTGAGACGCTTCGTAGAGTGAGCATCATACCGGCGGGAAATACATCACTGAAGGGAGCGGAGCTTTTTTTATCTGAAAGAGAGGCTGCCGCGGAGCGGATGAATAAGATAAAAGAAAAAAGCCGCGAGATACGGCTCGGGGACGCACCTGATTTCGAAGAGCTTTACATAAGAAATATGAAAATGTAATCTGTGGTATCTTGCGAATTCATGCTGTAAGTGATAGACTAGTAACAAACCGTTTAGCATATGTTGGAGGAAAAAGATGACATATCAGGAAATGACAAAAGAAGAGCTTCTCGAGGAGAGGCAGTCTCTCCAGAAGGAGTACGATGCATGGAAGAGAAAGAATCTTTCACTCAATATGGCACGCGGCAAGCCGTCGAAGGCGCAGCTTGACCTGTCCAATCAGCTTATGGACGTGCTGAATTCCAACAGCTATTTCAATGACCAGACCGGTACCGACTGCAGGAATTACGGAGTCGGCGAAGGAATCCCTGAGGCGAAGGCCCTCATGGGAGAGATGAGCGAGGTGAGTCCTGATGATATGATCATCTTCGGGAATTCATCGCTCAATATAATGTTCGATTCGATAGCGAGAAGCTATGCGAAGGGCGTCTGTGGAAGCACCCCGTGGTGCAAGCTGGACAAATGGAAGTTCCTGTGTCCGGTGCCTGGGTATGACAGGCATTTCAGAGTGACAGAGTTCTTCGGCGCAGAGATGATCAATATCCCTATGACACCGGACGGACCGGACATGGATATGGTTGAGGATTATGTGAATAATGACCCGGCTGTCAAGGGTATCTGGTGCGTTCCGAAGTATTCGAACCCACAGGGCTACAGCTATTCAGACGAGACTGTGAGACGCTTTGCGAATCTGACACCGGCAGCTTGTGACTTCAGGATATACTGGGACAATGCATATTCCATCCATCATCTCTATGATGAGCCTGAGAAGCAGGATGTGATCCTTGAGATCCTTGATGAGTGCCGCAAGGCCGGCCATCCTGATATGGTTTACAAGTTCATATCCACATCCAAGGTGACCTTCCCTGGCTCGGGACTCGCAGCTTTGGCAGCATCGAAGAGAAATCTCGACGATGTAAGGAAGTATATGTCAGCCCAGACCATCGGCCACGACAAGCTGAACCAGCTGCGTCATGTGAGATTCTTCGGGAACCTGACTAATATGAAGCAGCACATGAGAAAGCATGCAGCTATTCTCCGCCCGAAGTTCGAGGCAGTATGGGAGATTTTCGATAAGAAGCTTGGCGGACTCGGAGTCGGTGAGTGGACGAAGCCTAATGGCGGATATTTCGTATCATTTGATGCGCTTCCAGGTTGTGCGAAGAAGATTGTCGCCATGTGTGGGGACTGTGGCGTGACACTTACACCGGCAGGCGCTACCTATCCGTATGGCAGGGATCCGGAGGATAAGAACATCCGTATTGCTCCATCATATCCTCCTCTTGACGAGCTGAAGGAGGCTGCAGAGATCTTCACTATCTGTGTGAGAATCGTAAGCATTGACAAGATATTAGACAAAGCAGAATAAATGAAACGGAGGGGTTTCATAATGAAAAGGATACTTATAGTAGATGATGACCTTATCACCAGAAAGACAGCCGACTATATCCTGACGAAGGAAGGATATCACGTGGATGCTGTGGAATCGGGGAACAGAGCTCTGACGAAGCTTTCACAGGAGTATTATGATCTCGTGCTTCTTGATATCGAGATGCCTGTGATGGATGGCTTCGAGACGCTCCGCTATATCAGGAACAATCCACCGACGAAGAATCTGCCGGTGGCCTTCCTCACAGGGGATACATCTCAGGATTCCGTGATCCAGGCAGCCACGCTCAATGCGTCCGGATACATCGTGAAGCCATTCATCCCTGAGAATCTGATTTCAAGAGTCCAGGAAATTCTTTCCGGTAAATGAGTATGAAGCTTGATTACAATATTGATTATTCTATAGCTGCGGCGATTTTCCTCAGTATATTCCTTCTGTTCGTTATATTTTCCTATGATCTGAAGGTGAGGAAGAACCGCGGCTTTTTGTGGCTTATAATATTTATCCTGATCGCGGATATTTTCGACATCATCACGGCTTATACGATCAGCAATGTAGATGTAGTGCCAGTGATAGTAAATATCATTGTTAACGAGCTGTATTATATGGTGCTTGCGATGCTTGGATTTATTTTTCTCAGGTATTCGCAGGCAGTAGCGGGTGATGCATCGTACGATGATCGTGGGGAGCATTCTCTTCCACTGAAGAAGGTGCATATCATCCTTATGACGATATACCTTTCGCTTCTCGTGATCAATGTCCCGACGGGTATTCTCATGACATTCAGGGACGGGGAGTATATCCACGGTCCGCTGTATTTCATTCTTTTCTTTTTCCCATATCTCGAGGTGGCATTTGCGTTCACGCGTGTGATCATGAGTGCTGACGAGTTCAAGCGTCGTGGCAAAAGAATCCTCGTGTGGATCTATTTCGCATTCTGCGTGGCCGCAGCGGCACTCCAGCTGTTCGTATTCCCTAAGGTGCTCATATCTATTTTTGCAGTGGCAATAGGCCTCACCTTCCTCATGATACTCATGGAGACGCCTGACTACCAGGGAATGATGGCCGTCATGGAAAAGCTCCGCGATGCCCAGCAGCAGATGCGCGAGCAGGCAGATCTTGAGCAGAGGCGCAGCCAGTCGAAGACCGATTTCCTGCTGCATCTCTCGCACGAGCTCCGTACCCCGCTCAATGCGATAATCGGCTATTCCGAGCTGATCCTCGGAGATCATAAGAAAAAGGCTGCTGCCGAAGATGTGAAGAAGATCCGTACCGCGAGCCGCAATCTGCTGTCGATTGCTGACAATATCAAGAATTTCATCGAGATCGAGGATGAAAATGTTTCCATCGAGAATGAGAATTACGATACTATCGAGCTGATCGAGGACATGAAGCGCAAGGTCGAATTCCTGAATGCTGACAAGAATCTGCGCCTGCATCTCGTTGTAGATCCTGATCTGCCGAGCACTCTGTATGGCGATGCGATCAGGATAAAGCAGCTGATGGATACACTCAATTCCAATGCCATCAAGTACACCCAGCATGGTGAGGTCGATATTTCCATAGAGTGGAAGGCAAATATAAGTGCGCTCACCTTCACGGTAGAGGATTCGGGCATAGGTATGAAGCCGGCGGAGCTGAAGAGGATTTCAGAAAGCTTCTTCAAGGGAGACAGGAACGGCACGTCATCGGGTCTGGGTCTCGGCCTCGCCTTTGCGACCAAGCTGCTCGATCTCATGGGCTCGAAGCTGGAATACGAGAGTGCGTATAATGTAGGCTCGAGGTTCTGGTTTACCCTGAAGCAGGTGAATGTGAGCGATGATCACATCGGCGAGGAAAAGGCCCTGGGCCTTGCTGACTTCACCGTGACGAAGCGTGAGACTGCGAAGAAGCTCGATGTGCTCGTCGTGGATGACAATCAGATAAATATCGACATTACCGTGCGTCTGCTCTCTGCTGGCGGCTGTCATGTTGAGACTGCTATGAACGGCCAGGAGGCGATCGAGAGGATCAGGGCCAGACAGACGGCCTACGATATCATTTTCATGGATCATCTGATGCCGGTGATGGACGGAGTAGAGGCTATGGATGCGATCAGGGCCGAGAATCTCTGCCCTGATACGCCTGTCGTGGCGCTTACTGCGAATGCCGTGACTGATGTGGAAAGAGAGTACAAGGCTCACGGATTCGCCACATACATGCTGAAGCCGGTGACACAGGATTCGCTTTTCGATACGATCGACAGGCTCTGTGGCACTGATTCCGAGACACATGAGGTGGTTCATGAGGAGACTGCTAAAGCACCCGCTGTTGCAGTGCCGGCTCTTTCTTCCGCTGAGAAAAGGGATCCGATGGATGCTCTCTCAGAATTCCTCGATACGAAGGCAGGGCTTCAGTACTGCGGCGGGATGCCGGACTTTTATCTCGATATAATAAACGACTATATCAACGGCGATAAGAGAGATGAGCTCTCGCAGCAGCTTGCGGATAAGGATTTCGACAATTACAGGATCGGCGTGCATTCGCTGAAGAGCAGCAGCAGGACCATAGGCGCGAATGAGCTTTCTGAGCGTGCGAAGAGTCTTGAGGATGCGTGCAAGTCCGGTGATCATGATTTCATCGAGAAGAATCATGATGCGGTGATGGCTGAGTACGGCGAGCTTCTCACCAGGCTTGACGCTGCCCTGCACCCGAAGGAGGTGGATGAGCCTGCCGCGCAGCCTGAGGAGAAGAAAGGCAAGGAGAGGGTGCTCCTGGCTGTGGGCTTCGATCTCGAGAGAAATATCCTCTCATATCTGCTTGGGAAGGACTACGATGTAATAGAGGCTCCTGACAGGGAATATGCATTTTCGCAGATTGAGAATGAAAAGCCGAGCCTTGCGATTTTTGACTCGGAGATGACCGTGGGACATGAGAATGAATTTGCAGAGCTTCCGGTGCCGCTTATTTTCCTGACTGATGAGAGAGACAGGCAGGCGAAGATCAGGAGCATCTCCTGCGGTGGCTCGGATATCATCGAGAGGCCGATCGACGAAAGCTTCATGAAGCGTCGTATCAGGGGTGTCCTGGCAACAACGGAGGCGGCTGTATGAGTGTGAGAGATGAACTGATAAGGAATATCACCTCGCAGGTGAATGTAAATATAGAGGAAGTGGCAGGAGTATTCGGAGTCATTCTGCTTATTTTCATCATGATAGACTGGAAGCATAATCTGGCCTCTTTCCGACTCCTGGCTATTGCCGCAGTGGCGAGTGATTTCATGGATCTGATCGCGACCTACGTGACCTTTACCATTGATGAGAACCTGTTCTTTGCACATTTCCTCGTGGTATTATTAAATACATTGAACTATTCCGGGTTCGGGTTCATTGCATATACCCTTTTCAGATATCTGAAGGCCTATGTGCGTCCGACGAGGCTGATGCACAGTATGACGAATGCCGTGGATATGATATTTGCTGTATATATCATGTTCCTGGGGCTCAGCGTGATCTGTCCGAGGCACTTCATCATCGATTATGATTTCGTCACGCAGAAATTTGTGCGTACTTCGATGTCGTATATCATAGGGTATGGGCTGCCACTGTCGCTCGTGACTGTGACTATTCTGCTGCTCGTGCTGTATAATAAGGAATTTTCGAATAAGCAGAAGAGGACGATCTTCTTAGGATATCTGCTCTGCGTGGTCGGGTGCGTGATACAGATGCTTGCAGATGCGAGGGTTCTCGTGGCGCATGGGATGGGCGTGCTAGCTGTCGTGGTGCTCTACTTTTCTCTCGAATCACCTGACTACAAGCGGATGGCCGGGCTTCTGCGGGAAAGCCGCGAAGCTCAGGACAGGATAAAGGAAGCGCAGAGGGCGAGGGAGGATCTTTTCGCTGGAATGACGCACGAGATCAGGACGCCGCTCAATGCCGTGCTCGGTATCAACCAGCTGATCGAGGCTTGTGACAAGGACCCGACCGTGCAGGTTCTCACGAGGAAGATCAAGCGTGAGGGCGAGTCGGTGCTGACCGTAGTGACCCAGATCCTGGACCAGGCGAAGACAGAGGACGAGGAGCGGCATGCGGAAACAGGTATTCCGCAGCTTACGGACAAATATATCCTGAGCATTGACGACACTCCTATCAATCTGAAGATCATCGAGGGGCTGCTGAGCCAGACCGGTGCGAGTATAACCTCCGTGCGCAGCGGTAAGGAGGGACTTGAGGAGATGGAAAAGGCTCACTTCGACCTCGTGGTGATCGATCACCAGATGCCGGGGATGGACGGCATGGCTACGATGAAGAGGATGCAGGAGAGTGATCTGAAGGGTGATACTCCTGTCATCATGGTGACAGGAAATGACGGAGAGGAGTACAGGAAAATGTACCGTGAGGCGGGCTTCGATGGCTATGTGAAGAAGCCTGTGAAGCGCGAGGAGCTGTTCTCCGTGATCAATTCACTTATCGGAAGGGGGGAGAAGTCATGAGTCCGTTTTATGTACCGGTAAATATATATTTTAATCTGACGGCTGCTGTATTTGATCTCGTGCTTCTGATCTTCCTTGATCTGCAGTACGGGAATACGACTAAGCACAGCAGGGCCTTCAGGAACTGGCTCTTCGCTACGATGTTTGCCTCATTTGCGGATGTGCTGCTGCATGCCCTGGCTTCCCTCACTGTGGTGCCGCACCTTGCTGCGAGATTCTGTTTCTGGCTGTCATTTTCGCTGATTGAGGTATCTGTCGTGGCGATGCTGCGATATATCTACATCTATGGCAGGGACAAGAAGAATAAATATACGAATGTGATGGTGGTCGTCGGGATTCTTGCCGCCGTCGTGATCACGGGTGAGCTGTTCTTCAGTAATGCGCAGTTCGTGGTATGCTTCATCTCATTTTTCCTGTATATCTGCTTCCTCGCAGTGGAGTCGAGGGACTACAGGCAGATAAGCATCCTGATGGAGCGCGTCGAGAAGGAGAATCAGGAGGCCCGGTACGAGATCGATCAGAAGGAGAAGCTGTTCTCCGATGTGTCTGAGAAGATTTCTCTGCCGCTGCACCTGATCCGCGTGGATGCGATGCATATCGAGCAGGTATCCGGCAAGTCGCAGTCGAAGGAATATGCGAGACAGATTCTCTCATCTGAGGAGATGCTGTCATTCCTGATCCGCGACATCTTCGATATGGTAAGCCTCAATGGCCGCAATCTCCAGCTGAATGAGCGCCGCTTCCACCTGTCCGAGCTCCTGAATGACATCAGGAATATGATGACCACTATGGCCGAGGAGAATGGGCTGTTCTTCGAGGTCACCACGTCCAATGACGTTCCTGATGTGTGGGTCGGCGATGATGACAGGCTGAAGCAGATCCTCATCAATCTGATCGGCAACGGCATCAAGTACACGAAGGAGGGCGGCGTAAGCCTCTACGTGAATGTCGATGACAACATGAGCCTGCAGATGACGGTCTATGATACTGGTATCGGCATCCGTAAGGAAGATATGCCTTATCTCTTCGAGAAATATCATCGTTTCGACAAGAAAAAGAATGAGCATATCCAGGGCACGGGGCTGGGGCTCTCCATCGTCTCCTCGCTTGTGAACAGGATGAATGGAAATATAGAGGTGAAGAGCAGGTACGGCGAGGGCAGTCAGTTCATTGTGACGCTGCCGCTCAAGGTCGGTGGCAGGATCACGATTAAGCGTGGCAGCTTCCTCGATACTAAGGCCGGGCTGTCGTACTTCTGCAACAGCATCGCTGACTACCGCACTGTACTCAATATCTTCCTTGACTATGCCCCGCATCTCGAGGAGGAGCTCAAGGGTCTCTATGGCCAGCCAGCTGCCGACATCTACAATGTCTGCCACCCGCTCGCCTACATGGCCCTGAACATCGGCGCTATGGAGCTCGCCGGCCGCGCCTTCTCCACGCAGCGTGAGGAAACACGCAAGACCAGCATGGAGGAGATCATCCCGGTGCTCGACGAGACCGTGTACAGGATCAGGGAGTACCTTGAGAGTATTAAGTTTATGTGAGGGAGATAATAGAAAAGACTGCCAAAATCTATGATTCCGGCAGTCTTTCGTAATTCTATCAGATTGTGGTTATCATCCGCAGATTCTTGTGATTGCCTCTGCATATACCTCGACTGCTGTGATCAGATTGTCAATCGGCATGAACTCATCTGCACCATGCATTCTGGTGTCAATGCCAGGGAGCACAGCTCCGAAGGCCACGCCATTCTTCAGGTCATGGACGTATGTGCCGCCACCGATACCTACGGCCTTGCCCTCGAGGCCGGTCACATCCTCGTATGCGCCGAGCAGCTTCTTCACGAAGTCTGAATCACCAGGTACATAGTGTGGAGGTACGATGCCAGGACTGGAGAAGGTGAAGCCTGCGTCCTCTGTAGTCTTCTTCGCTACGGCGAGGCAGTTGTCATCATCTGCATTGAGTGGTGAGCGTGAATCGAACTGGAATGACATATGCTTTTCATCGACATTGAACAGGTCGAGAGTAGCAGAGAGTGACAGCCCTTCCTTATCAGTCATTGCGATTCCGAGGCCTGAGCCGTCATATACACCGTATGGGAAGAAGTCAAGCACCTTTTTGAAAAGCCGGTTTCTCTTATTATCAGCGACCGGCAGGTGATCAAGCAGCATGAGAGAAGCAAGTCCTGCATTCACGCCGGTCTCAGGGGTGGATGCATGAGCGCTCTCACCTATGATCAGCACATGGGTATCATCGCTTATCTCGTAGTCGATCGGAATCCTTTTCACAAGCTTCTCACAGGCATCGGTAAGCATAGCCTTGTCAGTGCCGGAGAATACGATCCTTGCACGGTTCGGAACAGCATTGAGTGCCACACCGGCATCGAGTGATACGAGCTCCACGCCGCTTCCATCTATAGGGGCATCAGCCTCGAATTTTCCACGGAACTGACCCTTCTCTATATTGATGAGTGGGAATTCAGCGTCAGGAGAGAAGGTGCATTCAGCCTCCTTTTCCTTAGCATAATACTTCGTGATATCGATAGAGCCGGTCTCCTCGTCAGAGCCCATGATGAGACGCACACCCTTTTTCAGAGGGATGCCGCATTCCCTGATGGCACGCATGGCATAGAGAGCAGTCAGAAGCGGCCCCTTGTCATCACTGGTTCCACGGCCCCAGAGCGAGCCGTCCTTCTCTATGACCCTGAATGGCTCTGTCACAGTCCATCCCTCGCCTGCAGGAACCACGTCCGTGTGGCCCAGCATATCAAGATATCTCGGCAGTGACGGATCGAGGTCGGCTGCGATCACATAATTGTCATAGTTCGTCGTAGGGAAGCCGTATTTCTCGCACAGATCTCCGGCAGCGAGCAGCGCCCGCTTGCACTCCTGCCCGAATGGTGCATCACCATCCGCATCTGCAAGAACTGACGGGATAGCACACAGATCAGCGATATCCTTCTTCAGCTCGTCTATATGCTCCTCGGCATACTTCTTTATTCTTTCGTCCATTTATTAAACCTCGTTTCTTTATAAAAATAGCGCCGGCGCCTTCCGATGCCAACGCCTGTTATTATAAACCAATAGGTGAAACTAATCAAATATTCTGTATATTGAACCAGATGAAAAAGAGGACTGTCCCCTTTTTCATCTTTTTTTTGTGCGGGAAGTATGTTATAGTTTTCTTTAGCGGTGGATGACTGGAGGAAACTATGCAGACTTCAATAGAAAAGAATGGAATAAGGCTTACAGCTGATACTCATGGCGGCGAGGCTGTCTCACTTCAGAAGGATGGGAAGGAATATCTGTGGAATGCGGATCCGGCATTCTGGGGCAGACATGCGCCGGTACTGTTTCCATTTGTAGGATCGCTCAGAAATCAGGAGTATATTCTCGATGGAAAAAAATATCCTATGGGCCAGCATGGATTTGCTAGAGATATGGAGTTTGAGCTGACTGAAAAGAACGACAGCGGCATCACATATACGCTTAAATCCACGCAGGAGACTCTGGAGAAGTATCCATTTGATTTCACCCTTACCATCACATATACACTTACAGACAGCGGCTATGAGACGAGGTGGACCGTCACGAATGACAGTGACCGTTACATGCCGTTTTCCATCGGAGGTCATCCGGCTTTTATGTGCCCGTTTGATGGCAGTGATGACTATCGTATTTCTTTTGAAAAAATGGGCTTTGCCCCATCACATCTCACCATTCATACAATCGCAGATGACGGTCTCATCAATACAGATACAAAGGACCTCCCGCTCGATCATGGCATGATCACACCTACGGATGAGCTTTTCGCAGGAGACGCGCTGATCATTGAGGACAGGCAGGCTGACCGGGTTTCGCTGCTTCATAATGGAGAGTCATATCTGACTGTGAAGTTCAATACCCCATTGTTTGGCGTCTGGTCGCCGGCCGGAAAGCATGCACCATTTATCTGCATAGAGCCGTGGTATGGCAGGGCAGACGGAGTGGATTTCGAGGGTGAGCTGGCAGACAGAAAGTACAGTCAGGATCTGAAGCCTGGAGAGACATTTACCGGCGGATTTGAAGTGATTTTGCTGTAAATATAAGGAAAAGATAAGGAGCTTAACAGGATGAAAAGAAAACACACACGAATTATCGCGCTGATCATAGTGATCGCTGTAGTCGTGACGACTGTGATGTCGACAGTGCTTGCGTTTGCAGACGAGACTGATACAGACTATGATGACAGCAGCTACAGTGAGTATGAAGACCCTGATGATTATGAAGATTCCGGCGATGACTGGGAAGACGACTGGGATGATTATGATATGGCGAAAAAGTATGATTTTTCCAATGTCCAGCTGAAGCAGACTTCTGTAGTCATATGCTCACAGGATAGCAGTGCGACGGTAGATGTCGGGCTGAGTGGACTTCCACAGATGGAAGAGGCAGACTCGGATTATATTGATATTTCTGATGTGACGAGTTCCAATCCGGATATGACAGTTGAAGTATGGAGAAGCTGGTACAGTGACAGCGTTGATTCGCTTAGTTTTGATGTCAGCGGTGTGGGCGAGACGACAGTGACATTCACTTTCTGTGGGAAGCCTCTGCAGATCAGGATCAGACTGGTACAGGCCTGGATTGACAAGACAGATTTTACCATTTCAAAAGGAAAGACATGTCAGATCGCGATAAATGGTGACGTTCAGGGAATAAAGCCGGTATATAAGAGTATGAATCCGTCGGTTGCTTCTGTTTCAGCTTCAGGAAAAGTCAGGGCAAAAAAGAATGGAGCTGCTGTGATAAAGGTAAGTATTGGTGACAGTGCTGCTATGGGAGCTGTAGTGAATGTGGCTCCAGTAAAGAAAATAAAGGCTTTCAACTGGGCAAGGTCTTATGCAGCGAAGAACACATATAGCCAGGCTAAGAGAATGGACAAAGGCTATTTCGACTGCAGTTCGCTGGTTTGGAGAGCATACCACAGTCAGGGTATCAATCTGATGCAGAAGAACTGGGCACCGACGGCTGCCGACCTCGGGAAATATCTGGTGGGAAAGCATAAGAAGGTTGCAAGTGCAGACTGGAAGAACTATGAGAAACTGAAGTTCCAGGTAGGTGACCTGCTGTTTGAGACCGGAGAAAATAATGGCCGATACAAGGGCATATACCATGTAGAAATGTTTGGCGGATACAGCTTCGGTGGCTTCGATACCGATGGTCAGCCGATCCTTGACACAGAGTTTGCCCGCCTGGGTGGAAGCACGAGCAGCTCGGACTTCCTCTGCCGCCCATGAATTGACACGCCTCTGCTGATACTGTATAGTATCGGCGGAGGATTTTTTTATGTCTTTAAAAAATATGACAGGTCCAGCTCCTGATAAATACGACTTCATAGCGGTGGATATGGATGATACCCTGCTTCGTTCGGACAAGACCATTTCGGATGAAACTCTTGCATCTTTTGCAAAGGTAAAAGATGCCGGCAAGTGTGCCACGATATGTACCGGACGTCCTGTAGCGGAGATTGGTCCATATGATGAGCAGTTCAGGGATATACATTACTACATCTGCGAGAGCGGTGCTCTTATATATGACCATTTTGCTCATAAACCGCTGAAGCGGCATACCATAGACCCGTCAGCCGTTCCTGCTGTGATAGACGCCATTGGAAAAGAAGACGTCATGGTGCAGGTCATGATAAACGGTGAATCGATAGTCGAGGGATCAAAGGTCCCGAACATGGGGCATTACAATATGGGCGTCTACGTATCTCTGTATTCAACGGTCGCTTATCATGTGGATGATATCGTACCAGTGCTTCAGGAGCATCCTTCTGATATTGAAAAAATAAACATCTATCACATCAGCCGTGAGGCCAGTATCCGCACCTCAGAGCGCCTTGAGGGTCAGAAGGTGGAGAGAATCTACGCGGAGATCTCATCTCTTGAGATAAGCCCCGTTGGAGTCCATAAAGGAGTCGGAATTGCAGACCTGTCATCATATCTTGGCATCCCGATCGAGAAGACGATAGCAGTCGGTGATGCTGATAATGATATCCCGATGTTTCACGCAGCAGGCCTTGCACTCGCTGTCGGCAATGCCAATGAGCACGCAAAAGCCGCCGCCGATATCATCATTCCTGACAATAACAGCGACGGCTGCCTGTACGCCATCAATAAGTACATACTGTAAGTTGTTAGTACTGGGCCTTGCCGGTGTTCACATAGAACGGGAGTGCCATTATACTCTTTGAGTCATCGGCGCTGGATTTAGTAGACACATAGAGGTCCGAATCCTTCAGGACTGCGAGGGTGTTCGTGAAATCCTTGTACACCGGATATGTATAGGCACCTTCGCCGTAATCATTGCCAGTGAGATTTTTATTCATCTTCTGCACTTCGATAGTGCCGACAGGTACATGATATCCTGCCAGACTGAAATCGTAGTTCGCGAGATCCCTGATGTAGGCTTCCTTTATCCTGTTATAGGTATCCATGTCATCATTTACGATCCTGAAGTCGGTGGAATCACCATTGTAGTAGGTGATCGTAAAATGTTTCGCTGTGCTGGCCAGGCTTTCATCGTGATAGAACCTGAACCATCCTTCTTTGAACTCTTCGCTGGACAGAATCTTATTCAGAGAGTCCTTACAGCTCACAGGAATGTTTACCTTGCGGCCTTTTATCTGACCGTTTTTCATACGGTAGTATATGGTTATCCCATATATGCAATCTTCACTTTCACCATTTACAGCGGTTTCTTCACCGATTGACAGAAGAGTATTCAGGGTGTCAATGTCGGTGAGCTTCATGTATTTTTTGGTGTATTCGTATTTGAAATTCTCCATGTTGCTGTCGCTGGTGATGTACGCGCTTGATACCTGTGAAGCATCAGGAACCCAGTGGTTGTAGCCGGTTATATCGAAATAGAATCCGAGGAAAAGGACAAGAGCGGCGGCACATCCGATGACCGAATAGCCGAATCCTTTGAAAATCTTTTTGACATCGGAATTGTAGATGGCCTCCATGACTCCGCCGACGACAATCATCGTAATCAGCATGATGATGACAAGGCACACCGGGCCAGTCTGATATCTCGAACCGCCAGTGATTACAAGTGCAGCTACGATACAGCAGATAAAAATGACTGCAATCTTCGTGATGTACCTCACAAGCCTGTATGGCACGGAGTTTCCGGCAAATTCAGCCTTTCTGTTTCTGTACAGAAGCCAGGCAATCAGAAGCACCACAATTCCCATGAAGATATTGTGACCGATCGCTTCACCGGTACGCATGTAGTTCCTGATTGTGGACAGTGGTGAAAAAATTCCATGTGTACTGAAGAAAGTTCCATTCGGCATTGTCACTATGTATCCGAGGCATGAGTTGATGCTTAAATCAAACATGATCTCATATGTGAGAAGTACAGCATCAGCAATCACAGCGACCACGATATTCCCTGTGAGCATGATCGCAAGTACCGAGAAAGAGAATACTGAGAAATACAGGAACAGATTTCTTACAAAGGCCACAAAAGCTGTGCTTATGACAGACAGGTTGAGCGCATGCCCGATTCCTGCTACTATGAATCCGAGGAGCAGTGATACAAGATATGATACTGTATAGATGACAGTGCTGTTGATCACAATTCCGAAGAAATGAGCATTCCTGGATACTGGCTGGCTCTCATAGAAATCGAGCCGGGCCCTGCTGTCAAGCCAGTAAAATCCCTCAATTCCAAGGAGCACTGCACCGACAATGGTGATTATGCTGTTGAATCCCTGGTTGCCAAACAGATATTTCACCTGATCGGGCATGCCGCTACCTGATATATCATGATTTGACAGGCGGATCCCGATGAACACTGCGTTGTACAGGATGAACACGAGAAATGCCAGTATCACAAGCCATTTTCTTCTTTTAAAAATATTCTTCTGCAAAGTCATAAAATTACTGGATGATGAGTTTTCTGACATCATAGCCCGCTCCCTCCGTTTCTGCAATAAATAGTTCCTCAAGCGTCAGTGGCAGTATCTCAAAGAAGACAGTATCTATATGAGAAAAAACTTCCGTCACCTGCTGTCTGTCAGCCTTCACCGTCATTACGTGAAGCATTCCCTGCCTCTCATCGGCCATTACGTCGAGCTTCTGCTTTACAGTGGCCAGATCTTTTTCATCAGAGAATACACACTGCAGCTTCAGAAGACCAGTCTTCATGTCATCAAGAGATTCGGACAGCAGCAATCCTCCCTTATGCAGCAGGCCAACATGATCACAGATGTCCTCAAGCTCACGAAGACTGTGAGAGGAGATGAGAGGTGTGAGTCCTCGCTCTGACATTTCGTCAGCGAAAAGTGATTTCACCGCAGCTCTCATTACCGGGTCGAGTCCGTCAAAAGTCTCGTCCAACAGAATATACTTCGTATTCGCACAGACAGCGAGAAGAATGGCGAGCTGCCTCTTCATGCCTTTTGAATAGGTCGAGATCCTCTGCGTGCTCCTGAGCGAGAAAGCATTTTTGAGACGCACGAATTTTTCCATATCAAAATTCTCATACATAGATGCATAGTACAGTGCCATATCCTTTGCAGTTGCATTATTGAAAAAATACAGTTCGTCAGGCACAAATACAAATTCCCTTTTTGCCACCGGATTGTCATATGCAGGCTGCTCATCGACAGTCACGCTGCCCTTGTCAGGTTTCAGGACACCTGCGATCAGACGCAGCAGGGTGCTCTTCCCGGCGCCGTTGGTCCCTACAAGTCCTGTTATCTCTCCGTCATTTACTGTAAGGGAGATATCTGACAGGGCCTTTGTTTGGCCGAAGGACTTGGTCAGATTTTTGGTAGCTATCATTTTAGTAATTCCTCCCTGCTTATTCCAATGTCTGAAGCCTCTTTGAAAATAGCGTCCAGACGTTCCTTAAGTTCCTTTCTCTTTTTCTCTCTGAGGTCAGGGTTCTCCCTGACGAAATTTCCCCGCCCTTTCACGGAATATATGTAGCCTTCACGTTCGAGTTCCGTGTATGCCTTCTGCACCGTGTTCGGATTGGTCGACAGCTCCATCGCGAGCTTCCTGACCGACGGCATCGGCTCATCAGGCTTCATGGCACCCTTCAGTATCAGCATCCTGTACATATCCGTGATCTGTTCATAAATAGGACGTGGGTCCTGTAAATCCAGATAATTCACATGCTTTCCTCCTTTCGAAGTTTTTTAAAAACAATTATTGTTCGAACTGTACTAATCATACTAGTACAGCTCCATTTTGTCAAGTATATTTTTTCCGGATATGGAAGACGCGCTTATCGGCCGTGAAATAAGCCTCTGGTAGGTCTGACAAATACATCTTGCACAATTTGTTTCTTGAAAAATAGCCGTTTTCCCTTTAGAATTAGTAACGAAAATTAAAAGAAATACTATATGTAGGAGGAATCTTTAATGGCTAGCTTAAAGCATAAAGCAGAGCGTGCAGCTTTTGATGTAGCGATAACAGCAGCGTTAAAACATGTTGATAAAGGCAGAGGAAAAGCAATGTGCCAGCTCATCGATCTGGTACAGAAGGTACTTAAGGACACCTGGCCGGATGCGGCTTATGATGCCCTGAGAGGACAGTTCGAGGATCCGGACAGCAAGTGGATGAAGTTCACGAACAAGATCTTCGACGAGGTAGATCCACGACTTATCAAGATGGCAGCCTTAAACCTTGGCTATGAGTCAGCATTCAGAGGATATAAGGATACAAGAGCCCTTGGCGAGAAGGAGAACTGCAATATTCCCTGGACCATCCTTGTAGACCCGACCTCAGCCTGCAACCTCCACTGCACAGGATGCTGGGCAGCAGAGTATGGTAATAAGCTAAACCTCACATATGATGAGCTCGACAAGCTGATCACAGAGGGTGAGGAAATGGGTATTCACAACTGGCTCTTCACAGGCGGTGAGCCTCTTGTCCGCAAAGCTGATCTGATCAAGCTTGCAAAGAAGCACAATACATCATATTTCCAGCCATTTACAAATGCAACTCTGATCGACGAAGAGTTCTGCAAGGAAGTAAAAGAGTGCGGAAACATGAGCTTCGCAATCTCGGTAGAGGGATTTGCAGAGGCTAATGACGGACGTCGTGGCCAGGGTGTATTCGACAAGGTAATGCATGCAATGGATCTGCTGAAGAAGTACAAGCTCTTCTTCGGATGCTCAATCTGCTATACACATATCAATTACAAGAACGTTACCAGTGATGAGTTCCTTGATCTCCTTGTGGAGAAGGGTGCCCGTTACATCTGGTACTTCCATTATATGCCGACTGGTGCTGCCGGAGTCACAGAGCTCTGCCCGACACCTGAGGAGCGTGAGTACATGTTCCACAGGGTTCGTGAGATCCGTGGATTCAAGGGTGGCAAGCCAATCTTCGCTCTCGACTTCCAGAATGATGGCGAGTTCGTCGGAGGCTGTGTGGCCGGAGGACGTGAGTACTGCCATATCAATGCCCGTGGAGACGTTGATCCGTGCGTATTCATCCACTATTCAAGCGCAAATATCCGCAGGGACAGCCTGCTTGACTGCTTCAAGCAGCCGATCTTCCAGCTGTACAGACAGCAGCAGCCGTTCAACAAGAATATGCTTCAGCCTTGCCCGATGCTTGAGAATCCATCGATCCTCGGACAGCTCGTCAAGGAAGGAAAGGCAGTTCCTACCGATCCCGAGTCTCCTGAGTCTACAGAGGATCTGTTCAAGAAGACCGAGCCATACGCCAAGGCATGGGCTCCGGTTGCAAAGCGTCTCTGGGCAGAGGAGCATCCTGACTGCGTAGAGAAGGAGCCTGAAAAGGCTTGTGATAAGGCCACACAGACAGTCTGAAAATAAAGACGATTAAGGGCTTCGGTCTCATTGACCGGGGCCCGTTTTTGTTGTAAAGTATAATAAGCGTTTTTGGAGGTAAAATATGAAGACAGGGCTTGTTGTCGAAGGCGGGGGAATGAAATGTGCCTATTCATCAGGAGTACTCGACGTATTCATGGAGAATGGCATCACCTTTGACTATGTGAACGGAGTATCAGCCGGCTGTGCATGTGCGGCTTCGTTTCTGGCAGGACAGCGTGAGAGGAACCGCAGGTTCTATTCCATTCATTCCATGTCGAAGAAGTATGCAGGCATAGAGAATCTCATAAAGACCGGGAGCTTTTTCGGACTTGACTATATATACAGCACGCTTACGAATGAGGACGGTGCTGATCCGCTCGATTTCGATGCAATGGAAGCCAATCCGGCTGAGTTCGAGGTCGTAGCGACTGATGCCGAGACCGGTCATGCGGTGTATTTCGATAAGAAGGATATGAGAAAAAATGACTACGCCGAGATAAAGGCCAGCTGCTCACTTCCAGTGATGAGCAGGCCACAGGTGGTGAGTGGCAGGGAATATTTCGACGGCGGAGTGAGCGACTCCCTTCCTATCCAGAGAGCCTGGGAAAAGGGCGTGCGCAAGGCCGTGGTTATTTTTTCAAAGCCGGAGGGATTCATCAAGCAGCCGGAGGGCCATAGGGTCATCTATACGCTTGCACTCCGCAAATATCCTGCAATCATCTACAGGCTCAATCATCGTCATGAGTTCTACAACCGCCAGATTACGAAGATCAGGCAGATGCGTGATGAGGGCAAGGTTCTTACTTTTTCACCACGTGCAGATATTGAGGTCAGCACTTACAAGGTCGATCAGGACGTGATGGAAGAGCTCTATGCAAACGGAAGAGAGGATGCTGGGAGACGGGTAGACGAGCTTAAGGAGTTTTTACGTGTCTAATAAAGGGAAAAATTTTCTGTTTGGCATTCTGCCGCCAATCTGCGTTTTCGTACTGCAGAATCTGGCATCACTGATTGTTGCTGAGATCATGTTTGTGTATCACGGTGCTACCTTTTCAGGAGGCAGCTACACTGATTTCTACAAGCAGGTGACATCAGCACTTACAGGCAGGACCTATACTTCTGTTACTTTATTTATATATAGTATTATAGGACTTATATTATTTGGCTGGTGGTTCTCGAAAAAGAGATGCCAGTTCGAGTGCCGGAGCATGACACTCAAGGGATTCAGACCGGTATTCATGATCATTGGCCTGATCCTCTTTGTGCTCGGGGCACAGATCCTATCGAGTTTTCTTGTCTCACTGATGAGTGCGGCATTCCCGAAGGAGCTGGCAAAGTATACTGCCATGCTAAAGAGGTCAGGGCTGGCCGGTGATATACCGCCTCTCATGATAGTATATTCGGCTGTTCTCGGACCTATTACAGAGGAACTGGCGTTTCGCGGGCTTTCGATGGGATATTTCAAGAAATCGATGACCTTTGCCTGGGCCAATATCCTTCAGGCACTGCTGTTTGGACTGATCCACGGCAATTCGATCCAGTTCGTCTATGCATTCCTGCTAGGACTGCTGTTCGGATATATTGCTCACAAGACTGGCAGCCTGCTGGTCACTATCATTCTGCATATCTGCTTCAACAGCTGCTCATTCATTATTGAAGCGCTGTTCCCGCATGCTCTGAATGGCGGCGCTATAATGGCTTTTGCAATTCTGGTGCTGTCGATGATGGCGGTTTACGCAGGAGTGATTCTGCTCGTATCGTCACAGCCGATGGCAAAAGAGAAGTAAGTTAAAAGTTATGAGTTATGAGTTATAAGTTAAAAGAGTGAAATATATCACTTTAAACTTGTTACTAAGGGAGATAGCTTGGCTTTCGTACACTTGCATACGCATACGCAGTACTCAATACTCGATGCGTCCAATAAAATAGACAACTACATAGCCCGTGTGAAGGCACTTGGCATGAATGCGGCTGCGATTACCGACCATGGCAATATGTATGGCGCCATTGAGTTCTATCAGAAGGCGAAAAAGGCCGGTATCAAGCCAGTCATTGGCTGCGAGGCCTATGTAGCGACGGGCAGCAGGTTCGAAAAGAACGCACAGAAAGGTGATACGAGATACTATCACCTTATTTTGTTATGTGAAAATATGACCGGCTACCAGAATCTGATCAAGCTGGTTTCAATCAGTAATACCGAAGGATTCTACTTCAAGCCGCGTATCGACCGTGAGTGCCTTGAAAAGTACCATGAAGGTCTCATCTGCCTGTCAGCCTGCATAGCAGGTGAGGTGGCGAAGGCCGCCATGATAAGCTATGACAGGGCAAAGGAAGTCGCACTCTGGCATGACGGTGTCTTTGGCCACGGCAATTATTTCCTTGAGATGCAGAATCATCAGGACAATTCCCTGGAGCAGAAAGTCGCGAACCAGACTATCATTAAAATCAGCAAAGAGACGGGAATTCCGCTTGTAGTCACTAATGACTGCCATTATACACTGCCAGAGGATGCTGCGAGCCATGATGTGCTTCTGTGCATGCAGGAGAACAAGCTCGTCACAGATGAAGACAGAATCCATTATGATGGCGGCCAGTACTATGTAAAAAGTGAAGAGGAGATGCGTGCACTTTTCCCTGGATTTGATGAAGCACTCGACAATACGCAGAAGATAGCAGACAGATGTGAGGTTGACTTTGTATTCAACCAGTATAAAAAACCAAATTACACCCTGCCTGAAGGACATGAGAATCAGACAGCTCTGGAGTTTCTGACGGAACTCATTGAGAAGGGGTTCGTTGACAGATATACCAACAACCCTGAATACAATGAAGAACAGACGAAAAAGATCCATGATGACACGATGAAGGAACTCGATGTCATCAAGGAGAAGGGATTTGTCGAGTATATCCTGATAGTATGGGATTACATCAACTGGGCTAATACCCATGGCTGCAAGACCGGACCGGGCAGAGGTTCTGCAGCCGGCAGCCGTGTCTGCTACTGTATCGGAATCACAGCTATTGATCCAGTGAAGTACAACCTCCTGTTTGAGCGATTCCTGAATCCTGAACGAGTATCCATGCCTGATATTGACGTGGATTTCGAAGATCGTGAGAGAAACCGTGTCATTAACGACTATATTTTCAAGAAATATGGTGAAGACCATGTGTCACTGATCACGACTTTCCAGAATATGAAGGCCAAGGCTGTCATCAAGGATGTCGGACGTGCAATGGGGATCCCGTTCAATGTGACGAATCGTGTATCCAAGCTGATCCCGAATGAACTCAATATCACACTGCCACAAGCCCTGAAGAAGAGTCCTGATCTGGCGGCAGTGGCTTTTGAATCAGACGAGAATAAGAAGTGGTTTACCGTTGCTGAAGAACTCGAGGGAATCCCGAAGTCTACAGGTGTTCATGCAGCGGGTGTTGTCATCTATCCTGAAAGAGCAGACGAATGCATGCCGCAGGGACGGTCAAAGGATGGAACTCCGGCCTGCGAATACAATATGATCCAGCTCGAGCAGCTCGGATACCTCAAGATGGACTTCCTGGGTCTTCGTACCCTTACAGTTGTTAAGGATGCGGTGAAGAATATAAAGCAGACCCGTGGAATAGATGTAGACATAGATCACATAGACTTAAATGACAAGGAGACTTTAGACTTCATAGGAACCGGCAAGACTGTAGGTGTATTCCAGCTCGAGGGTGCTGGCATGCAGTCATTCATGAAGGAGCTCTCGCCATCATCATTTGAAGATATCATAGCCGGAATTTCTCTGTACAGGCCTGGCCCGATGCAGTTCATTCCTGACTATATCCGTGGGAAAAAGGATCCCGACTCTGTAGTATACAAGTGCAGGGCACTTGAGCCGATACTCAGGGATACCTATGGCTGTATTGTGTATCAGGAGCAGGTCATGCAGATCGTGCAGCAGCTCGCCGGATACTCGATGGGTCAGGCTGATATCATGCGCCGTGCCATGTCGAAGAAGCATCAGGATGAGATCAATGCCGGCCGTGATTCCTTTGTCTACGGGACAGGGAAGCCGGGTGAGAAGGGGTATGTGCCTGGCTGCATCAAGAACCATATCTGCGATACAGATGAAGAGTCGGAAAAGGTGGCTAATGAGATATATGATTCCATGCTGGATTTCGCCCAGTATGCCTTCAACAAATCCCATGCAGCAAGCTACGCCGTGCTATCCATGCAGACTGCATATCTCAAGCACTACTATCCAGCCGAGTATATGGCAGCTCTTCTTACATCTGTCATAGATTCAGCAGGCAAGCTGTATGACTACCTGAATGCTGCCCGTGATATGGGTATAGAGGTTCTGCCGCCCGATGTGAATGAAGGAATGGGAGAGTTCTCTGTCAGCAATGGAAAAATAAGATACGGCCTCAATGCAGTAAAGGCTGTCGGCGGTGTAATGGCAGATAATATCATAGCCGAGCGCGAGAGAGCCGGGAAATATGTATCGTATGAGGATTTTCTGAAGCGCTGCATGCCGTTCGGCCTGAACAAGAGAGTAATGGAAAATCTCGTGAAGTCCGGAGCCTGTGACTGTTTCGGCGCGAACCGCAGATCTATGTATGCAGGCATCAATTCCATTATGGATGATATAGCGCGCGAGCAGAAGGATTCGGTGTCCGGGCAGATGTCATTCCTCGACCTGATATCTACAGGAGATGACAGAAAGCAGCTTGAACACAGGCTTCCGGTGACTCCTGAATTCGACCGTGACATGCTTCTTTCCTTTGAAAAAGAAGTACTTGGCATATATATCAGCGGGCATCCGCTCGAGGAATACCTGCCTGTCATCAGGAAGAATGTGGATCTGTATTCAAAGGACTTCCATATGAGGGAAGAGACAGGTGAGCCTGATGTGAAACAGAACCAGCGCGGAACAATGGCCGTGGTTGTAAATGAGATTTCGGTCAAGTTTACAAAGACGGACAGAGCCATGGCGTTCGTGACCGGCGAAGATCTGTATGGGACGATAGAGATCATATTTTTCCCAGACTGTTTTGACAAGTACCGTCATGAACTCGTTGAGGACGGCAAATATCTGATCAGGGGCCATGCATCGGTCGACGATGAAAAAGATGCGACATTTATAGCTGATGAGCTCGTGAGCTTCACTAACCTGCCAAAGGATGTATGGGTTCGCTTTGCAGACCGTGCAAGGTTCGATGCAAAAGAGCCGGCACTACTGCAGCTATTTGAGGGCCGCCCGTCAGGCCGCGACACTCTGGTTGTCTATCTGAATACAGAGAAGCAGATGAAGCGTTATTCATCCCTTCATTTCACGGCCGATGACCAGCTGATATACTACATCCGTGACCTTGCTGGCGAAGAAAATGTATCGATCACCAGTGGCCGGATCTAAAGACAGGGGGGACGGTTCTTTTGTCTTTTTACATAAATTTTTTGAACTATAAGGAGACTTAAATGACTGAATTAAAAGAACGTAAGGATATGGATCCTGAATTCGAATGGGACCTGACGACACTGTATAAGAGCGATAAGGACTGGGAGAATACCCTGCCACAGCTCGATGAGAAGGTAGCTGCAGTCACGGCTTTCAAAGGACAGCTGCATGATGCTGCTACCATAAAAAAGTATTATGACGCGCAGGTCGATCTTGGCCTGCTGCTTGATGACCTGTTCGAATATGCGTCTCTCAGGAAAAATGAGGACAATGGCGCTGATGCCGGACAGCAGATGTATGCAAAGATCTATTCTAAATATGTGCAGGCCGTTACGGCGACTGCGTTTGCAGAGCCTGAGATCCTTTCACTGCCTGAAGATGAGCTGAAAAAGATCACTGACAGTGATGAACTGAAGGGATATCACTATACAATGGTGCAGCTCCTGAGACAGAAACCTCATACACTGACCGGCGATCAGGAAGAGCTACTGGCTCAGTTCGGAGAGGTCTTCGGAGCTCCGAAGAATATCGCCAATACGCTTCAGGATGTAGATCTGACATTCGATGAAGTTACAGATGATAATGGGAAAAAGACTGAGGTCACTGGATCCAGTTACATCCTGCTCCAGTCTTCTGATGACAGGACTCTCAGGGAGAATTCTTTCCACAGCTTCTATAAAGGATATGAAAAACATATCAATACTTTCGCTGCTACCTATTCCGGAGCAGTAAAATATGCTGCAGCAGAGGCTAAGGCCCGCCACTATAAGAGCAGCAGGGCCATGGCGATGGCGGATGAGTATATTCCTGATGAAGTCTATGAGAATCTGATTGAATCCGTAAGGGCCCACATGCCTGCGATGTACAAATATGTGTCGCTTCGCAAGAAGCTCCTTGGCATAGACGAGCTGCACTACTACGATCTGTATGCTCCGCTCGTGAAGGGCAATGACAAGAAGTATACATATGAAGAAGCCCGGCAGATGGTACTCGATACCGTATCTCCTTTTGGAAAAAATTATACAGATACTGTAAAGAAGGCTTTTTCGGAGCACTGGATCGATGTATACCCGAACAAGGGCAAAACAGGCGGTGCTTATTCTTCAGGTACATATCAGAGCAATCCGTTCATTCTCACGAATTTTACGGGAACTCTGGATTCGGTTTCTACAATTGCCCATGAGATGGGGCATTCGATGCAGACCTGGCTGTCAAACCACACCCAGCCGCCACAATATGCTCAGTACACTCTTTTCGTGGCCGAGGTTGCTTCAACTGTGAATGAGAATCTGCTTGTGGAGCATCTTCTGGATACGACCGATGATCCGCGAGAGAAGCTTGTGTATCTGAACCAGTATCTCGAGGGCTTCAAGGGGACTGTTTACCGCCAGACGATGTTTGCAGAATTTGAAAAACAGGCTCATGAGCTTGCAGAAAAAGGCGAGGCGCTCAATGCTACGGCACTGAATGCAATCTATAAGAAGCTGATCGAAGACTATTTCGGACCGGAGCTTGTCATAGATGATGAGGTGAAATATGAGTGGGCCAGAATCCCGCATTTCTACCGCCCGTTCTATGTATACAAGTATGCAACCAGCTATTCGGCTGCCGTTGCCATTTCCGAGGCTATACGAAAAGAAGGAACTCCGGCCGTCAAGCGGTACCTGGAGTTCCTTTCAATGGGAGGCAGCGCCGATCCTATCAATGAGCTGAAGCACGCCGGAGTAGACCTCACAACGAAGGCCCCGATAGATACGGCACTTGAAAAATTTGAAAAAATTGTAGAAGAGGCAGATCAGATCATTTTGTAAAATAATCCCTGGCAAATCCCATATGCTGGACTATTTCCATGGTCCCCTGATATCTGCCATTTTTGTCTCTTACAGCCATATAGCGGATCAGAACAGGCTCACCGGATCTCTCATTCCAGATGTCGACTGAGTCTTTCTGGCCGCTTTTCAGTTCAGAGATCACCATGCGTACCATCGGCTCTACCTTAGGCGGATGGCAGGTATATACTTCTCTGTCAAGCGCCGCAAGCGGTCTCTTGAAGAGTTTGGTGCCTTCATTCTGGTTGAAATACCTGTTGATATCATTTTCATCAATAAAAGTGATTTCAAGCGGGATCGTATCAAGCATTGCATTCAGCTGTTCTTTGTTGAAATGACCGGATGGAAGTACGATTTCATCATCAGATCCATTCACATTGGCAGTCTCTTGTGCTTCGCTCCATTCCGGAACAGGAGCAATGAGGCAGAATTCATAGTCTTTCATATCCCTTGCGATGCCTTTCCAGACATCCTCAGAGAAATTCTTTGCGCACAATGGGAGAAGGATGTTGTTCTCTTTATAGACCATCTCTTCAGCACGGGTCAGGACCTTGTCCATTCTCGACTGCCAGGCTTCCTCTTCCATGCGGTCAGCATTTTTTTCAGCTTCATTGTAAAGGGTTTTCATCTCGTCACGGATCTCATCATCAACACCCCACATCACATCAGAAGGTCCGGAGAAACCGTAATCTTTTTTCAGTACAGGATATAAGAGATCACCCTTTTTTGCATAATGCACAGCTATCTGTCTGGTCCTGTCAAATGTCAAAGGAACATCCTTTTTTGAGGCAAGCGCATGGCGCATTGCTTTTAGCTGCTTCTCAACAGCCTGATTTTCGAGCCAGAATATCTGTAATGGATGACCCTCGATCTGTCTTAATTTCATAAGATTGTCATCTGCACCGTCTGTCCTGTGCAGCTCATTCTGCTGTTTCCCGCCATTCAGTCTGTTGACAGCCGCCTGCTGGTCAGCACTAAGCGCTGCCTGGGCAGCCTTGTTCAATGATGCCTGTACAGCCTTCTCAGCATTGTCGATCTGTTCCTGCCTTGTGGCGCCGTGGAAAAGAGCTGAATGCACATCGCATAGTCTCTGCACATCACTTATCGGCGTACCAGCTTCAATCAGGGTCTGCTCGGCCTTTGCAATCTCAGCAGCATCTACATCCTTAAAGTTCTTTACGAAATCAGCCCTTACTGACTCCAGGTCACAACCCTCACTTAATCTCTGTACATATTCCTTAAGAAGTTCTGTTCTGTCTGTCATCGTATTTACCTCCGTTCGATGATTGAAATATATCATGTCAGTCAGATAATATACGTTGCAAATCCAACATAAGATAAACATGTGTCAGGGGGATTGCAAGACAGGAGAACCGTCCCCCTGTCTCCCTTGAAAAAACTGCGCTGGTATGCTATTTTTACAGGAATGAAAGGCGTGTATATATGAGTAATCAGTGCGATACCTGCAATAATCTGGTATATGACGAGGATGAAGAAGCATATGTCTGTGACGTGGACATGGATGAAGACGATATGGTTCGGCTCTACACAGGCCATTATCCTACGTGCCCGTATTACCAGTCGGATAACGAATATGAAGTCGTGAAACATCAGGCCTTCTGATACTACATAGTTGTGGTCAGGACTCGTGTGATGTCCGACCATACTACATTTGACAAGGGGATACATATATGTTAAATTAAATTGCACACAATTCAATTAGCATGAGAGGAGCAAAATATGTATGATACAGTGATAGTCGGCAGTGGCCCGGCAGGACTTACAGCAGCCATTTATGCAAAGAGAGCAGGACTAGAGACTCTTCTTATAGAAAATACACCGGTCGGCGGCGGTCAGATCGCAACAACAGACAGGGTGGACAATTACCCGGGACTTCTCGGGATCAACGGCATGGAGCTGGGCATGAAGTTCCGTGAGCACGCAGAGAAACTGGGATGCGAGTTCAGGGATGGTCAGGTCGTAAAGGTGGAGCCGGATAAGGTGACACTCGATGACGGAACCACGATAGATACGAAGACAGTGGTTCTGGCGCTTGGAGCAGATCATAGACAGCTCGGAGTACCAGGAGAGAATGAGTTCCGTGGCAAAGGAGTATCATACTGTGCTACCTGTGACGGAGCCTTTTTTAGAAAAAAGGACCTAGCAGTAGTCGGCGGTGGAGATGTGGCACTTGATGATGCCATCTATCTTTCACGCTTCGCAAGCAGGGTTTACCTTATTCATAGAAGAGATGAGTTCCGCGGGGCACAGTCGCTCGTGGATGAGGCCTCTTCTAAAGAAAATGTAACATTTGTAATGGATACCGTCGTAAATCAGGTAGACGGTGAAAATATGGTCACAGGAGTCGAGACTGAGAACAAGAAGACAGGAGAAAAGAGCACAATCCCTGTTAACGGAGTCTTCATGGCAGTCGGAACCCAGCCGAATACGGCAGGCATCGAAGGCCTTCCGGATACAGATGAAAAGGGATATGTCATTGCAGGCGAGGACTGTGTGACTAGTATTCCGGGAATCTTCGCAGCAGGCGATCTGCGTACGAAGCAGCTCCGTCAGGTCATCACAGCAGCCGCCGACGGCGCCAACGCCATCACCTCCGTCCAGAATTTTTTAAGATAAATTCAATTTTTTCTCAAGAAAATACTTGACAAAGGCCTCTTATGAGTGTATATTAACAAATGTAACAAATTTGTAATAAATGTTAAAGGCAGTATAACAAATTTATAAGAGGTTAGAAATTAATGAATCGTAATCGAAAAGTACAGGCAGCAGCACTTACACTTTCAGCAGGAATCATGATCGCGGGGGCATCACTTCCGGCAAAGGCAGCACCTGTTGCAGGAGCTTCAGCAATGGTGAAGCTTGCAAGCAATACAGATTCAGCTGCAGCAGATACAGAGGACACTTCAGTCACAGGCACAGGAAGCACGCTTTCTGGTGTCAACAGAGCATTAGCTGATGTAGTATCAGATACATCAGATGAGCTTGATGCAGAAGAGAATCAGGCAGCAGCCGATGCCGCAGCAGAGCAGAAGAAGTACGATAAGCTCGCAGTTGCCAGGGTTTCAGATTACGCAAATGTCAGGAAGCATGCAAGCCAGAATTCAAAGCTTGTAGGCCATATTTACAATAATAACCTCGGCCATGTCATCGGAACCAAGGATGGCTGGACGAAGATCTCTTCAGGAGATGTGACCGGCTGGGTCAAGAACGAGTACCTTACAGTAGGCAGCAAGGATGCAGTGAAGAAGGCAGCAAAGAAGGTTGCTACAGTCAATACTACTACACTCAAGGTTCGTGAAAAGGCCGATAAGGATTCAGAGGTACTTGACCTTGTACCTGGTTCATCAAAGCTTAAGGTTCTCTCAGGCGAGAAGGATGGCTGGATCAAGGTAAAGGCAGACGATGACAAGGGCTATGTGTCAGCAGAGTATGTCACAGTCAAGGATACCTTCTCACATGCGAAGACCATCGAGTCGATAAAGGCAGCACAGAAGACTAAGGCAGCTGAGTCAAGCGTAAGAGATGGAGCATCAGGAAGCAGCAGCTCATCATCTTCATCTTCATCATCAGGCTCTTCATCATATTCAGCACCTTCAGGCGGCAGCGGAAGTTCAGTAGCAAGCTATGCATGCCAGTTCGTTGGCAATCCATATGTATGGGGCGGTACATCACTTACTAATGGCGCTGACTGCTCAGGTTTCGTAATGAGCGTTTACAGACAGTTCGGTGTCAGCCTTCCTCATTCTTCTTCAGCAGACAGAAGCGTAGGAAGAGGAGTATCAACCTCAGATATGCAGCCGGGAGATATCGTATGCTATCCTGGCCATGTAGCAATCTACATCGGCGGTGGCAAGATCGTTCATGCATCAAATGCGCGTGACGGAATCAAGATTTCAAATGCCAGTTACAGAGGCATTTCAGCAGTACGTCGCGTACTGTAAGGGCCATAAAGATATAAGATCATAAGTTCGCACCCCTGCGGGGGTGCGTTTTTTGTTATAAATTGTGGCGTAAAACCCACAGGAAAAGCCTGACGCCGACAATGCAAAATGCATAAAAAAATCGCAAAAAGTACTTCCAAATTTCATCAATATGTATTAAACTATAAAATGATATTGTAAATTTTGCTCAAAAATGCAATGCGTTTTTTGTGTACATTTACCAATGGGGGTTATAATGATCACTAACCAGATATTGCAGAAGACGATAGATGGACTCAGTTCTATCACAAAAGTGGATTTCGCAGTTACGGATCCGGAAGGAGCAGTGCTTGCATCTACGATGTCAGATGCATCACAGTACAGCACGCCAACCGTGGACTTCGCCAGGTCTCATGCAGAGAGCCAGGTCATGGATGGCAGCGAATTTTTCAAGGTCTATGATGACGGCAATCTCGAGTTCATCCTCATTGCAAGGGACGATGACGAGGAGAAGGCTGCCAGCATGGGAAAGGTGGCAGCATTCCAGCTGACTGAGCTCACAGTGGCTTATAAGGAGAGGTTCGACCGGGACAATTTCATCAAGAATCTCCTACTGGATAATCTTCTTCTCGTGGATATCTACAACAGATCCAAGAAGCTGCATATAGATGTCGAGGCACTCAGGGTATGCATCGTCATAGAGATTGACGATGAAAGGAAGCATGGAGATGAGCTCGAATGTGTCAGAGGGATATTCGGCAGTAAGAGCCATGACTTTGTCACGGCGGTTGACGAGCAGCATATAATAGTAGTAAAGCAGCTGGCCACCAACAGCTATGATGAGGTTGAGAAGGCGGCAGAGACGATCTTCAATACGTTCAGGGACCGGGATCAGGCCTTCGTGCGGATTTCCTACGGTACCATAGTCACTGATCTGAAGGATGTCTCACGTTCATACAAGGAAGCGACGATGGCGCTTGATGTCGGGAGGATATTTTTCTCAGACAAGCAGATCATCGCCTATTCGGTGCTCGGCATAGGCCGACTCATTTATCAGCTTCCTATTCCGCTGTGCAAGATGTTTATCGGAGAGATCTTCGGAGACAAGTCTCCTGACGATTTCGATGAGGAGACGCTCACGACGATCAACAAGTTCTTCGAGAACAGCCTCAATGTATCAGAGACCTCGAGACAGCTGTATATTCACAGAAATACGCTTGTATATAGGCTGGACAAGATTCAGAAAAGCACGGGGCTTGACCTTCGCGTGTTTGACGATGCCATTACTTTCAAAATCGCAATGATGGTGGTAGAATACATGAAGTATATGGAGGCACAGGATTTTTGATCACACTTACTAATGTCAGCAAGACTTATGAGAAGGGCATAGCGGCTCTAAAGGATATAAATATAGATATCGGTCAGGGCGAGTTTGTCTTCATCGTAGGTGATTCCGGCTCAGGAAAGTCCACAATGATAAAGCTTCTCCTGAAGGAATTCCCGCCTACCGAGGGGCAGATAGTCGTGGCAGGAAAGGATCTTTCGAGGATTAAGCACCGTGATATCCCTGAATACAGAAGGAAGGTAGGCTGCGTATTCCAGGACTTCCGTCTGCTGCAGGACCGTAATGTTTATGAGAATGTGGCATTCGCCATGAGAGTCACCGGAGCCACGAAGAGGGATATCAAGCGGAGAGTTCCGCAGATGCTCTCACGTGTAGGGCTGGCAAGCAAGTACAGGTCACTCCCGAGCCATCTGTCAGGTGGTGAGCAGCAGAGGGTGGCAATTGCGAGAGCTCTTGTGAATCACCCGAAGATACTGCTTGCAGATGAGCCGACAGGTAATCTGGACGGCCACAATGCCTGGGAGATAATGAAGCTCCTCGATGAGATAAATAAGGACGGGACAACGGTCCTAGTCGTTACACACAATATGGAGATAGTCCGCGCAATGAATAAGCGTGTCATCACTATATATAGGGGCACCCTGATGAGCGATGAAGAGGAGGCTGAGTCATGAATTTCAGTTCCTTTTCATATAATATCAAGCAGGGCCTCAAGAATATCTGGAGAAACAAAATGTTCTCACTGGCGTCTATAGCCACGATGACGGCATGCATTTTTCTCTTCGGACTCTTCTACGCGATAAGCGTGAATTTCGGCGGGATGCTGCGCAATGCCGAGAAGGGCGTTGCAGTGACGGTATATTTCGATAATAATGCCACCCAGACCCAGATAGATAGTATCGGCACGGCAATCAGCAAGCGCAAAGAGGTCAGGTCGTACAAGTTCATTTCGGCGGATGAGGCCTGGAGCGAGTTCCAGAAGAGCTACTTCGGGAATCACAAGGATGCCGCAGATTCATTTGCAGACGATAATCCCCTGAAGGATATGGCAAATTATGAGATATATCTGAAGGATGTATCGAAGCAGAAGTCGCTGGTGAAGTATCTGAATGGTCTTGACGGTGTACGTGAGGTACACCAGTCAGCATCCACGGCACGTACTCTTAGCGATTTCAATACCCTGGTACAGTTCGTGTCAATGGGCATTATCATAGTGCTCGTGGCGGTAGCCATTTTCCTCATCAGCAATACAGTCACGGTCGGCATCTCCGTCCGGAAGGAGGAGATAGCCATCATGAAGCTTATTGGAGCGAAGGATTCCTTCGTCAGGGAACCGTTCATAGTAGAAGGCGTGACTATAGGACTCATAGGTTCCATCATACCGCTACTCATTCTGTACATACTGTATGGCAGGATCATTCATTATGTGGCAGACCGTTTTGACGCTCTGTCAGATATGTTTGCATTCGTACCTATCGGCAGCATTTTCAGGATATTGATTCCGGTTTCGCTGATACTCGGTGTTGGCATCGGTTACATCGGTTCAAGACTCACATTAAAGAAGCATCTGCATGTTTAATAAAGATACAGATAAGGAAACTTCGCCCGAATTCAGGAAAGGAGTCCTGACAGGTGTCATAGCTGTGCTGATTGTCATAGCTGTGCTCCTGTTCGGCTTCTGGCTGTTTATCGGGCGAAATATTGATACAGATTTTTTAAATATAAAATCAATTGCAAAGGTAAAGACCATTTCAGGGCTTATCGACAAATACTACTATAAGGATATCTCCGATTCGAAGAAGGAGACCGGTGTTTACAGGGGCCTGATGGAGGCAATGGATGATCCTTACACCGAGTATATGACACCTGCCGAGTATAAGGAGCAGCAGCAGGAGACCTCGGGAGAGTATGTGGGGATCGGCATTTCGGTATCGAAAGATGCTTCATCCAACGAGGTAAAGGTGATAAAGGTATTCCCTGACTCGCCGGCAGAAGATGCTGGCATTGCGAATGGTGATATCATCATTGCAGCCGACGGCTACACAGCCTCGGATCTGTCATTGTCTGATTTTACCAAGAGAATAAAAGGAAAAAAGGGTAGCAGTGTCACAATAGTCTATTCCCATAACGGAGAAAAGCATACTGTAAAGGCCAAGCGAGACAGCGTCACATCTCCGTCTGTCTGGGGCACAATGCTTGACAAAGAGGACGGTATCGGTTATATAAATATAGCCGAGTTCAACGGTACGACAACAGAAGAGTTTGAAAAAGAGCTGAAAACCCAAAAGAAACAGGGTGTGAAGGCTGTGATCTATGACCTCAGGACGAATCCGGGAGGTCTCGTGGATTCAGTGACGAAGATCCTTGACGACATCCTGCCGAAGGGCACTACCGTCTACATGATGGACAAGTACGGCAAGAAGACGACGTACACCTCAGATGATAAGAAGCAGGAGAAGCTGCCGACGGTGGTTCTCGTATCGGGAGATACGGCATCAGCAGCAGAGATCTTTTCCGGGGCAGTCCGTGATTTCAAATACGGCACGCTTATCGGTACGAAGACCTTCGGTAAGGGGATCGTGCAGCAGGAATTTACCTTAGGCGATGGCTCTGCTCTCAAGATGACGGTCGAGAGATATTTCACACCGGACGGCGAATGCATCCACAAGAAGGGCATCAAGCCGGATATAGTGCTTAAGTATAAGTACGACGGCGATGCATCAAAGGTGACAGACCTGTCGGACTACGATTTTTCAAAAGATAATCAGGTACAGAAGGGGATCAGTGTGCTGAAGGAGAAACTGAAATAATGCTAGAATTTGACCAGATGAAAAGTGAGCTCGCAAGCTACGAACCTGCTCTGAAGGAGGTTCTGGGCTCTCTTGATATAGAAGGAAAAAAGAACAGGATCCAGGAGATGGAGCGTGAAATGGAGGCTCCTGATTTCTGGAATGATTCAGAGAAGGCCACCCAGAAGAGCCAGACCCTGAAGAGTCTGAAGGATGATGTGGCCGTGGCTGATGCACTCCAGCAGAAGTATGAGGACATCGAGACGTTCATCGAGATGGATTCAGAGATGGATGAGGATGATCCCTCTATGCTTGAGGATGCGAAAAAAGAGTTTGACGAGTTCAGGAAGGATCTCGAGGCACTCCGTCTCAAGACACTTCTCTCAGGGAAGTATGACCACAACAATGCCATAGTCACTCTTCATGCCGGAGCCGGCGGAACTGAGGCCATGGACTGGACATCAATGCTCTACAGGATGTACACGAAGTGGGCAGACAAGCATGGCTTCGGAATAGAGCTTCTCGATGAAGTCGAGGGTGATGAGGCCGGCCTGCAGTCAGTCACTTTCCAGGTAAATGGAGATAATGCCTACGGATACCTGAGGTCTGAGAAGGGCGTGCACAGACTCGTGCGTATTTCGCCGTTCAATGCGAATGGCAAGAGACAGACTTCATTTTCAAATGCAGACGTAATGCCGGAGCTGAAGGATGCACCGGATATAGAGATCAGGGATGAGGATATCAGGGTCGATACCTACCGTTCAAGCGGAGCCGGCGGACAGCATATCAACAAGACTTCTTCGGCTATCCGTATCACGCATTTCCCTACGGGAATCGTCGTTACCTGCCAGAATGAACGAAGTCAGCACATGAACAAGGACAAGGCCATGGAAATGCTTCGTGCAAAGCTCGAGCTCCTGAGAGAACAGGAGCAGGAGCAGAAGGAGGCCGACATCAGAGGTGATGTCAACTCCATAAGCTGGGGCAACCAGATTCGCTCATACGTCTTCCAGCCATACACAATGGTAAAGGACCTGCGTACCGGCGAGGAGACCTCGAATGTAGACGGCGTGATGGACGGCGACCTTGACCCGTTCATGAATGCCTATCTCAAGTGGTGCTCACTCGGCAAGCCGAAGCGCGGCGTGACAGACACAGAATAATTTTATACTTGACAGACGCTGCCGTTCATGGTATCCTAGTTAGGCTATGGATGACAGGGTCTTTTTTTTATGCTCTGAATTATGAATGGATAGCGGCCGTTCATGACTCACGGGTATGAAGGGAAGCCCACAGACAACACACACAATAACTGATTTGGAGGTGGAAGTTGTGCGTACAAAGATAACACTTGCCTGCACAGAATGTCAGCACAGAAACTACAATCTGACAAAGGACAAGAAGACACATCCTGAGAGGATGGAGACCAGGAAGTACTGCCCATTCTGCAAAAAGCATACTTTACACAAAGAGACAAAGTAAAGGAGCGCTACTATGGCAGAAAGCAATGCAAAGACAAAGAAGAAGACCATGTCAGAGCGTTGGGAAGGCGTAAAGGACGAGTTCCGCAAGATCGTATGGGCAGATGCTCCTACAGTGGGACGCCAGACAGCAGCAACAGTCATTATTTCAGTGATACTTGCACTGCTCATCGTCATTTTCGATATGCTTATCCAGTATGGCTATGACAAGCTCATCAAGCTTTAATCGGAGGACATGCAATGGCAGATACAGAGGCTAAGTGGTATGTGGCTCATACCTATTCAGGATATGAGAACAAGGTAAAGACCACAATTGAAGAGGCCGCCAGGAATCGTCATATTGAGGACCAGATCCAGAAGGTCCTGATACCTACAGAGGATGTGGTAGAGGTCAGGGATGGCAAGAGCGATACGAAGCAGCACAAGCTTTTCCCGGGATATGTGATGATCAAGATGGTCATGAACGATGATACATGGTATATCGTAAGGAATACCAGAGGTGTCACCGGATTTGTAGGCCCGGAGAGCAAGCCGGTACCCCTTTCTGATATGGAAGTAAGGAGCATGGGCGTGAAGACGGCAGTCAGATCAGATCTGGAGGTCGGCGATACTGTCTCTGTACTCAATGGTGCCTGGAAGGGCACAACGAGTGTCATTACCTCGATGAATGCAAAGAAGCAGACGGTTACCATCAACGCAGAGATGTTCGGGCGTGAGACTCCGGTAGAGCTCAAGCTCGCAGACGTAAAGAAAGTTTAACTAGGAGGATGATTCAAAGTGGCTAAGAAGATCGAAGGTTATATCAAGCTTCAGATTCAGGCCGGCAAAGCTACACCGGCACCACCAGTCGGACCAGCACTTGGTCAGCACGGTGTAAATATCGTGGAGTTCACAAAACAGTTCAACGCAAAGACCGCTGATATGGGCGATACGATCGTTCCTACAATTATCACGGTTTATGCCGACAGGAGCTTCTCATTTATCACGAAGACTCCACCAGCTGCAGTTCTTATCAAGAAGGCCTGCAAGCTTCAGAAGGCATCAGGCGAGCCTAATAAGAATAAGGTTGCCAAGATTACAAAGGCTCAGCTTCAGGAGATCGCTGAGACCAAGATGCCTGACCTTAACGCAGCAAACATTGATTCCGCTATATCAATGATCGCTGGAACAGCCCGTTCAATGGGTGTCGAGGTCGAAGGCTAATAGACGAAAGCGAGCCGAAGGCAAAGCCCTAGTCATTAGACCAGTAAGTGCTAAGAATTGTGGGAGGGAACCTCTTCCCATATAGACCACAGGAGGAATTTTTTCATCATGAAAAGAGGAAAAAAGTATCAGGACGCAGTAAAGTCCTATGATAAATCAAAGCAGTACGATGCAGCAGAAGCAGTTGCAATCGTTAAGAAAAACGCCACAGCCAAGTTCGACGAGACAGTCGAGGTTCATATCCGTACAGGATGTGATGGACGTCACGCTGATCAGCAGATTCGTGGTGCGGTAGTTCTTCCTCATGGAACAGGTAAGACTGTACGTGTCCTTGTATTCGCAAAGGGTGCAAAGGCAGATGAGGCTACAGCAGCAGGCGCTGATTATGTAGGCGGCGAGGAACTCATTCCGAAGATTCAGAATGAGGGCTGGCTTGATTTCGATGTAGTAGTAGCTACACCGGATATGATGAGCGTTGTTGGACGTCTCGGACGTGTTCTCGGACCTAAGGGTCTCATGCCGAACCCTAAGGCAGGAACAGTCACAATGGATGTCACCAAGGCTATCAATGATATCAAAGCCGGTAAGATCGAGTATCGTCTGGACAAGGCTAATATCATCCATGTACCAGTAGGAAAGGCTTCATTCAGCGAAGCTGATCTTGCTGACAACTTCCAGGCTCTTATGGATGCTATTGTCAAGGCACGTCCAAGCACCCTCAAGGGTACTTACCTGAAGAACATCACCATTACCTCAACAATGGGTCCTGGTGTTCGTGTAAATTCAGTTCCTTACGGAATGTAATTTATACTTGACAAGACAGTCCAAAAGATATATTATTTAAAAGCTTGCCATAGACAGCAGGTGGCCGCGAGGCCGTAACGCAAGTCAACCTGCCGAGGTAATGATTGGTTATGATCATTCTTGAATCCTGTGGCGCGTCCACAGGATTTTTTATTGCAGGCAGCAATACAATACTTACAGGAGGTATAGAATTTGGCTAAAGTAGAATTAAAACAGCCAGTCGTAGACGAGATCTCAGAGCAGATCAAGGATGCGCAGTCAGTTGTTCTTGTTGACTACCGTGGCCTTACTGTTGCACAGGACACAGATCTGCGTAAGCAGCTCCGTGAAGCCGGATGCACATACAAGGTCTACAAGAACACAATGATGAAGCGTGCATTCGCCGGCACAGACTGTGAGCAGCTTAGTGACCTTCTTGAAGGAACCAATGCTATCGCAATCTCAAAGGACGATGCAACAGCACCGGCACGTATCATCACAAAGGTAGCAAAGGATGCACCTGCACTTGAGATCAAGGCCGGTATCGTAGAGGGTTCATACTACGATGCAGCAGGAATGAAGACAATCGCAAGTGTTCCATCAAGAGACGAGCTTCTTTCACGTCTCCTTGGTTCTCTCCAGAGCCCGATCACGAATTTCGCTCGCGTTCTGAAGCAGATCGCAGACAAGGGTGGCGGCGATGCAGCAGAAGCAGCAGCACCGGCAGAAGAAGCACCGGCAGCCGAGTAACGGTTAGCGAAGTGGTCAGGGCGTACGCCCAGATCATACAAAACAGATATCTATAGACATAATACAGGCAGGAGCGTGAGTGCGAATTAGCTCCTGCCGGGATGAATCCTGAAATTAAGTTTTGGAGGAAAAACAAATGGCAAAGATGACAACAGACGAGTTTATCGCAGCAATCAAAGAGCTTTCAGTTCTTGAGCTTAATGACCTTGTAAAGGCATGTGAGGAAGAGTTCGGCGTATCTGCAGCAGCAGGCGTTGTAGTAGCAGCAGGCGGCGCAGCTGGCGGAGATGCAGCTGAGGAGAAGGACAGCTTCGATGTAGAGCTCACAGAGATTGGACCAAATAAGGTTAAGGTCATCAAGGTAGTTCGTGAGGCAACAGGCCTTGGACTCAAGGAAGCTAAGGATCTCGTTGATTCAGCACCAAAGGTTATCAAGGAAGGCGCTGATAAGGCAACAGCAGATGACCTCAAGGCCAAGCTCGAGGAGCAGGGCGCTAAGGTTACTCTTAAGTAAGTCAAGAGTTAATAGTTAAGAGTCAAGCTCCGCGGATCCCGGAAAGGGGTCTGCGGAGTTTTTTATTGAAAACAAAATCCGAACTCAAAAACTCCTTGACACCCGCTTGATATTTGTGATAAACTGTACGTTGCTGTATTATCAGAAAAGTGGGTAAAGGGCCTTTTTTGCCCTTTTTTATGGTAATACTCATAGAACAAGGTCAACTTTTACTGAAAGGGAATGCCAAATGGAGAATAACAGAATACGTCCGGTCAAGGCAGGCAAGGGAATCCGAATGAGCTATGCCCAGCAGAAGGAAGTACTGGAGATGCCGAACTTCATAGAGGTTCAGAAGAAATCATTCCAGTGGTTCCTTGATGAAGGGCTTCAGGAGGCTTTTGACGATATCTCTCCTATTGAAGACTTCAGCGGACGCATGAGTCTCAGATTCACGGGATTCGAACTGCTTCGTGACAAGGCGAAGTACACTATAGCCGAATGTAAGGAAAGAGATGCTACATACGCAGCTCCATTACAGGTGACAGTGCAGCTGCTTGTCAATGACGAAATGGATGAAGAGAAGATTTTCATGGGAGATCTCCCTCTGATGACCGATACAGGTACATTCGTCATCAATGGTGCTGAACGAGTAATAGTCAGCCAGCTGGTACGTTCTCCTGGCATTTATTATGGAATAGATCATGACAAGACAGGTAAGAAGCTGTATTCATGCACAGTTATCCCGAACCGTGGAGCCTGGCTTGAGTATGAGACGGATTCAGGTGATGTATTTTACGTTCGTGTAGACCGTACCCGTAAGGTACCTATCACAGTGCTCCTACGTGCATTAGGACTCGGAACGAATGAGGAGATTATCGAGAAGTTCGGAGACGAGCCGAAGATTCTCGCATCGTTTGAGAAGGACCCATGCCTTGAGGGTGAGAATGCAGTAGGAAGCCATGAGAGAGGACTTATAGAGCTGTACAAGAAGATCCGTCCGGGTGAGCCTATGACGCCGGAGAATGCGGAGTCACTTCTTGAGACAATGTTCTTCGACCCTAAGAGATATGATCTCGCAAAGGTCGGCAGATACAAGTTCAATAAGAAGCTTTCATTCAGACAGAGGATTTTCAATCAGACTCTGGCAGAGGATGTAGTTGATAAGGAGACCGGAGAGATTCTTGCAGAGGCCGGCACCAGAGTCAGCCGTGACCTTGCAGATAAGATCCAGAACGCCGGAATAGAGTATGTATATATCCAGACCGAGGAGAGAAATGTCAAGGTTCTCTCTAATATGATGGTGGATCTCAGCACATACGTGGACTTCGATCCTTTAGAGAAGTGCGGCATCAAGGAGAAGGTTTACTATCCGAGGCTTAAGGAGCTTCTCGACCAGGATCTCGATGAAGAGGATCTGATCAACGCGCTTATCAGAAATAAGCATGAGCTCGTACCGAAGCATATTACCCGTGAGGATATTTATGCATCGGTCAATTATAATATGCATCTTGAGTGGGGCATCGGCAATGATGATGATATCGACCACTTAGGAAACCGTCGTGTAAGAGCAGTAGGCGAGCTGCTTCAGAATCAGTACAGGATCGGGCTTTCGAGACTTGAGAGAGTCATCAGAGAGCGTATGCAGACGCAGGACCCTGATACGATCAAGGTATCAAATCTGATCAACAGCACTAGACCAGTGACTGCAGCAGTCAAGGAGTTCTTCGGATCATCACAGCTGTCACAGTTCATGGATCAGAACAACCCACTGTCAGAGCTCACACACAAGAGACGTCTGTCAGCCCTTGGACCTGGTGGTCTTTCACGTGACCGTGCCGGATTCGAGGTACGTGATGTCCACTATACACATTACGGCCGTATGTGCCCTATCGAGACACCAGAAGGACCGAACATCGGACTCATCAATTCACTTGCCAGCTATGCACGTATCAATGAATATGGATTCATTGAGGCACCGTACCGCAAGATCGACAAGAGTGATCCGAAGAATCCTCGTGTAACGAATGAGGTTGTCTATATGACAGCCGATGAAGAGGATAATTATCATGTAGCCCAGGCGAATGAGAAGCTTGATGCAGATGGTCATTTCGTAAGGAATTCAGTATCAGGACGTTTCCGTGAGGAGACACAGGAGTACGACAAGACCCTGTTCGACTATATGGATGTGTCACCGCGAATGGTATTCTCAGTTGCTACAGCACTTATACCGTTCCTTCAGAATGATGATGCCAACCGTGCTCTGATGGGATCTAACATGCAGCGTCAGGCAGTACCTCTTCTGACTACAGAGGCACCTGTTATCGGTACAGCAATGGAGGGTCGTGCAGCCCGTGACTCAGGAGACTGTGTCATCGCAAGGCATGCAGGAACAGTAATAGATGCAGAATCCACTCTTATCGTAGTGAAGACTGATGACGGTGAGAGAGATGAGTATCATCTGATCAAGTTCGAGCGTTCGAACCAGTCGAACTGCTACAACCAGCGTCCTATAGTATTCAAGGGCGATCATGTAGAAAAGGGCGAGGTCATCGCAGATGGTCCGTCTACACATGACGGAGAGCTGTCCTTAGGTAAGAATCCTCTGATCGGATTCATGACCTGGGAGGGCTACAACTACGAGGATGCCGTTCTTCTTTCAGAGAGACTCGTAAGGGACGATGTATTTACCTCTATCCATATGGAGGAATTCGAGACAGATGCCAGAGGCACCAAGCTCGGTAAGGAAGAGATCACGAAGGATGTTCCGGGAATCGGACAGGATGCAGTAGCCAAGCTTGATGAAGAGGGTGTCATCATGGTAGGCGCAGAGGTAAGAGCCGGAGATATCCTGGTAGGAAAGGTTACCCCTAAGGGAGAGACAGAGCTTACCGCAGAGGAGAAGCTTCTCCGCGCGATCTTCGGTGAGAAAGCCAGAGAGGTCCGTGATACATCTCTCAAGGTACCTCATGGATATTATGGAATCGTAGTGGAAGCTACCACATTCGTAAGAGAAGGTACAGAGATCCCTAAGAATGCGAAGAATGTAAAGTATGCAGAGCTTCCAGCCGGAGTAGATAAGAGAGTCCATGTGACGATTGCCCAGAAGAGAAAGATCTCCGTCGGAGACAAGATGGCCGGTCGTCATGGAAACAAGGGTGTCGTTTCAAGGGTACTACCGGTCGAGGATATGCCGTTCCTTCCGAACGGTCGTCCTCTTGATATCTGCCTGAACCCGATGGGCGTGCCTTCCCGAATGAATATCGGACAGGTGCTCGAAATCCATCTGTCACTCGCAGCCAAGGCACTCGGCTTCAATATCGAGACTCCTGTATTCGACGGAGCTACCGAGAAGGATATCGGAGATGCTCTTGAGATGGCAAATGACTATGTCAACAGCGACTGGGATGACTTCAAGGCCAAGTATGAAGGTTCAGTAAATGCAGATGTAATGCAGTATCTGTGGGATCACAGAGATCACAGAGAGGTATGGAAGGGCGTTCCGATAAGCCGTGATGGTAAGGTACAGCTCCGTGACGGACGTACAGGTGAGGATTTTGCATCACCGGTCACGATCGGACACATGCATTACCTGAAGCTGCATCATCTCGTAGATGATAAGATCCATGCCCGTTCGACTGGTCCGTATTCCCTTGTTACCCAGCAGCCGCTCGGTGGTAAGGCACAGTTCGGCGGACAGCGTTTCGGAGAAATGGAGGTATGGGCACTCGAGGCTTATGGAGCAGCCTATACACTTCAGGAGATCCTGACCATGAAGTCCGATGATGTGGTAGGACGTGTGAAGACGTATGAGGCAATCATCAAGGGACAGAATATTCCTGCACCTGGTATTCCTGAGTCATTCAAGGTAATGCTGAAGGAGCTGCAGTCACTCTGCCTGGATGTAAAGGTTCTCGATGAGGACGGTAATGAAGTACATCTGATGGAGTCACAGGATTACGGCAACACAAATATCAACAGCATCATCAATAAGGAAGACTCTAACAGCAATAACAACAGAAGCACATACGCTTTTGAGAATGCTGAGGATTTCGGAAAGCTAGGATTCTCCAAGCAGGAGTTCAACGATGAGACCGGAGAGCTCGAGGAGATCTCAGAAGACAATGAAAACGAAGATGCTGATCTCGATGATGAGAATGCAGGACCTCTCGATGCAGAGTCTGCAGCATCAGATATGATCAACCTTGACAACGACTAACGGAAGGAGAAATTGATGGCGGATAAGAGAGAAAAACAAACCAATCAGTCTACATCATTTGATGCAATTAAGATCGGCCTTGCTTCTCCGGATCAGATCAGAGAGTGGTCTCATGGTGAGGTAAAGAAGCCTGAGACCATCAATTACCGTTCACTAAAGCCTGAGAAGGACGGACTTTTCTGCGAAAAGATCTTCGGACCTACGAAGGACTGGGAATGTCACTGCGGTAAATACAAGAAGATCCGTTATAAGGGTGTTGTATGTGACCGATGCGGTGTAGAGGTAACAAAGGCTTCCGTACGTCGTGAGAGAATGGGACATATCGAGCTTGCAGCTCCGGTTTCCCATATCTGGTACTTCAAGGGAATACCTTCACGAATGGGACTCATCCTCGATCTTTCACCAAGGATGCTTGAGAGAGTACTCTACTTTGCATCATATATAGTTCTTGATCCGAAGGACACACCACTCCACAAGAAGGATGTGCTTTCAGAGCAGGAATATCAGCAGTATGTGGAACAGTATGGCGAGGGTTCCTTCCGTGCAGAAATGGGAGCCGAGGCTATACAGGAGCTTCTGAAGGAGATCGATCTCGACAAGGACGCTGAGGAGCTTACAGAGGAGCTGAAGAATGCCTCAGGCCAGAAGCAGGCCCGTATCATGAAGAGACTCGAGGTAGTAGAGGCCTTCCGTGAGTCGGGAAATAAGCCTGAATGGATGATCCTCAATGTACTTCCGGTCATCCCACCTGATCTGCGTCCTATGGTACAGCTTGATGGTGGAAGATTTGCCACCTCAGACCTCAATGATCTGTACAGAAGAATCATCAACAGAAATAACCGTCTGCGTCGTCTCCTGCAGCTAGCAGCTCCTGATATCATCATCAGGAACGAGAAGCGCATGCTTCAGGAAGCAGTAGATGCACTTATAGATAATGGCCGTCGTGGAAGAGCAGTCACAGGAGCCGGAAACAGATCCCTGAAGTCTCTTTCAGATATGCTGAAGGGAAAGAACGGAAGATTCCGTCAGAACCTTCTTGGAAAGCGTGTCGACTATTCAGGACGTTCCGTTATCGTTATCGGACCAGACCTCAAGATGTATCAGTGTGGTCTTCCGAAGGAAATGGCTATCGAGCTGTTCAAGCCTTTCGTAATGAGAGAGCTTCAGGCAAGAGGCATTGCGACAAATATAAAGAGCGCCAAGAAGATGGTCGAGAAGCAGGATGACCCGAGAGTATGGGATGTCCTCGAGGATGTAATAAAGGAGCACCCTGTAATGCTCAACCGTGCCCCGACACTCCACAGACTCGGTATCCAGGCCTTCGAGCCAATCCTCGTAGAAGGAAAGGCAATCCGTCTTCATCCTATGGTATGTGCAGCATTCAATGCTGACTTCGATGGAGACCAGATGGCGGCGCATCTGCCACTGACACAGGAAGCACAGGCAGAGTGTCGTTTCATGCTCCTGTCTCCTAACAACCTCCTGAAGCCTTCAGACGGCGGAGTGGTAGCAGTTCCGGGACAGGATATCGTACTCGGAATCTATTACATGACCCAGGAGAGACCTGGTGTCATCGGCGAAGGAAAAGTTTTCAGGAGCTATAATGAGGCACTTCTTGCCCATGAGAATGGCGGACTTGACTATCACGCCAGGATTAAGGTCAGAATGACCCGTACAATGCCGGATGGCAGGAAGGTTTCAGGACTTGTAGAGTCTACACTCGGACGCTTCATGTTCAATGAGATCATTCCTCAGGATCTTGGATTCGTTGACAGAAGCATCCCGGGAAATGAGCTGAAGCTCGAATATGACAAGCTGATCAAGAAGGGTGATCAGAAGACCATCCTTGAGAAAGTCATGAACGTACATGGCGCCACGAAGACGGCAGAGGTTCTTGATGATATCAAGGCAATGGGATATAAGTACTGCACACTCTCAGCAATGTCAGTTTCTATCTCAGATATGAAGGTACCTGATCAGAAGCAGGATCTCATTGATGAGGCAGAGAATAAGGTGGACTTCATCCGCAAGCAGTACAGAAAGGGTAAGCTGACCAATGAGGAGCGTTACAAGTCAGTAATCTCTATCTGGGAAGCAATGGATAAGAACCTGACAGAGGATCTTCTTGCAGGACTTGATGATTATAATGAGATCCACATGATGGCTGACTCAGGAGCCCGTGGTTCTGATAAGCAGATCAAGCAGCTCGCTGGTATGAAGGGTCTGATGGCCGATACTACAGGTCATACGATCGAGATGCCTATCAAGAGTAATTACCGTGAGGGACTTGACGTACTTGAGTACTTCATGTCAGCGCATGGAGCACGTAAGGGAATGAGTGATACGGCTCTTCGTACAGCCGATTCAGGATACCTGACCAGACGAATGGTCGATGTATCACAGGAGCTCATCATCAAGGAGCAGGACTGCAACGAGGGTACCGGCAGGGATATTCCTGGCAAGTATGTATATGTCTTCGAGAAGGAAGCCGAGAACGGTGGAAAGCCGGAGCTTATCGAGTCTCTTCAGGACAGACTTACAGGACGTTTCAGCTGTGAGACGATCTGCGATGCAGATGGCAATGTGATCGTCAAGGCTAATCACATGATCACACCGAAGCGTGCCGAGGACATCATCAATAAGGGTGTCGATGCAAATGGCAATCCGATAGAGAAGGTAAAGGTCCGTACAATCCTTACCTGCCGCTGCAAGAACGGTATCTGCGCGAAGTGCTATGGCGCGAATATGGCAACAGGCCAGCCTGTACAGGTCGGCGAGGCTGTCGGAATCATCGCAGCACAGTCTATCGGAGAGCCTGGTACACAGCTTACAATGCGTACCTTCCATACCGGTGGTGTTGCAGGTAATGATATCACCCAGGGTCTTCCTAGAGTTGAGGAGCTCTTCGAGGCACGTAAGCCTAAGGGAATGGCAACCATCACTGCTATCGATGGTAAGGTCCACTTCAGAAATGAAGAGAAGAAGGGACAGGAGATCGATATCGTAAGCGACGCTTCACAGGGCGAGGCTGAGGTAAAGACATATCCTATCACCTACGGCAGCCATATCATCGTTCAGGAGGACCAGCATGTAAAGGCCGGAGATCCGCTTACTGCAGGTTCTATCAACCCGCATGATCTGCTTGATGTCAAGGGCGTTGACGCAGTTCAGGACTATATCCTGAAGGAAGTACAGAGCGTGTACAGACGTCAGGGTGTTGATATCGCCGACAAGCATATCGAGGTCATTGTTCGTCAGATGATGAAGAAGGTCCGTGTCACTGCCTCAGGCGAGAGTAAGTTCCTTCCTGGCGCTCAGGTTGATTTCCTTGACTTCGAGGATGAGAATGAGAGACTTGCCAAGGAAGGTAAGGAGCTGGCAGAAGGAGAAAGAGTTCTTCTCGGTATCACAAAGGCAGCTCTGGCTACCGATTCGTTCCTGTCAGCAGCTTCATTCCAGGAGACAACCAAGGTTCTCACGGATGCGGCCATCAAGGGTAAGGTTGACCATCTCCAGGGACTTAAGGAGAATGTCATTATTGGTAAGCTGATCCCAGCCGGAACAGGTATGAAGAGATACAGGGATATCAAGCTCAATACTGACTATACGACAAGAATCGAAGACCTTGTAAAGGATGAACCGATCGTCGATGAGGACGAGAAGGAAGATGCCGACGACAAGGTAGAAATCTGATAAAAAGGTGGGCCTGCCAGTGACTGCTGGCAGGCTTTTTTGCTATGAATAATAAAGTATCAATAATCACTCCGTGCTATAACGGAGCAAGGTATATAGGAGAGACCATAGAGAGCGTGCTCGCGCAGGACTACACCGACTGGGAGATGATCATCGTAAATGACGGCTCATCGGATAATTCAGAGGAGGTAGTAAATGCATACGCGCAGAAGGACCCGAGAATCCGTCTTATCAATCAGAAGAACGGCGGCTCCGCCAATGCGAGGAATCATGGTATCAGGGAGGCCTCGGGAAGATATATCTGTCTTCTCGATGCAGATGATCTGTGGTATCCTTCTTTTCTCTCGGAGCAGCTCGCCTTCATGAATGAGAAAGGGGCAGCCGTGGTATGCTCCTCGTATGAGCATATCAATGCTGATTCAGAGGTCTTCGGAAGAGTAGATGAATGCATGCCCGTGATCACTACGAGGGATATGTATGTGATGAACCGCATCGGCTGTCTCACCGGATTATATGACGCCGGAACCTATGGCAAGATCTATCTCAGGGAGGAGCTTAATAGCCTGCGTGATGACTATGCCTACTGGCTCGACTGCGTCGAGAAGACAGGCCTTGCCTACGGGAATCAGAAGGTACTCGCGAAATACCGTGTGCTCGACACTTCCACGACCGGAAACAAGTGGAAGCTGATAAGGGTGCAGTGGTGCTTTTATCGTGAGTATCTGCACCTGAACCCGTTCGCAGCCTGTGGCAATCTTTTCAGATGGGGCCTCGCCGGCCTCCGCAAATTCAGATGAAAAAGGGGACAGGTCCCTTTTTCATCTAATTCAGTTTTTTGAAGGAAATATATGCTTGAACTATGTAAATATAATGAATTAAAAATTGCCCGATTCAAGGAGTTCGGTGCCCTGCTCGCAGAGAATATGGACGACGAGAAAAGGGTGCTGCTTCCGAAAAAGGAAGTACCTGATGATGCGAGGACCGGAGATACCGTGAGGGTCTTCCTGTATCTTGACACGAAGGACCGGATGATAGCAACGATCACAGAGCCGCTCATCACAATGGACCGGCCTGAGGTACTTACGGTAAAGGACGTGACCAGGATCGGACTTTTCCTGGACTGGGGACTGCCGAAGGATCTGCTGCTTCCATTTCATGAGATAGCAGGCAGGCGGGACACTGATCACAGGATCGAGGCAGGCGATAAGGTCCTTGTGCGTCTGTATATAGATAAAAGTGGCAGGCCGTGTGCCTCGATGAAGCATCTGTATGATGTGCTGAGCACGGACAGCCCGTATCAGAAGGATGATGTGGTACTGGGACGGATCTACGAATTCGGCCATGATTTCGGGACCTTTGTCGCAGTAGATGATATCTATTCAGGCATGATCCCGCGCCATGAGGACATGAGAGATCATAATATAGGTGATGAGCTTGAGCTGCGTGTGACCGAGGTAAAGCCTGACGGCAAGCTTTCTCTTACCACGAGAAAGGATGCGTATCAGGAGCTCGATTGTGACGGGGCAAAAGTCATGTCAATAATCGATTCATACGCAGGCGTGCTTCCCTTTACAGAGAAGGCTTCGCCTGAGGTCATCCTGCGTGAGACCGGACTGTCGAAGGCAGCATTCAAGCGGGCGGTCGGTCATCTGTATAAGGAGAGAAAAATTTCCCTGGAGGGCGGAAAGATACGAAGGATCTGATAGAAAAGTTAAAAAAAGAGCACAATTTAACAGATGAGGAGTTCCTTTCGCTTATCACCATGCCTACGGGGATAGATGAGGATCTTTTTCCTAATACGCCGGAGGCATCAGCGCATCCAGCGAACAGGCTTCCTCTTTTTCCTGAATTCACGGATGACGAGGAAGCACTTTTTACAGCGGCTGATGAGGTGAGGAGGCAGGAGTACGGCACGGATGTATATGTGAGAGGACTTATAGAATTTACAAGCTTCTGCAGGAACAACTGCTATTACTGCGGCATCAGACGGGATGACAGGGAGCTCACCCGATACCGTCTGACGAAGGATGATATCATGAGGTGTGCAGCAGAGGGCTATGACCTTGGCTATAGGACCTTCGTGCTGCAGGGCGGAGAGGACCCATTTTTCACTGACGATATGATCTGCGATATAGTATCAGCTATCTGCGAAGGGTATCCTGACTGCGCCGTGACTCTTTCCATTGGAGAAAGGGAGCATGAGTCATATCAGAGATATTATGATGCAGGGGCAAGGAGATATCTGCTGCGTCATGAGACCGCATCTGATGAGCATTACCATATCCTGCATCCGGCAGAGCTGTCACCGGAGCACAGGAAGAGGTGCCTCTACGATCTGAAGGGTATCGGATATCAGATAGGGGCGGGGTTCATGGTCGGATCACTCGCGCAGACACCGGAATATCTACTGGAGGATCTGAGGTTTCTGCAGGAGCTTAAGCCTGACATGATAGGCATAGGCCCTTATCTCACTCATCATGCGACTCCGTTTAAGGACTGCTGCAATGGCTCAATGGCGATGACGCTTCGGATGATAGCAATACTCCGGCTGATATTTCCTTACGCGCTGATCCCGGCGACCACGGCTCTCGGGACGATACATCCGAAGGGAAGGGAGTACGGACTATGTGCCGGAGCAAATGTCGTGATGCCGAATCTGTCGCCGACCGGAGTGCGGAAGCTGTATGCACTTTACGAGAACAAGATATGTACCGGAGAGCTTTCGAGCGAATGCAGGGGATGTATAGCCAGAAGAGCCGAGTCGAGTGGCTACAGAATTGTCGTAGACAAAGGGGATGTAAGGCCCCACTGAATGTTTTAAATTATTTGAAAATTTCCTCTTGACAAACTAAATTAAGTTGCATATAATACAACCATAGCAAGAAAACCTAGTTTATCCATAGGAATTATGGGAAAGACAAAAGGAGATGCTTATGAAGACTGACCAGAAGAAGATCTTTCGATGTTGGAACCATCGAATGTGAAGCTTGGAATATATTTTATAAATGAAAGGATATTTTATTATGAGCAGCTATGTTAACAGTATTATTGAACTGATTGGAAAAACACCACTTCTGAAGGCAGACCGTTATGCAAATGCGGCTGGCTCAACAGATGCCAATATTTTTGTAAAGCTCGAGCTTTTCAATCCGGCAGGTTCCGTAAAGGACCGTATAGCACTTGGAATGATCGAGGACGCAGAGAAGAGAGGAGTCCTGAAGCCAGGCGCAACTCTTATCGAGCCTACCTCAGGAAATACCGGAATCGGTATCGCAGCAGTTGCAGCCATCAAGGGCTACAAGGCACTGATCACACTTCCTGAGACAATGTCAGTTGAGAGAAGAAATCTCCTCAAGGCATATGGCGCAGAGCTCGTACTCACAGATGGAGCCAAGGGCATGAAGGGAGCCATCGAGAAGGCCAATGAGCTTCACGAGCAGATTCCCGGCTCACTCATTCTCGAGCAGTTCGATAATCCGTCAAATGCCACCACACACGAGAAGACTACAGGCCCGGAGATCTGGGAGCAGACAGACGGCAAGGTAGATTACTTCATCGCAGGTGTAGGAACAGGTGGAACTCTTACAGGTGTAGGTCATTACCTGAAGAGCAAGAACCCGGATGTGAAGATCGTAGCAGTAGAGCCTGCAGGAAGCCCGGTTCTCTCTAAGGGTCAGGCAGGACCTCACAAGATTCAGGGTATCGGCGCAGGATTCGTACCAAAGGTACTTGATACCAAGGTATATGATGAGATCATCACAATTGATAATGATGATGCATTCGAGGAGGGACGCCGTTTCGCAGTTAATGAAGGCACTCTCGTAGGCATTTCATCAGGAGCGGCATTAAAGGCAGCTGATATAATCGCATCCCGTCCTGAAGCAAAGGGAAAGAATATAGTAGCCCTTCTTCCTGATTCAGGAGACAGATACCTTTCAACAGCACTGTTTTCATAATTAGTTAAAAGTTCGAAGTTTATAGTTCGAAGTCCGAAATATCAACCTAAAACTTAGAACTCATAACTCATAACTCAATCAAAGGAGAAATAAATGGCAAGATACGCAGATAGAAAGTTACATTTTGAGACTCTTGCCCTTCATGTAGGTCAGGAGCAGGCTGACCCTGTTACTGATTCAAGAGCAGTGCCTATTTATCAGACATCATCATATGTCTTCCACAATTCAGACCATGCTGAGGCCAGATTCGGACTCAAGGACGCCGGAAATATCTACGGAAGACTTACAAACCCTACAGAGGACGTATTCGAGAAGAGGATCGCAGCTCTTGAGGGCGGAGTTGCAGCACTTGCTGTATCATCGGGTGCAGCAGCTGTTACATACGCTTTTAAGGCAGTAGCAAAGGCCGGGGACCATATCGTTTCTGCAAAGAACATCTACGGCGGCACTTATAACTTCCTTGCACATACATTCGTAGATTACGATGTACATACTACATTTGTTGATCCGTTCAACTATGACGAGATCGAGAATGCCATCCAGGACAATACCAAGGCTCTCTATGTAGAGTCTCTTGGGAATCCGAACAGTGAAGTAGTGGACATAGAGAAGTGGGCACAGATCGCTCATAAGCACGGCCTTCCACTTATCGTTGATAACACCTTTGCTACACCGTATTACCTTCGTCCGATCGAGTACGGCGCTGATATCGTAGTTCATTCAGCTACCAAGTTCATCGGTGGACATGGAACCACAATCGGTGGTGTCATCGTTGATGGTGGTACATTTGACTGGGCTTCATCTGACAAGTATCCATGGCTCACACAGCCGAATGAGTCATATCATGGACTCACATTCGCTAAGGATACAGCACCGGCTGTAATCGCTACATATCTTCGTGCCATCATCCTTCGTGATGAGGGTGCTACCTTAAGCCCGTTCCATGCATGGATCTTCCTTCAGGGACTTGAGACACTTTCACTTCGTGTCGAGAGACAGGTTCAGAACGCTCTCAAGGTAGTTGACTACTTAAAGACCAGACCTGAGGTTGAGTATATTTCTCATCCGGCAGCTTCAAAGGATCCTGTACAGCAGAAGCTCTACAAGAAGTATTATCCGAACGGCGGCGGCTCAATCTTCACCTTCGATATCAAGGGCGATGAGAACACAGCCAAGAAGTTCATCGATAACCTCGAGCTCTTCTCACTCCTTGCAAATGTTGCTGATGTGAAGTCACTTGTCATTCATCCGGCTTCAACAACTCATTCCGAGGACAACGAAGAAGAACTTCGCGATCAGGGTATCAAGCCTAATACTATCCGTCTGTCGATCGGAACAGAGCATATTGATGATATTATCGAGGACCTTCAGCAGGGCTTCGATGCAATCAGGTAATTAATTTTATCCTCCATACTACATATACTTTTCTGGGAGCCACCGCGTGTGGCTCCTTTTTCATACAGGTTTAATTTTACATTGCGTACAATCTTTTGTATAATAGCCTCTGTATTATTGTAATGAGGTAAATATATGACAGGGAGTAAACAGACACAGCATACAGATCGTAAAGGCAATCTGCTTGCGCGTATGCGTGAAGGCCATACTCTTGACAGAAAAGAAGAGATTGAACTTATAGCACAGCTTGCGTTTCCGGCTATCATTGCACAGCTGTCTTCAATCATCATGCAGTATATTGATGCATCAATGGTAGGACAGCTAGGGGCAACTGACTCTGCAGCAATAGGACTTGTGGCATCTACGACGTGGCTCATAGGAGGGCTGTGCACAGCGGCAGGCATAGGATTCAACGTCCTGATCGCACACAGAATAGGTGCTGAAAATGATAAGGAAGCAAGAAATATCGTACGAATCGGACTTATTTTTGCATTATGTATTAGTCTGATCGTAATGGCATTCTGTGTCGCATTCTCAGGAAAGATTCCGCTATGGCTGGGTGGCGACAGCAGGGTAGCTCCCAGAGCCAGCGCATATTTTGGCATTTATTCAATGGCGCTTCCGGCCATGCAGATGATGTACATAGCAGGTGGTATGGTTGAGGCATCAGGCAATATGAAGCTTCCGAGCTTTCTGGGTGTTCTGGAGTGCGTGCTGGATGTGATATTCAACCTGATTTTTATCTTTCCATCAAGGAATATAAGTATTTTTGGAAAAAATATACATGTATATGGATTCGGACTCACGATAAAAGGCGCTGCGCTTGGTACTGCTCTTGCAGAGGCCGTTGCTGCGGCATTATGCCTTATCTATCTGCTCAGGATCTCTCCTGTGCTTCATCTGAGAAGCGGAGAGAGGATTCATGATGTGAAAAAAATAATAAAGAAGGCTCTTGAAATATCTGTTCCATCGGCCGTAGAATCAGTTATTATGGGTGGCGCACAGGTAGTATCTACAACTATTGTGGCGCCTCTCGGAGCAGATTCGATTGCCGCCAATTCATTTGCTGTGACGGCCGAGAGTCTGTGCTATATGCCTGGATATGGCATCCAGTCCGCCGCCGTGACTCTGATAGGCCAGTGTTATGGAGCCAGAAGACATGAACTCACGAGAAGGCTTGGATGGATCACGACTATCAGTGGCATAGTTGTGATGACAGGTGCAGGAATTCTGATGTATATTTTTGCACCGGAGATGATAGGGATACTGAGCCCGGATCCTGTGATCAGGAAGCTTGGGACCCAGGTCCTTCGTATAGAGGCATTTGCTGAGCCGATGTTCGGAGCCTCAATTGTGGCCAGCGGTGTCTTCCGCGGAACAGGTGACACGCTTTCGGCTACGATCCGCAATATTATAAGCATGTGGGGAGTCAGAATCCCGCTGGCGGCAGTTCTTTCAGGACGTCTGGGCCTTCGTGGTGTCTGGATTGCAATGTGCACGGAGCTTATTGTGCGTGGTATACTGTTCCTCATACATCTGGCTGGTCATAAGTGGGAGAAGATCAGAAACTGATGATATTATTCTGTCTCAAGACGCAGGAATTCTCTGGTTCTATCTTCCTTAGGATTTGAGAAAAATTCATCAGGAACTCCCTGCTCTACGACGACTCCGTCGTCCATGAATATCACTTTGTTCGACACTTCTCTGGCAAATGACATCTCGTGTGTCACTACAAGCATTGTCATTCCGTCTTCGGCCAGCTGTCTCATGACAGTGAGCACTTCTCCGGTCAGCTGTGGGTCAAGTGCCGATGTCGGCTCATCGAAGTAGATGATCTTCGGGTCTGTAGCCAGGGCTCGGGCAATGGCTACTCTCTGCTGCTGGCCGCCTGATAGCTGTGAAGGATACTGCTTTGCATAGTCTTCCATTCCCACACGGGAGAGCATATCCATGGCGGTCCGTACTGCCTGATCCTTTGGTATCTTCCTTGCAGATGTGAGTCCGAGTGTCACATTGTCAAGAACATTCTTGTTCTGGAATAGATTATAGTCCTGAAATACGAATCCTGTCTGCTTCTGGATGCCGGTTATCTCTTTTTTTGACATATCTTTCAGATCATACATCTGTCCATCGAATTCCATGAGTCCGGAATCTGCCTTTTCCAGAAAATTGATACAGCGCAGAAGAGTGGTCTTTCCAGAACCTGACGGTCCTAGAATTGATACCACATGGCCTTTATTTACATTGAAGCTGACTCCGCGCAGGACTTCTTTATCGTCAAAATTCTTCCTGATATTTTTTATCTCTAATAATGCCATATGCTTCACCTTTTACCATAAACTGAAAGCTTCTTCTCACCGAATCTCTGGAGCAGTGACAGAACGGTTGAGAAAATCAGATAGATCACTGCTACCTCGAGGTAGAGAGCCATTGTCTGATATGTACGTCCAGCGATTCTCTGGGCCTGGAAGAACATCTCTGTGACAGTGATATTGGCAGCAAGAGAAGTATCCTTGACCATTGATATCAGCTCATTTCCGAGGGCTGGGAATGCTGTTCTGAATGTCTGCGGCAGAAGTACATGCGACATGATCTGGACATAGCTCATTCCGACGCATCTGCCGGCCTCCATCTGTCCGGATGGCACTGACTCGAGTGCGCCACGGATAGTCTCAGCAGCATAGGCTCCTTCGTTTATTGAAAAAACAAGCACCGCCGCCGGGAATGCATCGATATTTACGCCTATTGAAGGCAGTCCGAAAAAGATAACGTACAGTTGTACAAGTAAAGGTGTGCCCCTGATGACCCATATATAGAAGCGGCAGATCTGCCTGAGAACAGGAATGCGAGCGAACTGCACAAGTGCCACAACAACTGCAATCACAAGCGCTATTGCAAAAGATATGAGTGTCAGCGGAATTGTCATCAGAAGTCCGCGCGATAATAGCTGTGGGAATGAATCAACCACAACCTGCCATACATTGTTCATGATAATCTTCTCCTTATCGTAAATAAGGATATTATATAATAGATTGTGTACAATGTAAAATGAAATCTGTATGAAAAAGGAGCCACCATCTGGTGACTCCTGAAAAAAGTCCTGACTGTATTCAGGCCTCTGTCTTTGCTGACTGCGTGGTCTTGTCTTTAGAAGCGTTATCTGTGGAAGTGGTTTCTTTTCCGTTCTTCCATTTATTCATCTTGTCCATGACTGCATCATAGGTCTTCTGGGAGATATCCGGAAGAGTCTTGCCCCATGACTTTGTGGCTTCCCTGAAGCCCTTCTGGAAGGCCTCGATCATCTCGTCAGCCTTGGCTGAATCTCCACCGCTAAGGGCCTTTGCGAAGTCAACAATACGGTCTGAGGTCTGACCTACGCCCCAGTATCCGTCATCTGCGATATCCTTCTGGGCCTGGGCCTTCGTGGCTGCATCTACAGTGAAATTGCCGCTTGCGAGGAACTTCCACATATCATCGGCATTGCTGATGGCATTTCCCTGACCCTGGATCGTCTTATTGACTATATCCATCAGGCTCTTCTGCCTTGACTCCATATCAGCCTTCATCTGGCTGATGAATGCGGTTCTCTGCTCCTCTGATGTGAATACCCTGGTATTGTACGTGGAGCCTGTCACCTTAGACTTCTCATAGGTGGCAGCGGTATCAGAAAATCCTGCCTTCTTCGAGGCATCCCAAGCAGTCCTGGTATCAGTAACGGCATCCGTGCTCTTTGCTGCTGCAGCGGCCTGTGTATATGCGCTTCCGCTACCAACAGCACTGATCTGTGTTGAATCCATAAAAACCTCCTTGACATTCTTTCACTTAATTAACATCCTTGTTATAATAATTATCGTTCCGAAACTCAGTTTCGTAAAGCTTTTTATGAAAAAAAATCATACAGCCGTGATCTCAATTCTGTTCTCAGAGACCATATCGCCATTATTATAAAGCTTATATCGCATTACAAGAGAAAGCGATGGAGCTTCGTCTAGTATCAGACTGATCTCACCGGTCCTGAGCATGAATTCGAGAGTCCCTATAGGCGTAGCATAAAGAAATGGAGTCGGTGTATCAACATCGAACTCCATTTTTGTATTAGAGATTCCTTTTCTTATAACGGTGATCCGCTTCCCGTCGGTGGACTTTACGGAGGTGGAGGTCACGCCATTCTCATCTGTGGTATCAAATCTCAGGAGAAATCTGCTTCCCGAGGAGACAGACAGCCGGCCGCTTGTATCCGTATGATTGATATCGGCCATGTCTTTGGACTTCTGGACGGATTTCAGGTGGATCTTTACTTCATAAGACATTATGAATCCTCATTCTGTTCCTGGATTACCTTCTTGACAGAGTCAACCTGGTTCTGCAGATGCTCATGCATTACGGAACGGACGTAGTTCACATCCTTTCTCCTGAGACCATCGAGAATCTCGGAATGATCTGTTACGAGATCGGAGTAATCCTTGTCCTGCTTGATGTACTCATATCTATAGCGGTACATCTGCTCCTTCAGATTCTGTATGATGTTCATCAGCTTCGGATTGCCGGTGGCTTCATAGATCACATTGTGAAAGGCCTCATCAGCCTCAACTATGGCCCTTACATCCTTTGTCCTGGTCACCTCAACGAAGTCCTGCATGGCATCCTCCAGCTTTCTGAAATCCTCTGATGTCATTCTCTCGCAGGCATCGGATACGGCCAGCTCATCAAGAGCATCCCTGATTTCGAGGACATCGAGAAGATCCTTCTCGGTCATCTTCGCTACCTGTGCACCCTTTCTCGGGATGGTGACAGCCAGGCCCTCCTGCTCGAGCATCCTTATAGCCTCACGGATAGGAGTTCTCGAAACCTGGAGCTTATTTGCCAGGTGGATCTCCATCAGCCTTTCGCCGGGCTTGAGCTCTCCCATCAGGATGGCATCGCGAAGCGCGTTGAAGACATTGTCACGAAGCGGGAGATCAGAGTTTGCATTCATTTTGAGTTCCATAAAAAATCCCTTTCTATTCCCTTTCTGCTGCGTAGTCAGGAGTTACTGCCTCCACAGAAAAAATATCCGCACATAGCCCGCTCTCGCGCAGCCTTGCAGCAACAGTCTTCCGTTCGGCATCCGAATCGAATACTCCGAATACTGTCGGACCACTTCCTGTCACCCTCGAAAAAACGGCCCCGCCATAGTCCATGATCTGCTCAATTCCAGAGATTGATGGGACGAAATGCTTAGCGGCATTTTCAAGGTCATTGTGGATATTTTTCTTTATCTTTTCATTATCATTATTTTCAATAGCATTGATCACGGCAGTGATATCACCGCAAGTCTCATCGGGATGGGCATCAGACCAGCTGTAGGCAGCCGGGGTCGAGACCCCCTGGGGCGGCTTTGCCAGAAGGATGCAGGCTCTCCAGCAGGCATCGATCGGAGTCAGCCTCTCGCCGATCCCCTCGCACAGACACAGACCTCCGTCTATACAGTATGGAACATCGGCTCCGAGGGTCAGTGCCATGTCGCGGAGTTCCTTTTTTGAAAAAATATCTCCTTCAAGCGCATTGATCCCGCGAAGGACGGCGGCAGCATCAGTACTTCCTCCGGCCATTCCTGCGGCGATCGGGATGTTCTTTACCAGATGGATATAGTATCCGTGGCTCTCGGGAAGACGGCTGGTGATAAGCTTTGCAGCCCTTACACATAGATTGCTGTCATCACAGGTGATCTCTTCTTCGGGATGAGATCCGCCGAAATCCATGTCCATAGAAATCTCATCGCAATCATTGGTCTGGTAGATACCGACCCTGTCATAGAGACTCACGGTCTGCATGATCATGGACAGCAGATGATAGCCATCAGCACGCTTACCTGTGATCTGAAGCCCGACATTTATTTTGGCATACGCCTTTTCTATGATAGATTTCACATGACGCCTTCCACTGTTTCAAAAATAAACCAATCTGTGATTGTTTTTTCTTCAATGCTGTATACAAAAGGCATTATAACCGAAGTCGTATGATAAATCAAGTAGGGAAAACTAACAAGTTGCGAGTTGTGAGTTGTAAAAAAACAGGAGCCAGATTACTGACTCCTGAACTCATAGCTCATAACTCATAGCACTTAACTCTTCTTCTCTTCCTGCTGATCCCTGAGCTTTTTTCTCGCCCATGAGCTGAGGCTCTTCTTTTTCTTCTCTGGCGGGGTGATGTGGGTGCCATGAGTGCCCTTTACCTCACTGATATATAGGCCGGAAACCTTTGCCTTGACCTCCTTATGCACCGGGATCAGATCGAAAACTTCAGGATCAGCGATGAAGGTCATTACCTTCGGGCCGACCTTTGCCTTGACTACCGGGGCTTTGGCACGCTTTGAATACCACGGTGTATTCTCGGTGACTGATGACGGGAGACCTGCCTCCGACAGCCGCATCTTTTTCTTATCAATTATGAGCATTGTGTAGGTCTGTGCAACTGCATCAATCTGTTCCTGCTGCTCGGCCTGCCTCTTCTGGGCCTTTCTGCCGAGGATCGCGAGGATGATCGTTCCGGCAACGAGAATTGCTGCGATCACGATCAGGGTGATGGCAAGCGGACCGATCGCAAGGAATACTGGAGTGACGGTAAAACTATACATAAAATTTCTCCTTTGATTTTTGTTTCAAAACATATCAATTCTAACATTTTGACGGGGCAATATCAAGACGTAGTTGAAAGCAACTTATATTTATGGTAAAATTTTCTACTGTCTGAAAAGGAGATTTTACCTATGAATAAGAGAATAGCAGCGATGGTTCTGGCAGCTTCATTCGTACTTACGGCAGGCTGCGGGAATACCAGCCAGAAGACAGAGAAGAAATCATCAGGAGATGCCACGGTCACTGAGTACAAGGCAGGAGACTATGTGACGCTAGGCAAGTACAAGGGCGTCACCGTGACGCTCACTAAGAGCTATAAGGCAGATGATGCAGCAGTGAAGGATTATGAGGATACCCTGATCACGAATGCAGGAGGCTTCACGAAGGATTCCTCGCAGACTACAGTGCAGAAGGATTCTATAGTAAATGTTGATTACAAGGGAATGAAGGATGGCGTCGCATTCGACGGCGGTACGGCATCTGACGTGACGATCGATGTGGCAAATAATCAGGATGCATCTAGCGGTAGCGGATATATAGACGGCTTCACAGACGGACTCGTGGGAGCTAAGGTCGGTGAGGCGGTTGATTCTAAGGTCACCTTTCCTGATGATTACCAGTCTGCAGAACTCGCCGGACAGGAGGTTACCTTCGAGTTCAAGGTGAATTATATCTGCAAAAAGTTGACGGCTGATTCAGTGGATGATGATTTTCTAAAGAAGAATTTCCATGTGGATTCAAAGGATGCTTTCTCTGACTATGCGAAGAAGAAGCTCGAGGAGAATAATGAGTCCGAGAAGACCTCAGATACCAGACAGCTGGTCATGGATGCAGTAAATAAGAACAGCAAGGTGAAGAGCTTCCCTAAGGGCCTTATCGCTGAGAGGACGCAGAATCTGAAGAAGCAGTACATGACCCAGAACGGCATCACGCAAGACCAGTGGAAGGATTTTCTGGAGCAGAACGGTACCACAGAGGAAAAGTTCGATGAGCAGGTAAAGAAAACTGTTGAGAATAATGTGACGACGGAGCTCATTTTTACCGCGATAGCTGATAAGGAAAATATTAAGCCTGATGAAAGCGGATTTAAGAGCTATGTCAGCAATCTCATGTCTTCTGCAGGAAGCAGCGATGAGAACAGTCTCTACAAGCAGTATGGTACCTCGGCATCATCAGGAAAGACCTACCTCCAGATGATCTACAGAGTCAATAAGGCACTTGAGTTCTGCGTGGATAATGCCACGGTGAAGGAGAAATAAAACTCTTCCATTTTTTTATGAATTGTGGTATAGTTTTACAGTATGTTTAAAAACGAATCTTTTGAAGAAAGGATATTATCATGAAACACATCAAGACATTAAATGAAAAGAGACTTCAGAACACAGTACAGCACGGCGGATGCGGCGAGTGCCAGACCTCATGCCAGTCAGCATGCAAGACCAGCTGCACAGTAGGAAACCAGCACTGCGAGAATCCTGCCCAGCGATAATATAAATTGAAAAGTAAGAGGTTTTTACTTTGATTCACCAGTATAAGAATAACGGGTATGACATCGTCCTGGACGTGAATTCAGGGGCTATCCATATAGTCGATGATCCTACCTACGATATGATCAGTGAATACGAGGGGAAGCCGAGAGAAGATGTCATTTCTGACATAGTGGAGAAATATCCTTCCGAGACGAAGGATGATATTGAGGAGGCTTACGACGAGATCACACAGCTTAAGGAGCAGAATGCTCTTTTTACTGTGGATCCGTATGAGAATCGTGTCATTGACTACACGAAGCGGCCTACGGTAGTGAAGGCCATGTGCTTAAACGTCGCCCACGCGTGCAATCTGAGCTGCCGGTACTGTTTTGCAGATGAGGGTCTGTATTTCGGAAAAAAGGCAGAGCTCATGAGCTATGAGACAGGCAAGGCTGCACTTGATTTCCTTATAGCGAATTCAGGCCACAGAAGGAATCTCGAGGTTGATTTCTTCGGTGGTGAGCCGACACTCAATTTCGATGTGGTGAAGAGGCTTGTCGCATACGGCAGGAGCCGTGAGAAGGAGACCGGGAAGAATTTCAGGTTTACCTTTACCACTAATGGCATACTGCTGAATGACGAGATTATGGATTTTGCCAATCAGGAGATGGACAATGTAGTAATGTCCATTGACGGCCGTAAGGAGGTCCATGACCACATGAGACCATTCCATAATGGCGATCCTACATGGGATATCATCGTTCCGAAGTATCAGAAGTTCGCAGCAATGAGAGAGAAGCTTGGCAAGCAGTATTATGTCAGGGGTACCTACACGAGGTACAATCTCGACTTTGCAAAAGATATTCTCGCAATGGCTGATCTCGGCTTCAGGCAGATAAGCATCGAGCCTGTTGTGGCTCCACCAGAAGCGGACTATTCACTGAGACCTGAGGATATTCCGGTACTTGAAGAGCAGTACGATATCCTGGCCAGGGAAATGGTTGAACGTCATGGAACTGACAGAGAGTTCAATTTCTTCCATTTCATGATCGATCTCGAAGGCGGACCTTGTGTTTATAAGAGGCTTTCAGGCTGTGGCTCAGGCACAGAGTATGTGTCGGTGACCCCGGATGGAAGCATTTTTCCATGTCACCAGTTTGTCGGAAAACCGGATTTCAAGATCGGAAATGTATGGGAAGGCATCAGCCGTCAGGACATCGTGACCGAGTTCAAGGGCTGCAATGTGTATTCCAGGCCGAAGTGCAGGAAGTGCTTTGCGAAGTTCTACTGCAGCGGCGGATGCACTGCGAATGCATACAATTTCACGGGCAATCTCCGTGATGTATATGAGATTGGCTGTGCACTCGAGAAGAAGAGAATCGAGTGCGCAATCATGATAAAAGCTGCGTGTGCCGCCAAGGATGCAGCTCTGAAAGGGAAAGTTGAAAAAACAGCTTAATGTAACAAGGAGTGTAAACAACAAATGAAACCAAAGAAGGGAAAATCAGTCGCATTTCTATGCGCCTTCCTTGCAGCGGTAGTATTCTTAGGATGGTTTTCAATCACCGTCCTTCATGACACCCTGCACAATGGAAAGAACAGCTTAAAGCTTGGCCTCGACCTCGCCGGTGGTGCATCGATCACCTACCAGATCCAGGGCAAGGCTACCAAGACCCAGATCAATGATACCATCTACAAGCTGCAGAAGCGTATCGAGAATGATCTCGGAAGCGAGTCAAACACCACTGAGGCAAATGTTTACCAGATGGGTGATGACCGTATCGCAGTCGAGATTCCTGGAGTAAAGGATGCCAACAGCATTCTTGAGCAGCTCGGTACACCTGGTGATCTGTATTTCATCAAGCACAAGAGCTCATCGGGAAGCGAGAACTATACACTTGACAAGACTACAGGTCAGTACAAGCTTGCTGACGGAGTCACGATCGAGAGTCTTCAGAAGGACGGATCAATTGTCCTTGACGGTTCCCAGGTAAAGAGTGCTCAGGCTACTTACCAGCAGAAGAGCTCTACAGGAAACCGTGAGCCGGTTGTTTCCATTTCCCTGAAGACAAAGGGTGCTGAGGCTTTTGCTGAGGCTACAAAGGAAGCTGCTGCTGATAATAATGATACTATCGGTATCTACTATGATGGCAACTTCGTATCAGTTCCTACAGTTAATGAAGAGATCGCTGATGGTAACTGTGTCATCGAAGGAATGAGCGGTATTGAAGAGGCTCAGAACCTTGCCTCATATATCCGTATCGGTGGACTCGATATCAAGCTCAAGGAGATCCAGTCAGAGATCGTAGGAGCACAGCTCGGTTCAAATGCCCTGAAGACTTCTCTTCTTGCAGCAGGCATCGGTCTTCTGCTCGTAATGGTATTCATGTGCATTGCGTATCTGTTCCCGGGTGCAATGGCATCTCTTGCCCTTATTCTTTATACAGAGCTTATAATAAGCATCCTTCAGGTTTTCGATATCACGCTTACCCTTCCGGGTATTGCAGGTATTATCCTTAGTATCGGTATGGCCGTGGATGCGAACGTCATTATTTTCTCCCGAATCAAGGAGGAGATCGCTGCCGGACGTACTGTACGTGCTGCTATTGATACAGGATTCAGAAGAGCGCTCTCAGCCATCCTCGATGGTAATATCACGACCCTTATCGTAGCATTTGTGCTCGGAGTCATCGGAACCGGTACTGTAAAGGGATTCGCTATTACCCTTGGACTTGGTACTTGCCTGTCGATGTTTACAGCACTCTTCATTACAAGAGGTCTGATGAATTCGTTCTACAGCTTTGGCTGCCAGAACGCAAAGATTTATGGTCATCTGTGGAAGATCAAGACACTCCCGCTGATCCAGAAGAAAGCTATTTTCTTCTGTATTTCAATCTGTGTGATAGCAGTTGGTATCATCGGAATGATCGGATACAAGGCTACTACAGGAAAGGCCCTGAACTATTCACTTGAGTTCTCAGGTGGTACTTCAACGACTGTTAATTTCAGCAAGAATTATACTATAGAGCAGATCGATGAGCAGATAGTTCCTGTAATTGAAAAAGTAACCAAGGATGCAAACGTACAGAGTCAGAAGGTAACCGGAGGCAATCAGATCATCTTCAAGACACGTACTCTTGATCTTGATGAAAGAGAAGACCTGAACAAGCGTCTCGAAAAGAGTTTTGGTGTCAAGGAGTCAGATGTACAGACTCAGAACATCAGTGGTACAATCTCGGGTGAGATGAGACGTACTTCTGTCATAGCAGTAATCGTTTCAGTTATCTGCATCCTGATCTACATCTGGTTCAGATTCCGTGATATAAGATTCGCTACATCTGCTGTACTTGCTCTCTGCCACGATGTACTTGTGACACTCGGTGTATATGCAGTATTCAGACTTTCAGTCGGTTCTGCATTCGTTGCATGTATCCTGACGATCATCGGTTATTCAATCAACGATACTATAGTCGTATTTGACCGTATACGTGAGAATCTCCGCAACACAAGCAAGCAGAAGACACCGGAGGTTCTTGCAGAGATTTCGAACAGATCTGTTACTGAGACTCTTACCAGATCTCTGAGTACTTCATTCACGACGGCTCTTACGATCATCATGCTCCTGATCCTCGGAGTATCTTCGATCAGGGAATTCGCATTCCCACTTCTCGTCGGAGTTGTCTGCGGTACTTATTCATCAATCTTTATCGCTACACCGCTCTGGTACATTGCTCGTGCACACATTGGCTATCAGGCCGAGGAGGATACCAAGCAGGGACCGAATGCGAAGAAGAAAAAGAAGAAGCCGGTTACCAAGCCGAACAAGTATAATAACGGTGCTATTGTTTAATCAAACTATTTAGTAAGCGCATCGGTCGGTATATATTGTTGTTCGAGGCACGCTCTCGCTAATGCTTAGACGCAGCGGCACGCTATTACCTCTCACAACATATATACCGCCCCTGCGCTTTTTTAAGTATGGTGATTTACCACCTGGCAATTTTGTGATAATATATATATGTTCGCTTAGAAACCTTAAAAGAAAAAAGAAACCCTTTTACATGGAGGAAGATTATGTACACTATTGACGACATCAGGAATGAAGACCCGGAAGTTGCACAGGCTATCTGTGAGGAATATGACAGGCAGGCCAGCCACATTGAGCTGATCGCATCTGAGAACTGGGTGAGCCCGGCTGTAATGAGCGCGATGGGAAGCATTCTCACAAATAAGTATGCTGAGGGCTATCCAGGTCACAGGTATTATGGTGGATGCGAGAAAGTCGATATCATCGAGGATCTTGCCAGAGACCGTGCGAAGAAGCTCTTCGGTGCCGAGTATGCCAATGTCCAGCCGCATTCTGGTGCTCAGGCTAATATGGCTGTTGAGTACGCAGTATGTGAGCCTGGAGATACGATCATGGGTATGAGCCTTGATCACGGCGGTCATCTGACTCATGGTTCACCGGCCAATTTTTCCGGACATTATTTCAATATCGTTCCTTATGGTGTCAATGATCAGGGATTTATAGATTATGATCAGGTTGAGGCTATCGCAAAGGAGTGTAAGCCGAAGATGATCATCGCCGGTGCATCTGCATATGCAAGAGCAATTGATTTCAAGAGGTTCGCTGAGATTGCACATGAGGTCGGAGCTGTTCTCATGGTTGATATGGCTCATATCGCCGGACTTGTAGCTACCGGATATCATCAGTCTCCTGTGCCTTATGCGGATATCGTGACTACCACGACTCACAAGACTCTTCGTGGACCAAGAGGCGGACTCATCCTTGCTACAGAGGAAGCCAGCAAGAAGTACAAGCTGAATAAGGCTGTATTCCCTGGAATCCAGGGCGGCCCTCTGATGCATGTCATCGCAGCCAAGGCAGTGTGCTTCAAGGAGGCCATGACACCTGAATTCAAGGAATATGCGCATCAGATCATCCTGAATGCACAGTCTCTTTCAAAGGGACTAATGAGCAGAGGAGTGGATATCGTATCCGGCGGTACTGACAACCATCTGATGCTCGTAGATCTGATCAATAAGGATCTGACTGGTAAAGAGGTTGAGACATGGCTTGATGAGGCTCATATCACAGCCAACAAGAATACAGTACCTAACGATCCTAAGAGCCCGTTTGTGACCTCAGGAATCCGTCTTGGTACTCCTGCAGCTACTACCCGTGGCCTGAAGGAAGCCGATTTCGACCAGGTGGCAGAGGCTATCGCTACCGTCATCAACCAGAAGGAAGACGGAATCCCGGCTGCAAGGGCAATAATACAGACGCTGACAGATAAGTATCCACTTTCAGCTAAATTCTTTTAAGCAGGTGCATATACGAGATGAGGGTGTGCCATGAGTCGCGAGAGGTAATAGCGTGACGCCGGCGCTTGGCGGCTGTTCTTCAAGCCGCCTATGCGTCCGTTGCGTCTAAGCATTAGCGAAAGCGTGCCTCGAGCGGCTCAATGGCACAACATCATCGAGAATAGGGGTTATTAATAAGATGTAAGGCTGATGTCACAAGAGTATCGGGACATACCATAGCGCAGCGAACGTCAGGAACGAGCACGATGTCGTGGCGAGCGAGGACTGTCTGAGCAAAAACGCTTCCTTGCGCCCGTCAAGGGCGCACCCGCAAGGGAATTAGAAGCGTTTTGCGAGTTACCGCAGCCGCCACAATTAGACGAGTGCGAGTGAGTAGTGAGCAAGCGTGTATGGCCCGATGCTACTTGTGACAGAAGCCGTATTAATAGGAGTTATTAATAAAATGATAGACATTAAATTTCTAAGAGAAAATCCGGACGCTGTCCGCGAGAACATCAAGAAGAAGTTCCAGGACAAGAAGCTTCCGTTAGTAGACGAGGTCCTTAAATATGACAAGCTGAGCCGTGAGGCCAAGGGCGAGGCCGACAGCCTCCGTGCCGGGAGAAATAAGCTCTCCAAGCAGATCGGTGTCCTGATGAAGGAAGGCAAAAAGGACGAAGCCGAGAAGGTCAAGGCACAGGTTACTGCACAGGCTGACAAGCTTGCAGAGCTTGAGGAGAAGGAAAAGGAGTACTCTAAGAAGGTTCACGATGATATGATGGTGATCCCTAATATCATTGATCCGTCTGTACCTATCGGCCCTGATGATTCATACAATCAGGAGATCGAGAAATTCGGAGACCCGGTAGTTCCTGATTTTCCTATTCCGTATCATACGGACATCATGGAGAGCTTCGATGGGATTGACCTTGATGCTGCAGGAAAGGTAGCCGGTAACGGATTCTACTATCTGCTTGGGGATATTGCCAGACTTCATTCAGCAGTCCTTGCATACGCAAGAGACTTCATGATCAATAGGGGATTTACCTACTGTATTCCTCCATACATGATCCATTCGGCAGTCGTTGACGGTGTCATGAGCTTCGAGGAAATGGATGCCATGATGTACAAGATAGAGGGTGAGGATCTTTATCTGATCGGTACCTCTGAGCATTCGATGATCGGAAGATATAAGGATACTCTCAATGACGAGGAGAATCTTCCTTACACGATGACCTCATATTCACCTTGCTTCAGGAAGGAAAAGGGTGCTCACGGTATCGAGGAACGTGGAGTATATCGTATCCATCAGTTTGAGAAGCAGGAGATGATCGTTGTCTGCAAGCCTGATGAGGCCTGGGACTGGTACAACAAGCTCTGGAGCTACACAGTTGAGCTGTTCAGAAGCATGGATATCCCTGTACGTACTCTTGAGTGCTGTTCAGGAGACCTCGCAGACCTCAAGGTAAAGAGCTGCGATGTAGAGGCGTGGAGTCCTAGACAGCAGAAGTACTTCGAGGTAGGAAGCTGCTCGAATCTCGGGGATGCTCAGGCTCGTAGACTTGGAATCAGGGTAAAAGCTGCAGATGGCACCAAGTATTTTGCAAATACACTGAATAATACAGTAGTTGCACCGCCTCGTATGCTTATTGCATTCCTTGAGAATAATCTGAATGCAGACGGTACGGTAAGCATCCCTAAGGTTCTTCAGCCATACATGGGTGGCACTGAGAAGCTTATTCCGAAGCATCCTGTCAAGAACAGTTAATAGAGATCATAAGGATTTGGCAGTTTAGAAGAAGCTGTCAAATCCTTCTATATATGGTTTTAGTTTATCTGAATTCACGACATAGCTGTCGTGGTCTTCATCAGGCAGGATATGAAGATCGCTTGTAGGAATCGAGGATAATATTTTTTTTGTATCTGACTCTCTTACGATGTCATTTTTCCCGGCTAGAACAAGCACCGGTACTGAGATGCGTGACAGCGCAATGTCAGAAATATCAGGCTCCGTGAGCATCAGCTTCTCGAGAGCGCCGGTTTCAGCGAATATTTCACTGGAAATGGTATCGAGAGTTTTCTCGAAGGATTTTTTTGAAGAAATTTTTTTCTTATAAGCTTTTTTTATCTGAGCCCGCTCACTGAGACTCAGGGCCTTCGGAGATGTATTTGCTCCGCAGGATATGATGCCGCTTATCATATCAGAATGAGTAGTGGCGAGGATGAGTGCTGTGATGGCTCCATCAGAAAAGCCTGCGATCAGAGGCCTGTCGATCGTAAGCTCCGTGATGAAGGAGCAGAGATCATCTGCCATATCTGAATAGTGCAGCTCCTCCGGGCACGCAGACATTCCGTGTCCTCTGGTGTCAGGGGCATATACCTCATATTCATCGCCTAAGGCGGCCGTGAGCGTATCGAAGATATGGTGATCCTCACCATTTCCATGCAGCAGAATGAGAGGCCTCGCGCCATCCCTGCCCTGCGTATGCTCGTAATATATGACCTGAGAACCTAGAACTATAACCATTTATGTAATCCTTTCCGAAGAGAGCTGACACAGCAATCCATTCGAGACACTGTGTCATCTCTCTTCCGATATATTTTAACATAGATTAGCATAGATATGGATAAAAATGACAGAAAAATATTGATATATAAGATACTGTGCGTGACCTTAAGCATTGCGGCACTGCTGCTCAGCTGTCTGAGATGGTATCTGGGACTTGCGGCGGCAATTGCTTCGGTGGTCTTTGCCTTCCTTCATGGCAAGAACAGCGAGAAGAATGACAGACTTGTGATCTGTGGCGTGGTGATCGCAGTATGCTATATATTCGTATATGTTCTGGTGTTTGCGATAGGTGCGTCTTATTTTTCGAATCTTGATATAAGCCCGTTCAAGGAACCGAAGAACTGATGGGTTGAGTATATGTGATTTTGTGTTATACTTTTGAGAAGGGGTTCAAGGAGGCATAATGGATAATAACGATTTTTTTAATAACGATGGAAATAATGACAGACCGGTGAATGACGCTTCTGATGAGGATATTTTTGCAGAAGAGACTGTAGAGGATGCTGCAGAGACACCGGATGATCATGCAGCTGGTAATGCACCGGTGAATGACAGCGGGCCATATCAGAACGATAATACCGGGGCCTCTGATAATGCATCAGATCAGGACAGAGGCAATCAGCAGACTGAGAACGGGGGAGCGCAGACCTGGAATCAGAGCCGCGTGAATCCGGACCAGTGGCAGGCATACAGGCGTGGGCAGCATGGGCCATATCAGCAGCACGGCCCGCAGGGTCAGAACCAGTGGAACCGGCAGTATGGTCCGCAGAATCCGTACAACAACTGGTACAGTCAGCAGGGACCTTATCAGAACTACGGCTATAACGGATATTATGAGCCGGACAATTCAGGAGGCTTCGGCATTGCGTCTATGGTACTCGGCATCATTTCGCTGCTCTGCTTCTGCTCATTCCTGAATATCCTTCTGGCAGTTCTTGCGATAGTATTTGGCTGCATCTCACTTTCCCGAAGGAAGAGCAATCCATTTGCGGTCGCAGGCATTGTATGCGCAGCTGTTTCGCTTGCTCTGCTGATCATTACTGTGGTTCTTTTTTCCGGAAACATGAATCTGATGAATGCCTTCGAGGATTACATGAATAATTATGGTAACGGCTTCGGCAATTACTTCAGATGAAAAAGGGGACGGGTCCCTTTTTCATCTTTTTGAAAAAAGTTCTTGCATTGGAGAGGCGTTTGTGGTATTATAGACAAGTCGCGGATGTGAGAGCAGTGGATGTTCAGATGTCTGCACTTAATGCGGCTCCGTGGTCAAGCGGTTAAGACATCGCCCTTTCACGGCGGTAACACGGGTTCAATTCCCGTCGGAGTCATTTGTCCGGGTCTTTGGTACCCGTCCGGATCCTTAGCTCAGTTGGTTAGAGCAACCGGCTCATAACCGGTCGGTCCTGGGTTCGAGTCCCCGATGGTCCACTTTTACTTGCAAAAGTAAATAGCATATGATATAATACAAAAACGATCTGGCCTAGTGGCTCAGTTGGTTAGAGCGCCGCCCTGTCACGGCGGAGGTCACGGGTTCGAGTCCCGTCTGGGTCGTT